>ERZ1106978.1279-NODE-1279-length-14509-cov-3.097897_pt1 | contig 14509 bp, 7 predicted proteins | sample MGYA00403689_ERZ1106978 | MGnify/ENA primary metagenome ERZ1106978 (study PRJEB35170, sample SAMEA104062434) | human gut metagenome | biome: human gut; feature: human-associated habitat; material: faeces | place: Denmark | collected 2012-08-02 ...
TAGAAGGGGTTGTCCCGAACTTGAATATTTCCTTGTCTGATGGTAAACCGGGGCGTACGGCGGATTTTAACGTACGTGGCGCCGGTTCTATCAATGGGGGTAGTGCTTTGGTGTTGATTGATGGTGTGGAAGGAGACCCTTCTATGTTAAATCCGAATGATATTGAGAGTATTTCCGTATTGAAGGATGCTGCCGCTTCCGCTATTTATGGCGCACGTGCTCCATTTGGCGTGGTTTTGATCACGACGAAGAACGCTACGGAAGGTAAGCCGAAGGTGACATGGTCTTCTAGCTATTCATTACAATCACCACAGAATGTGCCGGATGTAGTTTCCGATGGTTATATTTGGGCAAAGCATTTTTATGACGCTTATTTTAATTACAATCAAGCGAATCCTTCCGGTATCAACAAGACACAGCAATTTTCCGTGGCTTGGCTGGATGAGTATAAGCGCCGTCATGAGACGGGCGATTTCGGGACGGTGATCTCTGATGGCTCTATCGGTACAAAAGGCCGTTATGTGTATTATCCGGAAGGAACCGACTATTATGATCTGATGTATAAGAAGAGTGTCTTTGCGCAGAATCAAAATCTTTCCATCTCGGGTTCCGACGGGAAGTTTGATTATTATTTGTCAGGACGTTTCTATAGTTACGATGGACTTTTCGATAGCGATGAGCAAACGGATAAGTTCAAGACCTATAACATGCGTTTCAAGGGAGGTTATCAGTTAACTCCTTGGTTGAAGATCAACAATAACTTTGAGTTTTCCCATAATAAATACTACAATCCGATTACCTATTCGGAAGGATCTGGTGTGGTATGGAGAAATATCGCAGACGAGGGACACCCGTCATCGCCACTGTTCAACCCTGATGGTACGATGACTTATTCTGCCGTCTATACCGTAGGCGATTTGCTTTATGGACGTAGCGGTATTACGACAAAGAACTCCAACTTAAAGAATACTACGACATTCAATGCTAAGTTCTTGGGTGACCGTTTGCGTGTGAATGGTGATTTCACGTATCAACAGAAGACGCAAGAGAAGACCAAGAAACAAGTACGTTCACCGTATGCACGGTCGGTTGATGCAGATGGGGAAAGCCAGATCGAACATATTACGGGTACCTATTCCAATTTGGCAGAGACAACTGATCATACGAACTATCTAGCAACGAACCTTTTCGCAGAGTTTGAGGAAACTTTTGCCGAGAAACATTATTTCAAGGCCATGGCTGGATGGAATTACGAAAAATCTACTTTCAAACGCATCTATGCTTATAATGATGACTTGTTGACGGACGACGTGGACAACATGAATTTGGTGATGGGTACTGATAACCGGAGTATTACCTCACAATGGAAGGCTTATCAGTTTGGCGGCGCTTTCTTCCGTTTGAATTATGCCTTTGATGATCGTTATCTGTTGGAGGTAAACGGACGTTACGATGGTTCCTCCCGCTTCCCGAGTGATGAGCGTTGGGCTTTCTTCCCCTCGGCTTCCGTGGGTTGGCGAATCTCGCAAGAACCTTGGTGGAATGTTAAGTCCGAACATATCTCTAACGCTAAGGTCCGGTTTTCTTGGGGCTCTTTGGGCAATGCGGCCGGATTGAGTAATTATCAGTATATCCAGACATTGGGTATCAGCAAGTCTGATTATATTCTTGACGGTTTGCGGCAGAATTATATGTCATCTCCGGCGGCTCTTCCCGGCAACTTGACGTGGGAAACCGCTACGACGTATGATATAGGAGCGGATTTAGGATTCTTTGATAATCGTTTGACCGTAAGTGGAGATTATTATATCCGTAAAACAACTGATATGATCGTGAATGGTCCGACCGTGCCGGATGTGTTCGGTGCTTCTTCTCCGAAAGGTAATTATGCGGATATGTCTACTTATGGCTATGAGTTGTCTTTGGAATGGAGAGATGGATTTGATTTAGCTGGTAAGCGATTTAATTATAGCATCAAGGGTACATTGGCAGATTACTATTCAGTGATCGATAGGTTTAATAATGCGAATAAGTCATTGAGCGAGTATGCGAATCAATCACTCGACAAGAATTATTATGAGGGGATGCGTATCGGTGAGATTTGGGGATTTGTATCCAATGGTTTGTGGCAGGACCAAGCCAGTATCGATGCGGCTGAGGCTGCCGCGAAAGCTGCGGGACAATCCTATTATAATCCGCTCATGCAAACATCGAAAACCTATAAGTTGTATCCGGGTGATATTAAGTTTGAAGACTTAAATGGCAACGGTTATATTGATCGTGGACAGAATACGGTAGATGATCCGGGCGACCGTAAGATCATCGGTAACGAGGAGCCTCGTTATATTTATAGCTTTACGCTTTCTGCCGATTGGAACAATATCTGGGTGAGTGCTTTCTTCCAAGGAGTGGGTAAGCAGGATTGGTATCCGTCTAATGAAGCCTCTACGTTCTGGGGGCAATACAATCGCCCGTATAACCAGATGCCTTCTTGGCATGTGGGAAACTATTGGACTCCTGAGAACCCGGATGCATTCTTGCCTCGTTACGCTGGTTACTATGCGCCTTTCTATGGAGGTCATAAGAACGCTAACACGCGCTATTTGATGAATGCGGCCTATCTACGCTTGAAGAACATACAGGTTGGCTATAATTTACCGTCGGAATGGATTAAAAAATTGCATTTGACAAATGTGGGAATTTACCTTTCCGGGGAAAATCTCTTTACATGGTCTCCGCTTTACAAGTATTCCAAGGATGTCAATGTATCGAATATCGGTGAATCGGATAAGGACTTGACCTCCAGCAATAGTGGTGATGGATATAATTACCCGATGATGAAGTCGTTCAGCATCGGCCTGAATGTTACATTTTAAAGAATAGGAGATTATACGAAATGAAAAAGAATATACTATTAAAAAGCATGTTGTGTGGTATAGCCATGATTTCGGGGTGCGAGATGAATGAGGAACCAAAGTCGGAGGCTTCTGTGGATATGGTGTTTAGCTCCGAGAATGGTTTGAAGACGTATACGTACTCATTTTACAATGTCTTGCCTTCCCGAGGAAGCGCTTTCCGGCGTGATGCTACGGCAGATTATGGGGTGAAAAATTCCTTGGGTGGTATGGAGGTTGGCGCTTATACTACGAATAGCGCGACGAGTTGGTCATGGTCCGCTCTTCGTAATATAAATTTCTTTTTGGAGAATAACGTGAATGAGTCACTAAGCACGACTATCCGTGACAATTATAATGGTATCGCACGCTTGTTCCGTGCTCGCTTCTATTTTGATAAATTGGTACAATATGGCGAGGTACCTTGGATTGATAAGGTATTTAACGAGGCTGAAGACCCGGATCTTTATAACCCGCGTGATACACGTGATGTGATTATCGGGCATATCTTGGAGGATTTGGATTATGCGTATACGAATATATTGGAAGAGGATGTCACGCATAATTCAACGATCGTAAATAAATGGACAGCTGCCGCTTTCAAATCTCGTGTTTGCTTGTTTGAGGCTGCTTGGCGTAAATACCATGCCGCTGACCAATTGGATATCGCTCGTACGGGATGTACGGAATATTCGGCCAAAGATTTATATAAACTAGCGGCTGAGGCGGCTAAGGAAGTTATGGATAACGGACCGTACAAACTTTATACTTCGGGTGCTTATAGCGATGGCCGTGGAGCGTATCGCGAACTTTTCATTGCCGATAAGGCCGTTACCACGGAGGTAATGATGGCTATCGAGACTGACAAGGTGTTAGGACTGGGTGAGCAGAATTGGTGGTATAATTCCTCTACTTACGGACCACACTTATGCATGAGCCGTAAATTTATGCTGTCATACTTGAATGCGGATGGTACGCCTTATGTCGAGAAAAAAGCGGATGGAAGCTATAAGAATTTCGTGGAGGAGACAACAGGACGTGATACCCGCTTGAACCAGACGATCCGGGGAGCGGATTATACCCGCAAGAATGCTTCTGGTGTTTATGAGCCGACCGCGGCTAATTTTACGGGACATACATTGACGGGATATCAGTTTACGAAGTTTGCCATGGATGACGTGGCTTACGATGATGCGGCTACGAATGATAATGACATTCCTATCATGCGCTATGCTGAGGTTTTGTTGAACTATGCTGAGGCTAAGGCTGAATTAGGCGAACTGACTGATGCGGATTGGGCGGCTACGATAGGTGCGCTTCGTTCTCGTGCGGGAATTACGGGAGGTACACCACAGACAGGTACATTGACAACCCGTCCGTCATCCGCAGAGCCTTATATCGCTTCTTATTACCCGACGATCTCTGATCCTTCCTTGTTGGAGATCCGTCGCGAACGTGGTATTGAACTTTGTCTGGAAGGTTTGCGCCTAAATGATTTGAAACGTTGGAATTGTTGCGATCTTTGGGTGAACGATCCTTGGGAAGGTATCTTTATCCCATCACTTAACCAACCGTTGGATGTGAATGGCGATGGTAATTATGATGCCTATTTCTATGATACGGATAAGATCGCTGATGAGAAGTATGCTGCGATTGGTGTCTATGTGGGTACAAATAAGAGTAATGTGCTTAACGTGAAGCCGGTTCAAGGAGGTTATTTGATGGAGTATAATTACGCCGGACGTAGCTGGCCGGCTCGTCAGTACTTATATCCGATACCGGAGGTAGTAATTCAGTTCAATACGAATCTAAGCCAGAATCCGGGCTGGTAATCAAGGGGGTATCATGAGAAACTTAATTATAGTGTTTATCTCTTTATTTACTTTCTGCATAGGGATATCCGGACAACAGAAGTGTAAACTGAACGTGGGTAGTTTTAACCTGCGGTATGATAATGAGGGGGATAAGGATGATTCATGGGTACATCGCAAAGACATGGCGGTATCTTTGGTTCATTTCCATGATTTTGATGTCTTTGGGATTCAAGAAGGGTTGATTCACCAAGTGAAGGATTTGGTGAAAGATGGTATGTATACGTTTGTTGGTGTAGGCCGGGATGACGGAAAAGAGGCAGGGGAACATGCTGCGGTCTTATTTAAGAAAGATCGGTTTAAATTATTGGACTCGGGAAATTACTGGTTGTCGGAGACACAGGATAAGCCTTCTTTTGGCTGGGATGCGCAATGCCGGAGGGTTTGTTCTTGGGCGAAGTTGAAGGATAAGGTTTCGGGAAAGGAATTTTATTTCTTTAGTGTGCATTTCGATCATATCGGTAAAGTGGCCCGTCATGAGTCTGCTTTGATTATGTTGGCTAATATTAAAAAGATAGCGGGGGATTCCCCTGCTATCTGTGTAGGTGATTTCAATGGTACGCCGGATTCTGAGCCTATACAAATACTGAAATCCGATGGTTTACTGTTGGACTCACGGGAAATCTCAAAAACACCTCCCTATGGGACGGTAGGAACGACAAACCAATTCAATTTGAATGCCCCGATGAAAAACCGGATTGACTATATTTTCGTCACTAAAGGTATTCAGGTAAATAAATATGGGACTTTGAACGAGTGCCAGTATGGGCATTTCTCTTCGGATCATTTCCCGATAATGATAGAGGCAGAGTTCTAATTTATTGATGTGGATTTAATTTTATGATAAAAGGTATGAAGAAGCTAATTTATTCTTTTTTATTTGTCCTTTGTTCCGTATTTGCGTTACAAGCGGAGTCAATGGTAGTAGCCACCTATAATTTGCGTAATGCGAATGCGGGAGACTCGACGAATGGGAATGGCTGGGGACAACGTTATCCCTACATTGCCCAATTGGTGCAGTTCCATGGTTTTGATATCTTTGGGACTCAAGAAGGTAAATATCATCAGTTGCAAGATCTAAAGAATGCGATGCCCGGTTATGATTATATCGGGGTAGGACGTGATGATGGTAAGCAAGCTGGTGAATATTCTGCCATATTTTATCGTACGGGAAAGTTCGAGGTGCTCGATCATGGGGACTTTTGGTTGTCTACGATAACCGATCGCCCTAATAAGGGATGGGATGCCGTTCTTCCCCGTATTTGCACATGGGGTAAATTTCGGGATAAACAAACCGGCTTTACTTTCTTGTTCTTTAACTTACATATGGATCATATTGGTGTACAGGCCCGTGCGGAAAGCGCGAAACTTATCCTTAAGAAGTTGAAAGAATTTCCGGAGAAGCTACCGGCGATTCTAACAGGTGATTTTAATGTGGATCAACATAATGAATCCTACTTATTACTGGACAATTCCGGTATTATGCGGGATTCTTATCAGATAGCGGATTTCCGGTATGTACCCAACGGCACGTTTAATGCCTTCCATGCGGATCGCAAAACAGACAGTCGTATCGATCATTTATTCCTTACGAAAGAGTTTGATGTGAAAAAATATGGTGTCTTGACGGATACATATCGTTCGGAAGCGAAAGATGCGAAGAATGAGCAAAATGCGAATTTTCCGAAGGAGGTCTCCATGCAAAAACATGTAGCTCGTGTTCCATCTGATCATTTCCCTGTGATGATTGTAGTAGAAGTAAAATAATTTAAACATAAGATTCATGGTAAAAGGGAAGTGTCGTGAGATATTTCCCTTTTTATTTGCTGGGGAGTAAAAGGGAAGATGATCTTATATGAAAAGAATGATAAAATAATCAATCAAATAATAATTTTCCTACTTTTGCGTCACAGGAGATTTGTGGAAAGGCAGGATTAATTTCTTGTAAAATATCCTTCTGAGATCTATTTCAACTGAGTCTCGGCAAGACTATGGTTTTGTTGATAAACTGTAAATTATTCTACCACATATATTTATAATCCAGTTCTCCTTTTCCTGAAATCTCAGATCTCTTTACTAAGCATCTTTTTAAACTTCGGTTACAAACTGAATTTGTTCGCTTTATATCTTCGTTCTTCTTTTTGTTAGCCATAGTCTTGCCGAAACTCTTTTACCTGTAAAGACGATTGTGAATATTCATGATAAATGAAGATTATATGCAGGAAGTTCATGCCGATAAGGTTTTAATGCTAGCGATCGGAAATAATGATTATATCAGTTATAATAAACTGTTTGAGCGTTATTATGGCCGTCTTTGTCAATATGTATATAGCCTGCTCATGGATAAAAGTGATACGGAGGATATTGTGCAAGAGCTTTTTCTGAATATATGGAAGAACCGGGAAAGGATTGAAATTAAAGAAAATGTTGGCGGATATCTTTATAAGATGGCTAAACATTTGGCATTGAATCATCTTCGTTCAAAAGTCTATTTTAATAATCTGTCGGAAACTCAGGATCAGTTATCATATGAAGACGACCGGGTCGAGTCTGAAGAATTTCGGATCGCTCTTTATAGCTGTATCGATCATCTTCCCGGTCGTTGTAAAGAAGTGTTATTGCTGCACCGGATAAAAGGATTGAAACAAAAAGAAATCTCGGAAAAACTCGATGTCTCGATAAAAACGATTAAAAATCAGATCTGGATCTCGCTTCAGAAGCTGAGGCGATGTTTGGAATTAAAAGGAATATAATTTTTTCGGGTCCGGAATAGGACCTTTTTTTATTTATAGTGTCATATAATAAAAGCAAGATTCATGGAAGAACAAAAAACTATAAAAGACTATATCGTGGACTATTTACTGGACGGTGAAGATGAAAAACGTCTTGATCCGGTATTAGTTGAGTGGTTGGCCGAAGATGAGTCCCATAGAAAAGAATTTAATTTGTATAAAAAGATTTGGGAAGAATCTCATCGTTATACAGAAGTTGAGGCTTTCGATCCTGATCTTGCATGGGAAAAGGTTGACAAGATAAACCGACAGAAAGTATATCTTCGGAAATATTGGAAAAACATGTTATATACGGCTTCCGGGGTTGCCGCATCTTTGTTGATAGTGTTAGCTTTGTCTTTTATGGGAACTTTTCAGAAAGGATCGGAGGTTCTGGTCAGTATGAGTGCCGATTATGGGAATCGTTCGGAGATCATGTTGCCGGATGGATCTTTGGTCAAGTTGAACGCCGGTTCTGAAGTCGTTTATTCTTATGATCCGAAGAAAAAAACGCGGGAAGTTGATTTTCAGGGGGAAGGATTTTTTGATGTGTCCAAGAGTAAAGATCCTTTCGTCATTAAAGTGGCCGGAGGTTTAAACGTGAGAGTTTGGGGTACTTCTTTCAATTTGCAGGCGTATGCTGATGATCCGGTTATCCAGGCTTCTTTGGTTGAGGGATGTATCGAACTGGAGAAAGGAAACGAGAAGTTGAGGATGAAGCCGGGAGAGATAGCTGTTTTCGATAAGAAGACGGATAAGATTAAGCAGGTAGAAGGTGTTTTGTCCCATTCTTATGGATGGTTGGACAATAAGTTATATATGGAAGATATGTCTCTGTCGGTTGTTTGTAAATATCTGGAAAGATGGTATGATGTGGAAATTACGCTTCAACCGGGATTGGGAGAAAAGATCCGTTATAACGGAGTAATACAGGAAGAGACTGTAACAGACGTTATGGATGCATTGTCGCGTCTAAGTAATATAAGTTATCATGTAAAAGGAAAACATATAAGTATAACCTCTAAATAAGAATTGCCTATGAAATAGAATGCCATGGATACACAAAAACGGGAAATGCTGCCACATCTCCCGTTATGAGTTTGATAATAAAATTAGTGTTGGAAGCACTAATAATTAACTAACAATCAATATACAAATATATGAATTTTTTTAATATGTTAGAGTTGGACCAGTCTTCGACTCTTAAAAAGATATTATCTATTATGAAATTGACAGTCGTTTTTTTGATTGCATTTTCTTTGCAGATTTCTGCATCTGTATATTCACAGACCACAAAGTTATCATTGAATGTACAGAATCAGTCAATAAAGGACATCCTTTATTTGATCGAAAATCAGACTGATTTTCGATTTATTTATGAAAGTGGAAAGATTAATTTAGATAAGAAGGTTTCTGTTCAAGTGAGAGAACAGTCTGTGGAGTTTGTGTTAAGACAACTATTTAATAATGAAGGAGTCGATTATGAAATTACAGAAAATAACCTTATTCTGATAAACCCTTCGCCAGAACAATTGAAATTTGCTGGTCAAAATAAATCCCAAACTAGGAAAAAAGTTACTGGCGTCGTTAGAGATCAAAATGGCGAACCGATTATCGGAGCAAATGTTGTAGAAAAGGGAACGACAAACGGGACAATTACTGATGTTGATGGTAGGTTTTCTTTAGAAGTATATTCTAAAGGAACACTTTTGGTTAGCTATATTGGATTTACTTCGCGTGAACTGATTATTGGTAACCAAAGTAACATAGAAATCCAATTAAAAGAAGATATGGAAGCGTTGGATGAGGTTGTTGTAATTGGCTATGGAACAGCAAAGAAAAAAGATTTGACAGGTGCAATTACACAAATACGCGCTGAAGAAATAACACAGGCAAATAGCCCTAATATTGGTACAGCCCTGCAAGGAAAAATCCCAGTTGATATTGGTGGCGTGTGGAAACCTGGGAACAATCCAACCATTGAAATCCGTGGGATTAGTTCTATAACAGGTTCGAATGACCCTTTATGGGTGGTGGATGGAATCCCAATGCAAAGTTCGAGTGTGAATCTGAACCCCAATGATGTTCAATCTATTGATGTTTTGAAGGATGCTTCAGCTTCGGCTATTTATGGAGCAAGAGGATCCAATGGTGTAATCATTGTAACAACCAAACGGGCAGAAGCTGGAGAAAGTTCAATAAAGGCAAGTTATAATGGTTGGGTTGGATTTGACAAAGCTGCAGGAAAACCGAATCTGATGTCTGCTGATGAGTTTGTGGATTTTAAGCGTATAGCATTAGCAAATGCCGGTCAGGATAATTCCGATGAGGCAATGTTCGATGATATTGAATTGAACTCATGGAGAAATAGAACTTTTACGGATTGGTTCGATGAGGTATGGGGGGGACAGCTTTCTCCACAAATCATAATGTGACGATCAGTGCATCAAGCAAGAAGACAGCGACTATGCTTTCATTAGGTTATTTGGATCAAGGTTCATTAGTTGATAATGCCGGATATAAACGGTTTAATGTGAATTTTAATAATACATTTAAGTTCTCGGATCGTTTAAAATTTACGACAGCGGTTTTAGGGTCTTATTCTAAAAATGATGCTCTTCCGGATCGTATTTATCATATTTATCAGTTATCTCCATTAGCTCCTGTTAGAGATGAAAACGGGAAGTTAAAGTTATATCCAACTCCGAATGAATCATTGGTTACTAATCCATTATGCGAAATTCAGAACAATCAAAATTCAACGGATGAATATGGTGTGATAGGTTCAGCTGCTTTAGATTGGAATATTTGGGATGGATTGTCTTATAAGTTCTCAGTCGGGCTGGATTATAGTAATACTAATAATGGAGTTTATCAGGGAAGCGACACTCGTGATAGAAGCGGCGGAGCACATGCTGCCAGTTTCGATAGTCGTACTCGTTTGTCTTCGATCATAGATAATATTTTGTCTTATAATAAAGAGATCAATACTATACATAAAATAGGAGCAATGGCTGCATTTAATGTGGAACAGTTCCAAGAAAAGTCTGTTTATCTGAAAGGAACGGATATGTATTATGATGGGTTGTATTATAATTTGGAAGCTGCCTCTACGATTTTGGATAAGAAAACGACTTTGTCGGAATGGGGGATTATGTCTTTGATGGGGCGTTTCAATTATACATTGTTAGATCGTTACCTGTTGACTCTTACTTATCGCTATGATGGCTCTTCAAGACTTTCCGATAAAAATAAATGGGCTGGATTCCCTTCTATGTCTGTTGCTTGGAGACTTTCGGAAGAAGCTTTTTTACAGGGAGCAAGATCTAGATTTTTGGATAATTTGAAACTTCGTTTTTCATGGGGTAATACCGGTAATACGAATGTAGATCCTTATGAGACCTTAGGAAAACTGTCTAAGACTTACTATTCCTGGAACGAAACTGCAGCTATTGGAACAATACCCACCGGTATTCCGAATCCGGATTTGAAATGGGAGAAGACAGAAGAGTATAATGTCGGTTTAGATTTTAGCTTGTTTAATTCTCGTTTAAACGGAACGATTGATTGGTATCAAAGAACGACGAAAGATTTGATACTAAAAAGACAACTGCCTGTCACATCCGGTTTCTCAGAGATTTATCAGAATATAGGTAGTACACGGAATAGAGGTGTCGAACTGACTTTAAATGGTGATATTATCAGGAATACTGAATGGAGATGGAATGTTGGAATCACATTTGCGAAAAACAAGAATGAAATTTTGGACCTCTATGGAGATAAAAAGGATGATGTTGGTTCTAATTATTTTATTGGACATTCTATTCGTTCTTATTATTTATTGGACTTTATTGGTGTTTGGCAAGAAGATGAGGCCGAAGAAGCTGCGGCTTATGGAGCTAAGCCAGGATACCCTAAATACAAAGATATTTATAACAAAGAAGGAGATGCTCCAAATATCAATTTGAATGATGATCGATATATCATTAGTCGTGATCCGAAGTGGATTGGAAGTTTAAATACTTCTGTTTCTTATAAAGGTTTTGACTTTTATATGAGTATGTATACTCGCCAAGGTGTTAGAGCTTTATCGGATGCGCATAAGCAGAGTAGTGACGATCCTGTGAGATATAGAGGTTTTCGTGTGAATTATTGGACACCGGAGAACCGGTCGAATGATTATCCCGCTCCTGCAATAAAAGGAACTTATACGGATTTTTCTAATAGTGATTATTTTGTTAAAGATGTTTCTTTTGTCCGTATCTCAAATATTTCTTTAGGCTATACCTTACCTAAAGATTTTATCCAGAAATTTAGAATGGAAAATGCAAAAGTCTACATCAATATCAATAATCCTTTTGTCTTTACACCGTTTGATGGTCAGGATCCGCAGGTAGGAACAGATAAGAAATCTTATCCGTCTGTTACCTCTTATCAATTAGGTGTTAATCTTAATTTTTAAAATCTAAAAATAAATAGAAATGAAAAAGATATTCTTAACATCGATTATGTTTTTGTCATTATTCTTCAGTTGTGATATTTTGGAAGAAGAGCCGAAGACAGTATTGCCACCGGATGGATATTATAATACAAAAACAGGTATTGAGACGCTTGTAAATGCTTGCTATGCAAGATTGCGATCGTTTTCGGCATCTACAACTAATTTGTTACAACTGACTGAACAAGGTACAGATATTTTTGAAGCGGGTGTGGATGGAGATGTGAATTTTGATACTTATAACATCTCTCTTACGGCTGGTCAAATCACAAAAATATGGGAAGAATGCTATATAGGTATTAATGCATGTAATAATGTAACCTATTTTATTAACTCTGTCTCAGATATGTCTGATTCAGATAAAAAGTTACGTGAAGCGGAAGCTCGCTTTTTGAGGGCTTATATGTATTATCATTTAATTATGCAGTTTGGAGATGTGCACTTGTCTCTTGAACCGACGGTTGGTGTACAGACGGAAGCTAATCGAACTGCGGTTGCACAAATATTGGATGAAGCTATTTATCCGGATCTGCGTTATGCGGTGGAGAATTTGCCTACACAACAAACTGATTATGGACGTATTGATGTGTATGGTGCCAAATTTTTTCTCTCTTATGTTTTGTTATCTGATGAAAGGAGCAGCAAAGTCGAGTTTGAAGAAGCTGCTCGATTAGCGTCTAGCGTTATTAATGAGTCACAATATACGTTGCAAGAAACAAGAGATATGGTCTTTAATCAGAATAATGATATGAATAAAGAAATTATCTGGAGTTTACAGTTCTCGGAAGATGAATCGTTAAGGGAAAATGGAAATCAGACACATTTATATTTTGTTCCGAAATATGATGCTAATATTCCGGGAATGACTCGTACTGTGGAATATGGGCGTCCTTATGCTCGTTTTAAACCGACTCAGTTCATGTCGGACTTATACGACTCTTCTATTGATTCCCGCTATCAGGCTTATTGGCGTGATACATGGTATGCTACAACTGCGACTGATAAACTATCTGTGGGAGATACAGCTTTTTATCTTCCGAAAGATGCTTGGAGCAAAGCTCAAATCGATTCGAAAAACTATAAAGTTTTTAATCCGGAATTTAGTGAGAGTTTAGGAAATGATTATAGTACGGTAAGTAATCGTGTGTTTTTACATTTGAAGAAATTTGATGATGTAAAACGAGCTACCATGAATGAAGAAAAAGGCACTAGGGATTGGGTTTGTTTTAGAGTTGCCGAAGCTTATCTTTTGGCTGGTGAAGCCTATTATAGAGCTGGTGATGTGGATAATGCTTTGAAATATATCAATATGTTGCGTAGAAATTGTGCAATCAAAGGAAAAGAAAAAGAAATGGAAATTTCAGCATCCGACTTATCAGTTGATTTTATTTTGGATGAACGTGCCCGTGAGCTTTGTGGAGAGGGGAAACGCTGGTATGATTTGAAACGATTAGGCAAACTGATCGAAAGGACTGATTTGCATAATAAAAAAGCACATGGTAATATGAAATCATTCCATGAATTGCGCCCTATACCTCAGAGTCAGATTGATAGATGTACGAATGTATATCCACAAAATCCCCAATGGTGAGAAATAAAATGAAAGATATTATTAGACTCGTATTGGTGTTTTTCTTTGCGATTTCTATCCCCTGTAAAGGGGAGGATGTGCCGATAAAAGGATGGATCATATTATCCGATAATATGGATAATGCGATTACGACAATAAAAGCGGCGAAAGGTTATAAAATTAACCATCTTCAACTTTCTCATCAGATTATTCATAATCTGATGGAAGTAAAGAATGAATCAGTACGAAATCAGGTAAGGAACCTCACACGATTGGCTCATCAGGAGGGAATTGGAGAGGTGCTTGTTTGGGATCATAGTTTTTATGCGCTGGATTATTATCCAGCGCAATTTAAGACGGGTCCTCATGGAACTCTTAATATGGATAATCCGGCTTTTTGGGAGTGGTTTAAGCAGGATTACCGAGGAATGCTTGATTTGATCCCAGAAATAGATGGATTGGTTCTGACTTTCATTGAAACAGGTGCATATGCAGAAAAGCAATACTCGAATTTGTTAAAAACAAATGAAGAAAAATTAGCTGCAGTAGTAGATGCTGTTGCTGATGTTGTCATTAATGAGCGCGGAAAGAAGTTATATATAAGAACTTTTGCCTATTCGAAAGAAGAGTATGCAAATACTGTTGGCTGTATCAATCATATTAAAAATGACAAAGTAATCTTAATGATGAAAGAAACTCCTCATGATTTCTTTTTGACTCATCCGAATGATCCTTTTATTGGTAAAATAAATAAACCAACGATCGTCGAATTTGATACGGGAAATGAATATAATGGTCAGGGAGTTATAGCCAATACGTGGCCTGAATATGTGACAAAACGTTGGACAGATTTTATTAAGCGACCGAATGTAATTGGATATGTAGCCCGGACAGACCGGAGATCG
>ERZ1106978.1288-NODE-1288-length-14427-cov-4.169148_pt1 | contig 14427 bp, 8 predicted proteins | sample MGYA00403689_ERZ1106978 | MGnify/ENA primary metagenome ERZ1106978 (study PRJEB35170, sample SAMEA104062434) | human gut metagenome | biome: human gut; feature: human-associated habitat; material: faeces | place: Denmark | collected 2012-08-02 ...
CTTGGGCGTTAAGAACAAGGTGCTTACTGCCATCCGCACCAGCTTGCATCCGCCGGAGCGGGTAAGCCATATCTTGGTTGCCTCGGCGGTGGGGCGCTTGACCGCGATATGAACATGGACGGGCTCGCCGTTCTCCCCTGTCCAGAAAAAGATGATGTACGGCCCGAGTCGAAACAGACTAGGCATAGACTCGTCCGCCTTCGTAGGCAAAACGCAGGATGAGCGGGGCATTGTTGCGCACGAAATCATCGAGTTCTTTGAGGTCTGCTTCGCTAAAGCCCTCGTGCGACACCCAATTGAATGCCGGCAAGATGCACTCCGCCGTGTCAAAACCCCAATCGCGTGGGCGCTCCACAACGACCTTCACCGTATTGTCCTCACGGACTTCGGAATACGAAACTTGCGTATCGTCCTCAAGGCGGACATATTCCCACATCATAAGCTCGCTCCGTTCAAAGACGTCTCTTCTTGAGCAGTATACCCGCCTGCGCAGCTACTCCACCGGCTTGAAGATGGTGGACTGACCGAAGACGTTGCGGATGAGGGCTTTGGCCTCGTCCTCGGTCTGCGGGATGCTCGGGGCTGCGCCCTGGTGGCCGAAGGGGCTGCCCGCGCCGGGGTTGGACTCCCAGGGAGCTGCAGGAGCGTCCTCCTCTTTGGCGGCAGCCGCAGCGGGCCTGGGCGCGGGCGTCGCACCCGCCACGTCGAACGGGGGCAGATCGTCCCCGCCGGCATCGGCAGCAAAACCGCCAACCATGGCGTCGTCGTAGGGAACCTGCTCGGATTCCCACGGGGCAGGCTGCGCGACAGGCTGAGCCGTGGGAGCGGACGCGCGCTCGGGCGCACGGGGCGCGGGCTCGGTCGGGAGCTTGCCCGTAGCGGGAGCGCCGGCAGGGTTGTCGGAGCGCAGCCAGGGAGCCTTGGCCAGGCCGGATGACTTGGACGCGGGTGTCGGAGCAGCCGGTTTGGGCGCTGTGGGCTTAGGCACCGACGGGGTCGATGCCGCTACCGGCGCCGCTTGCTGCTGCGTCGCGCTGGCGCTCGAGGATGCAGGGGCCGCCGAGGACACGGGTTGCGGGTCCGCAGATGCCGCAGCCCGTGCAGATGGAGAATGCTCCTCATGTTGAGGAGCCGGCGTGCCACCCCCATCCAGGACATAGTCGACGGTACGACGACCGAAGACCGCGCAGACCGTCGGCAGGACCACCGACTGCGTATCGACGCGACCGAGCATCTTAATGGCAAAAGTCGAACCCGCGGGGAACGAGACCGTGAGCTTGGAGCCGTCGTCGGCCGTAGCGCGGGCGTTGAGCAAAAGCCCTGCGTAGGAAGCCTGACGCGCCTTGACACGCTCGACGACCTCGGCCCATTTGCGCTGCAGCTCTCCGGCATCCTCGACCGCGGGCGTCTCGGCGGCACCGGCGGCGGCAACCTGGGCGGCGTTGTTGGACTGGGGCTTAGGTGCCGGAGCGGTGGCAGGCGCGGGGGCCGCAACGGGCTGAGGCGTCGGAGCCGGCGCAGGCTGAGGTGCAGGCGCTGCAGGCTTGGAAGCTGACACGGACGCAGAACGGGGCGCAGGCTGAGCCGTCGGAGCGGCAGCACCACGGTCCCAAGGCATACCGCCCTGGCGCGCGGACGTAGCAGCGGGGGCAGCGGATGCCGCCGGGGCGGCAGCGCGGGCGCCCGAAATGAGCGTCGGCTGTTGGGCAGCAGCGGGTACGGATGCTGCAGGCGCGGCGGCCTGAGCAGCAGCCACGCTCGCCGGCACGGCGGCGTTGGCAACCATGGCCTCCAGGCGTGCCACGCGCTCGGCCAATGCCTCAATCGTTAAATCAGCCTCGGGACGCGCCAGACGCGTGCAGGCAATCTCGAGCACCAGGCGCACGTCGCTCGCGCCCCTCATCTCCAGTGCGGCATCGTCGAGCACTGTCAGCACACGAGCCAGGCGGTCGGCAGGATGCTCGCCAAAGGCAGCGGCCTCGGCAGCAAGCGCCTCGGCCTGCTCGGAGCCGCCCTCAAACAACTCGGCACGGGCACCGGCAACGCAGGCAACATACACGTCGCGCACGTGCGCCACCAGGTCGCGCGTCAGCTCCAGCAGATCGTTACCTTCCTCGACCTGCGCGCGAATAAGCCCATACAGCTCGGCAACATCGCGATCGGCAATGGCGCGGGAAAACTCGCCCAGAATCTGGTCCGAAACCTCGCCTAAAAGCGAGCGGGCGTCGTCCGCATGCACAGAACCGTTGCCAAAGACGCTCAGCTGCTCCAGCGTGGAAAGCGCGTCGCGCATACCGCCCTTGGCATGGCGCGCCACAATGGCGAGTGCCTCGTCGTCGTAATCGAAGCCCTCCTGCTCGCACACGTATGCCAGGCGATGCTCGATATCCTCGTTGCCGATGCGATGGAAATCGAAACGCTGGCAGCGCGAGAGGATGGTCTCCAGAATCTTTTGCGGGTCGGTGGTGCACAGCACAAAGATCACGTGTGCCGGCGGCTCCTCAAGCGTCTTGAGCAGCGCGTTGAACGCCGCCGTCGTGAGCATGTGGACCTCGTCGATGATATAGATCTTGTACTTGCCGCGCACTGGGGCAAAGTTGACGGAGTTGATGATCTCCTCGCGCACGTTGTCCACGCCGGTACGGCTTGCGGCATCGAGCTCGTAGACATCCGGGTGGTTGCCCTCGGCGATGAGCTCGCACTCCTCGCAAGTACCGTCGGGCATGCAGCCGCTTGCACCCTCGGCGCGCGCCGCCTCGGCATTGCGGCACAGCAGCGCCTTGGCCAGAATGCGCGCCATGGTGGTCTTGCCCGTGCCGCGCGGTCCGCAGAACAGGTAGGCGTGGGACAGGCGCCCCTCGGTGATGGCGTGCTCGAGCGTCGAGACGATATGTTGCTGGCCCACCACGGAGTCGAAGGTGAGCGGGCGATACTTTCGGTACAACGATTCCATGGGTGCTCCCCCGGGTATACTGAGTCTTGTTGCCGCGGCGGCCATGCGGTCGCACGGCATACTGCATTCCATAATACCCGTACGGCGAGCCCGCCGCGATAGGAGTCCAAAGAGCATGGCAGACGCAGAGAGCAACCTCGTCCCCTCCGAAGCAGCCGACCAGGTTGAGGTCGCGCTCGAGGAGCAGGCCGCAGCCGACGACGGCATCCTGTACCTCAACGAGTACCAGTACGAAAACGACCTGGTCACCGACTTCGCCCGCCTGGTCGCCTCGCCCAGGCGTCGCGGCTCGCTGTATGTCGCCGCGGCAATTGCCGCGCTCATCGGCATCGGTATGCTGGTGGCCGGCGGCAACTGGATCAAGTTTGGCGTCGTGCTGATCGTATTCGGCGCCTTTTTGGCCTGGTGGAGCAAAAACCTGCACCACACCCTCGCCCGCGACTTTATCGACGCCGTCGAGGCCGACGAGTCCATGGGCGGCCGCTATCGCCGCGTCGCCGCCAACGAGGACGGCCTGATGGTTTGGGGCAAGAGCGGCAAGTCGCAGTTCTTCCCGTTTGACAAGCTCGACCACGTACTCGACGGCGAGCGCATCTTTGTGGCCATGTTCGCCGACCAGGGCGTGACGATCCCCAAGGACACCTTCGTCCGTGGCGATGCCGAGCAGTTCGGCTCCTTCCTTAAGGCGCGCATCAACAAAAAACTCCGCATCGAGACCAAGAAGAAGAAAATGAAGGCCGAGAAGGCCGCCGCCGAGGCCAAGCAGGGCGACAAGGCCCAGGAGACCAAGCGCAAGCAGAAGAAGAACAAGAAAAAGCGCTAAGGCCAAGCCAGGCAGGCAGCCTCGCATCCCGCCATCCTCCCCATGCACCCGAGCGTGCTACACTAGCAGCATCTATGCCACCGCGAACGGCTCGGCTCCGCGCCCGCCGCTCGCAAACGAACTTTAAACGCACGAGGGTTGGCCATGCCGCTTTTCTCGCAACATACCGCCCGGTTCTCGCCGGACGTTCCTTTGGAGGGCACCAGCTCTCGCGAGCTGCTCAAGCGGTACCAGCCGCTCGAGACACTTGCGACCGGCGGTTTTGGCTCCATCGAGATCTGCCGCGACACGCACCTGCGCCGCCGCGTCGCCATTAAGCGCATCCCCCTTATCAACGGTGCCGGCATGCCCGCCAGCGACATCATGGATGTCCTGCGCGAGGCGCACACCGCCGCCATGCTTCAACATCCCAATATCGTGCAGGTCATCGACTTTACGCACGACACAGCCTATGCCTACCTAGTCATGGAGTATGTCGATGGCATGTCGCTTGCCGAGTTTTTGCACCGCGTGGACGGCCACTCACTTACCTTTGACGAGGCCGCAGCCATTGCCGATGCCCTGGGCCAGGCGCTCACCTTCGCCCATAGCAATGGCGTACTCCACCTGGACATTAAGCCCGCCAACGTGCTCATCGACCACTCGGGCAATGTAAAGCTCACCGACTTTGGCATGGCGCGACTGTCGTCTGCCGGTGGCTTTGGCGGCTCACGCGGCGGCACCATCGGCTACATGCCGCCCGAGCAGCTCGATATCGAGACCGGCACGGTCGACGAACGCGCCGATGTCTTTGCCCTCGCCTGTGTGATCTACGAGGGCCTGTGCGGCAGCGCTCCCTTTATGGCGGCCACGCCCGCCGACTCGCTCGACCGCATCATCGGCGGCGCCACCTATCCCAGCGAGCTGATACCACACTTTCCCCCGGGAGCCGAGGCCGCGCTCATGAGCGCGCTCTCCCCCATGCCGCAGGACCGCCCCAACAGCATCGAGGCATTTTGCGACCAGCTCCTTGCCGGTCTGGGCAGCGTACGCGAGGGCCGTCGCAGCCTGGAACAAATGGTTGGCGAGCTTTCGGATGACGAGCAGGAGCTCGACGATATCGAGCCGTCGCACTACGAGGACGACGCCATCGAGATCGACCCCGCACTCGGCTGGGCGGGCACGCGCTGGAGCCATGCGCGCGACTACACCATGCGCACTATCTCGGCGCTAACGTGCGGCACCTTTAGCTTTTTGCTGATGCAAACGGCCGGGGTCGCGGCGCTTCCCGGCCTGGTCATTGCGGCCATCGCGATCGGAGCGGCGGCTGGCCTGGCCCCCCAGATTGGCTCGGCCATCTCGGCTGTGGGCTTTTTGGTGCTCATGGCCAACGCCACCATGCAGGCACAGGGCATCCTGTCGATGCTGCCCGTCGCGGTGATCTTTGCCGCCGCCATGTCCGGTTGGTGGATCGCCTGGGGTCGCACCGAGACTGCCGCGAGTGCCACGCTCACCTGTGCACTCGCGCTTGGCTGTCTGCCCGGTAATTCCTTCCTGGCAGCTGGGGTCGCCGGCGGCGTCGCGTCATTTTGGCTCGGCCCGGCAAGCGCCGCCGCGGCAACGGGCATGGGCGCGCTTTTTGCCCGCCTGGCGACAGTCGCGCTTTCAGCCGGAGGCGTGCTGGGGCTCGGTAACGTTGCCGCAGCGCTGGGAGACCCACTCCTTTGGGCTGCCTTTGGGCTGGCCGCGGCAACTGCCGCGGCGTCATCTGCGCTGCTCAATGCCCATGCCAAGCGCGCCGATCAGGGCTCAAACCTTGCCGCAATCGTCGCCATCGCTGTCACCGGCATCGGCTGCGCAGCGGCGTCCTGTCTTGCACACCATATGGAAATTGCCAGCCTTGCAGCCGCGGTCATCGCCAAGGCGGCGGTTGCGGGAACCCTATCCTCTATAATCGTTGGGATATGCCTATATTTGCTCGGATACCAAAGAACCTATACGGAGAGTGATCTTTCGTGAACTTCCTGAACATCTTCGAGGACCACGTGGCCGGCATCTTCGGTGCCACCCGTGCCCCGTTCTCCTTTAAGAAGCTTGCCAAGCAGGCCGCTCGCGACATGGAGGATCAGACTCTGGTGATCAACGGCGTCAACACGGCGCCGGCACTCTATACCATCCTGATCGCCGCCGACGACGATCCCATGCTCGCCCCGTTCTACCCCGAGCTTTCGCGCGAGGTCCGCGAGTTTGTGAAGGCGCAGGCCGAAAAGCGCCGCTATGTCTTTGTCGGCGAGCCCCTCGTGCGCTTTATGATCGATCCGCAGCTGCGCGCCGGCAAGTTCTCGGTCTTTGCCGAGAACGTCGATGCCCCCACGCTCGGCCGCCTGTACGAAGAAGAGCGCGCCTATCAAAACGGCCTGGGCCAGAACAACTCCGCGGCAAGCCGTGCCGCCAGCGCCCCGCGCGCCGGCCAGCAGCAGTTTGCTGCCCCGCAACAGCAGCGCCCCGCCGCCATGCCCCAGCAGCAGCCGACGCCTCGCGCCGCCGCTCCCGACCCGCTTGCCGTGGCAGACCCCTTCGCGCCTAGCGTCCCCGACCCCGCCGCCGCACCCATCCCGGTGCCTCAGACCGTCTCGCGCGACGCGCTTGCCGGCATGGGCGGAGCCGCCGCGACCGGTGCCGCCGTGGGCCTAGGCGCCGCAGCCGGCATCGCCTCCAACATGGCGAGCACTCGCGCCCCGCAGCGCCCGCTCGCCCAGCTCGTCGACGTCGTGAGCGGCGAGAGCCATAGCATCACCTCCGCACAGGTGACCATCGGTCGCGAGCGCTCAGTTTCCGACATTGCCCTGCGCGACCCCAACGTGTCGCGCCGCCACGCCCAGCTCACCTTTACGGGCTCGGATTGGTCGATCGAGGACCTCAATTCCACCAACGGCACGCTCGTCAACAACCGCCGCATTACGCGCTGCCCGCTGCGCAACGGCGATCTGCTGACGTTTGGCCTGAGTACCTTTGAATTTAGGGGATAGTCGCTTATGAACATCGATATCGTCCTTTTTGCAGGCCGCATCGTCCTGGTCGCCCTGCTCTATATCTTCTTGTTCGCCGTCATGAAGACCGGCGTGGGACTTGTGCGCGGGCAGCGCCGCGACTCGGCTATCTGGACGATCGATGTGGACAAGGGTCCGCGCGGTATCCGCGGCATCCACGTAGACATGCTCGGCCCTGTCATCGTCGGTCGCTCGCCATCTTCGGACATCTGCATCAACGAACCGTTCGTTTCGGCCTCGCACGCGCGCTTTTCGCTGCAGGGCCCGGCGCTCATCATCGAGGATCTCAACTCGCTTAACGGCACGCTCGTCAACGGCCGCCAGCTCGTGGAGCCCGCGACGCTGCGTGAGGGCGACGAAGTCCAGATTGGCGACGTGGTCATGAAGGTGAACCGTCGATGATCGACGAGGAGAACAAGTCCGCAACTATGACCGAGGCACCGGCCGCCGCCACAGCTGCGCCGGCCCACGCCGCTCCGGCGGGCTCCGCACCCGTGGAGCCCGAGGACACCGTGTTCTCCCTGCCTCTTTCGCATGTAACGCATGATATTTCGGATCTCGCCGATAACGAGGACGAAGAGGATGCCGTAGCGGCGCCCATCGGCGCACATGCTGCGGAACAGCCCACAGCGCCCGAAACAACCCCAGCGCCGGCTCACTTTGCAGAGCCCGTCGCCGCGGCAATCAACGAGAGCGCTGCGGTGTTTGCGGCACCCGAGCCCGCCGCGCCGGCGTTTCCCATAGCCCCGGCATCCGAGGTTGCGCCCGCGTCTACGCCGGCGCCCGAGGCGGGGGCATCCCCCGAGGACGGCCCTGCACCCAAGACCCCGCAGCCTGCGCCCGCAAGCGAGTCCGATGCCGTGGCCGAGCCCACCGCCCAGTCGCAAAGCACGCCCGCGCCGTCGCACTTTGCGACGCCCGAGCCTATAGACGTCAGCCCGCAAGATGACGAGTCGACCGCCCGCGTTTCCGAGGAGCCCGACTCCCCGGACACCGGCGATTCCGGATCAAACGCCGAGACCGACACCGTCTCTCCCGGTGACACAGCCGAAATCGACGTTGCCGCCGTTGAAGCCAAGCTCAAAGACCCCGGCTCGACCATGAGCTTTGAACCCCTGACCGAGGAGCGCATCGAGACCGACTCGACCTATGATGCCGGTACCACCACGCAACTCATGTGGGGCGCCCGCTCCGACGTTGGCTGTGTGCGCCCGCACAATGAGGATTCCTACCTGGTGCAGTCGCCGCTCTTTTGCGTATGCGACGGCATGGGCGGTCACGCCGCCGGCGAGGTAGCCTCTTCTATCGCTGTCGAGACTATAGCCAAGACGGCCCCACAGTCCGCCGACGCAGCACGCCTGGCCGCAGCCGTCGAGGCAGCCAACGCCGCCGTAATCGAGGCAGCCCTGAACGGCCTGGGCAAGCCCGGCATGGGCTGCACAGCCACCTGCGCCTATATCGAAAACGACACGCTCGCCATCGCCCACGTGGGTGACTCTCGCGCCTACCTGCTCCACGAGGGCACGCTCATCCGCGTGACCCGCGACCACTCCTACGTGGAGGAGCTCGTGGACGCCGGCGAGATCACGGCAGACGAGGCTCGCGTCCACCCCAACCGTTCGGTCATCACCCGTGCGCTGGGCTCGGACCCCGCCATGTATGCCGACCACTTCACTCTGCATATCGAGGAAGGCGACCGTCTGATCCTGTGCTCCGACGGCCTTTCGAGCATGATTCCCGATAGCGATATCGAGAACATCGCCACGCAGTCCTCAACCGCGCAAATCTGCGTCGACAACCTAGTGGACGCGGCGCTTGCCGCCGGCGGCCACGACAACGTAACCGTAGTAGTCGTTGACCTGGTTGACGATGGCGTTATGCGCGAGGCGCAACGCGTGCGTCGCCGCAACGTTACTATCGCCGCCATCCTGGCCCTCGTCTTTGTGCTGGCAGCTGGCATCTGGGCCTACACGGGTGTCACCGGCTCGTACTACCTGGGTACCTACCAGGGCAATGTCGCCGTCTGGCGCGGCCTGCCCGGCAAGCCACTCGGACTCAAGCTCCACTGGCTCGAAAGCGAAACCAGCATCAAGCTGTCCGACCTGCCCGAAGACACGCAAAACCGCCTCAAGGCGGGCATTCCGCAAACAAGTGTCGACGATGCGCAGGACACGATATCCAAGTACCGCCACCAGATCGACGAGGAGCAGACCCGCCAGGTGATCGACGCGCAAACGATTCGCGACAACACCAATCAGGGATCGACCTCCGAATCAGATTCCGAGAAAACCGCCGAACAGTCCGCCGAGGCCGAAGCCTCCGATAAGAATTAGAAAGGGAGTGCCGCTTATGAGTCGCCGCAACACCGAGCTGCTCTTGCTCATCGCCTCGGCGTTCCCCGTCATCCTGCTGTATGCGATGTACGTCCTCACCGCGGGCGCTGCCATCTCCTTTGAGACGCTCGCCGTACCGATCGGCCTCTTTGCCGCCTTTGCCGCGGCCCACATTGCCGTGCGCATCTTGGCGCCCGGTGCCGACCCCGCCATCCTGCCCATCGTATTTATACTTTCGGGCATCGGCATCACGTTTGTGACGCGTCTCGCCCCCGCTCTCGCCATCTCACAGCTCATCATCCTGTTTGTCTCGGTGGCCCTGATGGTGGGAACGCTCGCGTTGGTTAAGAACCTCGACGTGGTCATGCGCTACAAGTACACCTTTGGCATCATCGGCATCATCCTGCTGATGCTGCCCATCTTTATCGGCACCACGATCTCGGGCTCCAAGCTGTGGATTCGCATCGCGGGCTTTACCATCCAGCCCGGCGAGTTCGCCAAGGTCTTTATCGTCCTGTTCCTGGCCGGCTACTTGGCCGAGAACCGCGAGCTGCTCTCCATCTCCAACCGCAAGATACTGGGCTTTAAGATCCCTCGCCTGCGACTGCTGCTGCCGCTGTTTGCCGTGTGGGGTGTGTGCCTGCTCGTCGTCGTCTTCGAACGCGACCTGGGTTCGGCCGTGCTGTTCTACACCATCTTCTTGCTGATGCTCTACGTTGCCACGGGGCGCTTTTCGTATGTCGTTATCGGCCTTGCGCTCTTAGCCGTTGGAGCCGTGGGCGCCTACAAGTTCCTGTCTCACGTTCAGGTGCGTTTCCAGGTTTGGGTCGATCCGTTTAAGGACGCCCAGGGCCAGGGCTACCAGATTGTCCAGTCGCTCTTCTCGCTTGCCGATGGCGGTCTGGTCGGTGTTGGCATCGGCAACGGCATGGCCAACAACATCCCTGTCGTCGAGTCCGACTTTATCTTCTCGGCTATCGGCGAGGAGATGGGCCTTTTGGGCGGCGGCGCCGTGCTCATCCTGTTTATGCTCTTTGCCGTGCGTGGCCTCACCACAGCTGCCCGCGCAAAGTCCGACCTTGCCGCCTTTAGCGCCACCGGTCTTACGGCAGCCATCAGCTTCCAGGCCTTTTTGATCGTTGGCGGCGTAACCCGCCTGATCCCGCTGACCGGCGTCACCCTGCCCTTTATGAGCCAGGGCGGCTCCTCTCTGCTGGCGAGCTTCATCATCGTCGCGCTCCTGCTGCGCGCCGGTGACGAGGCGACCGGACGCGAGGCCGAGCTTACCGGTACCGGCACCATGGCCGCCATCACCGATGATCAGGTCGCATCTGCCGCCGCCCCGACGGGCACGCGCTTTGCCACCTCGTCTTCCTACGGCAGCGGCAGCCATTCCGTCGGCTCGCGCATGCGCCGTCGCCTGCTCGACACGCCTGAATCCGGTGTGCTCGGCCGCGTTGCGCTCGCCAACCGTCTAACCCGTGCGGTGCTCGCCTTTACGGCGCTGTTCGCCATCCTTATCGGCAACCTCACCTATGTCCAGGTCATCAAGGCCAAGGACTATCAGGACATGCCGACCAACAACCACACCATCGCCCGCTCCAAGTACATCCAGCGCGGTTCCATCATCACGTCCGACGGCGTGACGCTGGCCGAGTCGCTGCAGCAGGAGGACGGCACCTATGTACGCTCCTACCCCAACGGTAACCTAGCAGCGCACGTGGTTGGCTACGTGAGCCAGCAGTATGGCACCACCGCCATCGAGAGCGTCATGAACGACACGCTCACCGGCTCTAAGGATTACTCCAGCTGGAACAACGCCATCGCGTCGCTCGCGGGCCAGACCCAGCCGGGCAACACCGCCAAGCTCACCATCGACTCACGTATCCAGACGGCGGCCGAGCAGGCACTCAAGGGCTTTAAGGGCGCTGTAGTGGTCATCGATCCGCGTACCGGCGCGGTGCTCGCATGTGCCAGCTCGCCCACCTACGACAACACCAACATCGATGCCCTGCTGCAGACGGGCGGCGGCGAGGACGGCTCCATGTACAATCGCGCCATGGACGCGCTGTACACGCCGGGCTCAACGTTTAAGGTCGTTACGCTTTCCGCGGCACTCGAGACCGGTACCGCCAGCCTTACCAGCACCTACCAGGCGCCCGGCTCCATGGACATCGGCAACGCACCGGTCACCAACTATGCCAACGAGAGCTACGGCACCATCAGCCTGCAGCAGGCCTTTGCCGTGTCCTCCAACGTCGTCTTTGGTCAGGTGGCAAACGAAGTTGGCGCAAACACGCTCGTGCAGTTTGCCAACGCCTATGGCTACGGCCAAAAACTCGGCCAGGACCTGACCTCCGCGGCCTCCATCATGGCCGACCCGTCGCTCATGACCGAATGGGAGACCGCCTGGGCCGGCGCCGGCCAGCCTGTCGGCATGGACCATACGCCCGGCCCGCAGACCACCGTAATGCAAAACGCCGTGATTGCCGCCGCCATCGCTAACAGTGGCGTGGTCATGGACCCGTACTTTGTAGCCCAGGTACTCGCTCCGGACGGAACCGTGGTCAAGACCACGCAGTCCCGCTCGCTGGGGCAGGCCGTCAGCTCCGCCACGGCCGACCAGGTCAAGCAGGCTATGCTCGCGGTTGTCCAGTCCGGTACCGGTACCGATGCCCAGATTCCGGGCGTCAAGGTCGCCGGCAAAACCGGTTCGGCCGAGACCGGCGGCACCAACGTCAACTCGATGTTCGTTGGCTTTGCACCTTACGATTCACCCACGGTCGCTATCTCGGTGGCCTTGGAGGATTTCGACAAGCATGACGTCAAGGCCGCCAAGATCGCCGGTATCGTCCTGACCGCGACGCTTGCCGCACAGGGAGCGTGATGCCCATGATCGAATCGGACACCCGAGGCGCGCCGCGGCCGAAGAGTTAGCGGCAACGCGCCAAACGGCCCCAGCGGCCACATCGTAGGTACTACACACATCGTTGAGCGAATAGTTATGTTAGGAGCAGGAATGGAACAGAGGGTCCTCGGGGGAAGATACCTCCTCAAGGATAAGGTGGGAACAGGCGGCATGGCGACCGTCTACCGTGCACAGGACCAGGTCCTCGACCGCACGGTAGCCGTCAAGATTATGCTGCCGCAGTATGCTGGCGACGCAACCTTCGCCGCACGCTTTAAGCAGGAGGCCCAGGCAGCAGCCGGTCTCTCCTCACCCTATATCGTGGGCGTCTACGATTGGGGCAAGGACGGCGACACCTATTACATCGTCATGGAGTACCTGCGCGGCACCGACCTTAAGAGCGGCATCAAGAGCCACGGCGCCCTCGACCCCAAGAAGGTCGCCCAGATCGGCTCGCAGATCAGCTCCGCGCTTTCGGTCGCCCACAAGCACGAGATCATCCACCGCGACATTAAGCCGCAGAACATCATGGTGCTGCCCGACGGCAACATCAAGGTGATGGACTTTGGCATCGCGCGCGCCAAGAACAGCCACCTCACGCAAGACAACAACGTGCTGGGAACCGCCCACTACGTCAGCCCCGAGCAGACCCGTGGTCAGGACCTCGGCCCCACCTCGGATATCTACTCGCTGGGCGTCGTGATGTACGAGTGCGCCACCGGCCGCGTCCCCTTTGACGGTGACGACGCTATCTCGGTCGCACTCAAGCAGGTCAACGAGCTGCCTATTCCGCCGAGCCAGATCAACTCCGGTGTCGACGCCGACCTTGAGCGCATCATCCTCAAGTGCATGGAGAAGGACCCGGCAAACCGCTTCCAGACCGCCGACGAGCTGCGTCAGGTGCTCAACAGCTACCTGTCGGGCCGTGCCGTCAACGTCTCGGAGCCCACGCGCATCATCGGTGCCCCCGGTGAGCTGGGCGCCACCAAGACTCGCGAGCTTTCCGATCAGACGCGCGCCATGGTGCGTCCCGTCTCGGGCGTGAGCGGCCAAAATACCGCCCGTAGCTCGGTTTCGGGCTCCACCGGCTCCTACGAGGTCGAAAAGCCCAAATCCAACAAGAACAAGATCATCGCCGCCGTGGTGGCAGCCGTTGCCGTCATCGGCATCGTGGTGGCCTTTGCCACAGGACTCTTTGGCGGCGAGCAGGTCACCGTGCCCGATGTGCTGGGCAAGGACCAGCAGACTGCCGTCGAGCTGATCAAGGAAGCCGGCCTCGAGGTCGGCACCATCGACCAAAGCTACAACGACGATGTCGACGAGGGCAAGGTCGCCGAGCAGACGCCCAACGGCAACACCAAGAAGACCAAGGGCACCAAGGTGAACCTGGTAATCTCCAAGGGCCCCAAGCCCTCCGAAAAGGTTGAGGTTCCCAAACTTGTCGGCCTGACCAAGGACCAAGCAGAAGCCGCACTGGCAAGCGTTGGCCTGAAGGGCAACGCCTCCGAGGAGGCCAACGAGGCTGATGAGGGCCAGGTCTTTGAGCAGGGCACCGAAGCCGGTAAGGAAGTCGCGAAGGGCACGACCATCTCGTACAAGGTCTCGAGCGGCCCGGATACCACGTCCGTCCCCGACCTGACCGACATGACCGAGGCCCAGGCGCGCAACGCCCTCGATATGGCAGGCTTTGGCGTCGACGTGAGCTACCAGGAGAACGACTCGGTTACCGAGGGCACCGTGATCAGCTGGAACCCCAGCGGCAAGCAGAAGCCCGGCGCCACGATTACCGTCGTCATTGCCAAGAAGTCCGGCAAGGCCACCGTCCCGGGCAACCTGTACGGCAAGAGCATCACCGCCGCCGTTACCGCGCTCAACAACGCCGGTTTCTATAACATCGGCTTCTGTGACCAGAACGGCAATCCCGTAAGCGGTAACGAGGATGCCACCGTTACGGGCGTCTCCCCCACTGGCAAGCAGTCCACCGACAGCACGATTACGCTGACGGTCGCACTTTCTGGTTCGGGCTCGGGCTCGGGCACGAGCACGGGCGACGATTCCGGTACGACCAACTAGTCGCCACCCCACCGCTCATCGCGGCTTTCGCCGCAAACATATTCGCTCACAGGCGCCCGCTTGCTCCCCCAGCAAGCGGGCGCTTCGTTTTTGACATGGCATTGAACCAGAATAACCCGGCACCGTAGCGGTACCGGGCTCGATATTCCTCTGGTGCCCCCGGGCGGATTCGAAAACTCCCCCGCGGGGAAATGAGTGACGCGGGTGTCGACGGCTCGAATCCTGCCCTTAGACCAGAAGAGCCCGGCACTGTAGCGGTGCCGGACTCGATATTTCTCTGGTGCCCCCGGGAGGATTCGAACTATCTT
>ERZ1106978.1313-NODE-1313-length-14210-cov-3.200989_pt1 | contig 14210 bp, 10 predicted proteins | sample MGYA00403689_ERZ1106978 | MGnify/ENA primary metagenome ERZ1106978 (study PRJEB35170, sample SAMEA104062434) | human gut metagenome | biome: human gut; feature: human-associated habitat; material: faeces | place: Denmark | collected 2012-08-02 ...
TAATGGTCGCGGTGATGTATTTTCGATAAGCGGCAACACCGGTGGCTATGTACTCGACCGCATCCGCGCCTTACCCGATGTAGAGCAAGGGAAGAAAAAACTGGACAGTGAAATCATTATGTATATTGGAACTGATTGGAGCAAACAGGACCCTGACCTGCCAGCCAGAGTGGAAAAGTTCTGGAATGATGTTGATGCTTACCTAGCTTCCTTTGATTGCGAAATGGTTCAATACTATTCACTGAATACTCTCGTAGCCAATAATTACTACCCGATTACCGTCGACGTTCTGGAGCCGTCGGGTCTTGCTACTCGCGCACAGCTTGCAAAGATCATTTCCGTCTATCTCGGATTAACAGACTGACAACAGCAACAAGGCAAAGAAATCCCGCGATCCCATGGAATTCCGTGCGATCGCGGGACTTTTCTTATACATTTTCCACCGCAGCCGGGTGCCAGAAGCCGACGGCATCACGGACGAGGACACAGCTGCGCGTCAGCTCCCCTTCTCCGGCGGCATCGGGCGTCACGCCCCATGCTGCAGCGCTGTCCTCCGGGACATGGAGCCTGCAGCGGAACGTGAAGCGCAGGCGGTTGCCGCAGAGCGATTCGACGCCGCTGCTCGCACCGTCGCGGGCCTCGTGGGCGCTCAGGCTCTGCACCATGGCTCCGGCAGCACTCTGGGCGATGGTCTCGTCCTCAGCGGACCCGGTCACGCCGACGGCGTAGAGGCTGCGCGGATAGGCATCCTGCTGCTCCAGCCCCTGCAGGGCGGCAGCGAGGTCCGCACCCTCCGGCTGGTCCAGCCAGACACGGCCGCCAGGTGCATCCATACACAGGGCGGAGACGCCCTTCCAGAGCGTGAGCAGCGTGCCGCCGCCCGCTGGCGAGCTGAGCGTCACATAGCTGTCAAACGAGAATTCCTGCACGCCCGGCGCTTTGCGCTCGACCCACTGCGCAGCATTGGCGGCATCGAGCACCGCAGCGACCGCAGCGGCGTCCAGCATGCCGCTGTGCTCCAGCTCCCCGCTGCGCGACCACTGGCACAGGCACAGGGCCGCGCCGTCGTCTGCCAGAGCGGCCAGCGTCCCGGCATTGGGCAGCTCGACCGGCTCGGGCGGCTGCGTGGGGTTGGTCGGTGCGGCGGTCGGCTCTTCCGTTGCGGGCGGGTCCGTCGGGTCAAGCGGCAGCAGCCCGCCGTGCTCCGCCGGGCCGCGCGAACAGGCGGCAAGCGAAACGGCCAGCATCAGCGCGCACAGCGCGGAGATCAGCTTTTTCATCTCCATCATCCTTTCGTCAAAAATCGTAAAATATGTCAGCAAGTGTATTTGCTCAAAACTGTTCTATCTATTCAGACGCGATTTCTGCGCATCCGTTCCGCTTATTTTGCGTTTCTTTTTCTGGGCAGCACCGCACAATTGCAGCTTCGGCCTTCACCGAATGCTCTCGCTGAATTATGCGGCGCTGCCCTTGTTTTAACCGAAAAATTCTATTATAATAAGGGTATGTTTTGGAAACGCATGTACGGAGAGGATGACTGCCGTGTATTTTTCCCGGGAAAAACTGAATGCGCTCGTGCCGCCCGCCGGACTGGAGGGCGCGGCCGAGCTGCTGAACGGACTGGAGTATGATCGGAGCAGCGTATGCTCCGCCGTCGTGACCGCCCTGCGCCCGCTGCTGGCGCGCCTTGCGCCGGAGCCGGAGGCCGGATGGCTGCCCGCGCTGTATGCGTGGCTGGACAACGGTCTGTTCCCCGATCCCGCCTATCAGGCACCGCCCGAGGCACCGGTGCTTGCCGCGCTGGCCGAGCTGCTGGACGGCGTGCTCGCCTGCGAGGATGCGCCGTTCGATATGCTGACCGATCTGGCTGCGCACGGCCCGGAGGACGGGAGCCGTGTCGCCGATGAGCTGCCCGCCTTCCACGCCGCACTGCACGCCTCGCATTTTGTGACCATGCTGCGCATCGGCCGGGAGCTTCTGCCGTTTGACGCTGCTTCGCACACCATCGGCGTGCACAACATCGCCACGCTGACCGCCCAGTGCGCGAAGGAAGCCGGGCTTCCTGTCGACGTCCCGCTCGTCAGCGCGGCCGCCCTGTGCCACGATATCGGCAAGTTCGGCTGCCGCGGCGCGGATGCTAGGCGCATCCCCTATCTGCACTATTATTATACCTGGCAGTGGCTGTCCGGCCACGGCATGGAGCACATCGCGCATATCTCCGCGAACCACTCCACCTGGGACCTCGAATTTGAGAATCTGCCCGTGGAGTCCCTGCTGCTCATCTATGCGGACTTCCGCGTGCGCGGCACGCGCGAGGGCGGGCGCGAGACCGTGCGCATTTATTCACTGGCAGAGGCCTATGCGATGATCCTTTCAAAGCTGGCGGACGTCACGCCGGAAAAGGAGCGCCGTTACCGCACGGTCTATACGAAGCTGCGCGATTTTGAATCTTATTTGCACATCCGCGGCGTGGCTACGGAGCCTGGCCCCGCGCCGCAGCGCGAAACGCGCGACCCCGCCCTGCTCACGCAGCAGGAGGCGCTGGACGCCCTGCGCGCGCTGACGTTCGACCACGCCATCCGCCTAATGCATACCGTCAGCACGGACGCGTCGTTCGATCAGCTGCTCGAGCAGGCCCGCGGCGAGAAGAACACGCTGCGCATCCGCACCTACCTCGAGCTGTTTCAGGAATACCACACCTATATGTCCGGCGGGAACAAGCGCAAGCTGCTCGCCTTCCTCTATGAGCTGCTGCTGTATCCCGAGGGCGACGTTCGCCGTCTGGCCGGGCAGCTCATGGGCAGCGTGCTGGCCAACAGCGGGCCGAAATACCGCAAAGAGCTGCCCTCCGCTGCGCCGCAGGACGCAGCCGCGCCCGCGATGCTCTCCGTGCTGGAGGAATCGCTCGGCCTGTGGGAGCAGACCGTGGCGCAGTGCCTGCACCCCGACCACAAAATCTCCCCGAAGCACGCCCAGCGCATCTCCAACTCGCTGAAGGCCGTTGCCGAAACGCTTCTGGCCGAGACGGAGGACGCGGCGCGGTTGGCGCAGCCGCTGCTCTCGCGCCTGCCGGATGCCACGGACGAGGACAGCTTCGTGCTGCTCGACGCCCTCTACCACACCCCGCCGCATGCCGTCTCCACGCTCGCCCCGGCGGCGGACCGGCTGCGCGCCCTGCTGTGCGGTCCGGACCAGAGCCGCCGCATTGCGGCCCTGCGCTGCCTGCGGCGCTTCCGTGCCGCCGCGCCGGAGGACCTGCTGCAGGAGGCCGCTGTGCCGCTTGCGGATGATCTTCCCGCCGTGCGTGCCCTGCGCGGCCGCCTGACCGGCAAAACGCCCGCGCCGCTCTCGGAATCCGAGGCCTCGCTGCTCTACCTCAGCAATCTGAAGACTGCCGTGCCGTGGGTCGTGAAAAACGCCCAGATCGACCTGCTGCAGGCCGATGCGCTGCAGCACACGGGCAACACATTCCACACGGCGACGCATCTTTCCAATCTGCTGTCCGTCAGCGAGCACCTTCCCGTGCGCGAGCACGCCGGGCGCGCGCTTCTGACCATCAGCACGCGCCTGAGCGTCGACCAGCGCAATGAGATCATCGTCGACCTCATGCGCGAGCTGGAAAACGGGCAGGAGCAGATCGCACGCTTTATTCCCCGTTATCTCGGGCGGCTGCTGAGCACCATGCCGGAAAAGGAGATCCGCGAAAGCATCGACTTCCTCGACGGCCTGCTGCGCAGCGGCAGCGCCCGCGCCGCCTCGACGTCGCTCCGGACGCTCGGCAGCCTGATCTCTGCTCTGCCGGAAAACAGCGTGCTGACGGAGCACTGCCTTGGCCTGCTGCTGACGGGTGTGTCGCACTATGACGAGTCCGTGCACCGCAGCGCCATGACCGTTCTGTGCCACGATGTCATCGGCAGCGAACGCCTGCCGTTCTCCCTGCGGGCGCACTGTTTTGCCCGCGTGAGCAAAAAGCTCCTGTGCCTGCTGGCCGAGCCTGCACCGGGCAAGCTGACGTTCTTCAACCGGGCTGCCATGCTGAATCACCTGTACCGCTTCCTTGTGCAGGCGGAGGTCGTGCAGGGCGGGCTGCGCTTTCCCGCGCCGCTGCCGGCCGCATTCTTTCCCGGCACGTTTGACCCGTTTTCCGCCGGACATAAGCGCATCGTGCAGGAAATTCGTGCGCTCGGCTATGAGGTCTATCTCGCCGTGGACGAATTCTCCTGGAGCAAGCGTACACTCGCGCGGCTGCTGCGCCGCCGGATCGTCAACATGTCCGTGGCCGACCAGTGGGACACCTATGTCTTCCCGAACGCCATCCCCATCAACATCGCCATGCCGGAGGACATCGCGCGCCTGCGATCCTGCTTTCCCGACCGGAGCGTGACGCTCGTGGCGGGCTGTGACGTCGTGTGTGGAGCCTCGGCCTACCGCTCGCTCCGCCCCGGCGGGGTACAGGAGCTGGATCACCTGCTCATCCGCCGCGGAGAGACGGACGAAACGGACATCCGCACCCGTCTGCAGGGCCGCGTGACGTTTCTGGAGCTCCCGCCCCAGCTCGAGGGCATCAGCTCCACGCGCATCCGCGAATCCATCGATCAGGACGTCGATATCTCCATGCTTGTCGACCCGATCGTCCAGTCCTATATCTATGAATACGACCTCTATCTCCGTTCCCCGCAGCACAAGAACGTGCTGCAGGCGCAGGAGCTGGAATTCCGCATCGTGACGGGGACGGAGGACGACCTCCCACCTGCCCTGTTCGAGCGGCTGCGCAGCACGCCGGAGCCGCTGGCCATCCTGCTGTGCAGCCGTAGGCGCCATGCGGCCGTCGGCTGGTGCTGCGGCCATACCGTGCGCCCGGCGAGCCTGTTTGCGGAGCTCGGCTCCGTCGAGGCCGCCTCGGCCGTCCGCCGCCTGACTTCCGGCAAGCTGCTGAAGCTCGACCATGTGGAGGCGGACGGCGCGCAGACGCGGCGCATGCTTGTCAATGAGCTGCTCGCCCGCAGTCTGGCGTCCGACCACACGTTTGCGCTGGCCCGCTGCGAGGGCGAATGGCTGGAGGAGCTCGGCTTCTCCCCCGTCGAGGATGCCGAGGGACTGCTGTGCGTCGACATGCGCGCGCCCATTGTCCTCATTCAGGACGTGCTGCTGTGCATCAAAAAGCCGCACCACGATGAGCCGCAGGTGCGCGCCGCCGTAGAGTCCGCCCGGCCCCGGCTGCGCCGCGCGCTGTGCGCGCTGTATCCCGGCAGGCTCGTGCTGAGCTTCGACGCGGAGCTGCTCAACCAGTCGCTCATGTACCGCGTGCAGAAGCTCGGCGGTGTACTCGGCGCACCGGCCGGGCAGCTCGGCCGGGCCATGTGCGTGCCCTACGGCAAGATTCTCTCCGACGAGATCGTGCCGAACACTGTCACAAAGACGCTGCATGTGGACAAGACATTCGCGCCGGACGGCAGCTCGTTCTCCGTCCCGGCCTACCCCGGCTACGACACCGTGCGCAATCAGGTCCGCACCATCAAGGCCTTCCGCCGCCCGGTCATCCTCGTGGACGATCTGCTGCACAACGGTTACCGCCTCGACAAGCTCAGCCCGGTTTTTGCCGCGGAGGAGCTGGAGATCCGCACCGTCGTCGTCGGCATTCTCTCGGCGCGCGGCCGCGACCTCATGGAGGTGCAGGGGCGGCAGGTCGAGTGCGAATACTTCATCCCGAATCTGCACTACTGGGTCACGGAAAGCCTGCTGTATCCTTTTCTCGGCGGCGACAGCGTCGGCACGCCCGCGCCGGGACGGATGCTGCCCTCCATCAACCTGATCCTGCCCTATTACTACCCACGCCACTATGTTGGAACGACGGACGCCGCCATCCGCGACCTCAGCCGCACTGCGCTGGAGAACACGCTCTCCATCCTACACGCGCTCGAGCAGGCGCATCAGGCGCAGTTCAGCACGGCGCTGACGCTGCGCCGCCTCGGCGAGGCCCTCTACCGCCCGCGTCTGCCGGACCGCGGACGGTCCCTGCGCTATGACCTGTCGCTTCCCGCCTCCGCCTGTCTGGAGGACGATCTGCTGCGGCTTGACCGCATCCGTATGCGAGGAGGAATGATCCATGGAGCTTAAACAATGGCACGGCTTCTGCCTGTGCCCGCTGGGCGGAGTCTGTCCGCCGGATGCCGTGCCCGCAGACGCGCCGTTTTCCCCGCTGGTGTTTCTTGTCCGGCGCGATCCGCTGCGCTCCCGCGGCCTGTTTGCCGTTACCGTGCTGGACGAGGTCTTCGAGGCCGAGACGGCCGGTGTGCTGCTGCCGCCGGCGCAGGGGACGACGCCTGCCGAGCCGCTGCGCGAATTTGTGGCGGCTAACGGCGCCTGCGTGCTGAACACGGCGTTTTCCGCCGCATTCTCCGTTCTGGAGCGCTGGCACCGGAAGCGCACACAGCCGCTGCGCGTCACGCTCGTCGGGCTCGGCGACGTCGGCGGCACGCTGCTGCTGGCGCTGAAGCTGCTCGGCCGGGAGCTGGGCGAGCTGCGCATCTATGACCCGAACGCCGCGCAGTGTCGGCGCTACGAGCTGGAGCTGAATCAGGTCCTTCCGCTGGACCACCCGCTGCCGCCCGTCACCGTCTGCACGGAGGACACGCTGTTTGACTGCGATCTGCTGCTGTTCACGGCCTCGCGCGGCGTGCCGCCCGTCGGCTCCGGCGTGGCGGACGTGCGGCTGGCGCAATACGAAAAAAACCGCGCCATGCTGCGCAGCTATGCAGCCATGGCGCGCAAAACGCACTTTACCGGTCTGTTCTGCCAGATCTCCGACCCCGTCGATCCGCTGGCCTGCGCCGTTTTCCGCGAAAGCAACCGCAACGCCGCCGGGGAATTTGACGGCTGCGGCCTGCTGCCGGAGCAGGTGCAGGGCTTCGGCCTCGGCGTGATGGAGGCGCGCGCCCGCTGGTGCGCGCAGGAGGACGGCATCGACTTTTCGAACGGCCGTGTCTACGGCCCTCACGGCGGCGGACTTGTCGCAGCAAACGACCCCGCAGCATACAACGAAGCGATCTCCGCCCGGCTGACAGAGCGAACCGTGCATGCCAATCTCGAGGTGCGGGCGCTCGGCTTCAAGCCGTATCTCGCCCCCGCCCTCTCCTCTGCCGCCGTGAGCATTCTGTCCCTTGTGCGCGGGCAGCCGTATGATGCCGCTCTGCCACTCGGCGGCGTGTGGCTCGGCGCACAGCGGCGCATGACGCCGCTCGGACCGCTGCAGCGCCGCGAGCCGCTCCACCCCGCGCTGCTTGCCCGCATCGAGGCCGCGCGGCTGGAGCTGGAGGCCTTCTGCCATGATGCCTGAGCCGCTGCTTCTCGTCTGCCCGTCGGCCGGGCCGCGCCTGCGGGACGTGATCGAGACGGCGCTGTGCGACCTTCCGGTCCGCAATGCGCAGGGCGACTTGCGCGGCGCGCGCATTCTGTTTGCACTCGATGCAGGCTCAGTAGGAATGGATGAGCCGACGCTTCGCCTGCTTCGGCGGCTGCGGACCGAGCCGGGCTGTCTGGAGGGCTCCGTCTGCGGCTTCGTTGTCGACGGAGAGACGGAGCTCTACACCAAGGCGCTGGCGCAGGATCTGGCGCTCGCCGCGAATCTCGCCGGGGCGGCCCTGCCCGGCAAGCCGCTCGTGGAGGGCACAGGCTCCCTCTATAACCAGCACATTCTCGCCGCGCGGCGCGGCATGAGCTGGGAGGAGACGTACCGTGCACGCACGAGGGAGCTGGGAGAACGCCTGCTCGCCTTTTCCCCGAAGCGCGTCGGGCGGCCGAAGCTGCTCGTGCTGCATGCCTCCGAAAGCGGCCGCTCGAGCACGCTCTGGATGGGCCGCGAGCTGAGCCGCCGCCTGAGCGGCTGCTGCAGCATTGCGGAAATTTCACTGCGCAACGGCACGATCCACGACTGCCGCGGCTGCTCCTACAGCGCGTGTCTGCATTTTGCCCGCAGCGGCAGCTGCTTTTACGGCGGAGCCATCTCCGAGACCGTCCTGCCCGCGATCCGCGAGTGCGACGCCATGCTGTTCCTCTGCCCGAACTACAACGACGCCGTCGGCGCAAATTTCACGGCCCTGTTCAACCGCCTGACGAGCCTGCTGCTGCAGTGCGACCTGTCGGAAAAGCAGCTCTACAGCGTCATCGTCTCCGGCTACTCCGGCGGCGATCTCGTCGCGCGCCAGCTGCTCGGTGCGATGTGCCTGAACAAGACCGTCTCGCTGCCGCCGCGCTTCTGCCTGCTGGAAACGGCGAACGACCTGCCAACGGCGCAGGCTCTGCCGGGCATCGCCGGGCGGCTGGACAACTTTGCCGCTGCCATGCAGCGCTCCCTGTGTCAGCCCGCCGGGAACAGCTCGGAAATTTCACCGAACGAATAGCCCATCTCCTCCCAGCGCGTGAGCAGACTGTCGAGGATGGCCGCATTTGTCTGCGAGGTGCTGTGCAGCAGCACAACGGCTCCGTTGTGGATGCGCGGGATGAGCTTGGCATAGGCCTGCTCCGACGTCGGCTGATCGTCCTGCAGCCAGTCCACATAGGCAAGGCTCCAGAACACGGTGTGATAGCCGAGCTGCTGCGCCATTTCGAGATTTTTCTCGGAATAGATGCCCTGCGGCGGGCGGTAGAATTTTGCAAGCTCCTGCCCGGTCGTGTCACGGTAGAGCGTCTCGAGGGACTCGAGCTCCTGCCGGAACTGCTCCATCTCCCCGATCTTCGACATGTCCCAGTGGTGGTAGGTGTGATTGCCGACCGTATGCCCCTCCTGCGCCATGCGCCGAACGAGGTCTGGATTTCGCTCGATGTAGTTGCCGACCAGGAAGAATGCCGCCGGAGCATGGTGCTTCTGCAGCGCATCGAGGATCTGCGCCGTGCAGCCGTTCTCATAGCCCGCATCGAACGTGAGATAGATGCGCTTCTGCGCCGTATCGCCAAGGAAGGCCGCATCATACTGCCGCAGCCGGTCCGCCGTGGTGTTTCCCATGGGCGGCTGGCCCTCCTGCTGGAAGCTCAGGCCCCACGAGCCTGCCGGGAGCGCCGCTGCCTGCTTGGCCGCGCCCGCGCCCGCAAGGGCCAGAATGATGCCCAGCACGAGCAGGACGGGCAGATTCCGCCGGTAAAAGTTTCGCATGTCCATCACCTCGCCTCAGCTTATGCCGCCGCTGCCGGGAAATATGCAGGGCGCGAATTTCCCGGCTGTCAAGTTTTTTCTCTTGACAAGCGCACATCCGTCTGCTATAATACCCAAGGTCAAGGGGGGCAGTATCATGAAACAGGAAGCCTTTACCATGTCCCTGCTCTTCGACACCTACGGCGCGCTGCTGACCGAAAAGCAGCAAACCTATTTTGACCTCTATTACAATCAGGATCTCTCGCTGGCAGAGATCGCCGAGCAGGAGGGCATTTCCCGTCAGGGCGTTCACGACGCCATCTCCCGCAGCGAGGCGCTGCTCGCTTCGTTCGAGCGCGTGACCGGCTGCGTCGCCCGGGAGCAAAAGCTCCGCCATGCCCTCGCCGCGATCACCGCCGAGGCCCAGCCCCTGCTGCAGGCCGGGGATCCCGCCACCCGGCAGGGCGCCCAGCGCATCCTTGCCGCCGTTGATTCCCTGAAGGAGTAGCCATGGCATTTGAAGGTCTGACCGCAAAACTGAACGCCGCGTTCAAAAAGCTGCGCGGCAAGGGCCGCCTGTCCGAATCCGATATCAAGGAGGCCATGCGTGAGATCCGTCTTGCGCTTCTGGAGGCGGACGTCAGCTATAAAGTCGTCAAGGACTTCGTCAAGTCCGTTTCGGAGCGCTGCTCCGGGCAGGACGTGATGGAGAGCCTGACCCCTGCACAGACGATCGTCAAGATCGTCAACGAAGAGCTCATCCGTCTGATGGGCAGCGAAAATCAGCGTATTTCCATCTCCCCCAAGCCGCCGACGGTCGTTATGCTCGTCGCCCTGCAGGGCGCAGGCAAGACCACGAACGGCGCAAAGCTCGCCGGTCTGTTCAAAAAGCAGGGCAAGCGCCCGCTGCTCGTCGCCTGCGATATTTACCGCCCCGCCGCCATCAAGCAGCTGGAGGTCGTCGGCGGTCAGCTCGGTATCCCGGTGTTCCAGATGGGGCAGGAAAACCCCGTGAAGATCGCCAAGGCGGCCATCCGCCATGCGCAGCAGCACGGCAACGACATGGTCTTCCTCGACACGGCCGGCCGCCTGCATGTGGACGAGGCCCTGATGAACGAGCTGAAGTCCATCAAGGCTGAGGTCCAGCCGAATGAAATTCTGCTCGTCGTGGACGCCATGACCGGTCAGGACGCCGTGAACGCCGCCCAGTCGTTCAACGAATGGCTGGACATCGACGGCGTGATGCTCACGAAGCTCGACGGCGATGCCCGCGGCGGCGCTGCGCTGTCCGTCAAGGCCGTCACCGGCAAGCCCATCAAGTTCATCGGCACCGGCGAAAAGCTCGACATGATCGAGCCGTTCCACCCGGAGCGCATGGCTTCGCGGATCCTCGGCATGGGCGACGTGCTCACACTGATCGAAAAGGCCGAGCAGGCCCTCGACCAGAAGAAGGCCGCCGAGCTCGAGCAGAAGATGCGGGCCAACAAGTTCACGCTCGCCGATTTCTACGATCAGCTCCTGCAGATCCGCAAGATGGGTCCCATGCAGGACCTGCTCGGCATGATCCCCGGCATGGGCAGCATGAAGAATGTGCAGGTCGACGAATCGGCCCTCGGCCGCGTCGAAGCCATCATTCTCTCCATGACGCCCTATGAGCGCGAGAACCCCGCGTGCCTGAACTCCTCGCGCAAGCGCCGCATCGCGCTTGGCTGCGGCCAGAAGGTCGAGGACGTTAACCGTCTGCTCAAGCAGTTTGACCAGATGCAGCAGCTTATGAAGCAGATGAACGGCAAGGGCAAAAAGCGCAAGCTGCCCGGCAAAATGGGAGGCTTCCCCGGCTTCCCCGGTATGTGATCATTGGACCGCAACCAGGTCTGACGATATATTTTGAATTCTATTTGGAGGTGAAACCCCATGGTTAAAATCAGACTGAGAAGAATGGGTGCGAAGAAGGCTCCTTACTACCGCATCATCGTTGCTGATTCCCGCAGCCCGCGCGACGGACGCTGCATCGAAGAGATCGGCACCTATGATCCCCTGACCGAGCCGGCCACCATCACTGTCGACGCCGAGAAGGCCCAGCAGTGGATCAAGAACGGCGCTCAGCCGACCGACACCGTGAAGGCGCTTTTGAAAAAGGCTAACGTCCTTTGATCGAGAGGGACTGCACGATGAAGGAACTCTTGCTCTATGTGGCAAAGCAGCTTGTTGACGATCCCGAGGCCGTGACGGTCACGGAGCGTGAGGACGGCGAGAGCACCGTTCTGGAGCTTCGCGTTGCGCCGGAGGATATGGGCAAGGTCATCGGCCGCCAGGGACGCATCGCAAAAGAGATCCGGACCATCATCAAGGCCGTCTCCCAGCGTGACGGCAAGCGCGTCACCGTTGACATTGTGGACTGATGCAAATTCGCTCGCTGCATCCCTGCAGCGGGCATTTTGCATTTTTCCCCCTTTTGCCCCGCCGGCCCGCGTGCATACCGTTATCGTGCATGCGAACTTGTCATGGAGGAACCGCTGTTATGAAATCTGATCCGCCCCGCGTCCGGTCGCTGCGCAGGCAGCTGACCGCGACGTTCTATCGAAAAAATAAAGCCACATTCTTTGTCACAGCAGGAGCAATGCTCCTGCTCGGCGGCGCGCTGCTGGCCGTTGCCTGGATCCTGCAGCAGATCATCGACATTGCCTCCGGCGACAGCGTTGCCCCGCTCGTTCGCATGTGCTGGCTGTGTCTCGGTGTTCTGGTGAGCGTGACGACGATCTATGTGGTGCAATGCTATACCTACCCCGCCTTTCTGCGGCGCGCCATGAAGCAGTATAAAGAATACGCCTTCACGGAGCTGACGAAGAAAAGCATCAGCACGTTCTCGGACGAGAATACGAGCCGCTATATCTCCGCCCTGACGAACGATGCCGTCTCCATCGAGACAAATTACCTTGCGAAGATCTTTACACTTCTGACAAAGAGCGTCTCCTTTGTGGGCGGCCTGGTCATGATGCTGCTCTACAGTCCCCTGCTCACCGGCTTTGCCCTGCTGCTGTCGCTCGTGCCGCTGGCTGTTTCCGTCCTGTGCGGCAACAGGCTGGCGCGGATGGAGACGGAGGTCTCGCGGCAGAACGAGTCGTTCGTCGCCATGACGAAGGACCTTCTGTCTGGCTTCTCCGTTGTCAAGAGCTTCAAGGCAGAGGCCGAGGTCGTTGCCCGCTTCTGCCGCCGTAACGAGGAACTGGAGGAGACGAAGGGCCGTCGCCGCCGCATGGAGGAGGTCATCACCATGCTCGGTACCGGCGCCGGGATCGTGGCCCAGCTCGGCGTGTTCCTGTTCGGCGCGTATCTTGCCGTGACGAAGCAGGGCGTTACGCCCGGCGTTGTCATCGTATTCCTGCCGCTCATGAGCTTCGTGGTCGATCCCATCGGCTCCGTGCCGCCCATTCTGGCCAACCGCCGCGCCGCCGTTGCCCTCATCGACAAGCTGGCCGACGCCGTGGGAAAAAACGTCCGCGAGAGCGGCGAACAGATGGACCCGGTCCTGCGCGACGGCATCACCATCGACCATCTGACCTACGGCTATCACGAGAGTGCGCCCGTCCTGAACGACGTTTCCGTCCGCTTTGAGGCCGGAAAAAGCTATGCCATCGTCGGCACATCCGGCAGCGGCAAGTCCACGCTCGTGAACCTGCTCATGGGCAGCAGCAACGACTATCAGGGCAGCATCCGCTTCGATCAGCGCGAGCTGCGCAGCATTGCAGCGGAATCGCTCTACGGCCTTGTTTCCGTCGTGCAGCAGAATGTGTTTATCTTCGACGATACCATCCGCAACAATATCACGATGTTCCGCCACTTTGACGAGAAGCTCGTGCAGCAGGCCACGGAGAAGGCCGGTCTGACTCCCCTTTTGGCCGAGCGTGGCGAGGACTATATTTGCGGTGAGAACGGCTCCGGCCTCTCCGGCGGCGAGCGGCAGCGCATCTCCATCGCGCGCTGCCTGCTGCGGCAGACGCCCGTCCTGCTCATCGACGAGGCCACGGCAGCGCTGGACGCCGCCACGGCCTATTCCGTCAGCGCCGCCATTCTGGCCATTGAGGGTCTGACGCGTATTGTCGTTACACACCGGCTCGAGGAGCCGCTGCTGCGGAAATATGATGAAATTCTCGTTCTGAAAAACGGTGAGATCTGCGAACGCGGCAGCTTTGACGCCCTGATGGCCCGCCGTGAGCAGTTCTATTCCCTGTTCAACGTGGCAAACGGCTGACCCTTGGCAAAACACGGAGCCCCCGCTCTGAAAGCGGAGGCTCCGATTTTTTACGCCTGTTTTGTTCAGAATCCAAGCTCCTCGCCGACGAGGATGACATGGATGCGCCCGGCGGGGCGGCAGTTGCGCGTAATCAGGATCTGGTTGCAGATGCATTCCTCACCGTGGCAGTCGGCGCAGCAGCCGGTCTGCGCGCACGGCGTTTTGCCGAGGAAGCGCTGCTCATTTTTCGGCGCGGCGATCGTTCGGGCACGGTGCACGGCCTCGTCGAGTGTATCGACGACCTTGTTCATCCCGGCGATCACGATGATCTCGCGCGGACCGAACACGATGGCAGCAACGCGGTTTCCCTTGCCGTCGATATTCACCAGTTCTCCCGTAAGGCTGACAGCATTCGCGCCCGTCAGGAAGAAATCGGCAGAGAGGCAGTCGTGGGCCGCCTGCTCCCGCTCGGCATCCGTCTGCATGCTCTCGCGGTCGATGACGCGCCACGGGCCGTCCCGCAGGGCCTGCTGCAGGCCGATCTGGTCAGCAGAGCGCGCGCCGCCCCAGCCGACGAGGGCATCGTGCGGAATCATCCGCAGTGCAGCAGCCAGCGCAGAAGCCCGATCCGGGCAGTAGCATGCATCAAAATGCCGGGCGCGAAGATTCTTCAGCAGGAGCTGCGCGCGCTTTTCATAAAACAGCGAAACAGGTTCCATCGATTTAGCCTCCGTTTTTCTTTCATTTTATCGCGCCGGAGGTGAAAATGCAAGGGAACAAATTGGGACAACCGGGCAGCAACATATCAAATAGCCTCGCAGAGTTCGCCGCCCGCAGGCGGCGAATAAA
>ERZ1106978.1314-NODE-1314-length-14205-cov-3.190813_pt1 | contig 14205 bp, 10 predicted proteins | sample MGYA00403689_ERZ1106978 | MGnify/ENA primary metagenome ERZ1106978 (study PRJEB35170, sample SAMEA104062434) | human gut metagenome | biome: human gut; feature: human-associated habitat; material: faeces | place: Denmark | collected 2012-08-02 ...
TCGCCGTTGGCAAATCGTTGTCAGCCTATTAGGAATAGTTATCCTTATCTGGGGAATTATTCAAGTGGTCTGCCTCTTTTTGAACTACAAACGGACGGAAACCAGTAATGATGCACAGATTGAACAATACATATCTCCCGTCAATCTGCGCGCATCAGGATATATCAAGAAAATTTGTTTCACAGAACACCAAGAAGTACACAAAGGAGATACCTTACTTATATTGGACGACCGGGAATATAAAATCAGAGTCATGGAAGCTGAAGCTGCACTCAAGGATGCACAAGCCGGTGCCACAGTCATTGGTGCCACACTACAAACCACGCAAACTACAGCCTCTGTCTACGACGCCTCCATAGCAGAGATAGAAATCCGCCTTACCAAGCTGGAGAAAGACCGCCAACGATACCAGAATCTGGTGAAGAGAAACGCTGCCACCCCCATTCAATTGGAACAGATAGAAACCGAATATGCAGCTACCCACAAGAAGTTGGAAGCCGTGAAACGACAACAGAAAGCTGCCTTGTCGGGTGTGAACGAAGTGTCACATCGCCGTGAAAATACCGAAGCTGCCATACAACGGGCAACAGCCGCACTCGAAATGGCACGACTGAATCTCTCCTACACCGTAGTAGTAGCTCCTTGTGATGGGAAATTGGGGCGGCGTACTCTTGAAGAAGGACAATTCATCACTGCCGGACAAACCATCACCTACATTCTGCCTGACACACAAAAGTGGATTATAGCCAACTACAAGGAAACCCAGATTGAGAATCTGCACTTGGGACAAGAAGTAGTCATTACCGTCGATGCCATCAGCGACAAAGAATTCAAAGGAAAAATCACTGCCATCTCCGGAGCCACCGGCTCCAAATATTCCCTAGTGCCCACGGATAATTCTGCCGGCAACTTCGTGAAGATACAGCAACGCATCCCAGTCCGCATCGACTTTACCGATTTGTCCAAAGAAGACAACAGCAGCCTTGCCGCCGGTATGATGGTAATAGTCAAAGCGAAGATGGAATAATGATTAGTGTTTAATGATTAATTTTTAATTATCCATGCCCTCATCCCCCAAGAACTATCCCTTCTACAACTGGGTACCTAAGCCGGTAGGTATCATCATCCTATTCGTATTCTTTTTGCCGATACTGACTGTAGGCGGTACCTACTCGGTGGCAAGCACCGAAATGATGAGCGAACTCGGCATCATTTCCGAGCATATCCAGTTTGCCAACTTCGCCACTTCCATTGGCATGGCAGCATTCTGCCCTTTTCTGTATAGGCTGGTAGTCATACGCCGGCAGAAAATGATGTGCCTGGCAGGATTCTCCCTGATGTACATCTTCAGCTATATCTGTGCCAAGACAGACAGCGTTTTCCTGCTGGCACTATGCAGCATCTTTATGGGATTCCTACGAATGGTGCTGATGATGGTCAACCTCTTCACCCTCATAAAGTATGCAGGGCATATCGAGGCGTACGACAAAATTACACCCGGCAACGAGCCCACAACTGACGAAGGCTGGGACAAGCTGGACATCGAACGGAGTGCGGCACAACCCGCCATCTATCTATTCTTCATGGTACTGGGGCAATTGGGAACCTCGCTCACCGCCTGGCTCGCTTTTGAATATGAATGGCAGTACATACACTACTTTATGATGGGGCTACTATTACTTTGCATCCTCATCACCTTCATTACTATGCCTTATCATAAATATACCACCCGCCGTTTCCCCATCAACTTCAAGCAGTTCGGCAATGCCTCCATCTTCTGCATCACACTAGCCTGCATTACCTACGTGCTTACTTATGGCAAAGTGCTCGACTGGTACGATGACCCAACCATACAATGGGCCACAGTCTGCGCCATCATTGCTGGCGGCATATTTCTCTATATCGAGTCTACCCAGCGCAATCCTTACTATCAGCTCGATGTATTCAAACTGCGTACCATCCGTATGGGTTTCCTATTCTATTTTCTGTTAATGGTACTGAATTCCAGCGCCATGTTTGTCAATGTATTCACGGGCATAGGCATGAAACTGGACAACTTTCAGAATGCCACCCTGGGCAACTGGTCCATGCTGGGCTACCTCATCGGCGGTATAGCCACTATCTGGCTCAGCGTAAAAGGCGTACACTTCAAATATCTCTTTGCCGCCGGTTTCCTTCTATTGGGGCTTTCCGCCATGTTCATGTATTTCGAGGTACAAGGTGCAGGACTGTACGAACGGATGAAGTATCCGGTCATCATCCGCTCCACCGGCATGATGTTCCTCTACTCGCTGATTCCAACCTACGCCACCCAACGCATGCCTTACAAATATCTTTCTTCCTGGATATGTACCATGATTACCGTACGCATGGTATTGGCTCCCTGCATCGGAGCCGCACTCTATACGAATGTGCTGCAAGAACGCCAGCAGCACTACGTCACCCGCTATGCACAGAATGTAGACATGTTGCACCCCGAAGCGTCCGCCTCGTTTACCCAAACCGTACAAGGCATGCAATATCAGGGAAAAAGCAAACAAGAAGCAATCAACATGGCTGCCATATCCACCAAAGGACGCATCCAGGTGCAGGCCACCCTCTCTGCTGTAAAGGAAATGGCAGGATGGACACTCTATGCCTGCCTGATTTGCATGATATTTGTGCTTGTCGTGCGGTATCCTAAACGAAAATTACTAACTTAGCAGACAATTTTCGGTACAACCTGTAATTTTGTCTGTTATGGATACTCAACAAGAACGTTTATCCCACTTGGACCGCGCATTGTCCAACGGAGAAAACATTTGTAGTTCAGAAGGTATGCTCTGCTCCTTCCCTGCCTCCTTGAAGAAACCTTTCATGATTAATGGAGCAGGACTGATGGTCTGCCGCCAGGGCAACTTCACCTTTTCGCTCAACATGAAGGTATTCTCGGCCCAGGCAGGCGAAACAGTTTTCATTCCGGAAGATTCCCTCTTCCAAGTGCTGAGCGAATCGGAAGACCTGCAACTATTCATATTCATTTACCAGATAGAACCGATAAGGGACATCATAGGCAATTCAGTGGCAACCATGTACCTATACATGCAGCTCCGGACCGAACCATGCTACGTATGGAACACCGGAGACGAAGAAGAAGTCCTGAAATACATGTCCTTACTGGACAATACCCTGCACTTAGACAACAACACCTTCAACGACAACGAACAAAGGCTGCTTCTGCTGGGACTCACATACCGCATCTGTTCCATTTACAACCGTAAACTGATGAACCTTAAAACAACGGTTGGCCACAAACATGAAATTTTTATCCGGCTGATTCAGTTGATAGATGCACACTACACGGAAGAACGCGGTGTAGAGTTTTATGCAGACAAACTCTGCTTATCACCCAAATACCTCTCTGCACTATCCAAGTCCGTCTGCGGATTCACCGTGCAGGAACTGATATTCAAATCCATCATCCGCAAAAGCATCTCACTACTCAAGAACACCCAGAAAAATATCCAGGAAATCGCCGATTTCTTCAATTTTCCCAATGCTTCTTATTTTGGTACATTTTTCAAGAAACAAACAGGCATGTCTCCGCAACAGTACCGCAAAAAATAGAAAACGTTACGCTTTCAACCGGATAACGAAGCGGCTCCCCTTACCCAGCTCACTCTGAACAGTCAGTGTACCGCCATGCGCTTCCACAAAGTCTTTCGAAATGGAAAGTCCTAAGCCACTACCTTGCACTTTAGTGCCCGGCACTCGGAAATAACGGTCAAAAATGCTCTGGTGATAACGCGGGTCGATACCTTTTCCAAAATCCTGCACATACATTTCCACAAAATCCTCGTCATGCTTGGCGCCGATAACCACCCTCCCGTTCTCTTTGGAATAGCGGATAGCATTACTCAACAAATTGGTGAGTACCCAAGCAATCTTTTCGCTATCGACAAACAATTTAGGCATTTTTTCTTCCGGATACTCCACTTCTATCTGAATGCCGAATTTATCAGCCTGTACCTGATTAGCCTTGATGGCATACTCTATCAGTTCAATGGGCTTTGTTATTTTAGGCATCATCTGCAGTTTACCGGCTTCTACCTGCGTCATGTTCAGTAGTTCTCCGGTAATCCCAAGAAGGCGATCAGCATTTTCCTTAATGCTGTTCGATAATTGCTCCTGCTCGTCGTTCAACACCCCTACCCGTTTGTCCTCCAACAACTGCAGACTCATCAGAATAGCGGATATAGGCGTTTTCAGTTCATGAGAAATAGTCGAGATAAAAGTAGTCTTGGCACTATCCAATTCTTTGAATTCTGTAATATTTTTCAGTAAAATCACATCGCCAAGATTATGAGGTTCGTCATCATCAGCCTCTGCATTTATAATGGTAATGTAAGAAGCTTTAAAGTAACTCTCCTTATTGTCTGCATAAATCTTCAACGGTTCTTTCTTTTCACCCGGATTTACCAATTCACGAACTAAACGGCGGAGCAAATCATTCTTCAAAGAAAGCTCCTCAGCCGAACGGCGAATTACCTCTTCCCGTTTTAAATTCAGCACAGTTAAAGCCTCATTATTGATAAAGAGAATTTCCCTATTACGGTTCAAACCAATAATAGGTTCATCAATACTATTCACAATAGCCTCAAGAAATTTCTTAGCAGAAAGTATGTCGTTCAGCGTACTGGCGCGATACTCCGTCAGTCGTTCCGCCATCCGATTAAAACTATCAGCCACTTCACGAAATTCCTCGCGTCCACTCATATCCAGACGTTTCTCATAATTATGGTTCGCTATTTCAAGAATCCCACGCGTCAGTTCTTGAATAGGTTTGCTGATGGAACGGGGAAGCCATACCAACAATATGATACTGGCAAAAATACATACCCCACCTATCACAGAAATCCAGAGCAATGCACGTTGCAATCCCGGTACAGCAGCAGGACTATCCGGCTCTGTAGCCGTCAGTATCTGTAGATTCACCACAGAAAGAGCAACCAACAAAATAATCATTCCAGCCAATACCCCTACGCTGAGTATCAATTTTGTACGAATATTCATAATGTTCCTAAGAATTAATATTATGCAAGTATAATCAAATCTATGTTTACTTGTGCCAAATCACGCACAAATTTTCGGTATTTCAATATCATGAACAATGATTTCGGAAAAGAAAGTGACGGACTTCCCATGCAGACAGTTGTTATCTGTTTCTCCCTACAAGTATCAACAATGCTTCCCAGCACATCCGGCGATTGCACCTGAACGACCTCCCCTCCCAGTTCGGTCACCAATTTGAAGTGGTTCAATAAATACCTTTGATTTGCCAGACCGATGCGGTCAGTACTTTCTCTGGGAGTCTGCACATAAAGGGCAACAAACGAAGTATTGTAGCGGGTTGCCAGACGTGCAGCTTTACGAATGATGCGTCGTGGTGTTTTCTCGTTGCTGCTGATACATGCCAGAAATCTCTCATGACGGACTCCCACACTGGTAACCACTTCATTCTCCACTTTCTTTTCCACCCGTAAAGCCACCTCTTTTAAAGCCAGTTCACGTAATTGGAGAATATTTTCCGTTTTAAAGAAATTGTTCAAGGCAGTAGAGACCTTTTCCGGCTTGTAAATTTTTCCAGCTTTCAGACGGGCTATCAATTCTTCCGCAGTCAAGTCAATATTCACCACCTCATCTGCCTCTTGCAAAACGCTATCGGGAATACGTTCCTTCACCTCAATACCCGAGATGCCTTGTACTTCTTCATTGACACTCTCAATGTGCTGGATGTTAACGGCAGAAATCACATTGATACCCTCATCAAGCAAATCCATCACATCCTGCCAGCGTTTCTCATTCCGGCTACCTTCCACATTGGTATGTGCCAGTTCATCCACCACTACTATCTCAGGGTGTATCTGGATAATGGCATCCAAATCCATTTCTTCCAGCTCTTTTCCTTTATAGAATATCTTACGACGAGGAACAACGGGCAATCCTTCCAACATAGCATCCGTACCGGCACGCCCGTGTGTCTCTATATAGCCTATCTTCACATCTACTCCGTTGTCAAGTAACTCGTGTGCTTCCTGAAGCATACGATAAGATTTACCTACACCAGCAATCATGCCGATGTAGACTTTGAACTTGCCACGCCGCGACTTTTTAATCAAATCAAGAAAATGCTGTACGCTTTCTTCCCTACTCATTTCTTCTGTTTTTTTACTTGTCTTATATATGCCATATAACCCGTAACGATCATCACGACCGCCACGGGCATCCAACACTAATTCATGAGTTCTAAAGTTATATCTAAATAAATCATGGCCTTAAAGTAAAGCCGAATACCAGATGTGCATCTTCCATACGAGGGTTCCAAATGGCTTGTGCAAATACAGGTATTGAGAAACTGTCAGTAATCTTGATTTCCGTAATACCTTTCAGTGCCACATTGGTTACGGCAAATCCACTGTTAGGAACACCATATACTCCTACCCCAGCTTCATAAGGCAGAAATCCGCAAGTCAGGTTCAAATCTACAGACTTAACACTGAACGGATAGTTGAATTCAACATACGAAGAATAATTCTGCCTGCCTTTGTCATCTTTGTCAGCTCCGGCAAACATTGTGTACCAAGCGATTGACAAAGGGAACTTTTCAACCGGCAATGTATAGGCTAATCCCGCTTCAAAGTGATGAGCTGTTTCGTGACTCTTAAAATTAAAATACTTTCTTGCTCCTTGTCCGCCCCACCACAAGCTGGCAACAGAAAAAGTTAGACCTGATTCTCCCAAAGCATAGGCAGCCGTCAAATCAATCTCCTTAGCCGCAGCCCCTTCTCCTGAAGAAACTCCGTCAAAATCGGTAGAGCCCCATGCCGTCAAAGAAAAATCACCGACCCCAAAACCCAAAGTGGGCTGAAAACTGACTCCCGTCTGGTAAAAGCCGCGCCAAACATAAGAACTGACTAAATCACCTTGTATTGTAAATTCCTGAGCTTGCACTTTGCCGGTTCCCATAAAACAAGCAGCTACCATACTCGCAAAAACTAGAATTGATATTTTTAAACTTTTCATATCCAACTATTTATTTACCATTACTAATCAATCGTTGAAAGGCAGGAAGGAAGTTTCGGCTCCCCCTGTAAAATGACAGTCTTTCGCTGCCTGAACAGAAATACTTCCGCTCCTGCCCATAACACATGACAAACACAACTAAAAAATTATTTATTCTGATCGGCTTCTTCTAATGCAATGTTCAGTTCCAGCACATTGACAGTTTCCGTACCAAACACCCCCAAAAAGGGTTTGCTGATGTTCTTGTCTACAATGGCTTTCACTTCAGCCTCGTTCATGCCACGTGCCTGAGCCACACGCTTCACTTGTACATAAGCACAAGCAGGTGTGATATGTGGGTCTAGACCGGAACCACTGGCGGTTACCATTTCAGCAGGCACATCCTTGCGGCTCAGATAAGGATGATGTACCAGAAAAGTATCGATACGGGCTTCCACTTCTGCCAGGTATTCATCGTTCGTAGGCCCCTTGTTACTACCACCCGAAGCATCGGCTGTATAATCACCCGCAGACGGGCGTCCCCAAAAATAAATATCTTGCGTAAACATCTGGCCTACATTGGCAGCACCTACCACTTTACCATTGAGGGTTGCCACCTCTGCATTTCCCTTGTTGGGACCGGCGAACTGTGCAAATATCCACAAGACAAGGATATAGAACAGAGAGAAAAATATGCAAAATGCAATTGTTATTTTAAATGATTTCCAAAGAGTTTTCATTTTATCCAAGTTTTAAAAAAACAGACTAACTATCATATCTATCAGTTTGATGCCGACAAACGGAGCGATGACACCGCCCACACCATAAATCAGCAGGTTGCGACGAAGCAATGCACTGGCACCGATTGGCTTATACTGAACACCTTTCAAAGCCAACGGAATCAAGATAGGAATGATGATAGCGTTGAATATGACAGCCGAGAGAATGGCCGTTTCAGGGCTATACAGTCCCATAATGTTCAGAGGAGCCAACTGAGGGATGGCTACCATAAACAAAGCAGGGATAATGGCAAAGTACTTGGCAACGTCGTTCGCAATGGAGAAGGTAGTCAACGTACCGCGTGTCATCAACAACTGTTTGCCAATCTCCACAATTTCAATCAGCTTCGTCGGGTCGTTGTCAAGGTCCACCATATTACCGGCTTCTTTGGCTGCCTGCGTACCGCTGTTCATCGCCACCCCCACATTAGCTTGTGCAAGGGCGGGAGCGTCGTTTGTACCGTCACCCATCATAGCCACCAGCTTACCGGCCTGCTGTTCTTTTTTAATATATTCCATCTTGTCTTCCGGCTTGGCTTCAGCAATGAAATCATCCACTCCAGCTTTCTCTGCGATGTATTTGGCTGTCAAAGGGTTGTCACCGGTCACCATCACAGTTTTCACACCCATCTTGCGAAGACGCTCAAAACGTTCCTGAATACCCGGTTTGATAATATCCTGCAACTCGATTACCCCGGTAACCCTCTGATTGACACATACTACCAACGGAGTTCCACCGTTGCTGGTAATTACAGCAATCACCTCTTCAATCTCTTTCGGGAACTTGTTTCCGGCATTTTCCACAATCTTGCGAATAGCGTCGAAGGCGCCTTTACGTATCTGAGTACCATCCTGCAAATCCACACCCGAACATTTTGTTTCGGCTGTAAACTTAATCATATGAGCACCGGTAGTATTCAAATCACGCATACGATGACCGTTTTCACGTCCCAGTTCAATGATAGACTTACCTTCCGGAGTCTCGTCAGAAAGTGAGGACAACAAGCAAGCCTCTACGAACAAATTCTCGTCAACACCCGAAGCCGAATGAAACTTAGTAGCTTTACGGTTACCGATTGTAATGGTGCCAGTCTTGTCTAGCAACAAGGTATCAATGTCACCGGCTGTTTCTACCGCCTTACCGGATTTGGTGATTACATTAGCGCGCAAAGCACGGTCCATCCCAGCAATGCCGATGGCAGAAAGCAGTCCGCCGATAGTAGTCGGTATCAAGCAGACAAACAAAGAAATGATGGCTGCAATGGAGATATAAGTTCCCGGATGGTCGATATTCGTATAGTCGGCCATAGGAATCAACGTCACACATACAATGACGAATACCAAGGTGAAACCGGCCAGAAGAATAGTCAATGCTATCTCGTTCGGAGTCTTCTGGCGAGTAGCGCCTTCTACCAAAGCAATCATCTTGTCCAAGAAACTTTCACCCGGTTCAGTTGTGACTTTTACTCTAATCTGATCTGACAATACTTTCGTACCACCAGTAACCGAACTCTTGTCACCGCCTGCTTCACGGATCACCGGAGCAGATTCACCCGTAATAGCGCTTTCGTCGATAGAAGCCAGGCCTTCGATGATCTCACCATCGGAAGGAATCGTATCGCCGGCTTCACAAATAAAGATGTCGCCTTTCTTCAACTGAGAAGAACTGACAGTCTCGATCTTATTACCGACACACAAACGAGCCGGAGTCTCTTCACGAGTCTTACGCAAACTGTCGGCCTGTGCTTTACCACGTGCTTCTGCAATCGCCTCTGCGAAATTTGCGAAAAGCAGCGTTGCGAACAATACAATAAATACTAACATGTTGTAACCGAAAGATCCTTGCGTCGTATCGCCTGTGGCTACTGCCCATATAGTAACGAACAACATAACGAATGTCACCACCTCTACGATAAACATGATCGGGTTACGGAACATCACCCGCGGATTTAACTTAACGAATGATTGCTTCAAACTTTCTATAACGAGCTCCTTTGGAAATAAAGAAGCAGCTTTGTTATTTCTCATCTTCTTAATCTGTCAATTAGTAAATACTAAAATATTCGGCGATCGGGCCTAATGTTTGTGCCGGGAAGAATGACAAGGCAGCAACGATGACGATTACGAAGAATGTCATCACACCGAATGTAACGGTATCGGTCTTCAATGTACCCGCACTTTCTGGAGTATATTTCTTGTTTGCCAATAGACCTGCGATAGTAACCTGTCCGACAATTGGTAAATAACGTGAAATGATCAACGCCAAACCGCAAGTATAGTTCCAAAAATAGGTATTGTCACCTAATCCTTCGAAACCGGAACCGTTGTTAGCGGAAGAAGAGGTATATTCATATAGCATTTCACTGAAACCATGGAAACCAGGGTTGTTCAACCAGCCACCCTCGCTCTCTACGAATTCAGGGGCATATACCCATACGTAGGAAGAGATAGCCGTAAAGATCAAAATCACGAATGGGTGAGCCAACGAAACGATCGTTGCAATCTTCATTTCTCGGGCTTCTACCTTTTTACCTAAGAATTCCGGCGTACGTCCGACCATCAAACCGCTGATGAATACGGCAATGATCAGGAATGCATAGTAGTTCATGAAACCTACACCGACACCACCGAACCATGTATTGATCTGCATGTTCAACATCTCGACCATACCGGAAAGAGGCATTGTACTGTCGTGCATACCGTTAACGGAGCCATTAGAAGTGACAGTCGTAGTCACAGACCACAAAGCGGTTGCACCCGGACCCAGACGGGTTTCCTTACCTTCCATAGCACCGCAAGACTGGTCAATACCCATCTCGTCAATTTTCGGATTACCTGCCATCTCATAGTGAACGTTACAGAATACTCCTAAAAGATAAGCAAACAGCATCACGCCATAGATCACATAACCTAACTTTTTACGTTTCAGATAAAATCCCAAAGCAAATACCAATGCCATCGGAATGATCAGAATAGACCAACATTCTACAATATTGGTCAGGTAAGTCGGGTTTTCCAATGGGTGAGAAGAGTTTACTCCGAAGTAACCACCACCATTCGTACCTAACTGTTTAATCGGAACGATTGCAGCTGTAGGACCTTGTGAAACAGTTTGTTCAGCTCCTTCCAATGTCGGGATTGTCATTTTAGACTCGAAGCCCATTGGTGTACCCTCCAGGATCAAAATAAAACCTACGATCAGAGACATCGGGAAAAGGATACGTGTACAGCTGATCACTAAATAGTGCCAGAAGTTGCCGATTGTTTTAGTTGTTTTGGCGGCCATCGACTTCATAATTCCAGCCATGGCAGCCATACCTGTTGCAGCAGTGATGAACTGGAACAACATGATGACGAACAACTGTGTAAAATAAGTCAAACCGCTTTCTCCGCTATAGTGCTGCAAGTTACAGTTAACCATAAAACTAATACACGTATTGAACGCCAAGTCCGGACTTTGTCCGCTGTTTCCATCGGGGTTCAAAGGAAGATATCCTTGCGATACCAACAGGATCATACCCCAGAAGAACCAAAATACGTTTATAATAAGCAGAGATTTCAAGAATGCCTTCCAATCCATCTCTTCATTGGGGTTGATACCCGCCAGCTTGTAAATAAATCTTTCAATTGGAGCCATGAAACGCATGCAGTCGTTTCCCTCCTTATACACCTTGGCGATATGCTTTCCCAGCGGGTAACTGATAACCAGCAGCAGCAATATCTGCAATGCTACACCTAAAATTTCTGTATTCATCTTTTCACTTAAAAAAACTAATTACCATTAAAACTTTTCGGGCTTAATTAGGACATACATCAAATACCCGAAGATCAATAAGCAAAGTATAAACAGTGCTAAAAACATAATTTAATTCTCCTTTCTTACATTAAATTTTCTCAAACCAGTCCACACACTTGAAGAAAAACCAATAGCATGCTACACCGGTAGCACACAAGAACAAAAACGATAACGTATCTTCCATACTTCTTTTTATTAAATTGTTAATACCATTTATTTTTTCGTTTTCTTATATGCTAAAGTCGTGCCAAAAGTCTTAATTCATACGTAATTATCTATTTATTAGATGTATAGTTAAAATCATTCTTGTTATGCAACATGCTAAATCCTTTTCAAAATGAAAAAAATATTTCCATTTTAGGATAATCGCATATTGTTTGCCTTACCAGTCTTTAAGAGAGTTATTTTCACATTTCAGGCTTCTGGAGTCTTTTCCTTTTGATATAAAGTTTGTAATTAAAAGGTACTTGAAAAAACGAGAAAGACTTATCCTCCAAGAATAATATGCCGACATTTTTCTGAACGGGTAAGTATCCGTTCGCCATCCGATGCCTACTTGTTTCCTATCGGATAAACATCCGTTTTTCCTCCTCAGCCATGACCTTTGAAAAATAAAATACCTATGAGAAACCAGAAAGATGATATGAAAGAGTTAGTATGGAGGATATATTGGTTTTGCTTTTTCATTTTGAAAAGGTACATAAAAAGACAAGCTACCTAAAACAGGCAGCCTGTCTGGTATTCAAGAACAAAGTGCTTTTAAAAATAGTCCATAGGTTTCCATCTTCCTATAAAGCGTGGTTAACCCTATCCCTAGAAGACGAGCAGCTTCAAGTTTGTATCCGTTGGTATGTTGGAGGACTTTCTGAATGTGGTGCTTTTCAACGCTGGCTAGGTTCAATCCAATATTATTCCCCGTATTTTCAGATAATTCCAGCATCTGCAACGGCAGAGATTGATAGTCCAGTATTTCCCCCTCCGTAACAACTAAACATCTTTTTACCGTATTCTTTAACTCCCTGACATTTCCTTTCCATGGGTATCGTTTATGGCTGCCATGTATTTTTCTGATATCAGAAGCTTTTCCCTCCTTATTTTTTGAAAAAGAAGATACGAATTCTCTTACAAACAAAGAAATATCTTCCCGCCATTCCCGTAATGGAGGAAGATGGATATGGAAAGAAGATAAACGATAAAATAAATCTTCTCTAAAATTTCCATTAACTATTTCTTGTTCCAAATCGCGATTTGTTGCTGCTATAACTCGAACATCGACATGTTTTAGAGTAGTACTACCAATTTTCATAAATTGCCCGGTCTCAAGAACACGTAGCAACCGGGTCTGCAAAGAAATATCCATTTCTCCTATCTCATCTAAAAATATAGTACCACCATTTGCTTCCTCAAAAAGTCCTTTTGTTTCCGTAATTGCCCCGGCAAAAACCCCTGCCGTGTGTCCGAATATTTCACTTTCGAGTAAATCTTTACTGAAAGAAGAACAATTTATAGCGACAAAAGTCTACCCACTTCGCTGGCTATTATTATGGATCAGACGTGCGAAAACGTCTTTTCTTGTTCCGGTTTCACCTGTCAGCAATACAGACGCATCCGTTTTTGCCACTTTTTGGGCTAATGAAACGGCCTCTAATATTGCAGGGGATTTACCAATTATTTTTTTTAAGTGTGATTGTTTTTCGGTAGTTACCATCTACAATAAATGCTTCGGATGCTTTCTCCATCTCTTTTGCGATAAGAGGAATAATCCTGTTATTGTCATCACCTTTTGTAATCAAAGGTACCGCTCTTTATCGCCGAGACACTGTCTTCAATCTTTCCATGTGCAGTTAAAAGAATAGTCTCCGTCGAGGGGGATATGTTTTTCATCCGGTCTATAAGTTCGATGCCATTACCATCCGGCAAACAGACATCGCGAAGAACAACCTCCGGGGTATTAACCTGTAATTGTCTTAAACCGGCTTTACAAGTTGCCGCTCGATATACCTCATAACCTTCTAGCTCAAGAATACGGGACAATAATACCAGCATCTGTTTCGTCATCGATGATTAAGATTTTTCCTATATAATTTTTATGATCACTTTAAATTTCGCCAAAATCCTTGGATATCTGTCCAGCGCAGACAGGTTTCCAACAATCGAAATTTCTCTTTTTAGCTAAAACCGTGTTATTGATTATAGACAATTCGCAATTCTCTTTGATATACAAAACAGCATATCCCCGAGCTGTTGTTGCCAATTGTTTTCTTAATGTATTCCAAGCATCTGCATCAGAAATAAAATATTGTGATTCGGTTGACTCCGTTTCATATACCAGCTTGTATACACTGGCAATTGTTTCTTCTCTGCAGTACTGCTGTTCGTATTCCATTCCTTCTTCATACAGAATGTAGGTGATTTTTTCCTGCTTTACAAGTTTCTTCAGTTCTTCTTTGTTTATTGTACTGTAAATAGTCTTTGCCTGTGCTGCGCGATAATAAGTATCATATCCAGCCGACCACGCATAATATGGCCATCCCATATACATCATGACTCCCGACATCGTTACCTCATTGATGCTGTATTCCGGAGTCA
>ERZ1106978.1319-NODE-1319-length-14180-cov-4.489274_pt1 | contig 14180 bp, 5 predicted proteins | sample MGYA00403689_ERZ1106978 | MGnify/ENA primary metagenome ERZ1106978 (study PRJEB35170, sample SAMEA104062434) | human gut metagenome | biome: human gut; feature: human-associated habitat; material: faeces | place: Denmark | collected 2012-08-02 ...
TGCAGAGGAAGATTATTTGACAGAATCCGAGCGTATGCAGCAGGCTAGACTGTTTTAAGTATGGCATTTCATTATGCTTATCACATCCGAAAGCCAAACCGGGAAGCCGGTTCATTAAATCTCATCCTATGAAAAAGTTGTACCTATCCTTTCTGGCCATGCTTTGCATGGCAGGAGCGTCCGTACTGAATTCATGTTCGGACGACGATTCCACTTCATCCGGCAACCCCGACATGCCAGAAAGCGGGAATGCCCTGATCTGCAACGGTGTCGTACGGGAAATCAAATCCGCCGTCTACTCGGTCGAGACACCCGGAAACGGCGAAAAGGCAGATGCTTCGGAAGCAGCCTCTGTCTATACGATCTATCTTTCGCCGACGGCAGGGCTTGTGGATGTGGATGGCATGCTGATCGCCGACGATGCCGTCAAAATTACCGTCAAACAACCTTCCGGAGCTGTCGATCTTACGGCTGCCGGCAACGGAATCGTTTATGGGGAGATCGACGTGAACTCCTCGAACGTCGGAGAAGCCTCGAAAGCGGATCTCTCGGTCGAGTTCCTCTCGGCCCGCGTCGCCCGCATTTCGGCCGCAATCGAAACCGGCGGAAAAACGCTGACGGTCGCCTATTACGGACTGTGCAAGAATTCCGACGCTTCGGAGGTGGGAGATGACGCAGACAAGGTGTTGCTGGATAAAGTTCCGCTGTCGTGGTACCTCGGCCCGGTCAAGGGCGTGGAGTCGCACAACTATTATATGGCCTTCACGGATGCCGAGCATACCGTATCCAAAGGGCGGGTGACGCTCAAAGAGGCGGGTTACCTTTTCGTGGCCGACCTCTATGCGGTTCCGGGCGAAGATGCCTACACGCTTCCCGAGGGTGAATATATGGCCAGCCAGCTCAACGAGGATCACACGTTCACGTCCCAATATACCGGTGTTCAGTATATCGACGCCGAAGGCAATAAAACCCAGTTGTCGCTGGTTTCGGGAGAGCCGTTGAAAGTCACCCGCGAAGGCGACATCTGGAGCATTTCGCTCCGTTTCGTCGATACGGACGGTTCCGAAAAGAGCATCGTCTACGAGGGACAGCTCCAGATCGTCGATCAGCCGGAGGACGGCGGCTTCTACCTGCCGCAGATCGGACGCGACGTGGAAGTGGTCGGATTCAGCGCCGCCGCGACCTATTACGGCAACATGCTCGAAGCAGGTACCGGCATGATGCAGATCAACATTTACGACGAAACCTACGACACGGAGGAGGGGCAGGGCGGTCTCGCCGCTGCGCTCGTCGTATTCAACGACCTGTTCGGCAATCCGAAGGAAGCCGTGATCAAGCCCCACGAATATCTGGCCAACACCTCGTTCCAATGGGGGTCGTGGATGCCCGCCGTGGAAATTCCGATGGAGGGGCTGGTATTCCCGCTCGGCACTTATGTCCAGTTGGACGACGGAACCTCTTTCGGACAATTTTCCTACGGAAAGGAGGGCATCATCAAGATCGAGGCCGCCGGTACGGCCCAAGGCGAAGACGGCAAAATAGAACCGGTATACAAGATCGAGTTCAACCTTACCTCGAAGGACGGCTTTACCCTCAAGGGCTCGTACACCGGAGTCATTCCGATCACCGACGCATCCGACGACAAGTCCGATGACGACGGCACCTCGACGCTCGAGCGTGACTACGACATGGATCTGTCGAAGATCAAAAAGGCGCATTACTATACTTCGGATCAGGTCTATATCCAAGGCATCGGCTACAAACCGATCAGTTCCTACGGATGCGGTCTGCAATTCATCAATATCGGTATCGAATGGGTAGGAGACCATCTCGAAGACTTCGTGGATCGCGAGCCGGGCGGTGACATCGTCCGTGTGGAACTTACCACCGAGCCGGGCAAGGAGAACGAAATCACTCCGGGAACCTACGAGGTGACCGAACAGCGCTGGCCGGCATACATCAAACCCGGCGTCATGATGCGCGGCATTATGCTGGACGGCGGTCTGCATGGCAGCCGGTGGATGCACCAGACTTATTCGATGTGGGGAGATGACAACAAGATCTTCGAATACATGGACGGACACGCCCTGCTCTACGACGGTCAGGTTACGATCACCAAGGTCGAGGGCGAAGGCAAGGAGAACTGGTACCGGTTCGAGGTCGACGGCATCTGCGTGCGCAAGCATCATGTGCGCGGAACGTGGGAAGGCCCTGTCGTAAGCCAAACGGGGCGTGCTGCGGCAGAGAAGGATCATCTCGAACCGCCCAGACTGCTTCGCCGCCTGCCGGCTCCGTCGGTTCCGATGAGCCGTCTGGCCGAAGAACTGCCGGGCATCATGTTCCGCAAGGCCGGAATGACCGAATGACAACAGAAAAACCGGATAGCGCGGGGTTTCCCCGAACCCCGCGCTATTAAAAACAATCGTTATGAAAAACTCGACCCATTACAGACTGCGCGCATTGGCGTGCGCGTTGCTCGCATCGGCAGCCATGCTGGGTGCATGCGATGACGACGATCCCAACGACGACCCCGACCCCGGGAAGAAGCCTCCCGTAACTCTGACCGATCAAATCCAGTACGACGGAGGCGATCTCGTCGGCATCAAGTCGGCGATCTATGTCGCTGAAGAAGACGGCAGCCACACCTTTTACCTCTCGCCGACCGAGGGGCTGATCAATGCCGAGCAGATGAAACAGGCCGACGATTATCTGCGCGTGATGGTGGAGAGCCCCAAGGGCACCGTGAACACGGCCTCCGATCCGTTCGAAATCGAATACAAGGATATTTCGGTGAAAAAGACGACGATGAACGACGTCGCGAGCGTAGAGCTCTCCGCAGATCTGGTGACGAAGACCCGGCTCAATCTCTATACCTATGTCGAATTGAAGAGCGGCAAGACGCTGATCGCCCGTTACCAGAATACCTGTACGGAAGAGCGTGACGTCGAACTGACGAACCAATACGAGATCGACAATCGGATCGCCGCCGTCGGAAGCGTCGTCGAGTGGCGCAATGTCCGCGAAGGCAACCGCCGCTTCTGCCTCTACGAGCAAGAGGGCCTGGCCGCTCCCGAGGAGGGGGCTGCGGGCGTGGAGATTCTGCTTGCCGAGGAGCTGTTCGGAACGGCGGAAATCGACCTTGCGACAGCTGATCCCGCGAAGGTGCAGATTCGCTGCGGTGAATTCGCAACGGGCGCCGGGACGACCGGAACGCTGACGGCGAAGTACCTGACGGATAAATTCGGCACGATCGAGGGGCTCATCGTCGCGCTTGACGCTTCGAAAGACGGGAAGCGCCTGCGTGCCGCCTACGAAGGCACGTTCGCCGGAGGCTATGCGGCCACCAATACGATCAAGGTGACGGAGCCGGCAGCCGGAGGCGAGGCTGCGGCCGCAGCCGAGGCCCCGATCGCCGCGCTCTTCTCGCAGGAGCCGCAGGTCGGCAGCTACGTATTCGCTTTGGGCGATGCCGAAACGGCCGCAGCCCCGGCCGATCTCGCCAAAGGTCATTGGGCTGCGTATGTGCGGGTGCTGGCGGCCAAGTTCGACGGCGTGATCGACGTTGCGGCGCAGACCTCCGATTACTGGTTCCGGCTCTACGACCACAAGACCTATCAGACCTACTACGGCGAGGATGCGGGACTGACCGGTACGATCGAGACCCATCCCAATCCCGCTGGCGGCAAGGAGATTTATCTGCGGGTAAATCTGACGCTGAAAAACGGCATCGGGGTCGAAGCCGAATACTACGGTGTGCCGACGGCTGCGACGGCCGACGCAATGGATGAAGAAACATTGAAGCCCGTCAAACCGTTCGAGCCCTATATCAAATTCCTGGACAAGGATAACAAGGACATGCTGTATTGGCCCGTTACGGCGATGGAGGTGCGGCACGACCCGGCTTATCGGGATAGTTATACCGGCGATCTGCTATCGGGATATTGCTTCTATTTCCGGAATGCTTTCACCGAGAGTATCGATGCGGATAATACTACTCCGATGTTTTTCCTGCCGGACAGCTACCTCGACCATGAAGGAGAGATCGACCTGCCTGCGGAAGGCACGAATTGCAAATGGAACCTCAGGTTCCAGTATATGTATCTGTCCTCATATAACGGGTACGGATATTCCGACAAGGATAAGTACTGCATGCGGTGTCCCGAGAAGGCGGCAGTAACCGTCAAGCAGGAGAATAAGGAGAGGATCTTCAAATTCTCGATGGTCGATTGGGGAGTATTCAGTACATGGAACCCTGATCCGACCGGAACCGGAAACACCTTGATCATCGAATTCCGGGGCAAGGCTGCCAAGTATTCGGGCTCGAAGCCGAACGACCTTGCAGACGATTTCTACAAATAGGCTGCGATCCGGCCGGTTCGGTGACCGGACAGGCGGATGACAGCCCCCCCCCTCCGGGCTTCCGGAAGGGGAGGGGATATGTTTCGGCTCCGGGCCGGAACACGAAGACGGCAAATTTTCTATAATCAATTTTTTTACCAGCGTTAAAATGGCGCATTTATGACCAAAAAAATCTTTCTATCATTGATGGCTGTTCTCGGCCTGTTCTTGTCCGCCCATGCGCAGGAACGGGAAATTACGGGTTCGGTCAAAGATCATGCGGGGGCCGGCATCGTCGGCGCCACCATTCTGGTCGAAGGCACTACAAAGGGTACGACCTCCGGTGCGGACGGCAGTTTTTCGATCAAAGCCGCACCGGACAATGTGCTGGTCGTGTCGTTCATGGGTTATCAGTCCCACACGATCAAGGTGGGGACGCAAACCCGGATCGACGTCGTGCTGAAAGAGGACACACAGGCTATCGACGACGTGATCGTCGTAGCGTTCGGTACGGCAAAAAAGGAGGCTTTCACCGGTTCGGCGACCGTCATCAAATCGGACGACATCGCCAAGTCGCAGCAGTCGAACGTAGCGCAGGCTCTGGCCGGAAAGGTCGCGGGCGTGCAGCTGACCAACACCTCGGGACAGCCGGGAGAGAGTCCGAAAATCCGCATCCGCGGCTTCAGCTCGCTCAACTCCGGCAACGATCCGCTCTGGATCGTGGACGGCATGCCCTACTCGGGTGACCTGAACAACCTCAATCCGAGCGACATCGAGTCGATGACCGTGCTGAAGGACGCCGCCTCGAACTCGCTGTACGGCGCCCGCGGCGCCAACGGCGTGGTGATGATCACCACCAAAAAGGCCAAGTCGCAGGAGGCTCACGTGACAATCGACGCCAAGTGGGGCGTCAATTCGCGCGCCGTCCAGGATTATGCGTACATCACCAACCCGGCACAATTCTACGAACTGCATTACAGTGCGCTGAAAAACTACTATGTCAATTCGGGAATGAGTGTCGGCGAGGCCCATCTGCGTGCCAATACGAATTTGACGGCCAATGCGAATGACGGAGGTCTGGGCTATATGGTCTATACGGTTCCTTCCGGGCAGGAGTTCATCGGCATCAACGGTAAGGTCAATCCCGCTGCGACTCTCGGCCGCCGTCTCGTCTATGAGGGCAAGGAGTACTACATCCGTCCCGACGACTGGACCGATGCCGCCTTCCGCTCGTCCCTGCGTCAGGAGTACAACGCTTCGATCTCCGGGCAGACCGGAAACGCCTCGATCTACGGATCGTTCGGCTATTTGAACAACGAAGGTATCGCCTACAACTCGGACATGGACCGTTATACGGCCCGTCTGCGCGTGGACTATCAGGCCAAGAAGTGGCTCAAGTTCGGCGCCAATGCCAACTACACGCATTTCCGCTACAACCAGATCGACGACAGCGGCGCCGGTAACTCGTCGGGCAACGTTTTCGCTTATACGACGGCCGTCGGTCCGATCTATCCGCTCTACATCCGCGACGGCGAGGGTAATGTCATGTACAACGAGGACGGCATCAAGCTCTACGACTACGGCAACGGCGACAATGCCGGTATGGAGCGTTCGCTCTTCCCCAACAGCAACGCCCTCTCGGATTCGCGTCTCAACAAACAGGAAGCCGAAGGCAATGCTTTCAACGGTACGGGATATATCGACGTCACCTTCCTCAAGGATTTCAAGTTCACGTTCAACGCCGGCGTTTCGCTCGACGAAACCCGCTCCACCTCGGTTACGAATCCCTGGTTCGGACAGTTCGCCAGCGAAAAAGGCATGGTCTCGAAAGGGCATCAGCGGAATTTCGACCTCAACCTGCAGCAGATTCTCAACTACACCAAGCAGATCGGGCATCACAACCTCAATGTGATGCTGGGTCACGAGTCCTACCAGAACCGCATTTACTTGTTGTCGGCTTCCAAAAGCAACATGCTGACGCAGGACAACGACGAACTGGCCGGGGCGATCATCGACAAACAGGGAGCCGGCTCCTACCGGAGGGAGTACAACAACGAGGGCTATTTCGCCCGCGTCATGTACGATTACGCAGGCAAATATTTCGCCTCGGCCTCCTATCGCCGCGACGCTTCTTCGCGTTTCCACCCCGACCATCGCTGGGGTAACTTCTGGTCGCTGGGCGGCGCATGGATCATTTCGAAGGAAAATTTCATGGAGAGCACCTATGAATGGCTCGACAATCTCAAGCTGAAGGCCTCGATCGGCTCGCAGGGTAACGACAACATCGGTAACTTCCGCTACACGAACACCTACACGATCGAAAACGCCAACGGAAAGGTCTCGACCGTCTTCAACGCCAAAGGATCCGAGAACATCACCTGGGAGACCAACTCCAACTTCAACGCCGGTGTGGAGTTCAGCTTCCTGCGCGGTACGGTTTCCGGAGGCGTCGAATATTTCCTCCGCAAGACGACCGACATGCTGCTGTCGTTCCCGGTAGCTCCGTCGCTGGGCTATTCGTCCTACTACGCCAACGTGGGCGACATGCGCAACAGCGGCGTCGAAATCGAGCTGAACTTTACGCCGATCCGGCGGGAGCATATCCAGTGGGACATCAATCTCAACATGACGCACCTGCGCAATAAGATCACCATGCTGCCTTCTGAACGGCGGACCAAGCAGGTCGATGGCTACTCCGGTTACGTGAGCGGCTCCACTTTCTTCGGAGAAGGACTGCCGATGTATACTTTCTACATGAGAAAATATGCCGGGGTTTCGGACGAGGGCCTTTCGATGTGGTACATGGACGAGACCGACGACAAGGGCAACCTGACGGGCAAGCGCGTTACGACGACTGAATATGCCAAGGCGTCGGACTATCTCTGCGGCGACCCGATTCCCGATCTCTACGGCGGTTTCGGCACGAGCGTCAATTTCCGGGGCTTCGACTTGAGCGTGGCCTTCACCTACCAGATCGGCGGTCTGGCCTACGACTCGGGCTATGCGGCGGCCATGTACTCGCCGGCCAACAAGACGACGGGTATGAACTGGCACAAAGACATGCTCGACGCATGGTCGGCGGACAATACGTCGTCGAACATCCCGCGTTTGCAGTATGAAGATAAGGATCAAAACGGTATGTCTGATCGCTTCCTTATGGACGCCAGCTACCTGAACCTGCAGAACATCAACTTCGGCTACACGCTGCCGTCGAATTTCACCAAGAAGGTCGGAATCGAGAAGGTGCGCGTCTACCTTGCCTGCGAGAATGTCTGGTACTGGTCCAAACGTCAGGGATTCGATCCCCGCTACTCTTATTCGGGAGCGACGAGCCAGGCCACCTATTCGCCTGTAAGAACGATTTCGGGCGGCATCAACATTCAATTCTAATCGGCCTCAAACACTTTACGACAAACGACATGCATATGAAAAAAGCGACAAACATAACGCTCGCGACGCTGGCGGCAGCTTTGCTGGCAAGCAGCTGCATCAAAGAAGCCGACCCCTATGAAATAGCTACCGAGGATCAGGTCACCCTCGAAACGCTGATAGAAGGCATTCCGGCCTCGCTCGTACAGGCCGGTTCCGCAGGCTATGCAAGCGAAGGCCAAGCCTGGGATTTTGCCCTGCCGGCCATCCATATCGCCACGGAATCCATGACGGGCGACGTCGCCATCGGCGGCAATATCGGTTACGACTGGTTCGCACAGTGGGGAACCAACGAAGCGCTCGGCGCCGACTATGCCGTGGGTGCACTCACGTGGGACAACTACTATGCGTGGATCATGGCGGCCAACAACGTCATCAAACAGATCGACGCCTCGGATTTCGCGACGCTCGACGCCACGCAGAAGTCCTATCTGGGCTTCGCCTACGCCTATCGGGCCATGTTCTACCTCGATCTGGTGCGTCTGTACGAGTTCAAGGAGAACAATTACACCGAAGCGCCCGGGGTTCTCGGGCTGGGCGTGCCCATCGTACTGCCCGAGACTACCGAGGCCGAGGCCAAGAACAACCCCCGTGCCAAGGTCGACGACATCTACGATCAAGTGATCTTCCCCGACCTGGACAAGGCCGAAGAACTGTTGAGCGGCTTTACGGCTCCCGACAAGTATACGATCAGTCCGGCGCTGGTCTACGGACTGAAAGCCCGGGCCTGGCTTGAGCGCGGTACGGCCAAGAACGACGCCGAAGCCTATGTTTCCGCTGCCGAGTACGCCCGCTTGGCCATTAACGCCAGCGGCTGTACACCCCTGACGCAGGAGCAGTGGGAAGACCCCTCGAACGGCTTCAACAGCGCCATGTCGAACAATGCCTGGATCTGGGGCCTTGCGCTTCCGAGCGAGAGCGTTGCCAACCTGTTCTGCTTCACGGCGCACATGAGTACGGAGAATGCGTGGAGCGCCTACGGAAACGACGCCTGCCGCTGCATCAACAGCAACCTCTACAACAGTATCGACCTGCGCGACTTCCGCCGCCATTCGTGGCTCGATCCCGACCGCAAAGACCCGGAGAAGGAGTCCTACGACTACAAAAGCTGCCGCAAAGAGGGCAAGGAATACTTCAATGAACTGCCCGATTACGCGAACATCAAGTTCCGTCCGGCGCAGGGCGCTTATGAGGATTTCAAGGTCGGCGGAGCCGCAGACCATCCCTACATGCGCGTCGAGGAGATGTACTTCATCGAGGCCGAGGCCAAGGCGCATGAAAATCTTGGCGAAGGAATTCGGCTGCTCAATGAGTTCATGAACAATTACCGCATTGTGGGCGGAGGTTACGACTGTACGAACATGTCGTCGTCGGTTGAAAATTTCACCAACGAGCTGATGCTTCAGAAGCGCATCGAGTTCTGGGGCGAAGGCATCGTCATGTTCGACATGAAGCGGCTCGACATGTCCACCCGACGGGGCTATGTGGGAACCAACTCTCCTGCCTCGTACCGGCTGAATACGAAAGGCCGTGCACCCTACTGGAACTTCGTGATCTCGCGCGGTGAGACGCAGAACAACCCCGTCATCGCCACGCAGAACAATCCCGATCCTTCGCAAACGGTCAAGCCGTGGAACGGGTGATGACCATCTGCGATCAAGCTGTCAAATCTAAAAGCAAATTACCGTGAAGACATTCAAGCATATATTACCGTTCCTGCTGGCACTTCTTGTCCTTGCCAGCTGCGAGGACGACGTGAACTATACGCAGGGAACCGCGGAGAATCCCGATTGCTACGGTGTCTACTTCCCGAAGAAGCAGGCTACCCGGACCGATCTGGAGTTCGAACCGGGAACCCAGACCGAAGCGACCTATACGGTCAAACGGCGCAACACCGTGGATCCGATCGTCGTTCCGGTCGTCGTGAAGTCCAACGTCGAGGATATTTTCGTCGTCGAGCCGATCGCATTCGATGCCGGAGAGGACGAGACGACCTTTACGATCAGTTTCCCCGGAGCCCAAATGGGCACGACCTACACCTGCGATATCAACATCGAAGATCCGCGCTACGCTTCGATCTACGGTGCCGATAAGGTGAACCTTTCGATATCGCTCGTGCTGGCCAAATGGGAATTGGTCACCGACGAAAAGACCGGTGAGACCAAAGGCCGCTACCGCGACGACATTCTGGGCAACTTCGCGTCGATAGACAACCCCAATGCTAATCCGAACCCCGAAATCGAACTCGAAATCTACGAGCGTTCGGACAAGAAGGGCTATTACCGCATGAAAGCCTACACTCCGGAGCTGATGAACATCTTCGCCGGAGGACAGGTAAACCACGAGAACCGCAACGTCTGGACCTATGTCGATGCCTCGGATCCGAACAAGGTCTATTATCCCTACCAATCGACCGGTCTGACCCTCTTTGCCGATATGGGCGAGTGGTACATCGCATCGCAAACACCGGAAAATTTCGCCATGGACGAATCGGCCGGACAATATGGCACGCTCAAGAACGGCGTGATTACCTTCCCGGCGCAGGGTATCGTGCTCGAACCGAGCGAAGGTGAATATGCCGGAAAATTCTTCTATGCCAACGCAAACGGCCTGCAGCGGATCATGCTTCCCGGAGCCAGGGTCTACGACTACTCGGTGGCCCTCACCAAAAGCGAACCCGCAGATGGTGTCGTCGAAATCGGCGCCACCCTCTCCGAGGACACCCGAGAGTTCCGCTATGCGATCTTCACGGGCAATTTGAGCGACGGCGAGGCGAGCCTCAAGGCACAGGAGATGGCCGATGGCAAGATCGCCGCGGAACTCATCAAGACGATCACCGCTTCGGGGACGATTTCCGTTCAGGATCTGGAAGGCGGCACCGGCAAGTACACGCTTGTAGGCTGCATCTACGGTTCGGACGAAGAGGCGAATCCGGAGGGCGGCGAAACGGCGTCGCAGAATCTGAAAATGCAGGGCTACGCTTCCATTTCGTTCGGATATATCGCCAAGGGCGACGAGGACAAGGTTTCCGTCATTCTCAACATCGGGCTCGAAGCCACGAACGAATTCGCGGGACAAGGCATTACGACGGACAATGCGGCGAAATTCTGGGCCTATGGCGAGGGGATTGAATCTGTCAAACACGGAGTCTTCAAGACAAAAGACATCCAAGGATTGGACATGACGGCTTTCCTCAAAGAGGAGGGCAAGGATTTCACCAAAGAGCAGCTCGACGCCATCAACGGCGGACATTACAGCGTCATGCTCACGGGGCTGAACGGCGACACGGAGTACACGTTCGCCGGACTGGCTTACAACGGATATGCCAGCAAACTCTTCACGGCATCCATCAAGACCACCGGCAAATACAACCCGGGATTGGAGAGCGAGTTCCTCTACTCGGACTTCCTGCCGCAGAAAGAGCAGCCCTCGAAGGAGTACCTGATTTCGACCGAATGGAACTATTATGCTGTCAACGTCATGGATGAGAAGCCGATGCGCCGGAAGATCGGCACGGTGACCATCGAAGACGATCCGGCGGACGACAGTTCGGCCGATCTGCTGACCATCACGGGACTCCCCGGGGTCGAGTTCGACGAAGGCGGTCGGATTCCGGCGGTCTACGTTCCCTCCACTGCTCCGCTCGCAGGCATAACCGGCGCTATCTCCCCGCTTCTTTCGCAAACGCCGATCGGTGTCATCAACGGAGAGGACATCCTCGCCGGCTGCGTCTCGGAGGAGAACCCCGAAGCCCTCTATGCGGTCAATTATCCGTTCATCGGAGGCGCCGTGGCCGACGGTTACATCTATTTCGTGCCCACCCCGAACTATGTCGAGCAGGGGGCCACGTTCCGTTATCTGTATACGTTGAGTACGACGACCCCCTATTCGATCCTTACGGATATGTTGCTCGTCGATCCCGCCAAGGATATGGGCGGCATTCCCGAACTGGCCGCAGAGCGGATTGCAGAATTGCGCCGAATGGCCGCAGGACTCCGGCAGCCGCGGAATTACGTCGAACGGCTCGAATTCTCCGTTTCCGCAGAACGCGGTTCCGTCAAAACCGTACCGACCGACTATGCGAAAGGATTCCTGCCCGCATCGGCTCCTGAAGCGAAAGTCGTAAGGGCTACGGTCGGATTCAGCGACGCTGTGCAGCGTGCGAACGGTTCGGGATCGGAACTCCGCTTCCGGAAAACGGCCGCTGCCGAAATCACGCTCAAGTAATATCGGATCGGGAGAGGCCGGTCGTCCGGCAAGTGTCGGCCTCTCCCTTTTTTCCAAGCCAAAAACAACCTGCCGGACTCAAAAATCAGCATGATATATGCATAACAAAACGAAACTCCTGATTTTCGCCTCCCTGCTGCTGGCCGCCTGCTCGACGGATCCCATGCAGGAAATACCGAACCGCGGGGATTCCGCTCCCGAAATCGAGACTTCGGGCAAAATCTGCAATACGTCGGACGACGCCGTGGCCGGTTCGCTCATCGTAAAATTTGGCGAAGAAGCCATTCCCAGTCTCGAACAGAATGCGTTGAATGCGGCCAAGACCCGTTCGGCGCTGACCCGTTCGGGCATCGAATCCGTCGATGACATCCTGAACGACCTGCACGTCACCTCGCTGGAGCGCGTCTTCCCCGAAGCCGGCGAACACGAGGCCCGCACCCGTGCGGCAGGGCTTCACAGATGGTATGTGCTCGGGTTCGCATCGGAAGAGGATCTCGACAAGGCGGCCGAGAGACTCGCAGGTGTCGCCGAAATCTCGAAAGTACAGTTCCGCACCCGTCTCTACCGGGCTTCCGACTGCAAAACCTATCCGTTTCAAGCAACGGCGAACGGCCAGACCCGCGCTTTGGTTACAGCGGATTTCAACGACCCGAATCTTTTCTGGCAGTGGCATTACATCAACAATGCCGACCAGGCCGTTGCCACTACATCGGTGGCCGGAGCCGACATCAATGTGGCCGACGCATGGAAGCTCACGGCAGGTAATCCCGAAGTCATCGTCGCCATCGTGGACGAAGGGGTGAAATACACTCATCCGGATCTGGCGGCCAACATGTGGATCAATCCGAACCCTTCGCCCGAATACAAGAACCAGGACATTCACGGATGGAACTTCGCTGCCGACGGTCCCATTTCATGGGGTCAGAAGGGCGATTCGGGACACGGAACGCACGTTGCGGGCACGGTAGCCGCCGTCAATAACAACGGCATCGGCGTCTGCGGCGTGGCCGGAGGTACGGGCAAGGGAGACGGTGTGCGTCTCATGTCGTGTCAGATCTTCTCGGGAGACCTGACGGGTGACGCCCTCGTGTCGAGCCGTGCCGTAAAATACGCCGCGGATCACGGTGCCTCCATCCTCCAGTGCTCGTGGGGCATCAAGGCGGGAATATACACGTCGGACAACATGTTCATCAAACAATCGCCGATGGATTACGAGGCGCTTCAGTACTTCGCCGCCCAGAAGAACTGCGAGGCCCTCGACGGCGGACTGATCATTTTTTCCGCCGGCAACGAATCGACAGCCATGTCCGGCTATCCGGCAGGCTATCGTGATTATATCTCCGTCACCTCGTTCTCGCCCGACTACCTGCCGGCCAATTATACCAACTACGGTTCCGGCTGTAATATCGCGGCTCCCGGCGGCGAAACGAGCGGTCTGAGCGGCGGCGAGAAGGCCGGCGTACTCTCGACACTCTGCTCCGAAACGAGCAACGGAGCGGATTACGGCTACATGCAGGGAACCTCGATGGCCTGCCCGCACATGTCGGGCGTGGCAGCACTCGGACTCTCCTATGCGCTGAAACAAGGCAAGCACTACACCCGCAACGAGTTTATCAGCATGCTCCTCACCTCGGTGAACGACATGGAACGGTATCTCGACGGCACAAAGGAGTCGAACGGCACGATGTACCTCGAAAACTACCGCAAGCAGCTGGGTACAGGCGCAGTAGACGCTTATCAACTGCTGATGCAGATCGAAGGCACGCCGTGCCTCAAGGTCGGCGTAGGGGCTGAAGAACTCGTTCCCCTGACGCAGTTCTTCGGTGGCAGCGCAACGAACCTCACCTACACCGGTGTTTCGATGTCCGCAGCCGACATGGCCAAATTGGGGATCGAAACCTTGCCCACAATGGCCTACGGCAAACTGAAGATCAAGTGCACCAAGTCCGGCGTAGCGAAGATTACGGTTACGGCAATCGGCGGCGGCGACAAGGTCGGTACAGGTACCGTGATGGGCGGCATGACGATCACCAAGGAGTTCGCCATCATCGCCCGCGGCGTACAGGCCGGGAACGGAGGTTGGTTATAATACGAATTACGATAACAGCAAAAAGATCATGAGAAAGACTATCTATATTCTCTTTGCCATACTCGGCATGAGCCTGTTCGCAGGGTGCGACGACGAC
>ERZ1106978.1327-NODE-1327-length-14138-cov-3.038131_pt1 | contig 14138 bp, 10 predicted proteins | sample MGYA00403689_ERZ1106978 | MGnify/ENA primary metagenome ERZ1106978 (study PRJEB35170, sample SAMEA104062434) | human gut metagenome | biome: human gut; feature: human-associated habitat; material: faeces | place: Denmark | collected 2012-08-02 ...
ACGCTTGACGGATGAGTTCATGGCTAAGATAGCCATTGAATACATGCAGATGATGCCCTGCAAAACGCGCGGTGTTCCGACCATGCAGACACTTACCCCTGCCCCGTTGATAAGGTGAACGAGAAAATTCAAAAAGCGTATACCGCCATCACTTTTATGATAGGTAATGTTCTGCAACTCGTCTATCACCAGTAACCCTATATGATTGACGCGCACAATTTGGTTAAGCTGGCTGACAAGAACATCAATGCTCAACCTGCGCGATAGGGCATCTTTTTGATAGGTGGTTCCAATCAAACTGTCGATTTGCAGGTAAATATCCAGTATCAGTGCTTTAATGGACGCATCGTGCGGGGTCTGCACAACCAAGTACGGGATTTGGTGGCAGTAGAACTTTTGCCCATGATACTCAGTGTGCTCAATGACCTGCGGATATAACGATAATACACGTTGCAAGGCGGTTGACTTGCCAAGACCCGACACGCCGACTACAGAGAAAGAATTGCCGCCGCCGATGGATGCGGCAAGAGCATTGCCGTGCATCAGCGAGTAACTATTCTGCATGGCGGCAGTTTCGCTGTGGATTGAATACTGCCCATAGCAATGCTGCATAGCAGTGTAGATTTCACAGTATAAGTCAATCGTCATGCATAGGGGCTGGTAAAACTCATATAGCGAGGACAACAGCTGCAAACGCTCCCCGGTGCTGCGGTCACGGTCACTATCGCTATAGGGCGGGATGACCGCCAGAGCGTGAATCAAGTCTCTGCCAGACAGCATCGGCGGCAGAGCTTCGATGAATGGGTTGTTGTCATAAAGCGGATTTACAATATAATCAGCGTGCATCGAAATCGTCCTCCTGTTGCTCGGCCAGTAAATCCATCAGAGATACGCTTTCTTGCTTGCGGGCTGTGCTGCGGTTTCGTTGTATCTGCTTGCTGATATTGCTGCGGGCTGGCATTGTGCGTTCGGAGCGGTCAGCAATGGCTTGTATATCGCTCATAAGGTCAAGCTGTGCCTGCAATTCCTGCTTCTTCCAATCGGTGCGTTCTACTTTTTCCTGCTGCTGGGCATCTGCAATTTCCGCCAGCGATTTGCTCAGATAGGCTTTTTGCACCAAGTCAAAAGCTGAGTAAGTACCGTTTTCATACAACCACACGGTATCCATACATTCCGGCGCATAGGCAACCTGTACAGTCTCCCGCCCGCCGAGACCGGCAGCGACAAAACGCTTTTTAAAAGTGCAGTTTGAAAAACGCAGACCGAAGATTTCCAGACCGCGTTGCGTGATTCTTCCCTCGACACGGGGCAACAGCGTATAAAGCAGCTTTTTATCTGTGGCCTCATGCACAGGACAATCATCCTGTGCCTCACAGAACGACCAGATACTTGCTGCCAGAGGCGGTGTGTTGGCTTCTATCATAGCGGGTATGCGAGTAAAGCCCGTCTGTACAGATTTTGCATTATAGAACAGGACGCAGCGCAGAACAACGGCTGTAAATTGCTCTAAATCCAATGTGCCTTGTCTGCGGTAGTCCGGCGCACCGCGTTCTTGTGTGTCGGTTTCGATGACACCCTTGCCTTTAAGTAGCGGTTTGTAGGCACTCTGAACCAAATCAAACAGTTTTTCAACTACACCCTTTAAATCCGGACGGTATGCAGGAAGATTTTCAATTTCAATATGGTAACTCTCGCACAGGTTTTCCAGCGGGCCGCTGGTGAACTCGCTGCCTCGGTCTGTAATAATTTTGGTGGGAAGATGGTGACTCGGCCAGTCGTGCGGGTCAATGTCTATCCCGTGCTGATGGCAAAAACTGACCTTGTCCGTAAAAGTGTTCTGAAGCAGCAGACGCAGCGCGTATTGCCCGCCCTCTAAACCAACATAAACGCCGGTAATCAGGCGGCTGTAGGCATCGACCATTGTGTAAATGACAGGTCGGCCAATAGGTTTGCGGGAAAGGCGGCTGACAATGTAGATGTCGGCAATGGTGGCATCAGTCATGTACACACCAATAGTATGTGCGTAATCGCAGACCGAACCGGTAAACGGACGGTGATTGCGCTGGTAGGCTTTAAGCCCCTGTCTGCTGATGGTCTCGTTGATGGGGTCGCGGTTCTTGCGAAAGAAATAGCGGAACTGCCAGAACGTGGGATATTCCGGCTTCAATGTACCGTGTGTGTCGCAATATTTCGCCCGTAACATCATCTTGTAGGCAGTCTGCAAGCTCTGCCGCTGTGGGGTGTAGTAATACTTGTTCAGCGCCCAGCGGATGGCCTTTTCATCGGCAGTAAGCTCATGTTGTTCTGGCGCGGGACGCTCTGCGGGTAAAAGTGCATTTTTACTTTGGTATACCCAATAGCGCCAAAGGTATTGGAGTACCGTGCGGCGGGCAATGCCATGCTCGGCAGCAATCTGGCGGACAACCTCGTTGCGATGGGATTTATCATAGATACAGGCATCCTCCAACAGCGGCGCAATCAGGTCGAGCTTGCGATTGCGCCCCTCGCGCTGGCGGTTGGTGATGTCCTCGTCCAGAACAAAAACAGAGTATGTTTCGGCAGGGACGGGCTGTAATTCTGCAAGCAAATCCGATGCAACGGGGTACGGCATCCGAAAGTGTTGGCAGCTGACAACATAGCTCTGTTCTTCTCTGCAAAGCAAAACGCGGACGTGTTCGCCGCTTTCAGCGGCAAGGATGTCAAGATTCCTCATGGATGGTATCCTCCTTGTCGATGATGATACCCCAATCGGAGATGCCTTGCTGCTGCCAGTATCGGCGGGACAGTTCCAGCTTTTCAGCAACCGAGGGGCGGCTTAAATAAGACCGAAAGACAGCCTCACGGACTGCCGTGTGCCCATCGTCATAGTGCAGAACAAAATCTGTGGTGTAGGTCTCGCTGGGAAGATTTAAGTCGTTGGCAGGAATATCATTGCAGAGGATAGGAACATTACATTCAAATTGAAAAATTGCCGGTTCTGCATCCAGCATTTTCGCGGCGGCAAGCTGCACTTTGTCATACAGACAGCAGACAGCCTTACATTTGGTGAGCATGATTTTGGTACAGCGCTCTTTTTGGACTTTTTTTCGCATTTCTTTGACGCTCCCTGTTGTAAATTTGGGGCGTCCTTTCACCGAAGAAAAAAGAAAATCACCTGTGCCCTTCTGGGGCAAACCTCTGTTCCACAATTTCCAAAAATCGAATTGAAAAGAGCGAAATTTGGAAAAAGTGGAATTTCAGTGTGCCTTTTGGGAAATCTTGAAATTTTGCTTGCCTCATGGATTTATCGCTGTGATGGCATAAAGACGTATTAAGAGGCAAAACAGGATTCCACATTTTCCGATTTTGCATTGACCGTACTATATGCGCGGGCACCCGAAAAAATCCAGAAAGGCGCAGAGAAAATCAAGACAGCGGAAAGGCGCTCGCTCCACTCCGTTCCGCTCGCAATCCGCCTAATCTCCAAGCCAACACCAAGAAAATTCCAAGTCCACACCAAGCAAAATCAACGCATTATCTCATGTTTTCCCGCATGGGACAGAATGAGAGAGGATTGGAAACAAAAAAGAAAGCAGGCCCCGGAGCCGGATGGCGGAGGGGCCTGCGTGTGGATTCTTAACTTGTCTCTTTGGTCTTCGGTGAACGCCCTGTATCATAGTAATATAGAAAAGAATATAAGTCAATATGTGACGATAAACTGTAACTTTTATAAATGCACTTTTAATGAAGGAATATGAATTGAAGTGCTTTTACGATGATTATGCTACAAGCACTTTTCGTACAGCTTTTATGGCGATAGGAACTCCAACAGTAGTGCTAAGGACGATTATACACAAGCAGCAAACATTTTGCCAATTTTGCTGATACCAAGTAGAATAACTATCATTCATAGCTGTAAGTTTTTCGGCGGTGGACATATCTTTAGCGGAAGTAATCAATTTTAATTTCTCGGTATAAAGCTCTTTAGACGTTTTTTGGGATTCAGTGAAAGCGTTAGAAATTATGAGGCTCATTTCATTTTGCAGGGAGCTTGGAATATTTGTGAAAGATGTGATTGACTTGTCGCTCATGTCAGTCCTCCTTTGGTGCGGGCCTTTATGTGATGTGGTATCTGCTTGACAATTCTTATTATAGCTGCTATTCTCTAATAAGTAAATATCAAATATGATATACAGACGACATAAATGCAGCAAAAAATGCGGAGAAATATATTATGAATGATATTGGGACAAAGCGGGCCTCTATTTGGTGCGAACGATTCGGCAAATTGATGGAAGAAAATGGATACACGCAAGAGTCATTTTTGAAAGAATATAAAAAGAAATATGGCGGTGGAACACAGGCAAATGTTAGTCGTTGGCTTGGCGTGGGCCGTATGATAAAAAAGGATGGAACGCCTAAAGCGATAGGCTTTCCATCTTACGAAAATATGTTAAATATCGCGGATTTCTTTGACGTAACAGTCGGATACCTTACTGGCGAAACGGATTTTGAAACATTTGAAATGGAAAAAGCGTGTAAGCAAATAGGAATAGATGAGGATACAGGGAAAGCTATTAAAGGTATAGTTACAGGAGAAAGCGTTGAACCGTTTGGGAAATATGAGGCAAAAGAACTTAGAGCAGTATTTAAATACTTAGTAACAGCGAATAGTTTTCCTGTACTCATAAAAAAGGTCAGAGAGTATGCGGAAAATGTTTACTACATGAAAAATCCTATCAATTATTTGGAAATAGCAAAACAGAAAATTGGCAAAGACATAATAGACTTGGCAATTCAATGTATGGATTATCAAGTAGAACACGATGATGAATATGGGGATATTGACGATTTTAAAGAAAATGGCATCGAACGGACAGAAGAACTATCGAACGCTATCCGGATATTGAATGAAGCCGAGGACAAAGGTGGCGGAGAAGTGATGATGTGCGAGCGGGATGTTGAACTGTCAGAATATAAGTTGCAAAAAGTATACTTCGAGATAATAAAAGAAATTGTATCCGATAAGAATTTGCCTGAAATGACAATTCCACGAAATGAAGATATTAACTTGGCAAAAATAAAGTGTGGTAATTAAGCGTGTAACTTCAGAGGAAAAAACGTAACTCTCTTTTATACTTGTAATACGTATTCCGCGCAATACCGATGAGCTTGATACAATCGGCATCGCAGAGTGTGCCGTCAAAATCCTTGCTGTACTTCTTGATGGCATCCTTGCAAGCGGCAGCTTTCTTGACAATCAGCTTACGGCCTCGCTCCTGCCCTATCTGTTTTCCGTTTAATTTGGCAGTCAACATCCCCTCTCTGGTGCGCTGATGCAGGTCGTCAACTTCCTTTTGGGCCTGTGCAAAGGCAAGGCGTATCTGCTCTTTGGCAAGGTCAACGGTGTACTGGTTCAATGCGGCAATGACCGAGGATACAAAACTGTCAGTAGCGGCATTGCCTGTTTCCAGTTGGGTACTGATTTGCCGTTGGATAGTCTGGCGGTAGGTCTCTGTGTTGATATGAGGCTCTTTGAGAAAACAGAGCGTTACATTTTGGGCGTATAGGGCTTCGTACAGTTGGCAACCCTCGTCTGCATTACGGCTCATACGGGATACACTGTCAAATACAATAGTGTCGCCTGCTTGCACAGTGTGAAGCAATTTATCTAATTCTCTGCGGCCTTGATAGGTCGTGCCAGTATATACTTCGCGGATGATATGTGCGGTGGGGGTACATTGATAGAATGTTACGGACTTGCCGTTCGATATTTTGCTGTGGCGTGGAAATGCGGCAGTAACCATATATCTGCATGGCAGTATCACCTCTGAGGCTCGTTAATTTTGATACTGATAGTATACTTACTTTGTCATACGATAGCAAGCACTTTTAATACTACTTGTGCATAGCTTAAATTTGATACTGGAAATGATGGCGGTGGTCGCTTGTGTGACCGCCGCCATCGTTCTACTTTTCGGAAGTGGCCGCAAGACTGCACCATGTGCAGGTTTTGCACTCGGCCATTTCCCCGCAAGGGGGAACGCCGGTATCTGGTTCGTATGGGCAGGAATGATAATCGTATTGCATTGTGAAGCTCCTTTAAAAGTGTACATATAAAAATGGCGGTCTACTCTCACTCGACCATTATCGCTGTTATTTTGATTTATTCGGCAACAACCATCTTTTCCATGCAGTCACCGCATATCAGGTTGATGGTCTTGGTCGCTCGGCAGCTGTTGCCGCATTTGGGACAGATATATTTGCGGGTGCTGCTGGGCTTTTTCGTTCTGGTTTCTGCTCCTGCACCGCTGTTGCCGCCCTTGGGGAGCGTTCCGAGTACGTCCAGTAGATTAAGGCTCTCAACCATCTGGAAATCTTGCCAGCCCTGTTCCTCCACAAAATCCAGAAGTTCAAGACCGGGGCTGGTAATTGTCCAGCCGTATTTAGGATGATGTTCGACTTCCAGACCGTGGGTCTCTGCGATGTGTTTGAAATTCTTGTTGTGATAGACCCCGTTATTGCTGGTGTCTTTTATGCCGTGCTCGGCGCAATACTCGTGTACCATCTCATGGACTAATACACCAGCGAGAAACGCGCACTCCTGATTTAAACTGGCAGAGCTTATGTTGATTTCGTAGCGCCGTTCCTCTCCTGCCCTCCAGACTTTGCCTGTTGTAAAATGTCCATACGCGCCTGCGGTCTTTTTGAGGCTGATTACGACTTCCGGCAGTTCACCGCCAAAGAATCGGCTATTAAGTGCTCGGAACATCTTCTCTAACTGACCTGCCACGCGGCTCGTTTTAATCGTCTGTTTCATTTTCGTTGTCCTTTCGTCTTAAAAGTTTACTCTTAAATCTCCGCCGAAGCGGTTTGCAGGTTTGGCCCCTGCCGGCGATGAGAAAAAGTAAAGCCCACGCCCCTGTGTCAACAAATCATGGAATATCGCAGCACCCCCGTAAAGTGCGAGAATATGCCGTGAAAGTTTGTTGACTAAAGGGTGTGGGCTTATATACTTTTCCGAGCGGCAGGGCCACGCTTCCCCCGTCCCACCGCAGCGGCGTACCGTACTATTTTTATAAAAATACGATATGTATATATTGACAAATAGTATATTCGATGTTATTATATACATATCGTATTACATAACAAATTGTATTTCTGCTTACAAGGAGACGTTCTTATGAACCGCTATTTTATATCGGACAAGGAGAGCGATACGCTTATCGCTCTCGCAACAAAATTGTATGGGCTGAAAATTGGTGAGCTTATCAATATTGCGCTCAAAAACGAATTTCTGCCTGTGACGGAACCGTTCCGCACGGAGGCGGCTTTCATTCTTCAGTGCAATGCAAATGGCGCGCTGGACGCATGGGAAATCAAGCAATCCATGTCGCGCGGTATCAGAACACTGGGAACACGCCCTGTTTATGATTCGGAACGGTTACAGGGAATCTTTGCGCGTTACCACCTGCATGAGAAACACGACAGCTGCTCTATCTCAAACGATGAGGCATTATGGGAGTCGGCTGTCGAAGTTTACGAGGTACTGGGAAAGCCTGTTCCCACCGATTGCAGCAAACTGGATGGCGCACGCTTGGCCGATGACATTTTTGCCGATTGGGATGTTCTTTGGTTTGAAAAGGCTGTATACGATGTGCTGGCAACGCTCGCATATCGTTGTGAGCCGGATGTTCCGTTTAATTGGTTTGAGGGCATCACTTTCCTCGCTGGCATTGAGCGCGATGCACTGGGACAGTGGAGCCGTATTCCAAAGCGTAAAAAATAAGACCTGATACGCCTTGGCGATAGTAAGGCGTACAGGTCGCAGCAAGGGCGGTGCTGATGCTCTGCGCGGGAGTGCAGAACTTGGCGCCGCCAATCTTATAGGGGCAGGAACGGCGGAAAGTCGTTCCGATGGGGGCCGAAGCCCCCACTGACGGCAAGCAAGCCTTGTCGGCAGCGGGATGTCCAGAGGGGTCACGCCCCTTTGGCAAGGTAAGCCCGCAAGGGCGGTGGGAGTTTCCGGGGAAACTGCCATACCTTGTATGGCACATCAGTCCGCGACTAAATGCACTGCTTCGTTGTGCAGGGCATTTCAAGGCGTGGGCGGAGGGGGTATGAACCCCGTAAAGGAAAGTGAGATTACAATGGCAAGTGTAGAGAAGTTTTCAGCGGGCGCAGTCCGCAATCAACTGCGGCACAATCGCCGCGAAATCGAACACTCTGGCAATCCCGACATTGACCCGTCTCGGCAGGGGCAGGACTATGTTCTGTCCCCCGATAGGGGCATGAGCGATTATGACTATTTTTTGCAGCGCAAATCAGAACTGTACTGCTATAAACGCGATGACGTAAAAGTTATGGCAGGCTGGGTCGTGACCGCCCCGAAGGATTTAGACCCAGAGCACTATGGCGACTTTTTCTACGCAACATACGATTTCTTGGAAAATCGCTATGGCGAGGAAAATGTCGTGCAGGCCATCGTCCATGATGATGAGGGCGGCCAGCCGCATTTGCATTTCTGTTTTATCCCAGTAGAGGAAGATTTAAAACACGAGCAAGGCTATAAAATTTGTGCAAACGATGTCCTTGACCGCCGCGAACTGCGCAATTTTCATCCTGACCTACAACGCTATTTAGACGCCCACGGTCTGGAAGATGCTCGCGTTATGACAGGCGTAACCAAGCGGCAGGGTGGCAACCGAACTGTCGCGCAGCTTAAAGCGGAACGCGAGCAGGAATATCAGCAGGAAGTAGAACGCCCTGCGCTGTATTTCGGTGAATCGTCCGGGCCGGAACTGCGTTTTTGAGGTACAGCCATGAATCAGGCGGTAACGCTTATCAACTGCTATCTGTACGGCGCAACGGCAGTCATGCTCCTTGTGCTGCTACTGATAGTATATTTGCGCGGACAGGTGAACCATTTTCCAAATCCGTTTGTAAAAAAGAATCTTGTGTATCAACATCCGGCGCAAGCAAAAGGGATTCTGTTTGGCAAGAAATTCGGTCTGTTGGGCTACTCCCCCGAACAGGACGAGGGGCATATTCTCGTACTGGGGCCATCTGGCACAGGTAAGACAAGTGCTTTGCTGATTCCAACATTGCGCAGTTGGCAGGGTACGGCGCTGGTGGTGGATATTTCCGGCGATATTTCAGCTAATGTCAACACGCCAAACAAAATTGTATTCGACCCGACATCAAAAAGCTGTATCCCGTATGATGTGTTTGCCTCAATCAATGTGGTAACGGATGATACTGAACGGCAGGAACGCTTGGAGCAGCTTGCTTACCTGCTGCTGCCGGACAAAGCTAATGATAGCGAGGCGGGCATATTCTTTTGTAAGAATGGCCGCAAAATGATAACGGCAGCGCTTATCTGCTACTACGGTATGGGCTGGGGCTTTGTGGAAATCTGTGAGTTCTTCCTCGGTCATGATTGGCGCAGTTTGTTGAACGATATTGCAAAGCAGCAGAATCTAATTGCTAATATGTTCATTAGTTCCTTTGCAGGCGCGTCAGAGCAGAACACGGCGGGCTGTAAACAGGCGGCAGACGATGCCTTGAAACTGTTTGCCACAAACGATAAAATTAAAAATGCACTTAGAAAAGTGCCAAGCTATGAAAAAGCCATCAGCCCGGCCATGTTGGAAACCAGTAGCGTATACATCTATATCCCAGACGAAAAGCTCAAAATCTATGGCGACCTGCTGCGCATTATCACGGCGCAGTCGATGGAATATTTTTCATCCAGACCGCCAGAAAACAAGCAAGCGATTCTGTTTTGTCTTGACGAGTTTGCTTCATTTGGCAAGCTGCAAATTGTTGAAAGTCTGCGCAAGCTGCGGAAACGCAGAATTAGAATCCTTGTTCTGACCCAGTCGTTAGCCGACCTCGATATGATTTACGGCAAAGATGAGCGCATAGCAATGCTCGGTAATTTCAAATTTACCGTCATACTGGGCTGTAAGGACACCGAAACACAGGAATATTTCTCCAAAATGATTGGTGAAAAACGTTCCCTATTGGCAACCGACCCCAACCAGAAACGACAGCCCATCATCAAGCCAGCTGACCTTGCACATTTGGAACAAGACCTATTTGTAATTTGCGATGACGGAGCAATCCGGCTGCGGAAAAATTTCTACTTCAAATAGTGCGTGACATCTACAATAATTTACGAAATACGGCAAAAAGCGGGTGACAAATGCCCGCTTTTTCGTTATAATAGATAAAAATATGTATCTTTGGCTGCAAGTCCGACTTATGGGATGGAGCATTTGCTACAATATACATAGGGTTAAAAAGTGTACTTGAAATTTGGAGGAATCACGATGCCGGATAATAAAAAAGAGCAGGAACGCGAAGAACTTCACCGCGCAATATGGGCGATTGCGGACGACCTGCGCGGGAGCGTGGATGGCTGGGATTTCAAATCCTACGTTCTGGGCATCATGTTCTACCGCTATATTTCCGAGAACCTGACGAACTACATCAACGCGGACGAAATCGCGGCAGGCAACGCGGATTTTGACTATGCCAAGCTGTCTGACGAGGAGGCCGAGCAGGCGCGGGAGGACTTGGTGCAGACCAAAGGCTTCTTTATCCTGCCGTCTGAACTGTTCGTCAATGTTCGTGCCCGTGCGCCGCAGGACGACAACCTCAACATGACGATGGAGGCCGTCTTCCGTCATACCGAGGATTCGGCAAAAGGCACCGAGAGCGAGGACGACTTTGCCGGTCTGTTCGATGATATTGATGTCAACAGCAACAAGCTTGGCGCTACGGTGGCAAAACGCAACGCAATGCTTGTCAAGCTGCTGGACGGCATCGGCACGATGAAGCTCGGTGAATACAAGGAAAACACGATTGATGCGTTTGGCGATGCGTATGAGTACCTGATGAGCATGTATGCCTCCAACGCGGGCAAGAGCGGCGGCGAGTTCTTCACCCCGCAGGAGGTCTCGGAACTACTGACCCGCCTTGCCGTTGTGGGCAAAACCGAGGTCAACAAGGTCTATGACCCTGCTTGCGGCTCCGGCTCCTTGCTGCTGAAGGCGGCCAAGATTCTGGGCAAAGAGAATGTCCGTCAGGGCTTCTTCGGTCAGGAAATCAACCTGACGACCTACAACCTGTGCCGTATCAATATGTTCCTGCACGATATTGATTTTGATAAATTCAATATCGCCCACGAGGATACGTTGATTTCGCCCCAGCATTGGGACGAGGAACCCTTTGAGGTCATTGTCAGCAACCCGCCCTATTCTATCAAATGGGAAGGCGATGATAACCCGGTCTTGATTAACGACCCGCGTTTCTCCCCTGCCGGTGTGCTGGCCCCGAAATCCAAAGCGGACTTGGCCTTTATCATGCACTCGCTGGCATGGCTGGCGACCAACGGCACGGCGGCTATCGTCTGCTTCCCTGGCATCATGTATCGCGGCGGCGCGGAAAAGAAGATTCGCCAGTATCTGATTGATAACAACTTTATCGACTGCATTATCCAGTTGCCCGGCAACCTGTTCTTTGGCACCAGCATTGCAACCTGTATTATGGTGCTGAAAAAGAGCAAGGCCGAGAACAAGACGCTGTTTGTTGATGCCTCGAAAGAATTTGTCAAGGTCACGAACAACAACAAGCTGACCGAGGACAACATTGCAAAAATCGTGGCCTCGTTCGTTGACCGCGAGGATAAGGACTATTTCTGCCGCCTTGTGCCCAATGACGAGATTGCAGCGCAGGATTATAACCTGTCGGTATCCACCTATGTGGAGCAGGAGGACACCCGCGAGGTTATCAACATTACCGAGCTGAACGCAGAAATCAAGCGCATTGTGGCGCGGGAACAGGTGCTGCGTGACGAGATTGATAAGATTATTGCGGAGATTGAGACAAATTAAATCGTAAAGTGATAGAAAGGTGGTGGACACGGTGGGAGACAGAAAAGTAGAAGAAAACTGCCTAAATAGAGTGATTGAACTGGCATTAAAGCAGTGCGGATGGACAAAAAGATTCGCAAAGAGACTATATGCCGGGGTACAAGATGGATTTAAAGAAGTGGACAGAGTGCGGCCTGATTTTGTTGTGCTGTGCCCGCCAACAGAAAATGAAAAAAGCACGCTGATTGGCATTGAACATTTTCGTGTTGATATGCACGTCACGCAAAAGAAAACAAATGACATAGCATCAACGGCAATAGTTCAGCAGAAAAATATTAGTACTTTTTACAACGAACACCGCGAAAAGGTTTTAGAATCACAGCATATACCGCAAGAAACGTTAAATGGTTTGGCACAACTGCTAAAAGGCAGAGTAGAGGCAGAACAAAAAGCGACATACAGTAATTTTATTGCGTCGTTTGAGTATGGGCTGAAAAAGCATGTATCGCATATTGATGCTTATTGGGAAAATTTGAATAGCATTAGAGGTAAAAATGATGCAGAACTTGGGTTTCTGATTGAGATTCATGCAGACTTTGACCGTTTATATTTATGGCATAATGGAAAAGTTAGGAAAGAAGCAGGACAGCATACACCAATTTTTGATGACATCATTAAGCAGATAGAGAAAAACATAGATACAGATAAGGTGTCGTTTGTTATGCTCTATTTTGTAGAGACATTCGCCCCCACAAAGGAAAGAGTTGTTATTGTACGGACAAAGAAAATACGAGAGCAATTAAAAAGGCAAAACGAAACAATATACAAATACTGCGGCGATGATTTTAGATTAGAACCGTTTGAATTACCTTATGAAGAATCTATAATTGAAGCTAAGTGCAAAACAAGCGCAAAAAGCGAAAATCAAATAGAAATTTCCATGTCTCGTGATGAAACGCCGATACAGTATTTTGAAATGCACCTTTTTGCCGCAGCGCATCAGGCATATTGCTATGAAAAGGAAAATATACCTTACGCAACAACTGAAAGTGCGTTTTTGGTGATAGAACTTTTAAGAGGGTATGTCCTTTATTGGAAAAAGCTGCAAATTCCCGGCGCAGAATGGATGGTTTATCCCATTATGAAACATTATGATAAAGCAACGCGCGATAAACGATATGAAGAGTTTAAAAAGCGTTGGGATATTGACGATGGTGAACACGATGAATAAATTGGATAATTTAATTCAAGAACTTTGTCCGCAGGGCGTTGAAAGAAAACGCTTGGGCGATATTGGCGTTATTGTTCGTGGAAATGGCTTGCAGAAAAAGGATTTTACGGAATCTGGCGTGGGTTGTATCCACTATGGGCAGATTTATACTTATTATGGAACTTGTGCCTACAAAACGAAATCATTTGTATCCCCTGAACTGGCTGAAAAGCTGCAAAAAGTAAATAAGGGCGATTTGGTTATTGCAGTTACGAGCGAAAATGTAGAAGATGTAGGCAAGTGCGTTGTCTGGCTTGGTGATGAGCAGATTGTGACGGGCGCTCATGCAGCTATTTTCAGGCACAATCAAGACCCGAAATATGTTGCATATTGGTTCCAGACAAATGACTTCTTTACCCAGAAGAAGCGCATAGCGAAAGGAACAAAGGTTATAGACCTGACCCCGCAGAAGTTGGAAGAAGTTACGATGCCCGTTCCACCGCTGCCAGTCCAACGCGAAATTGTCAGGATACTTGACAATTTCGCGGAGCTTACAGCGGAGCTTACAGCGGAGCTTACAGCGGAGCTTACAGCACGCAAAAAGCAATACGATTTTTATCGAGATGATTTGTTGACATTTAGAAATAGTGTACAAATGTTGCCATTGCGTAGTGTTGTAAAACATAGCTGTTCAGGTGCAACACCGACAAAAGGAAATAGTGAATTTTACGCTAATGGTACGATTCCTTGGATTCGCACACAAGATGTTCGATTCAATGAGATAACGAGTGTAGAGGGACGAATAACAGAAGAAGCGGTAAAAAAGACGACCGCAAAATGGATTCCTGAGAATTGTGTAATAGTTGCAATTTCTGGAGCAACGGCAGGGCGCTGTGCTGTTAATAAAATTAAAGCAACAACAAATCAGCATTGTTTAAACTTGGAAATTGACGCAGACAAAGCGCTTTACAAATATGTTTACTATTGTGTCTGCAACAAATATGAAGAGTTGCTTTCAAAAAAGCAAGGAGCCCGTGGGGACTTAAATTCAAGCCTGATTTTGGATACAA
>ERZ1106978.1332-NODE-1332-length-14113-cov-4.060748_pt1 | contig 14113 bp, 13 predicted proteins | sample MGYA00403689_ERZ1106978 | MGnify/ENA primary metagenome ERZ1106978 (study PRJEB35170, sample SAMEA104062434) | human gut metagenome | biome: human gut; feature: human-associated habitat; material: faeces | place: Denmark | collected 2012-08-02 ...
TATGATACCATTAATATATTTTTAATAAGTATTTTATTGATTATCAGTATAATAGTAAAATGTGTTAGTCCCGTACGCACCGCAGATACACTAAGACAACAAAGTGTCAAAAGTAAGTAAATCAGCTCTAAATCATGGATTTAGGGCTGTTTTTTTGTTGTCCCTACGACAACCCAATACTCCCCTAAAAGCCATCTTGCAGACAAAAAGCGTTTCTAAATCGTTACCCAAAAAATAAACGCCAAAAAAAGTAACGATTTCATAGATATGTCGCTGATTTGTCGCAATTTAGACCTTCAAAAACGTATCTAAGAAAAGTAACGATTTGAATATAAACCAATAGCGATGGCAACCGATATGTATTCACTAAGACGTTTTTTCAATATTTCCTTTAAAAGTCTCCGATAATACCGTTAAGTGTCTTGGCATAAATAATTCATTTGCAACACGTTGAGATTAATTTTGCAACCCAAAAAAACAAAAGTTATGCGAAGTACATTCAGAGTTTTATTTTATTTAAAGAAAGGTGCTCCATTAAAGAATGGAATGTTACCTATTATGGTTCGTATCACCATTGACGGTGAGAAAGTCGAGTTCAGTACCAAACTGGAAATAGAAGAGAAGAAATGGGATATAAAATCTGCTAAAGCGGCAGGACGTACCCCGGCAGCTAATGAAATCAATTTGAAACTGGATAAAATGCGCGTGGAGTTCAACAACCACTACGAGAAAATCCGTTCAGTAGGAAGTTTCCCCACCCCCTTAATGTTGAAGAACGCCTATTTGGGCATCAAGGCAAAGAGTCACACGATGCTTACCGTATTCAAGAAGATAGTAGATGAAAAGGGCAAACAGCTCGGCGTGTCCATATCCAAATCCACTTACAGCAAATACGAATTAGTCTATCGCCGTTTGCAGGAGTACATCAAGCAAGAATACAAAAACACCGACCTTCCCCTTTACAGCATCGATGACGATTTTGTGAACGGTTTTGAAATCTTCCTCCGTGTAGATAAGAAAGTCGGTCATAACGCCACCGCCAAGATGATGCAGAAGTTAAAGACCTCGACTACCTATGCAAAATCCCACGGCATGATGCAGGAAGATCCCTTCTACGATAAGAAAATCACGTTTGAAGACGTGGATGTTCCCTATCTGACAATGGAAGAACTCCAAGCCGTCATGGAAAAAGACATTCAGAACGCCCGTTTGCGTCGTGTCCGTGACATCTTCGTCTTTTCCTGTTTCACCGGTTTGGCGTATTCAGACACCTATTATCTGACCGAAGAACACCTGTACAAAGCCAATGACGGGAAAATGTGGATTAAGAAACCCCGTCAGAAAACAAAGGTCATAGCAGATATACCTTTATTGGAAGTCCCCCTTCAAATATTAGACAAATATCGTGGACAACAGACCGGCGGACGCCTGCTTCCCGTATGCAGCAATCAGAAAGTCAACCAATACCTGAAAGAACTCGCCACCGTGTGCGGCATCAACAAAGTGCTGACCACCCACGTTGCCCGCCACACCTTCGCCTGCATGGCCGTCGAATACGGCATGCCGATTGACGTTCTAGCCAAGATTCTCGGCCACTCGAACACCAACATGACGCGCCACTACGCCAAGTTCTCCGAGACAGTCATCGGCCGCGAAATGGAGATGTTCGGACAAAAACTGACATCGGCCGCCGCGGAGTAACATTCCGGGTTTTAAGAGAGCAAGTTTATGTTTCGGGTGCCCCGAAACCCTTGCAGATTCATCCCGCTGGTCTCAAATGGATATAATGAAAAAGAATCCCAAAGGCGGACGTCCGCCCAAATCCGCAAGTGAAAAGCTCAAGGAGCGGCTGACCGTGAAGATGGCCGCAGCAGACTACTACGCCCTGCGCGGCAAGGCGCGGGCGGCAGGTCTCACCTGGGCCGAATACGCCCGGACGGCGCTCTCAAGGAGCGTCGTCCGCCAGCGCCTCACGGCAGAACAGATGACCCTGCTGCGGCAGCTCGCCGGTATGGCCAACAACCTCAATCAGCTCGCCCGAAAAGCCAACTCCGCCGGATATGTTCAGGCAGCGGCGGAGTGCACAGCTCTGATCGAAAAGATAGATACGCTAATAGATCAAATTAACGAATAACCATGATTGCCAAAATATCGAAAGGCGGTTCGTTCGGCGGAGCCGTCGATTACGTCCTTGACAAAGGAAAAGACGCCGAATTGCTCGCCGGACTGGGCGTCCGGATGAAAGACCGGGATTCCATCGTCCGCAGCTTCCGAATGCAGGCGGCACTGAATCCGCATCTTTCGAAGCCCGTCGGCCACATCGTCCTCGCCTTTTCGGCACAGGACGCCGCACGGCTCGACAACAGGCGGATGGTCGGAATCGCCGCGGAGTATCTCTCCGGCATGGGCATCCGAAACACGCAGTTCATCATCGCCCGCCACCGCGACCGGGAACATCCCCATCTGCATATCCTTTTCAACCGGGTGGACAACGACGGCCGTACCGTCTCCGACCGCAACGACCGCTACCGTTCGGAGCGACTCTGCAAGGAGCTGACCGTCCGGCATGGGCTCTACTTCGCATCGGGCAAAGAGAATGTCAAGGAGCACCGCCTGCGCGAACCGGACAAAACGAAATATGAAATTTTCCACGCGCTGCGCGACGCCGTACCCCGCTGCCGCGACTGGCCGGAGTTGACGGCAGCGCTGCGGCACGAAGGGATCGCTACCGAGTTCCGGATGCGCGGCGGCACATCCGACGTACAAGGCGTCGTCTTCGCCAGGAACGGCTACCCGTTCAACGGTTCGAAAATCGACCGGCAGTTCAGTTTCTCCAAAATCGACCATGCGCTGAGCCTGAACCGCCGACAAGCACTCTCCGCAAACGAACGCGGTTCTGTAAGCAATCCGGTCGCATCGTTCAGTCACCTGCTCGAAGATCTTCTGCAACCGGTCTACGATGCGGACGAAGAACGGCGCCTTCAGGAACGACTGCGCAAAAAGAGAAAACAACACCGACTTTAATCGACAATACCTATTATTTATGGACACGAACACGATTATCGAACTTTTCGAAGAACTGAGAAAACAACTCACCTCCCTCAGCCGCAGAATAGACGACCGCAACATATCCGCCCCAGCTCCAGTAACAACGGATGATAAAATCGCCCGACTGCTCGAAACGGCCCAATTCACCCGCACGAATGTCGAACGGGTACGCATGGAACTTGCAGACCGCATTACAACTATCGGAAAAGAGACTGAAAACCATACCGAGAAAATTATTGCGGCCGTCGCTCATCCTGCGCAACCCGCAGCCCAACGGCATATCCACGTCATCGACTTCAACACCTCGTGGGCACTACTCTATATGGCGATCTCTTTCATCGTGATTCTCTGCGGCGGCATCCATATTACTAAATTATACGACCGTATTGCCAACCTGCGTGATACGGAATTGAAATACCGTTACGTTCAAATGATGGGCGACATCGACGAGCAAAAATTGCGCAACCTGAACGCCCTCTTCTACGATTCCGAACGCCGCGCAGACCGTCGCTCGCTCCGGCAACAAGTTGAGCGTTACGAAACAGCCGTCCGGGAAGCAATCGAGAATCAACAACGTAGCGTTATCCGAAAGCAGGAAGCAGAAGATATCCGGCAAAAAGCAAAGCAGTTCCAAAAGGAATTAGACATTACAAAATAATCATACGCGCCTGTTATCTAATCAGAGTTAACAGGCGCGTATTACTTATCTTGCAAAATCATTATGCAACTCTTCTATACGACTCTTCCAACTTACCCATAGCTATCCCATTCAATTATTTTCGTTCCACTTCTTACACTGCTCCATAATCGTATTCAAAGCATCTTCCTGCCCTGCAGGCGGATAATCATACTTTTTCAACAACCGTTTGACAATACGCCGCATTCCGGCACGAGCACTCTCCTTCATATTCCAGTCGATCGTTTTGTTACGCCGGAGTGCATCCGTCAGCTCACGTGTAATAGCGATCAACTGATCGTTGGAATAGAAATCTTTTACAGCCTCAGGCTTGGTCAACGCATCATAAAAGGCAAGTTCTTCGCTGTTCAGATTAAGCGACTCGCCGGCCTTTTCGCCGAAAACGATCTCACGGGCTATTTTCAGTAATTCTTCGATAACCTCTTCGTTCGTCAGCATCCCTTTCAAATAGCGACTCATGGCATCGGACAGAATTTCCGAAAACTTCTCGGCTCGTACCGTATTCGTTCGCTGATATAGTTGTACCTGTTCTGCAATCAACCTACGCAATAATTCTACGGCGAAATTCCGTTCCTTCATCCGGGCAACCTCTTCAAGGAATTTCGGATCGAACAAAGAGAACTCCTCCTTAATATCGGAGAAAAGATTAATTACCCCTTCGCTCTTGATACTCTGCTTGAGCAATTCATTAATACGCCCGTTGATCTCACGGAACGAAATCTTACCCTTGCCCTCCACGCGCGTCAGTAATGTGCGCACCGCCTCAAAATAGGCAGCTTCGATACGCTGCTCGTAATTCAGCAAACTCTGACAAAGCGACAATGCCTGCCGCAGCAGCAGCGCCTCTTTGATATAGAGTTTTTTCGTTTCCATCCGCTCAGGGGACTGCATGAAATCGACACCTCCGCTGATGGCTTTCGCCCGCTCCAAATCAGACTTACCGAAGAAAGCGCCATAATTGAATCCATACATCAGATCACGGCAAACGTCCAGTTTCTTCTGAAACTCCGGATAGGCGGTTTTAGCCACATCCGTATCACCATAATTTTTGCGGTCACGGTATGTATAATCGTTCATCGCCGTCTTCAACGCCGAAGCGATACCCACATAATCCACAACCAAACCGCCTTGTTTATCCCCGAACACACGATTCACACGAGCAATAGCCTGCATTAGATTGTGTCCGGACATCGGTTTATAAACATACATCGTCGAAAGCGAAGGTACGTCGAAACCCGTAAGCCACATATCAACTACGATGACGATTTTCAACGAGCTATCGTTGTCTTTGAACCGCTTCTCCAACTCTTTCTTGTGGGAATCATTTCCGATAATCGCCCGCCAGTCTTCCGGATCTTTATTACCGGAAGTCATCACAACAGCCAGCTTGTCACCCCATACCGGGCGCATTTCGAGAATCCGACGGTAAATCTTGATCGCTATCGGCCGCGAATAGGCTACTATCATCGCCTTACCCGTCTGCTCGTATTGCCGGAATTCCTCATAGTGTTTTACGATGTCCTCGCACAATGATGCCACCGTCGCGTCAGCTCCAAAGATCGAATCGAGCCGCCCCAATTCACGCTTGCTTTTCTCAATGACATACTCTTCCGCTTCCTCGGCCATCGCATCATACTCCGCATCAATACGTCGCAAGGTCTGCTCGTCGAGTTTCAGATTGATTACACGGCTCTCGTAAAATACCGGCCGTGTCGCACCGTCCTCCACCGACTGCGTCATATCGTACACGTCGATGTAATCGCCGAATACTTCGCGTGTCGACCGATCTTTTTGCGCAATAGGCGTTCCGGTAAACCCGATATAGGTAGCATTCGGCAACGCATTACGCACCAGACGCGCCGCGCCGATTACAACTTTGGCCTGCATCACCCCGTCAGCATCCGTAACCATTCGGACCCTCTCCTCCAATCCATATTGACTGCGATGCGCCTCGTCGGCCATAACGACTATGTTTCGTCGTATCGAAAGCGGTTCTTCGCTCTCCTCGAATTTCTGCATCGTCGAGAAAAAGATACCGTTCGCTTCGCGTCCCGCCAATAATTCCCGAAGATGAGCCCGACTTTCGGCTTGCACGGGTGTCTGACGCAAAAAATCCCTGCAACAAGCGAACTGCCGGTACAACTGGCCGTCCAAATCGTTACGGTCTGTCAGCACGACAATCGTCGGCGACGACATCGCCTGCTGCAACTGCTTGGCGAAAAAGACCATCGACAATGACTTTCCGCTGCCCTGCGTATGCCAAAACACGCCACCCCGACCATCCGTCTCAGCTGCTTTGACCGTCGAAAGCACAGCCTTGCGTACGGCATAAAACTGATGATAAGCACTTAATATCTTAACGCGCTGTTTACCGTCTTTCGAGTAACAAATAAAATTCCGCAACAATTCAACAAACCGCGTTTTTTCGAACATTCCCGCGAAAAGCACATCGAAATTCGCGCTATGGGTATCCTCATAACTCCCATCTACCGTCTTCCACTGCATAAAACGGTCTTCACCCGCCGTGATCGTCCCCGCCTTAGTCATCCCCTGATCGCTCATCACACAAAAAGCGTTATAAATAAAGAGAGACGGAATCTCCTGCATATAGTTACGCAATTGTGCATAAGCTTCCGACACGTCCGTATTCTCACGCGAGGGCGATTTGAGCTCGACCACCACCAGCGGCAATCCATTGACAAATACGATCATATCCGCACGCCTTACCGAGTGCCCATCGACCGTCCATTGATTAGCGATCGTAAACCGATTATGTAACGGTGAATCGTAATCGACAAGCCGGACATTTGCAGAGCATTGCTCGCGGCCATCGAAATAATTGACAGCTACGCCATTTTGCAAGTAATCCGTGAACAATTCATTCTTCTGTACCAACGTTCCGCCCTCATAAGTTCGAATCTTCACCATGGCTTCGTCAATAGCGGCCTGTGGCAGTCCACGATTGATCTGCGGCAACATAGCCTCCAGTACCTCCACGTAAAGCGGTTCTGCATAGTCGCGTATCACATTGGGACTGTACACATAATCATAACCTAATTGCTCTCGAAACAACTCTAGAATGGCGTTTTCAAAATCATCTTCGGTGAAGTGCATATAATTGTTATTTTTTCACATACAAGTTAACAAGCTGTGATACCATATTACGCGCAGATTGCGTTGCGACATCAGAACTAATAGATTGTAAAGACAGGCTTCGTTTGATTTTACGTCTCAAATCACTAATGGTTGCTTCCTTATTGGCCCAATCTATATATTCGGTTTGCCGTGTAATAATTCGAAGAACATTCTGTTTTATAGCATCATCTGAAATATATTGTGATACGATATCATAAATAGCCTTATCAACTAACTCTTCTTTCACTACGGATTCAGCTATCTCAACACCTTCCTTCGATTCTTCAGCTTTTATTGCATCAAAATCTATCTTTTCAAAAGATGAAGCGCTTCTGACATTAGATTTACACATACTATATTTGATATATGCCATCTGATGCTCCAACTCCGGAAATAAAGCCCCTTGGTTTATATTGTAGAAATTCAATTCTTCTAAAAGGCTTTCCTTACTTCCGGCCGGTATGATTATCCTTTCGCTCGCAAACTGGCTATTTAAAGAACAACTGCTCTTTTCGATCCGACTGGCGCCGTAATCAGATTTATTGAGTTGAATATTAATGCTACCCGAAAGCAAAAAGGCTCCGCTCTGCCGAATCAAACGTTCATTGTTGAATGTCGATATAACAAAGTAGGCATTTTGCATCACCTTTGCCAGTTCCTCAAAATCCTCGGCTTGTTTTATTTGACTGCGTAATCCTAATTTAGAGGAGCAGGCCAAAGCGCTGTTTAAGTCGTGGTTTGTGGATTTTGAACCATTCAAAGGCGGAAAATTCGTTGATTCAGAGTTAGGACTAATTCCGAAGGGATGGAGTACAGGAACAATATACTCCTATATTGATGTAATCTATGGAGCCCCATATAAATCTGCGTTGTTTAACGATAAAAAACAAGGATTACCATTAATTCGGATTCGAGATTTGAAAACATACACTCCTCAATATTATACAAAAGAAGTGTTACCTAATACAGAATATGTAGAGTGTGGGGACATTATCGCAGGAATGGATGCTGAATTTATTCCGCATATCTGGCGAGGCGAAAAAGGTGTATTAAATCAACGATTATGTAAGTTTGTCCCCAAATATGACTATGTGAGTAAATATTATATTTATTCTCTTGTTTATCCTAAATTAGCATTTGTACAGAGTTATAAAGTTGGGACAACAGTTAGTCATTTAGGCAAAGCAGATATTGATAGATTTAAGGTTATTGTTCCTCCTGAAGATATCATTATGCAATATTCAAAAATTGTTAATTCCTATTTTGCTGAAATTGTCAAGGTTTCTAATGAAAATCAGATATTATCATCTCTTCGTGACACCCTTTTACCCAAACTCATGTCCGGCGAGCTCTCCGTTGAGGAGGTTTCCCTCGATTAGCTTGCTAAATTATCATTTATCGGTTATCTTTGTGTGTATTTCAATGGACTGCGTAACTTTATCAATTTCAATAATACAAACGCAGCCATGAAAGAAAAACTAATTGACGAAATTAAAACCGCGATGCGTACCGTCATTACGGCAGATCAAATGAGCATCTTATGTAACGTGCTGAATCGCACATTGCAAAATATTGTCATCGCAGAAAAGCTTCCGGATAGCGAAGCGCGAATCAAGGCTAATTCTCAACTGCAAACGCTATTTATATCAGCCAAGCGAGTCGAGGGATGCTCCGAGAAAACACTAAAATATTATGCTTCGACTATTGAATATATGTTACGGCAGATCGACAAGAATATCGTCGATATAACAACGACCGATCTACGATGTTATCTTGCATCATACCAATCGAATAACCAATCGTCAAAAGTTACCATAGACAATATCCGCAGAATTTTCTCAAGCTTTTTCGCATGGCTCGAAGACGAAGATTATATCCTTAAAAGCCCGGTGAGACGCATCCATAAAGTTAAAACAGGCTCCTTAATTAAAGAGGTGCTATCTGATGAAAATCTCGAAATTTTGCGTGACAACTGCACCCATATACGAGATCTGGCAATCGTAGATATGCTATCGTCTACCGGCATCCGCGTCGGCGAACTGGTAAAAATTAATCGAGAAGATATAGACTTTCACGAACGCGAGTGCATCGTTTTCGGTAAAGGCAACAAAGAACGGGAAGTCTATTTCAACGCCCGCACAAAAATTCATCTGAAACAATACCTCGAAAGCCGGACAGATGACAATCCGGCACTCTTCGTATCCATCGCTAAGCCGCATAATCGGCTTAAAATTAGCGGAGTGGAGTTACGGCTCCGCCAGCTCGGCCGCAAAGTTTCGATTCACAAAGTTCATCCGCATAAATTCCGCCGAACACTTGCTACAATGGCCATCGATAAAGGGATGCCGATCGAACAGGTACAAAAGCTATTAGGGCACGTCAAAATCGACACAACAATGCACTATGCAATGGTCAATCAAAGCAATGTCAAAATCTCACATCGGAAATATATAAATTAGAAAAACAATATATGAATACGACCTGGAGGCAATGCACAATAGGAGATGTGTGCGATACAATTTCCAATACATACAACAGTAATGCTCAACAAGTTGTTCTTATTAATACATCTGATGTATTAGAAGGCAAAGTATTAAATCACATTTATATTCCTAATGAGAATCTGAAAGGTCAATTTAAAAAAACTTTTGAAGAAGGCGATATATTATATAGCGAAATTCGTCCACAAAACAAACGCTATGCATACATTGATTTCGCCCCAATCAATTATATTGCATCGACCAAATTAATGGTTATTCGAAATAAAAATATTGTCAAGTCCAAATACCTCTACTACTTTCTTCAATCTGATAAGATTATTTCAGAACTTCAAATGTTAGCGGAGACTCGTTCTGGTACATTCCCGCAAATAACATTTAATGAGTTGTCCAAGCTAAGCATTAAGATTCCACCGCTACCTGAACAAGACAGAATCATTTCTATTTTAGACTCAATCTGTAAAAAAATAGATATAAATCAACAGATAAATGATAATCTCGCCCCTGTCCATGAAAGCAAAGATACGAATAAACCCGAAAAGTCGATAACCTTTAGCTCTCAACCGATTCGCCCGTCCTTTTCAAATAAAAACATCAGCGGCCGTGATATCCTTTATCCGGCTCTCCGGAGTACCACCATCCCTTACCCCGATCCATATAAACGATTTTTTCTTGCCCCGTGACAGCATCTTTTTCCACACTGTATTCGTATCGAATATCATGTTCGAAAAGAGTCAGTCGATCGAACGACTCCGGTATCTCCGATAAAATCAGGTTATCAGTACAGATCAATTCGGTCAGATACGGGCAAGCTGAAATATCGATATTCTCCAGCAAGTTGCCCGAGCAATCCAATTGTCCGAGCATTTCACAACCGAAAAGGCTTATCGAGCGCAATGCGTTTCGCGCACATCCCGCGATACGCAACGATTTACAGCCTGTCAAGTCGAGGCGTTGCAGATTGTTGTAGGAGCATTCGAGTTGCGAAAGCCGATCGGTTCCGGACAGATCCAATTCGGTCAGCCGATTTCCATAACAATATAACTCACTGAGTAGCGGCGCAAAATCAGACAGGTCCAAAGTTTCGAGCCGATTGTCGTAACAATAGAGCCGGCCGAGTTTTTCGCAGCCGGAGAGATCGAGCCGGGTCAGTTCATTCGCCCCACAGTTCACAAGCGTCAGCGAGAAGCATTTTGACAAATCCAGTACGGACAGTCGGTTGCCATAACAGAAAAGCATCCGAAGGCCTTCCCGTCCTGCCATGTCCAACTTTTCCAACCGGTTTTCGGCGCAGTTCAAGTCCGTCAAGGCCATACATGACGAAATGTCCAATGTCCCCAACCCGTTATAAGGAACATTCAGTTCCGTCAGGTAAGGACAGGACGACAGACCGAGTTCCGTGAGACTATTGTAACCGCAGAGCAGCCGCCGGAGAGAATAACAGCCGGAAACGTCCAGACCGGAAATTCCGCAGTTCGTACAGTCCAGTTCCTCCAACAGCGGACAACCGGAAACATCAATCTCCGTCAGCGAATTTTTCGCGCAGCGAAGCGACACCAACGCCGTACACCCCGACAAGTCGATTTTTCCGTGCAGGTTGTTTTCGCCGAGAATCAGCGAGAGTTTCCCGTCTTCGTATTTGACAGAAGATCCCCATTCGGACAAAGGTTTGTCCGTGCACCAGTTTTCCTGGAAGCGCCAATTGTCACCGCCGGTATCCTGATAAAGTTTTTCGAGGAAACGGCGCACCTCTTCTTCACCGCACGGCTCCATATCCGAAGCATGCTGCACAAAAGACAATCTCTGTTCCGCCCGCCCCGAGCGGATGATTATTTCAGCGCTTCGTTTTTCTGTGGTAATATTCGGCAATACGGTTACCTTTACCGTCCCATTACCGTCGTCTCCCTCCGCCGGTTCGATCCGGTACCATTCCGCATGGACCGGATCGGCCGGCACAACACTCCATGCTTTCGTCGCAGAGAATCGCAGCTCCCACAAACCGCCCATTGCCGGAAATTCCTTAACGGACGGCGTACCGGGCGCAAGGGTTATGGCATCCGGTTCCGATGGCAACGGAGCATGTTCTCCTTCCGGACTGCATGCCGTCACCATGAAAACGAAAAGGAGGAGTATCGGGCACTTATTCATGGCAATTCAATGCTATTCGACCGCTACTCCTGCTCCTGTTGCGGGACGTAATGCTCCGCAACGAAAGCAAACAGCGCCGCAACCCCGCCTCCTTTGCCGAGCCAACGTCGCTGACGAATTTGCTCCAACATGGCAGGATCATCCTCAAAATAGCGTTCTACCAGCGCAATCATTTTCTTGTTCGAATTCTGAAAGAAAAGATACTGGCCGAGGAATACGGGGCTCTTTTCGTCCGATTTCCAAAAATAGGCACTCGGTTCGGTTACATTCAATTTGGGGTTTACAATCCCGACCAGCCCTTTATTAGACATTTTGTAAGTCTGATAACGGGTAAAGAAGGCGACATGCCTGCCCGAAGATTCCGGTACCAGCCATCGGGCTGCCGGAATCTTCTTTTTCCCTTTTTCCTTGATGAACGGGACGCAATAAAGTTCGTTTTTGGCTTCGGGATTCTTTTCCGGCCAAAGTTCAAGATAAGCGATTTCCACGGCCGCCAACGTCCTGGCTTGATTCTTTCCATCGGAAAGCACCCGGACAGACACTTCGGCATCGATCCATCCGGGAATCGTAATGCTGGTACATTCCAGCGTACGGCCGTCCAGAAAATGAACGGTTCCGGGACATTTCTTATCTGCGGCATTCGCGGAAACAGCTGCCAGTAAAAGCGCCCAAACCGCCAGTAGTTTTTTCATGTTTTCAGCATATTTGAATATCGATCATCATTCATTGGGCCGGCTTGCCAGATACGCATCGTACATATCGAGTATCCATGCGTCGTTCTCTTCGGCCTCTTTTTTACGTATTTTGCCTTCGGCACCTTTAAACCATTTCTTATAAAATGCCTTCAGCCCGGGATGCAGTTTGTCCATCAACATCGTACCGACATACATATACGGATAGACGATTCGGCCGGGATCATTGTGGAAACGTATGCCGTATATGGTTGTCAGCACCCTGCGGTCTCTGTTACCTACTCGTTCCGTCGTCCACGTCTTCCACCAATAGGTCGTTGCATTCGCTCCGGCCTTGTTCACACAAACCAGTCTGTGATAAGTGCGGTAACGATTCGTGAGTCCTGGAGCAGCAATATCGAGGGCCTCCCAGCGAATGCCGTCCGGATTTTCCTCCGTCGTCTCTGTATATTCGACACTCTCTACGTCATCGGCCGTATATTTGACGGGCTCTTTGTCATCGGGCGTCTTGGTGATTTTGAACGAATAGTTCTCCTGTTTCAGCAGAGCGCCCTCCGCATGCCATCCCCGATGGAGATAGCCTTCTACTTTTTCCCCGGACTTGAGAGTTACGACTACGTGCCGGAATTCCTGATCTTCCGGATCTTTGGCGTCAGCCTGGGAAATGCTGCCGAACATGGCCAACACAGTTGCAGTACAAAGTAAAAACCGTTTCATAATGTTTAAATTTATAAGTTGAATCAATATTTCGTCGGATCGTAATCGCGCAGCAACTGTATGGTTTTGCTGCGGATGGCGCTCGACAACCGTATACGTTCGGCAAGTTCGGGATCATCGCCGACATAACGGGCGATGCGTTCCCGGAAGACGTCTTTTGTATTCCGATTTGCGGCACCAACGGTCAGGAACTCCTTCTCGCCTGTTTTTTTCAGGTAGTAGGCCGTGCGCGACTGGCTGAAAGTTCCCTGCCTCTGCCAGACCTGAATACCTCCGTTCGAATCGATGCCATACCCTTTTTCCGAATAGATGCATACGCAAATGTGCGGTGTTTCGAGATAGACCCACATCCACCCCGGACTCTCCGCCGGAATGAACTTGCGGATATGTTCCGGAGACTGTGCATGCCAGCAGACTACGGAGTCGATTTCTCCGGATTGGAAAATTTCTTTGGCTTTCGTCTTCCGGAAAGCATCGCGGAGGATGGTCAATTTCCCGAATCTTTTCGGTAACTGCAGCCGGTCGTCCCCGACACATTCGATGACGGAGCCGTTTTTCAGATAAATGCGGCCCTCGACAAGCGATGCTCCCCGTACGGATGCTACTGCAGCAAGCAGGATCGGCAACAGCAGAAACTGTTTCATGACAATCAAATTACCGTTTTTCTTCCTCTTGCTCTTCTTCGACAATAATGTCCAGCGTACGCCGCACTATGGCCGCAGCCATCGGTTCCAAATCTCTGTCGATGTAAATCGTGCGCTCAAAAAAAAGATGCAGGGGCCAACCTGTATCCAAATGGATCTCTTCTGAAGAAAACTGCTCCATCCGTGAACGGATGCCGCTCATTCCCGAGGCGATGGAGTCTCTCATAGCCTGCGTCATCGCCTTTTCTCCGCCGAACGCCGTCACGAACTGTCCGAGTGTCGCGGACAACATTTTGCTGCCGTCCGCTTCCGTATAAGTATTGCATACGGCACTGTATGAATCTGTCTGTCTGCCGTCAATCCAGAACGAAGTCTTTCCCCGCACAGAATCCCGGCCACCCAACAGCGGAGCGAACGTCTCGTCGAATTCGTATACCTGCGTCGAATCGAGCCGTGCCCCATGGAAAAAGAACATGCGCCCCAAATCGTCGTTCACGGCATTGATCACGACCGATGGATCGGAAAGAGATCGGA
>ERZ1106978.1338-NODE-1338-length-14106-cov-5.774037_pt1 | contig 14106 bp, 10 predicted proteins | sample MGYA00403689_ERZ1106978 | MGnify/ENA primary metagenome ERZ1106978 (study PRJEB35170, sample SAMEA104062434) | human gut metagenome | biome: human gut; feature: human-associated habitat; material: faeces | place: Denmark | collected 2012-08-02 ...
ACACGGCTGTCATTACCGGAAATGCCGACAGATTTGTCCCAGTGATAAACCACAGTGCCGTCGAACCGGCAGACCTGGAGCTGCAGCCGGCCGGAAGTATTCTCCAAGCGGTCGGACACTGCATATACTTTCAAATCATCCCCCTCCACTACCGGAGAAATCAGGATGTCATCATAGACCTTGCGAGTATAATAGTGCTGCGCCTTCCAGCGTCCGTAATAGTCACGGCTCGCCCAGGAAGCTACGGGCCAACAGTCGTTGTGCTGCCAGAAAAGCGTCCCCATATTATACGGCATCTGGCGGCGGTGCGACTCGATGGCCGTCTTGATGGCATCTCCCTGCAGCACATGGTTCATATAAAGGAATGCCCGGAAATCACGCGGCTTTTTATATTCATTCAATAGGTAAGTCTCAATCAGCCCGTTGGCATGGTCGCCACCACGCTGATGGGACATCATCACCTCGGAACGTATATCCCAGTCTTCGGGGTAAGGAGCATAGCGCTTGACGGAGTCGAACTCTGGAAAAGACTGAAAGCCGTACTCGCTGAAAAAGCGGGATTTCTCGCTGTCATAATCGGAAATGGGTGCTTTACCATGCCAGACACTCCAATAGTGACGGTCCCCGTCAGTAGTACCGGACATCTCTCCCTCGAATGCGAACGGAGAAGAAGGCCAATAGAAGGTTCCGGGTGCATACTCCCTGACCACCCCGGGTAAGGTGACATGATACTGCTGCCGGTACTGTGCCCAAATCTTGTCGGCATATTCCTTGTTCTGCCGTTCTATCTCGCACTTCCAGCCCCAGCCCAGCCAGGCATCCTGGCATTCATTGTTTCCACACCACAAAGCAATGCAGGCATGATTGCGCAAACGTTTCACATTGTCCACCGCCTCCTGATGGATATTATCGAGCAGGGCGCCTTCTGCCGGATACATGCTGCAGGCAAACATAAAGTCCTGCCAAATCATAATTCCATGCTCATCACACAAATCATAGAAGACATCGTTCTCATAGATACCTCCGCCCCAGACACGCAACATATTCATGTTTACACCGGCGGCATCGAGAATCGTCCTTTTATAATTCTCGGGAGTGACGCGCGGCAGGAAGTTATCCGAAGGGATGTAATTGGCTCCTTTGGCAAAAACCGGACGCCCGTTCAGCTCTATATAGAAAGTATGCCCGTCCTTATCCGGCTGATGCACCACCTTCAAAGAGCGTATGCCCACCCTTTCGGTTTTAGAGTCCAACAATTCCCCGCCTGCAATGATATCCGTACGGAAACGGTAAAGGAAAGGCTCCCCCAGTCCATTACTCCACCACAGCTTCGGCTTGTGAAGGACGAAATCAACGGTCACCCGATTGGTACCTCGCTTCAAATCCGCTTGCCACTCGCCAAGCACTCTTCCGGTAGCCTCGTCTGTTATCGTGACCAGCACTCCGTCCATATCCTTATCGGCATCCAGCTCCACATGTCCGGCAATCACGGCCCTGCCTGCACCGACTTCCTTCTGCTCGATAAACACATCGTTGATTCTCAAATCGCTCCAAGCCCTGATATACACCGGACGCCAGATGCCGGAGGTAACCAGACGTGGGCCCCAGTCCCAGCCATAATGATAACCCGCCTTACGGGCAAAAATGCTTATCTTCTTGTTGAACAAGCCTCCGTTTTCAGACTGGTCATTGGATGCCGGATACTGGTAAGGAAGTGCATCCCATTTGGGGACGTCTATCTTTACCGGCGAATGGAAGTACACCTTCAATATATTATTCTCCTCCCTGATGTACTGCCTAACGGGGATAGACCAGCGGCGAAACATATTGTCCGCTTTCAGTATACATTCATCATTCAAATAAACGTCAGCGTAAGTATCCAGCCCCTCGAACACAAGCTCCATATTCTCTTTCCGCATCATGTCGGCAGCAAGAGTAAAGCAAGTTTCATAAACCCAGTCTTCCTTGTCAATCCATTGCAATCCCCGTTCGTTCAACCGGAAAAACGGGTCTTCAATAATCTTGTTCTGCAGTAAGTCCGTGTGGACTACTCCCGGAACTGTAGCCGGATACCAATTGGTCAGTCTCGCCTGCCGGAATTTCCAGCCTTCATGAAGGTTCTTTACCGCTGTTTTTAGTTTCATACGAGTGTGTTTCATAGTTTTCTTTGACTACTCTAAATTACGGATAGACAAAAATACGACATTCAAAGGATACTTTATAATATCTTCTTAACGAAACATGATACAATCCCGTACACACCTACCGGGTCAGCGTCGCTGCACATCTGCTGCAGTGTGACTGCAAACGTGTTGCAGCGCTACTGCATATATGCTGCAGTGACACTGCATATGTGTTGCAGCGCCACTGCAAAGCTGAATGCAGTAGCACTGCAAAAAGCATGCACTTGCTTTGCAGTGGCAATGCATTATCCCATCGCCTTATTATGAAAGGAGATGTCATCCAGCTTTCATTATCTATAATTAATTTACAAAGACATAGTTTCCAAGTCTTTCAAAGCAAACGGAGTACAAGCAAAAAAGGTCTACAAATCATAGATTTGTAGACCTTTACCCGCTAGTTTTCCATCTTATTCAGAACTGTTGCGGAGAGAGGGGGATTCGAACCCCCGATACCCTTTAGGGGTATACACGCTTTCCAGGCGTGCCTCTTCAACCACTCGAGCACCTCTCCTTGTTCGGGGCGCAAAAGTAAGGGAAGTTTTTGGAATTACCAAATGTTCGGGCAAATAATATTAAAAGTCCGTTCAAGCAACCAATGCCGGAACGGACTTTCAACACTCAATAAAACATACTTATCATTACCGTGATCTGACTTCCCGTCTCATGAATATGACATACGAAAGAGCAAAACAGATGACAGTAGCTGCAATCAGTCCGGTGAGCTGCGGCCACACCACCAAAAGACTCTGTCCCAATGGCAGCGGACTGGGAATGGCCCCCTGAACCTGCTCCATAGTAAGCGGCCCCAAACTTCTGACGGAAGGCATCAGCAGCGTTGTGGTCGCCTCATTGAACAGTTCGCTAGGTGCCAGACGCATCAGACCGAGAATAAATTTCTGGTAACTGACTATCTGATAAGGAGATGCCAGCTGCGAAGGGCTCAATGCCTTGGCAACCAGATTGACAATCATCGTATAGAACACGCTGAAAAACAACCATACCGCCACCGAAGCCAATGCCGAGGTGGCCGCCTGACGGAAGCAAAGCGAAAACAGAATGGCCAGATTCAGCCAGAATGCCACATAGAACACACTGATTATGAGAAAGAATACAATCCTCCAAAATTCTTCTGCTGTGGGAGGAATGCCTATCGCTATCAACCCGCAGCCCATTACGAGGAATCCCAGTACAAACAGCATGATACCTATCACAATCAATGCAGCCACGAACTTGGCATTGATAATGCAATCACGATGAACAGGCTGTGACAGCATACGGCTCAACGTCCCCTTGTTCTGTTCCGAATTTATAGCATCGAATCCCAGCGCAATCCCCAACAACGGCCCCAGAAAGTTGATAAACTGCACAAAAGAAGGCAATGTGCCATCCGAGGCTGTGAATAACTTCAAGAAAAGGAACGAACCGTCCGGGTCATTGGGCTTGATGGCGGCACCTATGTTGGTAAGCGAGGTATAGAGTGAGCCCATGCACGTAAGCAAAATGATTCCCATCAAGATAATGAACCGCCAACTTTTCACATGGTCGGATATTTCCTTGTTGACGACTACCCGAAAAGGATAATTGACTTTATTCATGCCTTTCTCCTCCTTCCTCCATATAATGGTTATAAATATCAGACAATTCCTGATGCTTGTCCTTCAAATCAGACATATCAATCAAGGTGACCAGCTTCCCACTGTTGAACAGTCCCACGCGGTCGCAAACTTTCTGCACCTGGTCCAGGTGGTGGGAAGAGAACAAGACGGTCAGTCCCTCCTTCCGGCTCAACTGCCTAATGAGCTCGATGAACTCCTGAACACCGGCAGGGTCTATTCCCGAAGTAGGTTCATCCAGGATTATAATTTCCGGATTTTTGATAAGCACGTCTGCCAACCCCAATCGCTGGCGCATACCGCGCGAATATTTCCCGGTCTTCTTTTTCATCTGTCCGGCAAGCCCCACATGCTCCATCAGCTCCAGCGCCTTGACTTTCGCTTCGGCATCCGAAATGCCATTGAGACGCGCAGTATATATAAGGTTTTCCGAACCGGTCATGTCATCATAAAACCCCACATCTTCGGGCAGATAGCCTATTTTCCGCTTTACCTCGATAGGATGCCTGGTAGAGTCGATACCGCAAATCTCCACAGAGCCGGAAGTGGGTTCCGTCAGCCCCAGCATCATCAGGATGGTAGTTGACTTGCCGGCGCCGTTTGGCCCCAATAATCCGAAAATCTCCCCTTTACGAATAGTCAGGCAAATGCGGTCTACGGCAGTGAAGCGCCCATACTGCTTGGTCAAGTCTGTCAATGCAATCACTCGCTCGTCCATGCTCACCTCCTTCCATATTTACGGAACAGATAGCATACGGCACCTATGGCAACGATTATTATCAAAACGCCCACCCATCCCCATATCATCGGGGTTTTCACGGCAATGCGGAATTGGGCGTCTGTATTCACTTCAGGAGTTTTGGCCGTCATGGTAGCCACATAATCTCCGGGCAATGCCTTTTTGGATGCTTTCATGGTAGCTACGACATTGGCCGTTTCCCCCGCCTTCAGCATATCAATCTTCGAAGGCTCAAAAGACACTTCCCAGTCCACGGGCTTATTGGCAGAAAGCTGGATATCTTTCAACAATGAAGAACCGGTATTCCGAACCACCAACTCGATACGCTTCACATCTCCCGCTGTGATTTCGGTACTCAACAATCCTCTGGGCGTGGACAATTCCATCTCGTAGGAACCCGTGACAACAACTTCCAGCTCCAAGTCGGCAGAAGTCGTACCGGTAGCCGCACGTACCGGAATCTTGTAATTGCCGGCTTCCACATTGGCGGGAGGGACAATCTCTATACTCACATTCTGGCTACTGTTCGCTTCCACCTGGGCAGAAGTGGCCTGCTTATAGTTAGGCTTGAACACGACACTCCAGCCTCTGGGGGCATTGGCCATCAGCGCATACAGCTGCTGGTCGGCCGTCTGGTTTTTCAAAGTGGCATTGAAGGTAAAGGTGGACTTGGAATTGCCCTGCATATTGGGCTGGTCGGTAGTGAACTCGGTCTGGTAAGTTCCTTTCTGGGCCACGACCACCTCCAACGGCAGTTTGGTTTCTCCGGCAAATACTGTGAAATGATAACTTCCTTTATTTACTTTTAGAGGAACTTCCACTTTCAAATTGAACGTTTTCTTTTCCTTGGACAGTACAGAAAGCTGGCTGAGGGTCCAGCCGCCTGACTTGATTTCATGCTTCCAACTGCCCGGCAATCCGCTGACCGAGAGATTTGCATTTGTAACCCTGTCCGTGTTGTTAATCAAATCAATGCTGTAATCAATGGACGCTCCGGGCGTCACGGAAATTTTTGTGTAAGGAGTGTACAGAATTATGCTTCCAGATTCATCGGCATGTACACGATTTAAGGGAAAGGCTCCCAACAAAATAACTAACAATAAAATACAATTTGTTCTCATAGTCATAAAAAAGTTCTTATGGTTGTTTAATTATGAATATTTTCCAAATTTGTGTGTTGCAAAAATAAAAGATAGCTATATTAGTAGCTGTTAAAAGAAACAAAAGAATATAATTGCGGACACGATATACCCTGCGATGACCTGCTTTTCTTATCTTTGCGATTCCTATTGATACAAACGAATACCATACCGACATGAGAATCCCTGAAATACGCTTACAGAACCAGCAACTGTCCACTCCACTCTTCGGCCACCCGAAAGAACTGATCTCCTGGATGGGCGCCATGCAGGCACAAGACTATACAATGGTGAAATGGGCCGTAGGTATGCGGCTGAAGTCACCGGGAATTCAAGCCGTGGAAAAAGCCCTGCATCAAGGGGAAATACTGAGAACCCACGTAATGCGTCCCACATGGCACCTGGTAGCAGCAGAAGACATTCGTTGGATGCTGAAACTCTCTGCACAACGCATCAAATCCGCCAATGATTCTTATGCAAAAGGACATGGTCTGGAAATCACGGAACAGCAATATGACAGAAGCCATACCGTACTTGGGAATATCCTCAGCGGGAAGCGAAGCCTGACGAAACAAGAGATTGCGGAACATTTTGAACGTTCGGGACTGCTTGCAGACAACTACCACATGACCCGCTTTATGTCGCGTGCCGAAGTCGAAGGAATTGTGTGCAGCGGAGAATGCCATGGACGGCAACACACCTATGCCCTTCTGGACGAAAGAGTTCCACCTACCCCCGAACTGACGAAAGAAGAAGCGCTGGCCCGCCTGGCTACAGCCTATTTCCGCAGCCATGCCCCCGCTACCCTGCAAGACTTCTCCTGGTGGTCTGGTTTGCCTTTAACGGAAGCAAGGCAAGCCATTTCTCTGATAGAACCGGAACTGATGTCCGAACAATGGAACAGCCAGACATGGTACATCCATGACTCCTGCCGGACATCTGGAAAGGCGACCGGTAACCTGCACCTTCTTCCCTCCTACGACGAATACCTGATAGGATACAAGGACCGGACGGACGTCCTACCCAAAGAGGACTATTCCAAAGCTTTCACCAACAACGGATTGTTCTTTCCGGTACTTCTCTATAAGGGGCATGTAGTAGGAAATTGGAACAAGGCGTCCAAGAAAAAAGAAATCTTCCCGGAGCATTCGCTTTTCCGGAAAGACATCTGCCTGAAAGAGGAGTTGCTGAACCAGGCTAAAGAAAAGTACGTCCGGTTCCTAACACATTAAAGGCGGTCATCGAAGATTTTCATTGAAGAATCTCTCTATTTTGCCGAATGGAATTACCTCTATATTGTCATACAAGTCTACATGGTTTGCACCGGGAATAATCAGCAGTTCCTTATTATCACCCTGCAACTTTTTAAAAGCATCTTCACTGAAATAACGTGAATGGGCCTTCTCACCGTGCAGCATCAACACTGCACTACGGATTTCATCACTATATGAAAGGATAGGCATATTGATGAACGAAAGCGGTGAAGTCTTGTTCCATCCGTGGTTAGAGTTGAGTGACCGCTTATGATAGCCGCGCGGTGTTTTATAATAGGCATGGTAGTCCTTCACAAATTGTGGAGCATCGGCAGGCAACGGGTCTACTACACCTCCTCCAAGAGCAAATGTACCGTTTCTATAATCCTCCGTACGCTGAGCATTAAGCTGGCGCCGCAATTCATGCCGTGCATCGGCATTCATAGAATCGAAATAACCGTTAGCATTGACCCGGCTCATGTCGTACATGGTTACCGTAACTGTAGCCTTGATGCGAGTATCGATAGCCGCTGCATTAAGCGCCATGCCTCCCCATCCACAAATACCGAGAATGCCGATGCGCTCTGCATCTACATCGTCACGGGTGGAAAGATAATCGACCGCTGCACTGAAATCTTCCGTATTGATGTCCGGCGAAGCCACATAACGGGGCTGGCCGCTACTTTCTCCCGTATAGGATGGATCGAAAGCAATCGTCAGGAATCCACGTTCTGCCAATGTCTGCGCATACAAGCCCGAAGCTTGTTCCTTCACGGCACCAAATGGGCCACTGATGGCAATGGCAGGCAATTTACCCGTCACATTCTTGGGTACATACAAATCGGCGGCAAGTGTAATGCCGTAACGGTTGTGGAAAGTTATCTTTTTATGGTCTACTTTATCACTCTGTGGGAATGTCTTGTCCCACTCTTGAGTCAGATTCAAATTCTCTTCCATAAATTTATTATCATTATTAGGATTATTTTCTGTTGCAGACAAATGTCCTGCAGCACAAAGGCTAATAACCATCGCCGCACATATGTTTTTTACCATGTTCTTCATCTCTACTTCTTTAAGTTTCGGTTGGAAATTCATTTCTTAATCCATTGCTTGACAGTTTCCCGGCTCGCTCCATTCAGCAGCCTGCCTTTTCCCCAGTTTATGCCGGGGTAATTCGTCTGCAATTCCTTTTCTGCATTAGAAATACTGCTGCTTCCCGAAGTGGCGAATGGAATAACCGTTTTACCTGCAAAATCACCGCTTTCTATAAATGTATTGATGATTCTTGGAGCCAAATTCCACCAAATAGGAAAACCTATATAAATGGTATCATACTCCGCGAGACTTCCCAATTTAGAATACAATGCAGGACGTGATTTGGAATCCGACATCTCCACACTGCTGCGCGAAGCTTTGTCGTGCCAGTCCCGAAATCTGTGGTTTAATCAAGATTTCATCTCTCGGTTCTATCTTACCGGTGGCAACGGTGGTTCTCTTTAAGTCGGCTATTTCGGCTTTTTCTGTGTTGTACACAGTTTCTTTGGGTTGTGACTTCTGATAGAGGAAGACAAAAGTTCCCAAGAAAATGAGGGCTACGATGACTAGTAACGCAATCTTTACATACTTTTTCATATCTGTTTGTTTTATTGTTTTTACTTCATTGGATTTATTTATGTGTCGGGTTGTAGGGCAGATTATTCGTCCCGGATAGCTTCTATCGGTTTGATGGCCATGGCGCGGTAGGCAGGTGCCAGTCCTGCCAGTGTGCCGAGGATCATCAACAGGATGCAGGCTCCGATGGCCATCCAGAAACTAATCTGGAAATGCGCCGGCGTGTCCGAATGGGCAGTTCCTATCTCCATCATTTGCAAGATAAACACGGCAAAACAGATGCCCGACATGCCGGCAATGATGGTCAATACCATACTTTCGGAAAGAATTTGGTTCATAATGTCTCTGGGCTTGGCACCGATGGCACGGCGAATGCCTATCTCGGTCGTACGTTCTTTGACTGTCACCATCATAATATTACTTACACCGATGGCGCCTGCCAATAATGTTCCCAATCCGACCATCCAGCTCAAAATCTTGATGCCTTTAAACAGGTTGTCTATCATGCTGAACATTGCTTCTGCATTTACAGTCACCAAGGCTTGTTTGTCATCGGGATGGATAAGGTGTGCTTGTTTTATCACTTTATCTACCTTCTTCTCTATCTCGGAAATGGAATATCCCGGTTTGGCCGTGTAGCATAGTAATTGGATTTTCTGTCCGAAGTTATAGTTCTGCTGTATGGTGGTGAAAGGAATGGTGATGCTGGTAAGTGCATTTCCCTGCAGACTCATATTGCCGGCAGTGGTGCTGATTCCGATTATTTGATAGTAAATTCCGTTAATGCTTAGGAACTTGCCACATGGATTGTCACCTTTCGGGAATAAAGTTTCGTGGATACGCTTGCCGATGACACAAACTTTTCTACGCTCTTTTACATCTACCATATTGATAAAACGTCCTTGTACGATGACCGGTTCCTCTATATTCGTATATTCGGGATATACGCCTTTGAGGGTACAATTAATCTTATTTTCTTTATAAAGTGCTGTCATGCCCCATTTGGCTATGGTGGGGGTTACTACGTCAATTTCAGGGATTGCCCGGCGAACGCGCTCTACATCTTTATTTTCTAAATTCCACCAGCGTCCTTTTCGGAAGCCTTTATAAGCCTTGCTGGTTTGGTTGGTTCCCATAAAACCGGAATTGGTAGCGAATCCGTCGAACTGGGATGCCAGCATGTCCTGCATTCCCTGACTGCCGCCCATCAGGGCAACTAACATAAAAATGCCCCAAAAAACACCGAAGGCGGTCAACAGGCTTCTTGTTTTGTTTCTCGTGATGGTGATGAGTATTTCCTCCCATCTGTCTATGTCTATTCTTATCATATTAATCTGCTCTAAGTGCTTCAATAGGACGAATCATAACGGCTTTACGTGCCGGGAAGAATCCCGCCAATGTGCCGGCTATTATCAGGGTAAGGGTGGCCTGAATAGCAATATTCAACCCCACGGTGGGGTTCAGGAATACGGTAGCCGAAGCTACACCGATGTCCATCACTTGCTCTCCTGCTACCGCATTCATGTATTCGGTAACGGCAATACCTGCCACCATGCCTATATATCCAAAGAAAGTGGTGATAGCTACGCTTTCTGCAATAATCAGCCAGAGGATAGAGACTGGTTTGGCTCCCAATGCCTTGCGTATGCCGAACTCGCGGGTACGTTCTTTGACTGTAATCAGCATGATGTTGCTTACACCCACAATTCCGCTCAACAGGGTGAAGATGCCGATTACCCAAATAGCAGTGTGCAAAATGTTGTTGCCCTTCTGTTGCTGTAAATATTGAGTGAACCGGTTGGAAATCCATATTGCTCCGCGGTCTGTCGGGTCAAAGCGCTGATGGTTGCCGATGGCTTGCCGGTATTGCTTCTCGAAATCTTCGTTGGCTTTTTCGGTGGGTAAGTTTTGTGTCAGGAATACTAAAGTTTCCAATTTATCGCCTTTATTGTATATCAGTTGCAGAGTTGTGAATGGAATGTAGGCTGAGGGAGAGTAGTTGCCCATATCTGTATAGACTCCTATTACTTGGTAGGCCAGGCCACTGGCGTTTACATACTTTCCGATGACATTTGCATCTTTCTTACCGAAAAGCATTTCTACCGTCTTCTCATGCAAAAGGATTACTTTCCGTTTTTCTTTGATATCGGGGGCGTTGATGAAACGTCCTGTCTTTATAGAGATGGCATCGATATGCAGATATTCGGGCGTTACGCCTTCCAGCAAAAGAGAGACGTGATCTTCTCCGTAACTTAAGTTTACGCTGCTTTGCTCTATGGTGGCACCTACGGCAGTAACATTGTCTTTAAAGTTGCCTGTAATCTCCATATCCTTTTCTGTCAGCTTGATACTTCTGCCTTCCTTTAACCCGTCAAAAGGTTTGTTAGTCCATCCCGGGTAGACTTTCATGGAGTTCAGCGCCCGTCCGCCGGCGTTGCTCTCAAAGGCATTGATTAGTCCATTGCCGGCTCCCAGCAGCACAATGAGCATGAAGATGCCCCACGCTACGGCAAAACCGGTGAGGAACGTGCGCAGTTTGTTGCGCTTTATGGTTCCGTATATTTCTTGAATAAGGTCTATCATATGTGTGTGCTGTTATTTCATGAAACCGTTCTTCCCAAAAGGAGAAGAATCATGGTTGAGATTTTCTTCGATGCGTTCGATAAGACCGTCTTTGATATGGATAATCTTGTCGGTTTGGTTGGCAACGCCACTCTCGTGGGTGACAACCACGATGGTTAAGCCCTCTTTTTCATGTAAATCCTTTAATATCTGCATCACCTCTACCGATGTCTTACTGTCGAGTGCTCCTGTGGGTTCGTCTGCCAAAATGATTTGCGGTTTTGAAATCAATGCGCGGGCGATGGCTACACGTTGTTTCTGTCCTCCCGAAAGTTCGTTAGGCATGTGATGTGCCCATTCTTTCAGTCCGAGTTTTTCCAAATATTCCATGGCAAGCTGGTTTCTTTTTTTTCGACTCATGCCTTGATAGAATAATGGGAGAGCTACATTTTCCATTGCATTCTTAAAAGAAATAAGGTTGAAAGACTGGAATATGAAACCAATCATGCGATTCCGGTATTCTGCGCTTTTTGTTTCACTAAGGTTCTTAATCAATACATCATTCAGGTAGTAATTGCCCGAATCATAGTTGTCTAAAATCCCCAATATATTTAATAAGGTAGATTTACCGGAACCGGAGGCGCCCATAATAGACACAAACTCACCTCTTTTTATATCGAGGTTGATGCCTTTCAAAACGTGCAAAGGCGCTCCGTTGTGATAGGTTTTGTTGATATTCTCTAAATGTATCATAACCGATGAAATTTATTCGTGTTTGAATAGTTAGACGTACCTGCTCTGTGAAAAGTTGCATGGATACACGAAATAATTGAAAAAAAATTTGCTCCCTTTTTTCGCATTCAGTACATTTGTTCCCAATAACTAACCCTAAATTATACATATCATGGTAACAGGCATGGAAAAACCCTACGTTGTAGGTATGGACATCGGCGGGACTAATACAGTTTTTGGTGTTGTAGATTCACGTGGTAACGTATTGGCTACCGATTCAGTTAAAACACAGTCATACTCCAAGATAGAAGATTATGTAGAAGCTGTATGTACAAAGTTACGCCCCTTAATCGAATCTTTTGGCGGAGTAGAGAAAATCAAAGGTATGGGTGTAGGTGCTCCTAACGGAAATTACTACAATGGTACCATTGAATTTGCTCCCAATTTGCCTTGGAGAGGTGTTATACCTTTGGCTGCTTTGTTTGAAGAAAAAATAGGTGTTCCCACAGCCCTGACCAATGATGCTAATGCCGCTGCTATCGGTGAAATGACATACGGTGCTGCCCGTGGTATGAAAGATTTCATCATGATTACTTTGGGTACCGGTGTAGGTAGTGGTATTGTAGTAAATGGTCAGTTGGTGTATGGACATGATGGTTTTGCAGGCGAGCTCGGACATGTTATCGTGCGTCGTGAAAACGGACGCCAATGCGGTTGCGGTCGTAAAGGTTGCTTGGAAACTTATTGCTCAGCTACCGGTGTGGCACGCACAGCTCGTGAATTCTTGGTTGCACGTCCCGAACCTTCTTTGTTAAGAGATATTCCGGCTGAAGAAATTGTGTCGAAAGACGTATTTGACGCTGCCGTAAGAGGTGATAAACTGGCACAGGATATCTTTGAATATACCGGACGCATTTTGGGTGAGGCTTTGGCTGATTTCATTGCATTCTCCAGCCCCGAAGCAATTATTCTGTTTGGTGGTTTGGCAAAGTCGGGTGATTATATCATGAAACCTATTCAAAAGGCTATTGATGATAATATCCTGAAAATTTATGCCGGAAAGACTAAGCTGTTGATTTCAGAATTGAAAGATGCTGATGCTGCTGTTTTGGGAGCAAGTGCATTAGGTTGGGAAGTAAGAGATATCTGATGGAAAACAAAACACAAGGATATAAAATTCGGGAATATCACGGTCCGGTGAAGCGTTATTGCCAGATGTTGAATTTGAAAGATGACCCGGCATTGATTGCAGAATATCGGAAACGTCACTCTGAAGAAGAGGTGTGGCCGGAGACTTTGGCAGCAATCCGTGAGGTGGGTATTCTGGAAATGGAGATTTATATTCATGGCACTAGTTTGTTTATGATAGTGGAGACTCCGCTTGATTTCGATTGGGATACAGCTATGGCTAAAATGGCCACATTGCCCCGTCAGGAAGAATGGGAAAACTATATGTCTGTTTTTCAACAGGCAGAACTCGGAGCTTCTTCAGCTGAAAAATGGCAGTTGATGGATCGGATGTTCCATCTTTATAAATAATATATATTTAACGTATACTTTATGGAGAGGAGGCTGTTCTGAATATGAATTCAGGATGGTCTCTTTTGTTTGTGCCTTATTTATGCTTTCTCCGGTCTGACTGAGTTTCTTATTGGATAAATGGGATAGATATAAAAAAAGAATGTTTCCTCATTTCAGGGGAAACATTCTTTTCATTATTATAAATTATAAACTTGTGTTCTCAATGGTAAAGCCATTAGGCATTAGCCTGTTGGCTCATTAATTTGTGAAGTTTGTACTGCAAAGATTGGCATGCAGCTCCCTTTCTCATTGCTTTGTATCTTTTCAACTGATACTGCAACATCTCGATTGTGTCATTTGTTCTTTTCATTTCCATAATTACATCTTTTGTGTTCTCCCGTTTGGAGAACTGGTTAATCCTTAAAACCTTTTTCTTTTCTTTTATTACTCTGCAAAGATAACACCAAATGAGCAAAATATGTTTTGCAACATGCTTTTTATATTGTTGTTTTAACTTTTAATATTGGAAATGGCTTCTGTTTAATATAAATTTAGAAATAAAACTGTAATATTGGCACCTGTTGCCTGACATGAAAATACTTCTTAATAAAAGTGGTGAAATACATTAAAACATGTTAGAAAGCATACTTTTTTTCTTGTTTTATTTGCTTATTTCATAAAAGTCCGTACCTTTGCACTGTGTTTTTCATAGTATTAGATTTAAGGTTAACAAAGGTTGGAGCAAGGCGTTGC
>ERZ1106978.1342-NODE-1342-length-14093-cov-3.163912_pt1 | contig 14093 bp, 8 predicted proteins | sample MGYA00403689_ERZ1106978 | MGnify/ENA primary metagenome ERZ1106978 (study PRJEB35170, sample SAMEA104062434) | human gut metagenome | biome: human gut; feature: human-associated habitat; material: faeces | place: Denmark | collected 2012-08-02 ...
AATGTCCCGATCATTATCGCATTTCTTGCGGCAATTCTGGTGGCGTGTCTGCAGAATCGTAAGGTGAGTTTTGACGAGAAACTGGAAATTATGGCACAGGGACTTGCGGATAAGAATATTATTACAATGCTTCTAATCTTCCTGACAGCGGGGGCATTTGTCGGAGTGGTAGGAAGAAGCAGTGCGGAAAGTGTGGCATATTTCATGTTGTCACTGATTCCGGCAAGATTTTCAGTTGCGGTATTATTTGTGGTAGCCTGTTTTGTGTCGGTTGCCATGGGAACGTCGGTTGGGACAATTACATTGATCACGCCGATCGCAGTGTCCGTATCCAAGGCATCTGGATTTGATATGGCACTTTGTATCGGCTCGGTTATGGGCGGTTCGATGTTTGGTGATAATCTTTCATTTATCTCGGATACAACGATTGCGGCATGCAACGGACAGGGATGCCAGATGAAGGATAAATTTCGGGAGAACTTTGGAATTGCACTTCCGGCAGCGATTGCAACCCTGGTATTGATCCTGGTTCTTTCATTTCAGACGGATATTGCAGGACGGGTAAGTAAGAGTTATAACTTAGTGCAGATTATTCCATATGTACTGGTTCTCATAGGAGGAATTATCGGGATCAATGTATTCGTGGTACTTCTGATCGGGATTGTATCTGGTTCTATTATTATGCTGGCCGGCGGTCACATTGCGGCGACAGATCTGCTTGCCAATATGGGTTCCGGAGCTTCCGGGATGTTCGAGACGAGTATGGTGGCAATCTTGGTAGCAGCGATGTGTGCACTGATCCGTGAATATGGTGGTTTTGATGCATTGCTGGCAGGAATCCACAAAGTATTCAAAGGCCGCAAAGGCGGTCAGTTTGGTATGGGACTTCTGGTCGGAACGATGGATATTGCAACGGCGAATAATACTGTGGCGATCGTAATGGCGAATCCGATCGCAAAGGATATGGCGGAAGAATATGGGATCACACCGAGAAAAGCAGCTTCGATACTGGATACATTTTCATGTGTTTTTCAGGGGATCATTCCTTATGGAGCACAGATGCTGGTTGCGATATCTGCGGCGAGTGAACTGGGATATAATGTGTCAGCATTTCAGATCATGCCGAAGCTTTTTTATCCGTTTTTATTATTTGTGAGTTCTATGATATTTATCTTTGTGATTCCGGCAAAGAAAGAGAGGTAAATCGTGAAAGAAGAGATCAGACAGAAACTGACAGGGGCAGTCATCGGACTTGCAAGAACCTGTGAGAATAACGAAAAGACAGAGAACACTAACCGGGTATTCCTAGAAGCACTGACGGTGGCCGGAGACTGGTCGGCAAGTATCTTTGATATGAGTGAGATGTTAGAAAAGGTAAGAAATGAAAAATATACAGTCTCACCGGGATGTGTAACATGTGCAGCGCCATGTGGCAATACGGATGACTATGATATGGAGAATCTGTGGAAAGAATCCGAAGAAATCGGAGCATTTAAGAATACAATCCTGATGGTAATCTGCCAGACTGCAGCAAAATTGTATCATGCAGATCAGACAGAAGAATCTGAGACGGTGAAGTTATTATTCCGTGCATTATGTATGATCAGTTTTGAAGGCTGGGATGTTGCAGGGCTTACACCGGTGATGGTGGAACTTGGAAAAGCAGGACGGATATAAAAATAAATAGAATAATATTAGCAAAAAAGACTTTAAAAGGGATTCGGAAAAATCTATTTCAAAGTCTTTTTTTTGTCATCCATTCAAAAGAAGTATTACTTATGAAAGATAAGAAAAATTATCTGATTTAATAGAAGATTAATGATAAGAAATGCGTTATAATAACAATACACTGTATATATCAAGGAGGAACAAAAACATGACAGTACCAGAAAGACTTTCCGCACTTCGTAAGTGTATGGAAGAAAAGAACATTGATGTGTATGTAGTACCGACTGCCGACTTTCATCAGAGTGAATATGTTGGGGAACATTTCAAAGCGAGAAAGTTCATTACAGGGTTCTCTGGATCAGCGGGAACGGCCGTGATCACAAAGACAGAAGCAAGACTCTGGACAGACGGACGTTACTTCATCCAGGCAGCAGCACAGTTGGAGGGGACAACTGTAGAACTTATGAAAATGGGTGAGCCTGGTGTGCCAGAGATGAATGCATATATTGAAGAGGTATTAAAGGAAGGCGAGACACTTGGATTCGACGGAAGAGTCGTATCTGTCGGTGAAGGAGAAGGTTATGCATCCATCGCTGGGAAGAAGAATGCAAAAGTAAATTATCAGGTAGACTTAATCGATGAGATCTGGGAAGACCGCCCGGTATTATCCGAAGAGCCTGCATTTAATCTGGATGTAAAATATGCCGGAGAAACTGTTGCAAGCAAACTTGCAAGAATCCGTGAAGAGATGAAAGAAGCAGGAACCAATGTGCACGTTGTATCTACGCTCGACGACATCTGCTGGACGTTAAATATCCGTGGAAATGATATAGACTTCTTCCCACTGGTATTATCTTACGGAATCATCACAATGGACAGTTTCGAGCTGTATATCGATGAGAGAAAATTAGATGACAAGTTAAAAGCCAAACTTGCAAAAGATGGCGTAAACTTACACCCATACAACGACATTTACGAAGACGTGAAGAAATTTGGCAGTGATGTGGTTGCAATGATCGATCCTGGAAAACTGAATTATGCATTGTTCAACAATATTCCTGAAAATGTTAAGACAGTAAAAAAGAGAAATCCGGCAATTCTCATGAAAGCGATCAAGAACCCGGTTGAGATCGAGAACATCCGCAAGGCACAGATCAAAGACAGTGTTGCGCATGTAAGATTCATGAAATGGCTGAAAGAAAATGTTGGCAAGATGAGGATCACAGAGATGAGCGCATCTGATAAATTGGATGAATTCCGTGCTGAGATGGGCAAATTTATCCGTCCAAGCTTTGAACCAATCTCTTCATTTGGAGAGCATGGTGCGATCGTACACTACACATCTTCACCGGAGACAGATGTAGAGTTAAAAGAAGGACAGTTATTCTTAACGGATACAGGAGCTGGATTCTATGAAGGTTCCACAGATGTAACCAGAACTTACGCACTCGGCGAAGTTCCACAGATCATGAAAGATCACTTCACATTGGTTGCGATCAGTAACTTACAGCTTGGCAGTGCAAAATTCCTGGAAGGTTCTACCGGTATGATTCTTGACATCCTTGCAAGAAAACCATTCTGGGACAGAGACTTAAACTTCAACCATGGTACAGGACACGGAGTCGGATACCTTCTGAACATCCACGAAGGACCTGCAGGTTTCCGCTGGAAATATCGTAAGGGTGAGACAGAAGTATTACAGGAAGGCATGGTCATCACAGATGAGCCTGGAATCTATATTGAAGGATCTCACGGAATCCGTCTGGAGAACGAACTGTTGACCTGCAAAGGAACATTGAATGAATATGGTCAGTTCATGTACTTCGAAGCAATCACCCTGATTCCAATGGATCTGGATGCGATCAATCCGGATATTATGACACAGGAAGACAAGAAACTGTTGAATGATTATCATGCAAAAGTATACGAAGTGATTGCTCCTTACCTGAACGAGGAAGAGCAGGAGTGGCTGAAGAAATACACAAGAGCTATTTAACCTGTGAGGACGGATTTTTCAGCGTTTTGCTTCTAAATGAGAAATGATATTCATATAATGAATTGACAAAGATGAAAATGCTTAGTAGAATCTAAGTTAGTTGTGACTAACTTAGATTCTACTAAGTAAAGGAGTTCATTATATATGAAGCGGAAATCCAAGAATCAATCCAAGAATAAGACACTTAATTTCCTGCGTTATCTGGGGCCGGGGCTTCTGGTTACAGTAGGATTCATAGATCCGGGAAACTGGGCTTCGAATATTGCGGCGGGATCAGGTTTCGGATATGAGTTATTATGGATGGTGACATTATCTACAGTTATGCTGATCGTACTGCAGCATAACGCGGCACATCTGGGAATTGCAACCGGACTGTGTCTGTCGGAAGCGGCGAGCAGATATATGCCAAGGCTGTTAAAAGACCTGATACTTCTGACTGCAATGCTTGCGGCGGTAGCAACGGCGATGGCAGAGATACTCGGAGGAGCGATTGCGCTGCAGATGTTGTTCCATATACCAATCAGACTGGGGAGTATCCTGATCCTGGTTCTGGTATTATTCTGTGCATTTACGAATGCATATAAGAGAATAGAAAAACTGATCATATTATTCGTGTCGCTGATTGGATTTTCTTTTTTATTCGAAGTTGGAATTGCGAAGATCGACTGGGGAGCAGCTGTGGTCGGATGGGTGAAACCGTCATTCCCGTCGGGAAGCATGCCGGTGATCTTAAGCGTATTAGGGGCGGTGGTGATGCCGCATAATCTGTTTCTGCACTCGGAAGTGATACAGAGCCATGAATATAATAAGAAAGATGATGCATCCATCCGTAAGGTGTTGAAATATGAATTGTTCGACACGCTGTTCTCTATGATTGTGGGATGGGCCATCAACAGTGCCATGATACTGCTGGCAGCGGCAACTTTCTTTAAAAGCGGTATTCAGGTGGAAGAGTTGCAGCAGGCCAAATCTTTGCTGGAGCCGTTGCTGGGGAGCAGTGCTGCCGTGGTTTTTGCATTGGCATTACTGATGGCGGGTATATCTTCCACGATAACCAGCGGTATGGCGGCAGGTTCTATCTTTGCCGGTATTTTCGGAGAATCCTATCATATCAAAGACTGTCACTCGCAGGTGGGTGTGATTCTGTCGCTGGGCATTGCGCTGCTGCTGATTTTCTTTATCGGAGACCCGTTCAAAGGACTGCTGATTTCACAGATGATACTGAGCATCCAGCTGCCGTTCACGGTTTTCCTGCAAGTAGGACTGACTTCTTCGCGCAAGGTGATGGGGCAGTATGTAAACAGCAAATGGAGTACATTTGTACTTTATGCCATTGCTGCGGTGGTCACTGTGCTGAATATCATGCTGCTGGTATCCGAGTTGACATCTTGAATAATTCATTTTTAAGAAATCAAATAAGTAGTATGAAGATTATTACATATAACGTAAATGGGCTGAGGGCTGCCGTGACAAAAGGTTTTCCCGAGTGGCTGGCACAAGAGCAGCCGGATGTGCTTTGTTTGCAGGAAACAAAGCTGCAACCGGAACAGTATCCGGCAGAGGCGCTGGATGCTTTGGGGTATAAGCATTACCTATATTCTGCACAGAAGAAGGGGTATAGCGGAGTCGCTATTTTGAGCAAGCAAGAACCGGACCATGTGGAATATGGTATGGGTATTGAAGAATACGATAACGAAGGGCGCTTTATCCGTGCCGACTTCGGCGATGTGTCCGTTGTGAGTGTTTATCATCCTTCCGGTACCAGCGGTGATGAACGCCAGGCCTTCAAGATGGTCTGGTTGGAGAAATTCCAGGAATATGTATTGGAGCTGGAACGTACGCGTCCTAAACTCATTCTTTGCGGCGATTATAATATCTGCCATGAGGCAATAGACATTCACGACCCTATCAGGAATGCCACCAACAGTGGCTTCCTGCCTGAAGAGCGGGAGTGGATGACGCGCTTTCTCAATGCGGGATTCATAGATTCCTTCCGTTGGCTTCATCCCGACAAGCAGGAATATACGTGGTGGAGCTATCGCTTTAATTCACGTGCCAAGAACAAAGGGTGGCGCATTGATTATTGCATGGTGAGTGAACCGGTGCGCCCGATGTTGAAGGAGGCGAGAATGTTGGGGGACGTTGTTCATTCGGACCATTGTCCGATGTTGTTGGAAATTACAGAATAATGATGATGGAAACAAAAAACAGAATCGAAAAAGCTGTGGAGCTTTTCAAGAGTGGCTATAACTGCTCGCAGTCGGTGGTGGGAGCTTTTGCAGATATGTATGGCTTTACAGAAGAGCAGGCTTTCCGGATGTCCGCCTCTTTTGGTGGTGGCATAGGTCGTATGAGGCAGACATGTGGTGCTGCATGCGGCATGTTCCTATTGGCCGGATTGGAAAAAGGAGCTGTGGAAGGCAAGGATCGTGAAGGTAAGGCGGCAAACTATGCGTTGGTGCAGGAGCTGGCTGCTGAGTTCAAGAAACGAAACGGCTCTTTGATATGTGCTGAATTGTTGGGGTTGAGAAAACCGGAAGGTTCGTCCGTTCCGGAAGCCCGTACCGAGCAGTATTATGCTAAACGCCCGTGTGCCAGGATGGTAGAGGTAGCTGCCCAAATTTGGACCGAATACCTGGAAAAAATGTCCTCAAAGTAAGAAAAAAGAACTTTTTTACCCCTTAGTAAGAAAAAAAGTGCCTAATAACGTGTTGTATAACATAAATATACCTATCTTTGCAGCGATATAAAAACACCGACATCTCTATCTTTGGAGATGAGGATAACGTTTAACTAAAAGCAAATAGAAATGTTAAAAGAAAAAGCTGGTAATGTTGCAGGACAGATTTGGACTGCACTGAATGGCACAGATGGCTTGACTCACAAGCAAATCAAGAAAGCAACTAAACTGATCGACAAGGACTTCTTCCTGGGATTGGGCTGGTTGTTAAGAGAAGACAAGGTCTCTACTTCTGAAGTGGAAGGCGAATTGTTTGTAAAGCTGAACTAAGCGAGGAATTGATTGGAATGTTATAAAAAGATGCGTTGGTACATGAATATGTTATCAACGCATTTTTTTTATTTGCTCTGTTTTCACTATCTTTGCGCACCCAATTAATAGATAGTTATTGACAATGAAGAATATACGAAATTTTTGCATTATTGCCCATATCGACCACGGTAAATCAACTTTGGCAGACCGTCTGCTGGAATTTACCAATACTATACAAGTAACTAACGGACAGATGCTGGATGACATGGACCTTGAGAAGGAAAGAGGTATCACCATCAAGAGCCATGCCATACAAATGGAGTATACCTATAAAGGTGAAAAGTATATTCTGAACTTGATAGACACTCCGGGACACGTGGACTTCTCGTACGAGGTGTCACGTTCCATTGCCGCTTGTGAAGGAGCCTTGCTTATTGTAGATGCTTCGCAAGGAGTGCAGGCGCAGACCATTTCAAACCTCTATATGGCGATTGAGCATGATTTGGAGATTATTCCCGTCATCAACAAATGTGACATGGCAAGCGCCATGCCCGAGGAAGTGGAGGACGAAATCGTCGAACTGTTGGGCTGCAAGCGTGATGAAATTATCCGTGCTTCTGGCAAAACAGGCATGGGAGTGGAAGAGATTCTGGCTGCGGTCATTGAGCGTATCCCTCACCCGGAGGGTGACGAGGAAGCTCCGTTGCAGGCGTTGATTTTCGATTCTGTCTTCAATTCTTTCCGTGGTATCATTGCATATTTCAAGATAGTGAACGGTGTGATTCGTAAAGGGGATAAAGTGAAATTCTTCAATACAGGCAAGGAATATGATGCGGATGAAATCGGAGTGCTCAAAATGGAAATGATGCCACGTCCGGAGTTGCGTACGGGGGATGTGGGCTATATCATCTCGGGTATCAAAACCTCTAAGGAAGTGAAAGTAGGTGATACGATTACGCATATTGCCCGTCCTTGCGAAGAGGCCATCGCCGGTTTTGAGGAGGTAAAGCCGATGGTTTTTGCTGGTGTGTACCCCATCGAGGCAGAAGATTTTGAGGACTTGCGTTCTTCTTTGGAGAAGTTGCAGTTGAATGATGCTTCGCTGACTTTCCAGCCTGAGTCTTCATTGGCTTTGGGCTTTGGTTTCCGTTGCGGTTTCCTTGGGCTGCTCCATATGGAGATTGTGCAGGAACGCCTTGACCGTGAATTTGACATGAACGTTATCACCACCGTGCCCAACGTTTCCTACAATATCTATGACAAGCAGGGAAATATGACTGAAGTGCATAACCCCGGCAGCATGCCCGACCCTACCATGATAGACCGTATTGAGGAGCCTTATATCCGCGCCTCGGTGATTACCACTACTGATTACATCGGCCCTATCATGACTCTTTGTCTGGGCAAGCGTGGCGAGCTGGTGAAGCAGGAATATATTTCAGGTAACCGCGTAGAAATATACTATGACATGCCTCTTGGCGAAATAGTTATCGATTTCTATGATAAATTGAAGAGTATCTCTAAGGGATATGCCTCTTTTGACTATCATCCCAACGGTTTTCGTCCTTCCAAACTGGTGAAGCTGGATATTTTGCTGAACGGTGAGCCGGTGGATGCTCTTTCTACCTTGACACACTTTGACAATGCCTACGAATTGGGACGCCGGATGTGCGAGAAGTTGAAAGACCTGATTCCGAGACAGCAGTTCGATATCGCCATTCAGGCTGCTATCGGTGCCAAGATTATTTCCCGGGAAACGATTAAGGCTGTGCGTAAGGACGTAACGGCCAAATGTTATGGAGGTGACGTGAGCCGTAAACGAAAATTGCTTGAGAAACAGAAGAGAGGTAAGAAGCGTATGAAACAGATTGGTAATGTGGAGGTACCTCAGAAAGCGTTCCTGGCAGTCTTGAAGCTGGATTGATGTCGAAAGGATGAAATCTTAAATCAAATATACTTCTTTATGATTATTTTACGTACTGTGAAAAACTTCTCGTCGCTGAATATAGCGGCGAGCATCTTGCTGTTTTTGATGGCTATTTTGGCGGCCGTTATTGCTAATTCGCCGATGGCTCCGTTGTATCAGGGCTTTCTTTTGCAAGAACTGCATCTGCGCATCGGAGACTTTAATTTGTTCTCCCATGGCGGTCATCCGTTGAAAATGATTGAGTTTATAAACGACTGCTTGATGACTGTTTTCTTTCTGGCTGTGGGGTTGGAGATAAAGCGGGAACTGCTGGTGGGTGAACTTTCTTCCTTTCGTAAGGCTTCTTTACCCTTTGTAGCGGCATGTGGCGGTATGCTGGTGCCGGTCATTGTCTATTCACTTTTGGTCGTTCAGGGTACTCCGGAAACGCGCGGTATGGCTATACCGATGGCTACGGATATTGCTTTTTCATTGGGTGTACTCAGTCTGCTGGGTAAACGGGTGCCTTTGAGTCTGAAAATTTTCCTGACGGCATTTGCAGTGGTCGATGATATTGGCGGCATTCTGGTTATTGCCATTTTCTATAGTTCCGAAGTGGCATACGGATATCTTATTGTAGCTGCTGTCCTTTATTTCTTCCTTTACTATATGGGGAAATTCGGTATGACACAGAAGATATTCTTCCTGCTTATCGGGGTAATTATTTGGTATTTGTTCCTTCAGTCGGGCATTCACAGCACTATTTCCGGAGTGATACTGGCCTTTGTAATACCGGCCCGTCCCCGTTTGGATGCCGGGAAATACATTAAACGCATCCGCGACATTATCGGTGATTTTCCGGTTACCAAATCAGATAATATTATATTGACCAATGAGCAGATTGCCACTCTAAAACAAGTGGAGCGCGCTTCTGATCATGTAATTAGTCCTTTGCAATCCCTGGAAGACAATTTGCATGGTGCGGTAAACTTTGTGATACTGCCGCTCTTTGCCTTTGCCAATGCCGGTGTGGTGTTCAGTGGAGGCGGTGGCGTTGTTGGAGCTGTTAGTATAGCGGTGGCTGCAGGATTGCTTCTTGGCAAGTTTATCGGTATTTTTCTGTTTACCTGGCTGGCGGTCAAGAGTGGTTTGTCCTCAATGCCTCCGGGAATGAATTGGAGAAGTGTTGCCGGAGTATCCTTGTTGGGGGGTATTGGCTTTACGGTATCTTTATTTATTGCCAACCTTTCTTTTGCAGGAGAATATCCGGATCTGCTGAACCAGGCGAAGTTTGGTGTATTGCTGGGAACGATTGTTGCCGGTATGTTGGGATATATGGTACTGAATGCGGTGTTGCCGAAGGTTAAGAACAAATAGATCTCCACTTTGGAATACTGGACGAAGAATCGGTTCTTTAGGGATATTCGGTAAATCCTCTGAAAGATAAGTTGGGATGTGTCAATGATTTAAGAAAACGTATTCTTTGTTACAGAAACAGAAGAAATAGTCCATTATTCTTAAAAAACATTCGTATCTTTGCTGGTACAAGTCGAAAGGACCTTCCGGATATGAAGCAAACAACGGTAGTTACCGTATATATATTGACGCTTTCCCTCTGCCTCGTGTGGTGTGCCTGCCCCGCCCATGCGGAGACGCGGCACATCGCACTGATACACTCTTTCGAGCCGGGCTATCCGCCTGCCACGAAAGCTCTGGAACTGCTGCAGAAAGAGTTCCGCCGTCTCGGCTTGGACTGCGATGTACGCGAATACTACCTGGACTGCGACCGCTACATGGAGGAGGTGGAGAACTTCCGCATGGCCGGCTTCGTGGACGACCTCTCCGCTTGGGGAGCCGAGCTAATAGCCGTGCTCGACGACCAGGCTGCCTATGCGCTGATGGCATGCGGGCATCCGCTGGCGCACGAAATACCCGTCGTGTTTAGCGGTGTGAACTATCCCAACATCTCCCTGCTCCTGCAATATCCCAACATCACGGGCTATGCCGACACGCCCGATTACCTGCGCACCATCCGCATGATAGAGAGTATCATGGGCAAGGCACGCATCTGTCTGATGAACGGCCAGACTTTTCTGGACCGCAAGATATGGCACGCGCTGAACGAACAGTGCGAAGGGCAGGGGCCCGACATCGTGACCTCCGCCCAAGGCTTTTACTTTGCTGGTTCCTCCTATCACTGCGTGCGCGAGGGGGAGACTATCAGCCCCATACTGAAACGGCAGAACATAGACATGCTGCTGGACACCACGAAGATTGTGCGCATGACGAGCGACTCCATAGCGATACGCCATCTGATGTGGCTGGGACGCGGCGACAACACGTTGCTGCTCTATACCAAGCGGGACTATACCACCAAGCGCGTGGGCATGCTCTTTGACAATCCCACGTTTCAGACCATCAACGAGGGCTTCGGCTTTGCCGACTACTTGCTGGGAGGATATTTCACCCCGCTGGAGAGCCAGATAAGATACATGGCGACCGGTATCAAGGAACGCCTCGAAGGGCGGATGCCCCGGCAGCAGGTGACGGAATGCGCTAAGCAGTACGTGCTGAACTGGCATGTGCTGCAGAAGTATGGCATCCCGCTCGAGAGCATTCCGGTGGAGTACACCGTGATGTACATCCCTTTCTCGGAGCGCTATCGTTACCATATACTCGTAGGCTCCATTCTGGGCGCTGTCTTCGTGCTGACGGTGATAGTCTTGCTCTCTTTCAGCCTACTGCACGAACGCAGGCGCAAGCGTGAGGCACTGCGAAACCTCCTCTACGAGCATGAGACCCTCTGCCTGGCCATCGAAGGAAATTCTACCTACGCCTGGCGACTGGAGGGAGATTCCGTGTCCTGCGACTCGCAGTTCTGCGAGCTTATTCACCACCGCTCCGGTCGTCTTCTGCTCAATGAAATCACTCCCTACATCCATCCCGGCGACTTACCCGTTTTCCGCAAGAACATAGCGTCAAGGCACGAACGTACGCACCACAAGGGACAGTACCGCTGTAACTTCACCGGCGAGTTCCAGTGGTGGGAGTTCAGCTACAATACCATCCACACCCCCGGACACGCACCCATCATAGCCGGACTGCTGCAGAACATCCAGGAACTGAAAGACCACGAGCAGGAGCTGATAGAATCCCGCGAGCTTGCGGAGCAAGCCGAACTGAAACAGTCGTTCCTCAATAACATGAGTCACGAAATACGCACTCCGCTCAATGCCATTGTCGGCTTCTCGGACATGCTGGCTAACGAGCCGGAGTTCTCCGACGAAGAGCGGCAGGAGTTTGTGGACATTATCAACACCAATACCAAACTGCTGCTGAAACTGGTGGGCGATGTGCTGGAACTGTCGCGCATCGAGTCGGGTAACCTCTCGTTCATCTTTCAGCGGGAGAGTGTGCGCCAGCTGCTCGATGACGTCTATCAGACGCATAGCCTGCTTATCCAGCCGCCGTTGCAGTTCCTCAAGGATTTCCCTCCCGAAGATGTGCAGGTGAATGTAGATCCCATGCGACTGACACAGGTACTCACCAACTTCCTGAACAATGCCAACAAGTTTACGAAAGAAGGCAGCATCCAGCTGGGGTATTGTTGTCCGTCCGGCATGAGCGAGGTACATCTTTATGTGGAAGATACCGGCATAGGCATTCCGCACAGCGAGCAGAAGATGATTTTTGAGCGTTTCTACAAGCGTAGCGAGTTTTCCCAAGGCGTCGGGCTAGGCTTGTCCATCTGTGTGCTCATCGTCGAAAAGATGGGAGGACGCATCGAACTCCGCTCCGAGGAAGGTCGTGGAAGCCGTTTCACGGTGGTGCTGCCTTGTATTGAATAAATCCTTAAAAAAATGTAATCATATTGTAATGTTCTTATATATAATTTTGCGTATCTTTGCCAGTGTTTTAAGAAATATAACGTTTTAGGAACTAATTTAAAAGACATTATGTTAAAGAGAGTAAGAATTGCACTGACAGCGTTACTGCTACTGGCTGCCGTAGGTGTAAATGCGCAGGTCACCACCGCCTCTATGGCAGGTAAGGTGACGGATGCAAGTAATGAGCCCATTATCGGCGCCACTGTACAGGCTGTTCATCAGCCTTCCGGTTCGCGCTACGGAACCGTGACCAACGTCGATGGACGCTATTCTATCCAGGGTATGCGCACTGGTGGTCCCTACCGGGTGGAGATTTCCTATATCGGCTATCAGACGGTTATTTATAAGGACATCACCCTTCAGCTGGGTGAGGTATACAACCTGAACGTAGAGATGAGTGAATCTTCCGAGTTGCTGAACGAAGTGATTGTGACGGCTGCCAAGACCAAGTTCACTGCTGAAAAGACGGGTGCCACTACCAACATCTCTTCTGCACAGATAACGCAGCTTCCCACCGTGAACCGCAGCATCAGTGACATTGCCCGCCTTTCTCCCTATGCCAACGGCATGAGTTTTGCCGGCGGTGACGGACGTTCCACGAACTTCACTATCGACGGTGCCAACTTCAACAATAACTTCGGACTTAGTTCCAACCTCCCCGGCGGCGGCAACCCCATCTCCATGGATGCCATCGAAGAGGTGCAGGTAGTGGTGGCTCCCTTCGACGTGCGCCAGACGAACTTCATAGGCGGCGGCATCAACGCCATTACCAAGAGTGGTACGAACACGTTCAGAGGTACTGCCTATACCTATTACCGCAACCAGGACATGCGCGGTAACCGCATCAACGGCGAGGACCTGGGAGCACGTTCCGACGAGTCCAAGACTACCTACGGCTTCACGCTGGGCGGTCCTATCATCAAGAACAAACTGTTCTTCTTCGTAAACTACGAAAAGGAGAAGACTCCGGGAGAGGTTATAAAGTATCGCGCGCGTGAGGACGGTGAAGAGGCAAAAGGTATGGTGTCCCGTACGCTGAAGTCGGATATGGAGAAGGTGTACAACCATCTGAAGGACAAGTACGGCTACGACGCAGGCTCTTACACAAGTTTTCCTGCTGACGAGGAGAACACCAAGATTCTGGCCCGCATCGACTGGAACATCACGGACCGCCATCGCTTGAGCCTCCGCTACAACAATACGAAGAATACGGCTTGGAATGCCCCGAACGGTAACTCTTCCGATACGGGATATCGCTTGAACAATACTTATCGCGTAGGTACGCAGTCTATGGCGTTTGCCAACAGCATGTATTCCATGGACAACAAGGTGCAGTCTTGGGCGACAGATTTGAACAGCCGCTTCACCGATAAGATTTCCAATCAGTTGCTGTTCACCTACACCAATATAGAGGACATGCGCGGCACCAATTCTTCTCCTTTCCCCTTCATCGACATCATGGCAGGCAAGGACGAGAATGGAAACCAGATTCTGGAACCGTACATGAGCGCCGGTTACGAGTTGTTCACCTACAACAACGGTGTGAAGAACAAGATTACGAACATTACCGATAACTTCACCTTCTTCACCGGTAACCACAAGCTGACGGCAGGTCTTAGCTATGAGCACCAGTTTGCCAACAAC
>ERZ1106978.1343-NODE-1343-length-14087-cov-2.599273_pt1 | contig 14087 bp, 10 predicted proteins | sample MGYA00403689_ERZ1106978 | MGnify/ENA primary metagenome ERZ1106978 (study PRJEB35170, sample SAMEA104062434) | human gut metagenome | biome: human gut; feature: human-associated habitat; material: faeces | place: Denmark | collected 2012-08-02 ...
TGCTGGGTAACCAGGGAGTACGGACCGGTAGAACGGGCATGGATCTTATCATCAACCAGATGGTGAAGCTTGAGGTAGTAGATGCAGCCAACGGTAACAGGGTTATCAAACGGTTCCCCGGTACGGCCATCATAAAGGACTGTCTTGCCGCTGGGATCGACGCCAGCCGCTTCGAGGGTACGGGCCATATCATCCTGGCGAGCCGAGTCAAAGACCGGGACCGCGACAGGAACAGCGCCATCCACCGTTTCTGGCATGCCCAGTTCATCGAAATCATAGCCCGCTTTGCGCAGGTCTGCTTCGACGTTGGGGTCATGGTTGTCAATACGCATGCCCAGCGCGGTTGCCGCCCAGCCCAGATGGGCTTCAAGAATCTGCCCAATATTCATACGGCTCGGTACGCCCAAGGGGTTCAGTACGATCTGGACCGGTTCGCCATTAGGCAGGAACGGCATATCTTCGCGCGGCAGGATGCGGGAAACAACACCTTTGTTCCCGTGACGGCCTGCCATCTTATCGCCTTCGCCGATTTTACGTTTTTGAACGATGCTGACACGAACCTGCTTATTGACGCCAGGCGGCAGTTCATCGCCGTTTTCACGGGTAAAGACCTTGACGGAAATAATGATCCCGAATTCCCCATGAGGAACACGGAGGGAGCTGTCACGGACTTCCCGTGCCTTTTCAGCAAAGATGGCACGGATGAGGCGCTCTTCAGCAGAAAGTTCCGTTTCCCCTTTCGGCGTGACTTTGCCGACGAGGATATCGCCAGGACGGACTTCAGCACCGACACGAATGATTCCGTCTTCGTCGAGGTCCTTCAGGGCATCTTCAGAAACGTTCGGGATATCGCGGGTAATCTCTTCCGGTCCCAGTTTCGTATCGCGGGCATCGCAGTTATATTCTTCAATATGGATGGAGGTAAAGACATCTTCCTTGACGAGGTCTTCGCTGAGGAGGACGGCGTCTTCGTAGTTGTAGCCTTCCCAAGGCATATAGGCAGCAATGGCGTTGCGGCCAAGGGCAAGCTCGCCGTGATCTGTTGCCGGTCCATCAGCAAGGACCTGACCTTCTTCGACCTTATCGCCCTTAAAGACAATGGGGCGCTGGTTGACACAGGTACTCTGGTTGGAACGTTTGAATTTCAGGACATTGTATTCATCGATGCCTTTTCCATCATCACGAGTGATGAGGATCTTGTCACCACTGACATACTTGACCGTACCAGCGTGCTTAGCCAGGATGCAGACACCGGAGTCAACAGCGATCTTATATTCCATCCCCGTACCAACGACTGGCGCCTTCGGATTGAGCAGAGGTACAGCCTGACGCTGCATGTTCGCACCCATGAGGGCACGGTTGGCGTCGTCGTTTTCAAGGAAAGGAATCAGGGCAGCTGCAATGGACATAACCTGTTTTGGCGAAACGTCCATGAAGTCAACACGTTCCGGCGGAATCGCAAGGACTTCGTTCTTATCGCGGCAGGTGACGTGGGTATTCACAAAATGGTTGTCTTCGGTCAGCGGTTCGTTGGCCTGGGCAACAACATAGTTATCTTCTTCGTCAGCGGTCAGATAGACGATTTCATCGGTAACACGCTTATTGACTTTATCGACCTTGCGATATGGGGTCTCAATGAAACCATACCGGTTGATCACGCCATAGGCAGCCAGGGAACCGATGAGCCCGATGTTCGGACCTTCAGGGGTCTCAATTGGGCACATACGGCCATAATGGGAAGGATGGACGTCACGGACTTCATAGCCGGCACGTTCACGGGAAAGACCGCCAGGTCCCAAGGCGGACAGACGGCGTTTATGCGTCAGTTCGGCAAGCGGGTTGTTTTGGTCCATGAACTGGGACAGCTGGCTGCTGCCGAAAAATTCCTTCACAGCCGCTACGACCGGACGAATGTTGATAAGGGCCTGCGGGGTGATGACGTCAGCATCCTGGATGGTCATGCGTTCACGGATGACACGTTCCATACGGGACAGTCCAATGCGGAACTGGTTCTGCAGGAGTTCGCCAACGCAGCGGACACGACGGTTGCCCAGATGGTCGATATCATCCTTGCCTTCCATGCCATCAATGACATTCAGGAGATAGCCAAAGGAAGCAATGACATCAGCCGGCGTGATGGTGCGTACGGACGCTTCAATATCCTTCGTTACAATCATGCGTTCTGCATGTTCCTGGAACTTGACATAGACGATGGCATAGCCCTCATCGGCAAAGATACCGCTCTTTTCGATGGTATCGATTTCGGCATCGCCAATCTTCGTCCCTGCAGGAAGGACCACGGCACCTTTCGTGCCATCGGGGGTTTCAGCGCACAGGTCTTCAGCAAGGGTCTTGCCATGAAGACGATGACGCCAGCCCAATTTCTTATTGATTTTGTAACGACCGACATTTGCCAGATCATAGCGGCGATTGTCGGAGAAAAGGTTATAGATGAGCTGTTCAGCGTTTTCAAGGTTAGCAGGTTCACCCGGACGCAGCTTCCGATAGATTTCCAGAAGGGCATCATCTTCATTTTTCGTTGTGTCCTTGGCAAGGGTAGCAACCAGGTAAGGATGCTCACCAAAGACGCTGATGATATCATCATTTGTCGGCAGACCCATGACACGCAGGAGGGCCGTAGCAGACAGTTTGCGCGTCCGGTCCACACGGGCATAGATGATGCTGTTAAGGTCGGTCTCATATTCAATCCAGGCCCCGCGGTTCGGGATGACTGTGGTCCCGTAGAGGAACTTACCCATTGGATCCATATCCTTGACATAATAGACGCCAGGGCTGCGGACAAGCTGACTGACAATGACACGTTCTGCCCCATTGATGACGAAGGTCCCCGTATCGGTCATAAGGGGGAAATCGCCCATAAAGACAGTCGATTCCTTGATTTCGCCCGTATCTTTATAAAGCAGACGGACGTCTACGTTCAAAGGAGCCGCATAGGTTGCATCTTTTTCCTTGCAAGTTTCGATATCATACTTCGCCGATGGTAAAATTCTCGAAACTCAGTTCCAGGCTGTTTGTAGCATCCTTGATAGGCGATACGTCCTGGAACGCGTCATGAAGTCCTTCCCTGATGAACCACTCATAGGATTTTCTCTGCAAGTCAATCAGATGCGGCATCTTCAGGACTTCTTTGATTCTGGCATAGCTGTACCTTTTACGGTTGCCATTATGAACCGGCTTGAACAACATATGGGTTCTCACTCCTTTACATCCTGCAGGTTTTTTAACACAAAAAAACAAGGCCCACAATCAAAATGAATCTTTGATTAGCCTTGTAAAAACCAAGTTCCCTCAGTCAGCATTTCGTGCTCCTCTCAACCAAACGATCGGAACGCGATGTCCAACCACTGAGCACTCGCGAAACCTTATAATCCTGCTAGTAAATAAAATTTCATGGACTGATATTGTACCATGTATTTTAGGTTATTGCAAGGAGTTTTAAAGAAAAATATTTTTGTGAAATATGGAGGAAAGACCATGGTGCGCCGCCCCAAGCCTCCCTACTGGAGGGGTGGAACTTCATTCGCCCGGAAACATGTCCCTCCGCCCTTCCGCGGCTGCTCCAAAGCGGGCTTGGGACTCGGGCGAATCTTCCTCACTACCGCCTGCAAGGAGACGAAGCGCCGCTTCTCATCCATCACCAAAACGGGAAAATTATGTTGATAAATGCTTATGGAAATTTCCACACAACATGAGTGTTAATCAATTTTATCAGCGGCCCTGTCGTACACGAAAACAGTTCCTTTGCCTCCGCAGCCGCAATGGATTTATACGGGTGCGGCTGTAAGGGATAAAAGGACTCGCTTTCTGCTGTTTCACATCAGAAGACCGGCCTTTCCGGCAGAGGAAACTCCGACTGCTCCTATCGTCGCTGCCCTATGAGTAAGCTTTCTGCACGAATTTTTCAGCATAAGAGAAAACGAAAAATTCGGCGACTCACTTAACCACCCTGCGGAATCTCTTGCATCGCTTTTTCTAAGGCACATGGAAGCTTGCGAATCAATCGGCGATGCGCTTACCGTCTTACCAAGGCGGAGCGATGCGTTGCATCAAGTTCTAAAGGAAAAGATTGGACGCAGGTCGTACCAGATGCTGTTGTGATCCCTATATTTCCAAAAGAACAGCTTCTCACAAAAGCTAAATAAAAACCAAAAGCCCAAAATCGAACCGCTGTCTACGTTCGGTTTTGGGCTTTTCTTATGGTTTTTACCTTACAATCTTTCGCCTTACGGCCTTTTGCTTTGGACACGGTGAAAGCCGTTCCGCCTTGCCAAGGCGGGAGTATCCACCAAGCAATCTTGTTTGCAGGACGTGTGATCGAAAAATCAATTTGGCGCCGGACTCACAGTGTTTTTCCTCACGGTCTTCATCAACTTAGCCCTCCGTTTTATGAGCAGAGCAACACTTATTCCTCCCCCACCAGATTACTGAAATACTCGATCTTTCCGCTCAATACTTCATCATAAAAATCCTGTTTAAGGTCGATATATTCAATGGCGGCCTGGATTTCGCTATGCTTTTTGATGAGGATGGCCCGTTTTTTCATGAGCATTTCTTTTCGTTCTGGGATGGTGGACTGGCCTTTCAGGCACAGGGCGAGGTATTCCTTCATTTCCTCGATGGACATGTCGCAGTTTTTGAGGCATGTGAGGCTCTTGATCCAGGAAATGTCCTTGTCGTTAAAGACGCGGCGGTTCCTGGCATCCCGTTTGACGCCGGGAACAAGGCCGATGTTGCAGTAAAATTTTAGGGTTTCATAGGCAAGGCCCGTTTGCTCACAGGCTTCTTTCATGGGGTAAAGTCTTCCTGTGTTGACGACTTTTTCAATATGAAGTTTCTCTTTGATTTCTTTATCCATTGTGTTTCCTCCTTCTAGGGGTATCGGATGCTTTGCGGTATTAATTACCGAAAAAGAAACACATGACGAGCTTCGGTTATTATATATAAAATGCCGCTAAATAGCAAATTGTTTTTCTTTGAAAAAAGTATTGACAGGTAGTTGCTCCCGGATGATACAGTGGGGCCATCGAATGGAAACCATGACAGCCATCCTAATGGAAATGAGGTGTTTTTATGAATTGGAAAATCATTGGCATGACCCTTGGTCTTTTTGGCATCCTAGGTGGGAGCGGTTTTGCAGCAGCTGGGTCCGGCCGCAGTGATGTGGCGGAGAGAAACTACAAAACCGCCATGGCAGAGCAGTCGCTCGGTCTTGAGAAGACCGATCCAGAACTTGAGGCTATGATGAAGGGCTATATTTATGGAGATATTATGGAACAGGCCCGTCTCACGCGGCGGGAACAGCACCTTGTGACCATAGCAACCCTCACGGCAAGCGGGGCACAAGACTTACTTGAAAAGAATGTCCGCGGCGCCTTGACTGACGGTGTGACGCCCCTTGACGTGCGCGAGGCCATTTACCATCTGGCGCCCTATATTGGCTTTCCTAAGGTGCTGACAGCTATGGAACGCGTAAACCGCGTCTTTAAGGAAGAAGGGGTGAAACTGCCCCTTGAAAACCAGGCCGCAACGACGGATGGAGACCGCCTTGAAAAGGGCCTTGCCTTCCAGGTTGCAACTTATGGCGAGCGCATCGTGACTATGCGCAAAAACACGCCAGCTAACCAAAAACATCTGCAGGATGACCTGTCGGCCTTTTGTTTTGGCGATATTTACACGCGCAGAAGTTTGGATCTTAAGACACGGGAAATGCTCACGGTCGCAGCGATCGGCACCCTTGGCAATGACGAACCGCAGTTTAAATCCCATGTGCGGGGCTATCTTGCGGCAGGAGCTACGGAAGACGAAGTAATCGGCGTGCTCACGGTCCTCAACCCCTATGTCGGTTTCCCGCGGACCCTCAATAACCTGCGGGCTGCAAACGAAGCTTTTCCTAAAAAATAAAGGAGCGAATGAATCAATATGAAAGTTTTACTTGTAAACGGTTCTCCCCATAAAAATGGCTGCACCCATACAGCCCTTGGCCTTGTGGCTGATGTCCTCCACGAAGAGGGAATTGAAACGGAGGAATTTTGGATCGGCATCAAACCCATTGGTGGCTGCATCGCCTGTCATCAGTGTGACAAGCGTCATGACTGCGTTTTTGATGACGCCGTGAATGTATTCCGCAAAAAGGCCTTAGAGGCAGACGGCTTTCTTTTTGGGTCGCCCGTCCACTATGCGGCTCTTGCGGGGAATATGAAGACGTTTCTCGACCGGGCTTTTTATTCTGAGGCACGGGGAAACGGCAACAAAGCATTTTACCTCAAACCGGCCGCAGCCGTCATCAGTGCCCGCAGGGCGGGGACCACGGCGGCCTTTGACGAGATGAACAAGTACTTTGCCATCCAAGAAATGCCCATTGTCTCGAGCCGCTATTGGAACCAGGTCCATGGCACGACGGCGGAAGAAGTCCTTAAGGATAAGGAAGGGGTCTGGACCCTGCACGTATTGGGCCGCAATATGGCCTATCTCCTGAAAGCCATGGAGCTTGCAAAAAAGGCCAATCTTGCCCAGCCCAAAAAAGAGCCGGCCGCCTTCATGAACTTTATCCACGGAGAGGAGGCGTGAGAATGCGAAAGAATTTCCTAAAAAAAGCAGGTCTCCTGTCATTTTGTGCAGCCCTTATCATGAATGTGGGAACGACTTTTGCTGCACCGACGGACGTCGCTGTTGTACAAAAAGCACTGGAAGAGGAAAAGGCGGCGGCCTTTCCTGTCGGCGTCTACAATGCCCGCAATGTGGACCACTTTACGGGGGATAGCTACGTAGCCCCCTTATCAAGCATAGGGCCTATGGCGGCCGCCGTGACTTTTTATGACGGCGCCCGCACACATTGGCACGTCCACCATGGGTCCTGCCAGATCCTTCTGGGAACGGCAGGGGAGGGCTATTACCAGATCTGGGGTGAAAAGCCGCAGAAACTGCTCCCTGGAAAGAGTGTCACCATCCCCGAAGGCGTCAAGCATTGGCATGGTGCCGCACCTCATCACACCTTTCAGCATGTGGCTGTGATGGAACGGAAGGAAGGGGTGTCGACGGAGTGGTTTGAGGCGGTCGTACATCCTGATATCGAATGAGTTTGACGGTGTACCCGTCAAACGGCTAAGGCGGAAGGCAAAATAATTAGGGCCTTCCTTGGCTAAGGCCACCGGAGGCGGCTGGTGAAAAGACCGTAAGTTCGGCCCCAAACGTCCTTTCGTCGAAGGGTGGGAACGAACTTAATCCGCCCTCAAACATGTTTCTCGGACTTCCGCTTCGCTCCAAAAGCGTCCTTCGAGACTCCGGGCGAATAAGCCTTGCTGTCGCTTGCAAGGATACGTTCGCTTTGCGTCCTCGTCCACCACCAAAACCAGGAAATTTTAATGATATATGCTTGTAAAATTTTCCTGGTTTTGGTCCCTCGCCCCTGAAAACACGTTTCTTGTCATCCCAAGGGAAATAATCCGAAGAGCGATACCCCTGTGCTTCGGACTAGTCACGCCTTTTGGTTCTTTTGCATTCTGGTCTTTTCCCTTACAGCCGCCTTTTATAGGACCAGGCAGCTGCCAAAGTACCGGATCCGCATTTGAGTACATATAGCCGGCGTCCATTATAAACTTAGCAGACATTTGTTATGCGTTTGACAACGCAGATGGGTCGATATGGACCGTAGGCAAAAAAGGTTTCTTCTGCAATCCGAAAATATTCTTAGGAGTGGCCCGCCCGACGACGGCATTTTTTTGGGTGACTTTAAAATGAATTTGTGTTACGTGACTTCTTACGATAGGTCATGTCCCCATTACTATCAAGAAAATCTTTTTTCAGTAATGGGGACACCTAACTCCATCGAATCGGAGCAATTTCTGCTCCAAGTAAAAAAGAAAGGAACCAACCATGTCCAATAACCCCAAACAACCTCTTATCATTGCTGAACAAGGCAGTTTTGCCATCGGCGGATCGACGCTGAAACATGACGGCGTTTTCCGCACGGACCATTTTCTTGAACCAGAAGGACAGATTGCCTATGGGGACCATGCCTATGCCTTTTACCAGGTACCCGTGGACGCGCGTCCCTATCCGCTCATTTTTCAGCACGGCGGCGCTCAGTGCAAACGGACATGGGAAACGACGCCTGATGGCCGCGAAGGCTTTCAGACCCTTTTTTTGCGCAAGGGTTACACGACGGTCCTCATCGACCAGCCCCGCATGGGGGAAGCCGGTCTTGCCTTAAAAGCGGATGACGGGCGCAATCCTTATGCAAAAAATCCTCTGTATGCCGATAAGACGATGTACATGCTTTGTCGCTGCGGCATTTTTGACGGGGATACGCCCGTCCCCTACGAAGATTCGGCCATGGCTGGCGACGCTGAGACGTATAACCAGTTCCAGCGCTCTTGGACGCCGTACGAAGGCGAACTTGATGACGATGTGAGTGCCAATGCCATGGCCGCACTCCTTGAAAAGATGGGCCCGTCCATCCTCGTGACCCATTCCATGGGCGGCACCATTGGCTGGCGCACCCCCTTCCGCACGGATAAGGTCAAGGCCATTATCGCTTTTGAACCGGGTGGATCGCCCTTTATTTTTCCTGAAGGGGAAGTACCGGAACCCGTGCCGACTCTCTACGATCCCGTCAAGGCCCAGGCCATGGGCGTTCCCCTTGAGTCCTTCCTTGCCCTGACGAAGCTTCCCATGGTCCTTTTTTATGGTGACCACATTTCGGATGGCACGACTGATGAAATTGGCCCCGATAAGTGGCGCAGCGAATTCATGATGGCAAAAGAATTTGTGTCCTGCGTCAACCGACACGGCGGGATGGCGGAAATCGTCCATCTGCCCGACCTTGGCATCAAGGGCAATACCCATTTCCTCATGGCCGATAAAAACAATGAAGTCATTGCAGGTCTCATGGCGGACTGGCTTTCTGCCAAGGGCCTTTCCTAAGGAGGTTTTATCATGCAAGTCTTACAGCAGATGCTGATTTTTGTCATCATCATGGTCGTCGGCGCCTGGGCACGGAAAAAGAATATCCTGACGCCGGATAATCAGGGCCAGATTACGCAGCTTGTCCTGCAGGTTGCTTATCCGGCCATCATCCTTTCCGGTGTGACCGGAGATGGGCCCCATATGGAAGGCGGTGCCCTTCTTTATGCTTTTGGTGTCGTCGTTGTCATGCTGGCCCTCTTGATGCTCGCAGCCTTCCTCATTCCGAGGATCCTTCACTATGGCAAGGCGGAAAAAGGCATCGTGAACGTCATGGTCGTCTTTACGAACATCGGCTTCATGGGCGTTCCCATGGTGGATGCTATTTATGGAAAGGAAGCGCTCATTTATATGACGGTTCTTCTCATTCCCTTCAACCTGCTCTTTTTCTCCTATGTCATTGAAACCATCAAGGGCGGTGGTGGCGCCAAGGAACCTTTTCGCTGGAAGAACCTCGTTAATCCGGGCATGATATCCTGCATCCTTGCCATTGTTATCTATCTGTCCGGCATCAAACTGCCCTATATCCTTACCAGTTCTATCCGTATGGTGGGGAGCATGACGGGCCCTCTTGCCATGATGCTCCTGGGTTCCTTCCTCCTTGATACGGACTGGAAGAGCCTCATCAATCAGAAGATTATTGCTTTTACCATCCTCAAAATGCTTGTTCTCCCCATTGTTGTGACACTTATCTTGAAACAGTTCGTTGATAACACCTACCTACTTGCGGTTTTGATGGCCGCCCTTGCTACGCCGTCGGGCAATGTCATTCCTCTTTTGGCCAATCTCTACAATAAAGAAGGTTATCCTGTTTCAGTCCAAGGTGTTGCGGTAACAACGGCCGCTGCGGTCATCACTATGCCGGTAGTTGCTCTTGTCACCGGACTTGGCTGAGGGCTGTAAAAAAAGAATGGTAAGGATAAAAAAATACTTGACCGGTATTTACTACCGAATAGTAGAATAAAGTCATGAAGAGAAGAACCGATGAAAACCCTATCATCATAAGACCTTAAGGAGGAATAGTCCATGAAACAGAACCTTTTGGCGGCGCTCGTCCTTTCCCTTGCTCTTACGGCCTCTGCAGAAGCTTTCCATAACCCTGTGACGCTTGCGGACCAGGGAAGTTTTACGGCAGGGGGGACGGTTGTGACGGCACCGGGAACGCTCGATAACAGTAAGCCTCTTGATCCTTCCGGTCAGACCCTTCACGGTGATCACGCCTATGTGTTCTATCAAAAGCCTGTGAAGGCCAAAAAGAATGTGATTGTGTTCCTTCATGGGGCCGGTCAGTCCGGCAAGACCTGGGAAACAACGCCTGATGGGCGGGATGGTTTCCAAAATATCTTCCTTGAAAAAGGGTATGCCACCTACGTCGTGGATCAACCCCGCCGCGGCCGAGCTGGTCAGTCAACGACGGGAGGAACCGTATCAAAGACACCCATGGAGCAGCTTTGGTATGATAACTTCCGCATTGGCCTCTATCCGAATTATTATCCCGGTGTCGACGTCAAGTGGGACGAAGCGGCACGGGAAGAGTTTTTCCGCAGCATGACTCCCAACACGGGTGCTTTTGATGAACAGGTCATCAGCGACGCTATGGCAAAGGTCTTTGAAAGAAGCGGCGACGGCGTCCTTGTGACCCACTCCCAGGGAGGCGGTCCTGGCTGGTGGACGGCCATCAAAAGTGATCATGTGAAAGGCATCATTGCCCTTGAACCGGGAAGCGGCTTCATCTTCCCCGAAGGCGAAGTACCCGCTCCTATGGAAACGTCAAGTCCTTTCGGCGCCCTTAAAGGGACGGCCGTGAAGCTTTCGGACTTTGAAAAACTTACGAAGAGACCCATTCTCGTCGTCTACGGCGACAATATCCCGACGGAACGGACGGAGGCATGGAACCTTGATAACTGGCGCGTCCGTCTTGCCATGGCAAAGCTGTGGGTCGACGCGGTCAACCATCACGGCGGCAAGGCAACGCTCCTTCACCTGCCGAAAAAAGGCATCAAGGGCAACACACACTTTCTCATGAGCGATACGAATAATGAAGCCATTGCGGATATCCTGGAAGACTGGATGAAAGCAAATGGGCTTGCTAGATAAGGAGGCATGACAAGCATGCAGAAAGCATTTTCCTTTAAAAATCTCCTGCGCCACGTTTTCGCTGTTGTGACGCTGACGAGCCTCTTTCTTGTGAGTACGGGCTGCAGCAGCCAGGCGGCGCAGACGGAGCCCGTAAAAGAGACAAAGCCGGCCGCAGCCGCAATGGCGGATAAGAGCGGAAAGACCCTCGTCGTCTATTTTTCCGCAACAGGTCACACGAAAAAGGTCGCTGAGACCATTGCCAAAGAAACGGGCGCTGACCTTTTTGAAATCAAACCGGAACAGCCCTACACGCTAAATGATTTGAACTACAATGACAAAAACAGCCGTGTTCAGAAAGAACACAATAATCCGTCCCTGCGCCCGGATTATGTAGGCGACGCAAAGGACTGGGCCAAATACGACCGCGTCTTCATCGGTTTCCCGCATTGGTGGCGTCAGGCACCTCATGTGGTCTACACCTTTGTAGAAAAGCATGACTTTACAGGTAAGACGGTCATTCCTTTTGCCACGAGCATGTCTACACCAATGGGGGACAGCGGTACAAATCTTGAAAAGGCAGCGGGTACGGGCAAATGGCTTGAAGGCCATCGCTTTGAAGGAAACGTGCTCAGCCAGGATGTCATCAGCTGGGTGAAATCCCTGAAATAAACCATGAAAAATTGTCAAAGACCCCGGACTGGAGCCCTTTGGTCCTTTGGTCCGGGGTTTTCCGTGAAAAACAAGGAAACAAGAAAAAAGAAAGGTGACAATCATGAATAGTTTCGTGTTTCAAAATTCTACGAAAGTCTATTTTGGAAACGATAGTGTCTCCACTTATCTGCCGGGCCTGCTCGCTCAATACGGCCCCAAGGTCATGCTGACCTACGGTGGGGGCAGCATCAAGAAAACGGGTATCTATGAAGAAATCATGGGATATCTTAAGACAGCCGGCAAGACCGTTGTCGAATTTTCCGGCATCCGCAGCAACCCGACCTATGCCAAGGTCCTTGAAGGGGCAGCCCTTGCTAAAAAAGAAAAGGTGGACCTCATTCTGGCTGTAGGCGGCGGCAGCGTCATGGACTGCTCCAAAGCCATTTCTCTTGGTGCCGTCTATGATGGGGACCTGTGGGACGCGTATTGGGCCCATGCTGGTAAGATCGAAACAAAACCCATTCCCCTTGGCATTGTCCTTACCGTATCGGGAACGGGGAGTGAAACGAACGGCGGCAGCGTCATTACAAACGAATCCCTCAAAGTAAAGACGGGCCGCGACTATCCGGAACTGAACGCTCAATTTGCCATCTTGAACCCCAAATATACGGAAACAGTGCCGAAATTCCAGTTCATCTCCGGTGCTTTTGACAGCCTCTCCCATATGATGGAAATCTATTTCAGTGAACCCAATGACAATAACGTGTCTGACGTCATGAACGAAGCCCTTATGAGAAGCGCTGTCGATAATATCCGGGCCATCCTTGTGGATCCTCACGACGAAGGAGCCCGCAGCAACCTTGTATGGCTTGCGACTATGGCGGAAAACCGGATCCTCAAACTGGGAAAGAAGACGGACTTCCAGTGCCACATCCTGGAACACAGCCTGGGCGCCTATACCTTCTGCAACCACGGCGCTGGTCTTGCCGTACTGCATCCCGTCTACTACCGTCATATCGTAAAGGATGGGACCAAAAAGTTTGCCCGTTTTGCTGAAAAAGTCTTTGATATCGACCCTAGTGAAGGCGACGAACTGACGCGTGCCCAAAAAGGCATCGAGGCCCTGACCGCTTTTATCAAGGAAATCGGCCTTCCAACGAGACTGCGCGACATGAACATCGACCATGCCGTCCTTGTTGACGTTGCCGCTGGCTGCGTTGCTTCTCCCGGCAGCTTCCGGCAGCTGGGTAAGGAAGAAATCAGAGAAATCTTTGAGGAGGCGTATTAAAGAAAAGCGGCCTATAACTGTGAGGTTAAAGCTAGTAAAAAATATGACCGGCTGAATACCGCAAAAAAGCTGTGCCAAGCGTCAGCTGGAAAAGATGTTGTGGTGCAGCTTGGCTCAGACCGCCCGAGGTGGCTGGCCTAAAGGCCTTAAGGCTGTCTAAAGCCTGCGGATCTTGCTCTAAAAGTCAAAACCATAGGCTTAATCATCGTCCCATAAAGTTGTACGACTAAAGAAAATCGCCCAGATTGACGCAGGACTTCTGCCAGTAGATAAGAAACCCCTAGTGTGCAAAACTGACAGAAATAAAGCGCTTGATCATGAGCGGTTTTCTTTAGCTGCATGACCGATTGGGTGAATCATGAAAAAAGAAGTCTGGTTTAACTGGAGCAGATCGGCGCCATCCATGCGTCGAGTAAAAATAAAGGAGGTTTTTATGCAATCTTCAAAATGGGTATCGTTACTTGTTCTTTCTGCTTTGCTTTCATCGGCCCCGGCTTTTGCCAGAGCTGCTGCACCGACGCTTGCTGCCGAAAAAGCGGCTGCTCGCGTTCAAGCATCCCTTTCCCAAAAAGACCAGACTTTTCAGGCGGGACCCGGAATTGCCGTGACAGAGACGGACGCGGGCCGCGTACAAGGATTCATCAAAAATGGGATCTATTCCTATTATGGCATTCCCTATGCGGAAGCCACGCACCGCTTTGAGGCCGCAAAACCAGTGAAGCCGTGGCGCGGGATCCGTATGGCAACGCAGGTCGGCCCCATTTCACCTCAGGCCCAAGGCAATTTTCCCAATGGGGAGTGGGGAGAACCGGGCCGCAGTTTTACCATGGATAATAACTGCTTGAACCTCAACGTGTGGACACCAAACCTCACGGATGGGAAAAAGCGCCCCGTCATGGTTTGGCTCCATGGCGGCGGTTTTGAAGCCGGTTCTTCCCTGGAGTCACCCGCTTATGACGGCGCCAACCTCAGCCGTCGCGGTGATGTGGTCGTTGTTTCCGTGAATCACCGCTTGAACCTTGCCGGTCATTTCAACCTTGAAAAATATGGCCCCCAGTATAAGGATTCGGCCAACATTGGAATCGTA
>ERZ1106978.1347-NODE-1347-length-14059-cov-3.605755_pt1 | contig 14059 bp, 13 predicted proteins | sample MGYA00403689_ERZ1106978 | MGnify/ENA primary metagenome ERZ1106978 (study PRJEB35170, sample SAMEA104062434) | human gut metagenome | biome: human gut; feature: human-associated habitat; material: faeces | place: Denmark | collected 2012-08-02 ...
TATATTTATGGATCCACCTTATGGAAAAGACTATGAATATGACGTATTACTTGCATTATCACATTCGGATATTGTAGACAGATATACAATTATTGTAATTGAGGAGGCTCTTAATGTGCCTTTGGATTATATTGATGAATGTGGATTTGAGACTGTAAAGATTAAGAATTATAAAACTAATAAGCATATTTTTATACGATTAAAGGAGAGTGAATAACTGTGAAAAAAGCGATTTATCCAGGAAGTTTTGACCCGGTGACATTAGGACATTTGGATATAATCAGGCGTTCAGCAAGTCTTGTTGATCATCTGATAGTTGGCGTTTTAAATAACAGTACCAAAACACCATTGTTTTCAGTGGAAGAGCGTGTTAATATGTTAAGAGAAGTGACAAAGGATCTGCCTAATGTTGAAGTATTAAGCTTTAGTGGATTACTGGTGGATTTTGCTGCAGAACATAACGTTTCTGTGATAATAAGGGGATTAAGAGCTGTCACTGATTTTGAATATGAGCTTGCAATGTCGCAGACTAACAGAGTTGCGGCTCCTGGGATTGATACGGTATTTCTTACAACAAGCCTGAAGTATGCATATTTAAGTTCCAGCATCGTTAAAGAGATGGCTATGTATGGCGGGGATATTAAAAAGTTCGTTCCGGAAGAGATTATAGACAGAGTCTATGAGAAGTATGGAATCACAAAATAATCAAAATACTATTAAAGGAGTAAAACGATGAGCAGAATTGAGCAGTTAATAAGTGATATTGAAAGTTATATTGATACCTGTAAATATTATCCATTATCTAATGTTAAGATTATTGTTAATAAAGAGCAGTTAGAGGATATGCTTACAGAATTAAGATTAAAAACTCCTGATGAAGTTAAGAAATATCAGAAGATTTTAAGCAATAAAGATGCTATTCTTGCAGATGCCAAGGAACAGGAAGAGCTTATTGATCGTATGCTTGACGAAATGATAGAATCTTCTAAAAAATAACATACCATGAATACAGGAGTTGTTTCTATGCGCTATGCTAAAGCTTTATTGGCTTATGCTAAGGCGCAAAAAGTAGAAGATCGGGTCTATGAAGAAGTAAAAACACTTGCCGGACATTATGTAAGTCTTCCTGATTTACGCCGTGCGATAGAAAATCCAGTGCTCGACATGCAGAGTAAATGTGATTTGTTACGTGAGGCTTCGGGAGGTAAGGATGTCAGTCAGGAATTGATGCGCTTCTTCAATCTGGTACTCGATGAAAGAAGAGAAAAATTCTTGCAATTCATGTTGTGGTCGTATATTGACTTGTATCGCGAAGATAAAAATATCCTTGTTGGTAAACTTACTACAGCTATAGAATCCAAACGCTTGGAAGAGCATTTGGTGGATTTGGTAGGAAGCCGTACTCAGGGAAAGGTAGAAATGGAAACACATATCGATCCTGAGTTGATTGGAGGATATATCATTGAGCTGGAAGGTTATCGTCTTGATGCGAGTGTTGCTAATCAGCTGAAACGCATAAAGCAACAGTTTATTGCGAGAAACAGAAGAATTGTTTAAATAAGTGAAGAGGACAAATCCTGCTTTATTTATCATTTTAATTAAAAAATTATGCCAGAAAATACAATAAAACCCAGCGAAGTATCAGAAGTACTGCTGCGTCAGTTGCAAGGTATCGACAACTCACTGAAGTTCGACGAGGTGGGAACGGTATTGCAAGTCAGCGATGGTGTGGCACGTATTTACGGCTTGCGCAATGCAGAAGCTAATGAACTTTTGCAGTTTGAAAACGGTATCATGGCTATCGTGATGAACCTGGAGGAGGACAATGTAGGTGCGGTATTGCTAGGTCCTACTGATCAGATTAAGGAAGGAATGGTGGTGAAACGTACCAAACGCATTGCTTCTATTAATGTGGGCGAAGGTATGTTAGGGCGTGTCATCGATCCGTTAGGCGTACCATTGGATGGCCGCGGACAGATTGGCGGGGAACTGTGCGAAATGCCTTTGGAGCGTAAAGCTCCCGGAGTGATCTTCCGTCAGCCTGTGAACCAGCCTTTGCAGACAGGGCTGAAGTCTGTGGATGCCATGATTCCTATCGGGCGTGGACAACGTGAGTTGATTATCGGGGACCGTCAGACCGGAAAAACCTCTATCGCTATAGATACGATTTTGAATCAGAAATCCAACTATGAAGCGGGAAAACCTGTATATTGCATTTATGTAGCTATTGGTCAGAAGGGTTCCACTGTAGCCAGTCTGGTGAATACGCTGCGTGAACGCGGTGCGATGGATTATACCATAGTGGTAGCTGCCACTGCTGCCGATCCGGCTGCATTGCAGTATTTTGCTCCGTTTGCCGGAGCGGCTATCGGAGAGTATTTCCGTGACACCGGCCGGGATGCCTTGGTAGTGTATGATGACTTGTCAAAGCAAGCCGTAGCCTATCGTGAAGTATCCTTGATTCTGCGTCGTCCCTCCGGTCGTGAGGCATATCCGGGTGATATCTTCTATCTGCATTCACGATTGTTGGAACGTGCGGCGAAGATTATCAACCAGCAGGAAGTGGCCGAACAGATGAATGACCTTCCACCCAGTTTGAAAGGCAAGGTAAAGGCAGGTGGTTCACTGACTGCATTGCCTATTATCGAAACACAGGCAGGTGATGTTTCCGCGTATATTCCAACCAATGTCATTTCCATTACAGACGGTCAGATATTCCTTGAAACCGATTTGTTCAACCAGGGTTTCCGTCCGGCTATCAATGTGGGTATTTCCGTATCCCGTGTGGGAGGTAGTGCCCAGATCAAGAGCATGAAGAAGGTGGCAGGTACATTGAAGATCGATCAGGCACAATATCGCGAACTGGAGGCTTTCTCCAAGTTCAGCAGTGATATGGATCCTGTAACGGCAATGGCTATCGACCGGGGACGTAAGAACAACCAGTTGCTGATACAGCCGCAGTACAGTCCGATGCCTGTCGGAGAACAAATAGCCATCCTTTATTGTGGTACACATAGTTTGCTGCGTGATGTACCCTTGCATAAGGTGCAGGATTTCCAGAAATCATTCCTGGAAATGATGCGTGCCGACCATCAGAAAGATGTGCTTGATGTATTGTCAAGCGGTGTGATAAATGATGATGTAACTGCAATTATAGAGAAAGTAGCAGCTGATACGGCTCAACCATTTAAAGTGAACGAATAGTCATGGCATCACTGAAAGAAGTAAAAGGAAGAATAGCCTCAGTAAATAATACGCGGAAAATTACTTCGGCTATGAAGATGGTAGCCTCTGCCAAGTTGCATAAGGCGCAGGCTGCCATAGAAAACATGCTTCCTTACGAACGAAGGCTGAATCACATCCTGACCAATTTTCTGAGTGCGGATAGTGAGGTGGAGTCTCCTTTCATTGTGAAACGTGAAGTGAAGCGTGTGGCTATCGTCGTGTTTGCCTCCAATACCAGTCTGTGTGGCGGGTTCAATGCAAATATCATCAGGCATCTGACGGTTATTCTGGATGAATACAAGTCCCTGGGTATGGAGAACGTGCTTTTGTACCCGGTAGGCCGGAAGGTAGCGGAAGGTGTGAAGAAATTGGGATTCAAGGCCGAAGGCGATTTCCAGCATATGGCGGATAAACCTTCCTATCAGGAAGCTGCCGCCTTGGCAGAGGACTTGATGAGGCGCTTTCTGCATCGTGACATAGACAAGGTGGAGTTGCTGTACAACCATTTCCGTTCTACAGCAGTACAGGTCCTGACGCGTGAAACCTATCTTCCGATAGACTTGACACAAGAGAAGAAAGAGGAGGACAAAGGCAGGATACCCGATTATATTGTGGAACCGTCTGTAGATGTGGTGATGGGGGAATTGCTCCCGAAGGTACTCCGTATGAAGATGTTCACGGTATTACTGGATTCGAATGCTTCCGAACATGCCGCCCGCACTATGGCTATGCAGATTGCTACAGACAATGCGAATGATTTGTTGCAGGATCTGACGGTGATGTACAATAAGAGCCGCCAACAGGCAATTACCAATGAGCTGTTGGATATAGTAGGCGGTTCAATGGCCTGATTTTTTTTCTTGGGGCAAGATACGCAGCATCTTGCCCCAAGAATTTGAATATCATGCGACAAGTTTATCGGAATCTTTCTATAAGTGTCATCCCTTCCATCGAAGGCGGGTTAAATAATCATAGTGCTCCCCCTCTTTGATAAGCTCCGCCTCGAATCCATTCCCGGCAGCATACAGGCTGAGTGTCTGAAAATCGACATAAAGCCAGTCGAAAGAATCTCCTTTTATATTTTTGTATTGCATCCGGAAGTCTATTTCGCCATAATAATCTCCTGCCAGATCAATCAGGAAACTCCCGTCCTCATCTTCAAAAAGATAACGGAGATCACTGGAATCCATCAAGATACATCCCCCGGGGCGAAGCAGTTGTTTCATCTTTTGAAAGAAAGCTGCCATATTTTCCAACTTCCCGATAATGCCCGATCCGTTCATCAGCATGAGGATTGTATCGAATGTTTCTAGAAAATGCGGATCGAAAAGATTCATCTGACGGACATTCCTTACCCCTCTTTTTTCCATTACTTCTACAGAACGGGGGGAAATGTCGATGGCGCATACCTCTTTTCCCATCTCTTGCAAGGCCAGTGCATGGCAGCCGCTTCCGGCTCCTACGTCCAGAGTATTTCCTTCGGCCATTTGTAAGGCAATCTGTTCCAGTTCCGGCATTTCGTCATAAGGGCGGAATAATTGATTCACGGGTATTTCGTCTTCCTCGAACTGTGAGGAAAATACACGTAACTTATCTGCTTTGTTGTGGTGGAAATAATCGGCGATGGCAGTTCCCATCGGGTCTTTATCGGAGGAAAGCAAGTTTGTTTTCATTTGGAATCATTGTTTGTTGTTGAAGTTGCAAAGGTAGGCAATTTAGTGGAGAAAATACTACATGCTTGTGTAAGATATAAACCTTGTCACTGTAACTTATCCAATCTATCATGAAAAAACAGCAATTCTGCAAAAAGAAAAAATACATTCTAATGAGAAATACATCCTTTTTTCAGATATTTGCATAAGAAACAAGGAGTGGTTGGTGGTTAATGCACCACTAGTTGATCATCATTAGTCGATAATTTTTATGAATACATTGAAACCTCGTATAGCATCTCTGTTACAACAACTGAATGAAAGGGTTTTTGAAAAGGAGCATATTGTGGCTCTGGCTCTGCTTTCGGCTGTGGCAGGGGAAAGCATTTTCCTTTTAGGCCCTCCGGGAGTAGCTAAAAGTATGGTAGGGCGCCGGCTGAAACTGGCATTCCGCAACGCTTCCGCATTTGAATATCTGATGTCACGATTCAGTACGCCGGACGAAATATTCGGCCCTGTCTCCATTTCCAAACTGAAAGACGAAGATACGTATGAGCGTATTGTCGATGGTTATCTGCCTTCTGCCACCATTGCTTTCCTGGACGAGATATGGAAAGCCGGACCGGCCATTCAGAATGCATTGCTCACCATTATCAATGAAAAAATATACCGTAACGGACAGTTTTCCATCCGTGTTCCTCTGAAAGGGCTGATTGCCGCTTCCAATGAACTGCCTGCCCAAGGACAGGGACTGGAGGCCTTGTGGGACCGTTTCCTGCTTCGCTGTCTGGTGGGAGGCATTGAGGATATGGGAGAATTTGACCGGATGATTTCCTCTACGGATGAAACGGAACCGGTGGTGGACGAGCAACTGCAGATCACCGATGAGGAATACATCCGGTGGGAAAAGGAGATGGCTGCCATTAAAATCCATTACTCTATTTTCGAAGTGATTCATGCCTTGAAAGACCGGATAGAGCAATATAACCTCCAGATACAAAATGAGGGGGGTGTGTCGTCTCCTCTGTATGTGTCGGACCGCCGGTGGAAGAAAATGGTGAAGCTGCTGAAAGCTTCCGCTTTCCTGAACGGATCGGACACTATCCGCCTTTCGGACTGTACATTGCTGTCCTATTGCCTTTGGAGTGAGATGGATCAGATGGAGGCGGCAGAGGAGATGGTGAATGCTGCCATTCAGAAAAGTGCCGAAGGCTATCTGCTGAATATAAAAGGGCTGGAACAGGACATTGAAGAACTGAAAGACCGACAATCGTCCGAACACAGTTTGCGTGAAGTGAACGATCCGGGCATACAGGTCATCGATACTTACTATTACCAGGTAGAGGGCGTCCGGATGAAAGAGCGCCTCCTTATTTTTGCAGCCGACTATCAACATCTGGATCAGACCGGTAAATTATTCTACCTGCATAAGGACAAGTACAAAGCCAACTGCTGTATTCTGAAGAAATATGATTCCATACTCCATGCCAAAGTTCCGCGTAATAAGATATATACGCTGAAAAAAGGGCTTCGTTCCATTTATATCAATAATTATGAATATCACTTGATGTGCTATGAGAATTGTCCTCCACCGCCGCCCGAACCCGAGCCGGAGGATTTCGGAGCCAAATATAAATCGGTGGCCGAAGCGTTGGACAGAGTGGAGAAGGATTGGTCCGGGCTGCTGGATGCGGAAACGGAATATTATGAGAAGCATTTGTTTCTCAGCGAAAGGCAGCGGGCTTCCATGCGGAGGATGCTTCGCCACCAGAAGAATACCATAGACCGATATAAGAATGATTTGAACGAAATGGCAGATGCGTACCGAAAAGAGAACCAGGAATATAAGGTTGAGAGATCTGAAGATGATCTATTCTCAGGAACTGAAAGATAGGACATTCAAAGCATACGAGGAGGATGTGAGCAACGGGGTGGTGCGTCAACGCGAACTGGAAGAGAAAGTGTTGATGTACTATCGGCGTACCACACCTTCTTTGCAGGAATATTATTCCCGCTACACTCCGGAGTGGGAGGCTTTCTATTCTTCGGAACATCTGCCGGATATGGCATTCTTGCAATACTTGAAGCAGATGCGCGGTGCTTTCAAAAAGAGGTATGAACTGGCGGAACTGAATATTGACTATTATATCAGTTTGCTGGAGAATGCTTCTCTGCTGAGAGGAGAGGGGGCCCGGACCAAGGAGTTCTTTTTGGATAAATGGCATCAGTTGCTTACCCGCAAAGAGTATGACTATCAGTACATGCATATAAACAGTTTATGTGAAGGTTTTGATTTGTTGATCCGGAAGCAAGGAAAGGAGTCGGGTAACAAACTGTTGGGGTCGCGCATGGAGTGGCTGCTTCATAATTATCCTGATTTGTACCGGAGGATGCTTCCGTATGAAACAGTGATGAAGCGCAATCCGGCTATCCGGCAATTGGCGCGTCTGCTGGGCAAGAAGCACCGGGACCAACAAAAATACGATTCTTTGTCGGGCGTAGATAAAAAGAGGCTGATCAGGCACTCTCCGCATAGTGATATCACAGGGGTGACTTTGGGAAATGATTTGAACAGTTTGCTGCCCGTCGAGTATTGCTATCTGGCGGATGATGCGCTGCGTGCCGTATTTATGGAACGATATGCCGAAAAGAGATTGCAACTGTTCGATTACCAGTCCAAGGAAACGGAACCGGTAAAGGATGACAAGCATAAGGTTTCGGGGCAAGGACCCTATATTATCTGTGTGGATACTTCCGGCTCCATGCAGGGAAACAGAGAGATCTTGTCCAAATCGGCTATTTTGGCTATAGCGCAACTGACGGAGAAAACCCATCGGAAATGTTATGTCATCAATTTCTCGGATGAGGCTGTATCGTTATTGATTGAAGATTTGGGGCGGGATATGCCCAGGTTGGCGGAGTTTCTGAATAAACGTTTTGACGGTGGAACGGATATAGAGCCGGCTCTTCGGGAAGCTGCGCATATCATCAACGGAAATGATTTCCGTGAATCGGATATCGTATTGATCTCAGATTTCGAGATGCCGCCTTTATCCCGCGATTTAATGGAACAGGTAAAAGTGATTAAGCGGAGGAAGACTTCTTTCTTCGGATTGGTGTTCGGCAACAAGCCTGAGATGGAATACTTGAATCTTTGTGAACGTTATTGGGAAATGTAAGTTACAATTCTGTTACATAAATATGAAATGAATATTACTTGCTTTCTGCGCGTAATAACTTCATCATCAAATTAATGGTTATTCATTTTTAGTATAGGTCATTCCTCTTACATTTGTTATAAAGTAAAAAACAAAAGAATACAATGGGAAGAATGACTTATGTTAAAGCATTGATGTGCCTGTTATTCCCCTCTGCTGCTTTAGTTGCCCGCGCGCAACACCCGGTTGCCGGGGATTTGAAGTGTAAACTGACCGGACGGATGCTTATGGATGGTGGCGTTTATTTAAAGAATGACAACCTGTTTGGTAACGGTACGGAGTTTAATGACTTGCGGTTGGGGGTGAAAGCGACCTATCAGAATTGGAGCATGAAAATGGAGATGGGGTATGTAGGGAATAAGGTTTCCATAAAGGATGCCTTTGCTGCTTATACTTCGGGCAAGCATATTATTCAGGTGGGACAATTTTATGAACCTTTCACCTTGGACATGCTATGCAGTACGTACGATCTTCGTTTTCACCAGTCACCGGGAATCGTGCTGGCTTTGACCAATGGCAGACGGATGGGAACCTCTTATACCTACAATGGAAAACATTATTATGCTTCCGGCGGCTTCTTTACAGACAGTGACCTGGGTAATGTGAAAAACATTTCACAAGGATATGCCATAGACGGTCGTTTGGTGTATCGTCCTGTAAACCAGTTGTCGGTACCCTTCGTCCTGTAAACGAAGAGGGAAAATTGTTACACATAGGTGCGGCGGTGGTGTATCGTACTCCGGATAGCGCATTGCCGGGAGATGAAGACGAGAATACGTTTATTTATAAATCTCCGGGGGTGAGCACTATTGATAACCGGAATCTTATTTACGCCAAGGTAGATCATGCAAAGTACCAGTTGAAACAAGGGGTGGAATTAATGATCGCTCATCAGAGGTTCTTTTTGCAAGGGGAGTATATACGGACTATGGTGAAGCGTGAACAGAATTTCACAAATTATACAGGACATGGCGGATATGTGCAATGCTCCTGGTTGTTGACAGGCAGGCAATATGGGTATGATGAAGCATTGGCTTGTCCGGGCAGACCTGTGGGGCGGGCATTGGAGCTGTGTGGAAGATTTAATATACTTGATATGAATAATGAGGAAGCCGGTGTGTGGGGAGGGGCTCAAAAGGATTTTTCATTGGGCGTGAATTATTACATGAATAAGCATATAGGGATGAAGCTGGCTTATAGCTGGGTGATGCCGGGAAAGCATATAAAGGAGATTAGTGATAAGAATTTCAGTGTCGTGCAGCTCCGGTTCCAAATGATCTTGTAACGGAAGAAGGGTAGAAACAAATTCGGGCGCAATCACTGCGCCCGAGCCATAAAGCTAGATTTATTTTTTATTTTGCGACGGTCTTGATAGCTTCAATCAATCTGCTGAAATCTTCGGGGAACACATCACCGATGTTTCCGATGCGGAAAGTATCTGCCTGGGAAATCTTTCCCGGATAGATGACGAATCCTTTTTCCTTCAACTGATGATAGAATTCCTTGAAATCGAACTCCTTGTCAGGATAAAGGAAGGAAGTGATGACAGGGGATTGGACTTCATCTTTCAGTAAGGTCTTGAATCCCAGTGACCGCATACCTTCTACCAGTACATCGTGATTACGGCAGTAGCGTGCATGCCGGGCTTCCACACCGCCTTCGGCTGCCAGTTCGTCCATGGCTTGTTTAAAGGCACGCACTACATGTGTAGGCGAGGTGAAACGCCATTTTCCATGTCCTTTCTCCATCGCATCCCATTGGTCGTAGATGTCCAGAGAAAGACTCTTTGATACTCCTTTACAATATTGTAATTCGGATTTACGTGCAATGATGAAACCAAAGCCGGGAACTCCCTGAATACATTTGTTGGCACTGCTGATCATAAAGTCGATGCCTAATTCCTCTACATCCAACGGCACGCCGCCAAAGCTGCTCATTGCATCCACTATCAGCTTTTTACCATGCATCTTTACCATGTGGGCTATTTCCTTTAACGGGTTCAGGATACCGGTTGTAGTTTCGCAATGTACCACTGCCACATGCGTGATTTCTGCATTGTGTGCCAGATAATCATCCACATACTCCACAGATACTTGTTCTGTTTCATCAAAGGCCAGCATATCATAGTTCATTCCATGATATTCTGCAATGTTTCCCATGCGTTCTCCGTATGCACCGTTGCTCAGAATCAATAATTTGTGTTTGGGCGTAATCACACTTCCCAAGGTCGCCTCTACGCAATAAGTACCGCTTCCCTGCATCAGGATGCTGGTGTACTCATCTGTTTTTCGTGTAGCCAGTTGTACCAATCCTTTACGTATTTCCTCTACGATGTGAACATTGTAGTCTTCATCCCATGTGCACCAGTCGGTCATCATGGCTGTTTTTACGCTTTCAGAAGTGGTTAAAGGGCCGGGGGTTAAAAGTAAGTATGGTCTCATAATCGTTTAATTCATTTTATGGTTAATAATTTCAATAATTTCGGGAAGTTCGGCAATGGTGTTTACTACATAATGCGCACCTGCCATATACATACGTTTTCTGACTGCTGCCATGCGTCTGTTCAACTCTTCTGCAGGCAGTTTTCCGGTTTCCTCTTGGGTGAGTCCCATTTCGTTGCTGCCCAGAATCACACCGACAGTCCATACACCGGCATTCACACCTTCTTTGATATCGGCTATCGTATCCCCGTATTTTATTACGCTTTGAACGGAAGGTATGGCCAGATCAATCATGTTCTGGTAAATCATGTAGGGTTGCGGACGTCCTGCCGGAAGATTGTTGGAAGTCACACAGTTGTCTGTGGTATAGCCATGGGCGGCGGCACCGGGCAGCACAATGTCCATCATGGCAGTAGTATATCCGGTGGTGGAACCTATCTTGATGCCGTTCCTTTTCAGTTTCTCGATTACTTCGATTACACCGGGAATAGGAGTCGTATATTCTTCCAGGGAGGCGAACAAGTGTTTTTCGAATTCTTTGTATATGGATACCACATCTTCCTCAGTCCAGTTGCGGTTATAGTTTTGTTTGAATTGCTCCGTCACACTTGGTAACTTGAATAATTCACGGATATGGTCTATTTTGGTCATACCCATGGGGCCTCGTGCTTCTTCCATTGTCACTGTCAGTCCTTTCTCGGCAAAAGCTTTCAGGAAAGCGGCTACCGGAGCGAAGCATCCATAGTCTACAGCCGTTCCGGCCCAGTCCATAATAACACACTCAATTTTCTTCATCTTCTTGTTTGTTGTTTATTTGGTTATACTTTTATTTTTATGTTATGGGTTACAGATGTTTTCTGCTGTTTCCTTTAAGTTGGTTAACGCCATCGGTGAAACGATGATCTTTTTATTTTTTTCTTCTTTTCTCAGCTGTCTTTCCAATTTATACCGTTGCATCAGATAGATGGCCGAACCGATGAATGCAATGCTGCACACAATGCCTACCCATCCCGAGAACTGGTTATAGAACTCCATCCAATTGATATCCGGGCTGCAAAATTCCTTGAACAGCAGTACACAGACAGTTCCTGTATATCCGATAAAGTCGATGGTGGCAATGAAGAATCCCACATTTCCTTTAATCTTGAAGCAGGCTATGAAGCGCTCGAAGAACAGAGTCTGGAAACTAAGATAAACGATGTACAGGCTCAGACTTTGAAGGAACAGCCAGTAAAGGGTAGGCAGTTGCAATGCATCATAATTAAAAGCCAGATAGCTGATTGTGCCCGCTCCACCAATAACCATAGCCAGAAGCACCTGCAATACTCTGTAGTTGCTGTTTATTAACGACATCATGGCAAAGATTCCCAAAATAATCAGCGTCACCATACCGTCCACTTGTGCGAACAACCAGGAAGAAATAGTGCTGACATCAATGATATTGACCAGAAAATCTTCTTTTATATCACGTAAAATAGTGATAAACAGATTGGCGAAGAACAGCATGATCAGCAAGGGCATATAACTTTTGAACAGTTGTCTGCGTTGCTCTCCGTTCAAGGTGACACGTTCCGAACGGAGGGCGCGGTCTTCATCTGTGGGTTGTGGCAACTTGTTGAGCGACCACCCCATGAGGATAAGGAGCGGGAAGGCTAAACCACCTATCAGGGCGGGCATCCAGAATTCTGTGACACCAAATGTATTGACTACAAACAATCCCATAGATTTAGCCATTCCTGAGCTCACCGCCATACTTACCCCCAGCAAGCTGGCCAATATATCGGTAACTTTGCGTCCTTCTATGAAACTGAAGATGACTCCCCACATGCATCCCAATGCCAGTCCGTTGAAGAATAGGGCAAACACATTAAAGGGTTGGGGGAGTAATCCGAAGAAGACTAAAGCGAGTTCTGCAAGGGCTACGGAGCATACCATGAACTTCAACCGGTCCTCGCGCTTCAATTCTGAAACAATCTTGATGGCAAAGAACTTTGAAATAAGGTAGCCGAAAATCTGCATGATGGTAGTGGCTACTTTATAGTCCATCCCGAAGAAATCCATTCCGTCAAAGGTGGCAGCTGTAAAAGGTTTGCGCAGGGCATATACCAGTGAGTATGACAGTAGTGCCGCCCCTCCTGCCCACAGGATAAACAGGAAACTGGATATCTGTTTGTTTGTTTCGCTTTTTGCTTCCATTATACTAATTGATATTGACTAATTGTTTTGTTTCTTTTCTTTGTAGGAACCTCACTCATCGTGTCCTTGGATTGCTGTTTCCGGAAGCAAAAGTAGGAGCCTTCCGAGAGAGAAAAAATGAATCTTTATGATTAATATTTTTCATATTCCACCTGTTGTATGATGTAACATTAATGTAATGTATATGTCATTGTATGTTCATATAAAAACTTGTATTTTGCAAGTTCAATAAAGAAGAAGAGAACAATGAATGATTTGATAGAAATATACCGAAGAATAGAATATCTCCGTAACAATGGTTTGAAAATGAAGGAGATAGCAGATTATGTAGATATGGCTCCCAGTGTCTTGTCTGCTCTTTATTCCAGCGTTCTGCCCACTTATGTAACCTCATTGAAACAAGGACACTCTGAAGAAGATTCATTAGATTTGGCTTTGGCGCAGGTCAATAATGTGTCAAAAAAACGTCTGTTGGGCAATTTGGCAAGTATCAAAGAGTTGCTTTTCAGTTTGGAACCTGCCCATGGTGAGGCAAAGACCAATCCTTTTATGGAGATGATGACTGCCGAGATGCAACGTTCCGTGCAGGAAGTTTATAATTATAGCGGAAGTTATCTGAGCTATAGTCTTTCTTCTTCGTGCCAATGCCTTAAAGTGGAACCCTATCTGATAGAGGCTTCCGAAGACAATACGTATGTGAAGGTGACTCACATGAGTGCCTATAATACAACGCATCGGGGAGTGGGGTTGTTCAATAATCATCAGAACGGGTATATTTTCTTTAACGAGCGTGAGTCACCGCAAATGGCTTTGTTCAGTATTTATCTGCAATTGCCGATGTATGATTTTCCACCGTTCCTTAAAGGTTTGTATCTTAGTCTGGATTACAACAGGAATCCGATAGCGCGCCGTATCTTGTTTGTAAAGCAAGGAGACAGTGCAGACATGGAGGAATTCCTGGAACTGAAAGGAGAGCTGGTTCCACTCGATAAGTTGACAGAATTACAAAAGAAGTATTATGACTATACTTGTCAGGAGGGAGATTGTATCCGTACCTGCATGGTTCCGTCTCCCCAACTGAATGAAAATGATTTGGAGAGGGAAAAAAAGATTTTGTCTTTATGATTCGTACATTGGAAACGGCTTGTAATAACAACATATCGCATCCGTCGCTGTTACATAAGCCTTTTCTCTTCCTTGATCAAGCCTTTTTATACGGATGTATTCTATCTCCCAAGTCTTTGGAGTTATCTCCATAAGCTTTGGAGTTGACTCCCAAGGCTATGGAGTTAACTCCAAAGGCTTGCGGAGATAAAACAAACAGGAA
>ERZ1106978.1351-NODE-1351-length-14006-cov-6.523977_pt1 | contig 14006 bp, 14 predicted proteins | sample MGYA00403689_ERZ1106978 | MGnify/ENA primary metagenome ERZ1106978 (study PRJEB35170, sample SAMEA104062434) | human gut metagenome | biome: human gut; feature: human-associated habitat; material: faeces | place: Denmark | collected 2012-08-02 ...
CGTCATGATTTGATGGCCATGGCCATCAAATCATACCCGAATCATTGAAAAACAATACGAACAATGTTATCTTACAGTTAAGTGTTGCACTTAGTTAGTTAACTAATAAAAAGCACCCCGATACAGAGTGCTTATCTCACTTGTGTGTGTAAAAAGTCTAGGGTTAACCCACAAGCATTAAACCATGCGATCATTCTTTCTTGTGTCTTATTCATTTTATTGGATACTTTATTGGATACTTTATTGGATACTTTAAATTCATTAACACCTATTCTCTCGAATGGTATTGTTACTCTCATCGCTTATCTATCGAGTCAACTTTGTTAATTAAATTTACATAGTTTTCATTCGTTATCAATGTTCTATTCTCATTGATTACGTAACCTTTTAACAAATACTCTTTCAAAACACTATTAGCCCATTTTCTAAACATAATTCCGTTTTGCGAATGTACTTTGTATCCTAAAGGAATAATCACATCTAGATTATAGAATGAAACAATATATATCTTTCCATCATTTCCAGTAGTTGCATTTTTTGCAACAACTTGATTAACATCTAAATTATTTTCTAAAATTACATTTTTAATATGTCGAGATATAACTGATTTATCCCTGCCAAATAGCAAGCACATATCAGCCAATGAAAGCCAAACTGTATCCTCACTAGGTGATACATTAACATCCAGTCTAACTTCATCGTTTACAAAAGTGACAATTTCATATTTCATTATGTGCTAGCTCATTTATCACAACATATTTGATAGCTCAATCTACATAATCAACATTGATTCTCACTTCTTTTTCCATATCCCACCATTTGTTTTATTTTGTTGTCGAGACCCAAGTCATAATGACAACTTTGATACACTTCTATCCTCCAACTTTCTGATTTCGCCAGATTAAAAATAAGAAAAATGAACATTTTCATCCCTAAAAGAAAAAACTCTGATACTTAGCGTATCAAAGTTATTGCTTTCAATATGGTGAGGCCGAGGGGACTTGAACCCCTACGGATAACCATTAGAACCTGAATCTAACGCGTCTACCAGTTCCGCCACGGCCTCAAAGCCATAAAATCATAACCCAAACAGCCTCTTTTTTCAACTATTTAGAGAAAAAGCTGACAATCTTTTTCCATAAATTCTCAAACCAAAGCAGAATTCGCTTCCATAAAGATAATTTTTGAACAACATCTTTTTTCATTTCGCTTTCATTGACGATATTCAAAGTGAGTTCGACTCTTTCTGCTTCATTGTCATCCGATTCAAGAAGGAGAGAGAATTCATGAATTCCCAATGAAAGATTCTCATCGATATTCTCACCCTGGAGAATGGTCCATTTGACATAGTTGCGATTTGGAATCACTTCCTGTCTGATCAGACTGGAAATGATTGTTTCCATTGTTGGAATGTTTTCTTTGCTCGCTGTGATGAAGCTTTTCTTGGCATAGAAAACAGGACCTTCTGTATCCTGTACACGGATGTTGATGCTCTTGGTGCTCTTGTTTCCGCTTCTGTCAACAGAGGAGACAGTAAAGACATAATCACCGACTTTGTCTCTGCTTTTTGAATAGGTGTCCTCTACGACAGTCAAAGGCGTACTGCCATCGATATCATCTAAAGCAGAAAACATGCCTAATATCTTTTCTTGGTTGTAATTGCTGAATGGAGTGAGATTCACTTCATCGACAGTAGAAGAGATGACAGGAGGAACATCATCAAACAATGTCAGACTGAAATTGTCTTTTGTGATATTTCCGGAAGAATCCATCGCTTCAATTACGCAGGAAAACACACCAGTCTTGTTTTCAGGTATATCATCTCCGTTTTCCAAATACAGATGAGTAGTCACCTCTTCATCATAATTGTCAGAAACAACAAAATGTTTATTGATGAATTCATCAGAATTGAAATCAATGTGATAACTGGAGATGATATCTGAGTTTTCAAGGTAAGAGATACTCGGTCCTTTTCCATCGACTACTGTGAAATTGAAGGTGATATAGGAGCGATTTGCCTGACTGTCTTCAGAGCCGAAACGGACAGTGAATTTGCTACCTAATGGTGCAGAACATCCTTTTGTAAAGTAATCATCCGGATCTTCAATGATATTCGGAAAAGATTCTGTTCCATCATATCTGTCTTTTGCCAAGAAAGAATGAGTAAGGTAATCGATTGAATAAACACTTCCGTATTGCGAATTTAGATTGTAGACTGGATTCGAGCCGATATTCACAGAATAGTCATTGATGGAACAGCTGTTCCCTTTATAAGGGATAACAACAAGATCATCTTCATTTGACTGTGCTAGTACCAAAGCGACATTGCTGATTTCTTCTGGCATATCGCCATAAAGATAACGGATGTAACGTATCTTCTGCCCACGTTCAAGGTTGAACGAAATGATGATAGATTTAGATTTATGGAAGATTGTTTCAACGGTTCTGAAGCCTTCGTTTGACATGGTCCCCATCGCATATTTTTCCTGATCATGGAAAAGATCGGATAGCCGTCTTGCTTTTTTGCGTGTTGACTTTTCAATCAGACTTCCATCTTTTTCAACGATTCCCATTTCTAATCCTAGCATCAGATTCTCTTTGTTTTCCGAGAACTTGATGGGATCATTCTTAAAACAGATTCCTAGATAAAAACTTACCGGAGATTTGGCATCGATATCAGAAAAATACATATCTGGCAAAGTTTTTCCGTATGGATCACCGGCCTTATTTCCGATTTCAATCTCTCCTTTTTGTGGAGCATTGCCGTAGAAGCCTAACGGCATGTAATTAGTCTTATATTCCGGTCTGGTTCCTAATGCACCCAGCGTACATATTCTGTTTTCACTCTCGCTCAACGCAGCATACTTCTTATTTATTTTTGTATCAATTGAAGCGCAGGAAGATAACATCAACGACATCAGCAGCAAAGCAAACTTTTTCTTTTGCATGATATATCCCTCCACTAACATATATGTTCACTTAAAGGCCATTTCAAAAAAGAACAAACAAAATAGTGAATGATAAATGATTTTGTTTCATCTATCATTCACTATGAAATTCGATTTTTAAGACTGGTTTTAAAAGGAGATTATTGATTCGTTTTTAAATCCAACTTTCAAATTCAACATAGACTTTTAAGTGTTGATAAAATCTTTGCAAGTTCAATGTAAGAAGATTGAGTTACTTTTCCCACAATTCCAATACAGCACCTTTTGCCGACTTGGAAAAATGTGATTTTCTTACTTTTTCAGCATATTCACTATCAGTTGTAGCTTTGCCGATAGATTTATATTTACGGGCTTTTCCGCCGAATCCCCCTTGTACTTTAGAAAGGATTTCCAAACCGAATTCTCTGATAGGACGATTGCACAAATAAATAGGATCTTCAATAATGATCTCGACTTTATCAGTCGGTTTTATATTTCTTATCATCACTTCCAGATATTTAGGACGGATATCATATTCGCTATAGGATGAACCGTTTACTATTACAGTGATATTGCCTTTTACAATGTCCTTAAAGCAGACCTTGTAATTCCTAATAGAAGGAACGACTGAGATATCACCTTCAACAGCTTCAATGACAAAGCGATTCTCTTTGTCCTCTGTCTGTACGAATCTTGTGAACGCATGACTGTTTTCATAGTCATTGCCGCCCTTATCCTCGTACATAGAGAACTCTCCGTTTCCTCTATAGGCCCAGATTTCCAGATCAGTAGGATTCGTGACATCATTTCCTTTTGAAATGCCAAAAGGAATGATGGCTCCTTCCTTTGCCAAGACTGGAATTGAGGTTGCATCTCGATAAAGGTCGACACTTCTTTCGCCATGATAAATATAGCCTGTAAAGATATCAGTCCATCTGCCTTTTGGAAGCCATGCGTGAACCTTAGCCAAATGAGTCTTCTTATCTGCTTTCTCTGTGATAGGACAGACTAGGAGTTCACTTCCGAACATATATTGGTTTTTGACTTCATATGCTTCCTGTATTGTAGAGTAGGTATAATACATCGGTTCGCAGATTGCTATGCCTTCTTTATAAGTGAGATAATCCATGGTGTAAAGATAAGGAAGTAGTTTATGTCTCAGTCTTAAGAAATCGGTAGCGATTCTTTCCGTCTGGCCATCATAATTCCAAGGTTCCTTTCCTGACATCGGATTATTCGAAGAATGGAGACGGTTGATGGGGCTAAAGACACCGAACTGTACCCATCTTGTGTAAAGCTCATTGTCTTTGACACCCATCATATGACCGCCGATATCATGGCTCCACCAGGTGTATCCGATATTGGCTGCTGTAACAGTAAAATCGGGCTGATAATTCAAAGAGGACCATGTGACAAAGGTATCGCCGGAGAAGCCGAGCGGATAACGCTGACTTCCGATACCGGAGAATCTTGAAAGAATCAACGGTCTTCCTTTTGTGCCATCCGGTTTTTCGATATTGTCGAGATAATGATAATGGTTCAAAGACCAAAGAGGATCCAATCCTTTTATTTTGGATTTGGTTCCCTGTTGCCAGTCAATCCACCAGAAATCGACACCATCCGCCTCATAAGGCTTATGAAGAACCTTGAAATAGGCGTTGATATATTCAGGGCTTGCTATATCAAAGGGAATGTTCTTCTTCGATACTGAGGTATCGATATGAAGCTCTTTAGCCATCTGCTCATACATGACTTCGAATGTTCTTACTCCTTGGGCCGGATGAAGGTTCATAGTCACATGGAAGTTTTGTTCATGAAGCCATTTCAAAAAGCCTTTATAGTCAGGGAATAGATCTGTATTCCAGCTATATCCTGTCCATCCTGCATGTTGGAAGGCCCCTTTATTCGTAGGATCATACTGATTCTTGAACTTCTCTTTGACCTTTACCCAGTGCCAATCCATATCGATCGTGGCGACAGTGATCGGAATATCAGAATCGATGAATCGTGTCATCAGATTGATGTATTCCTGCTGTGTATAGGCTTTATATCTTGACCACCAGTTCCCTAGCGCAAAGCGAGGAATCAAAGGAACAGAACCTGTGATTTTATAATATGCGTTGACAGCTTCCCGATAATGTCTTCCATAGCAGAAGATATATTTATCGATGCTGTCTGTCTTTCTCGGTTCCACTTGTCCTTCTTTATTCAGAATGAGGCCTTTGTCTTCAATGACAGCAACACCATTTTTAGAGACGACACCATCGGATAACTTGATTTTTCCTTTGAGGATATTGAAATCTCCCCTTGTCATATCAAGCGTTCTATAGGTGCCTTTGAGGTTACCTTTGTTGTTGCAGTTGACCTTAGGTCCATTCTTGAACTGAATGTATTTGGCCTTTTTGGCGGATTTATCAAAAACAAGAGAACATTTATCTGTTGTTATCGTTAAGAGTCTCTTCTCTTCCTTGACGGAAAAGAAGGGCACTTCAAAATGTCGATAAAAGACACCCTGTGTCGCATCATCGATAAAGGTATTGGTCTTTGATGTTTCGACTCTGAAGAGTCTGTCAGTCAGAACAGTGATTCGGAAGCCATTGCCGATAACCTGAGCTTTTGAATCGGAAATAGGATTTGTTTTTACGATCAGATGTTTGGAAAGTTCCATAGCCTTTCCCTCCTTATACATTATTATAAAGCGCTTACTTTCTATGATAATGCAAAATAATCTCAATTTATATATTCTTTTCTAATAGTTTTTCTTTGTCCAATCAATTTTTCTCAGGATAAAGCAAGAATGAAGAAATTAATAAAAGAAGATAAAAATAATGATATAATTATTTTATTGCTCCCGTAGCTCAGCCCGGATTAGAGCGACCGCCTCCTAAGCGGTAGGCCAAGGGTTCAATTCCCTTCGGGAGCGCCATCTTTGTGCCCGTAGCTCAGCCTGGATAGAGCACAAGCCTCCGAAGCCTGTGGCCATGGGTTCAATTCCCTTCGGGCACACCATTATTAACATGATCACGAAATTGCTCATCAGTTCTATGTTTGCTATCGCCAATATGTCAAAAAAGGCCAGTGCAATCTATCTGATTGTACTGACGATTCTTTTCGGAGATTCGATATCTTCTCTCCTTTATGGTGCAATCTATCTGACAAACGGAAGAGATGACAATCCTGAACATGTGAAGCTCATTCTGACACTCGGATTCGTTTTGTTCTTCTTTGTCCTTGTCATGATTGCACTGACTGCAATCGCAAGCAACTATGTCAAAAAGAACCCGCATAAGAATCCAAAAGCGCAGAACAAACAGTAAATGTATGCCTCTTTCCTTTGTGAAAGGGGCATTTTGTTTTATCAAATATATTGTTAACAGCATGATGAAAAACTATAATCGTTCACGATCTTGAAAAGAGGTATATATCATGGACTTTAAGGATTATTCAATGTTGGATCTGATTGGCAATACACCGCTTGTCCGTCTTAAAAACATCGAGAAAGCATATCATCTTTCTTCTCCGATCTACGCAAAGCTTGAAAGATGCAATCCTACCGGTTCCATCAAGGACAGAATTGCAAAAGAGATGATTCTTTCCGCATTGAAGGAAGGAAAGATCAATCAGGATACTTTGATCATTGAACCGACCAGCGGAAACACCGGTATCGGATTAAGTGCAATCTGCGCCTCTTTAGGAATGAAGGCTGTCATTTTCATGCCTGCAAACTGCTCCAAAGAGAGGGTCCAGATGATGGCCGCTTTCGGTGCAGACTGCCGCCTTGTCAAAGAAGGCGGAATGGCTAAATGCATCGAAGAAGCTGAAAAACTTCACCAGGAAGTGAAGAACTCCTTTATTCCGCTTCAGTTTGAAAATCCAGCCAATTCCATGGCTCACTATAAGACAACAGGTCCTGAGATCTATTCTCAGACAGATGGAAGAGTCGATATCTTTATCTCCGCTTTCGGAACCGGTGGCACACTGACCGGTGTCAGCAAGTATCTCAAGGAAAAAAAGCCAAGCGTCCTATCTTTTGGTGTAGAACCTATGACTTCCGCCTTCGTTTCGACGGGAAAGAAAGGTCCTCATAAGATTCAGGGAATCGGGGCCGGTTTCAAACCGGACGTCCTCGATTTGTCCCTTGTCGACAAGGTTCTTACCTGCAGCGATGAAGATGCCTATGAGATGACGAGAGAACTCGCCAGAAAGGAAGGGCTTTTTGTCGGCATCTCCTCTGGTGCCAACGTCTATACCGCTATCAGGCTTGCAGAACAATATCCTAATAAAGTCATTGTCACCGTTCTTCCTGATAATGGAGAGCGCTACCTTTCTGTTGAGGGCCTTTTCTGATTATGAATGAGATTATCCGTGAACTGAAAGAACAATTCAACGACGATAAAAAACAGATTGTCTTAGATTCAAATATTGTCACTGACTTCTGTATCAAGACCACATCTTTGTTGATGATGGATTATCTCAATCCAAGATACAACGATGATGATTTAGAGAGCCGTTATTTTGAATCCTCTTCCTTGCTTAATAAGATTCTCTCCGGGCTTTTGATAGCGGACAAAGAAGAGATTAAGAATCAATTTTTCTCTGTCTTGCCAAGACTGAGAAAAACATTGAATACTTCGATAGATGCTATTCTTGAGGGAGATCCCGCTTCTTTGTCTAAACAGCAGATTGTTTTAGAATATCCAGGATTCGAGGCCATTCTTTACTATCGTATCGCACACGAATTCTATTCGCTTTCCCTTCCGCTTTTGGCAAGGTCGATTTCCGAGCTTGCCCATCATCATACCGGCATCGATATCAATCCTGGCGCGACGATCGGCGATTATTTCTTCATCGACCACGGCACTGGCATTGTCATCGGTGAGACAGCTGTCATTGGAAATCATGTCAAACTCTATCAGGGTGTCACATTAGGCGCTCTCTCTTTGAAAAAGGGAAGAGACCTGATGGGCAAAAAGAGACATCCCACCGTCGAAGATTATGTTACAATATACTCTAACGCAGCAATCTTCGGTGGGAACACTGTTATCGGGGAACATTCAACAATCGGCGGTGATGTCTATTTGACACATTCAGTCGATCCATATAGCATTGTTCTCCAGAGTGACAAGGATCTCACGATCATCAAGGATAAAAACAAATGACAGGAGAATAGAGATGGCTTATAAAAGAGATGATATTCCTTCTCTTTTCAATAAAGAGGAGTATAGAAATGTACAGCCATCTCAGTACGCTCTACTGCTTGGTTCGGATCCTATAAGATGCAAAAGAAGAGCAAAGATTGCAAGTGACTTCTTTCAAGTAGGCGGAGCTAAGAAGATCGTTCTTTCTGGTGGAGTCAGACATGTTTTTCATGGCGAAGAGAAAAAGGAATGTGAGATTCTTCGCTCATTCCTTTTAGAGTATGGTGTCAGTGATGATGTTCTGTTAAAAGAAGATCAATCGACAGATACAATCACCAACATGATTGATTCTTTGCAAGTGATTGCAAAAGACAGATATCTTCTCGATGTGAAATCTGTCACGATCATTACAGAACCTTTTCATCTTCCAAGAGCCATGCTTTTGGCTGACTATTTTCTGCCTTCTTATTTTACAATCCATGGTTATACAGAAAACATAGAAGAACAGATGAAAGAAGAAAGTGAATTGTTTGAAAACGAGATCGAATATATCAATGATGTCATAAAGAGAACAAAAGGGAGGAAGGATCATGTTTGAAATCAGAAACAACTATCACACCCATACTTATCGCTGTGGGCATGCTATAGGAACAGATGAAGAATATGTTTTAGCAGCCATTGAAAAAGGATTCAAAGAAATCGGATTCAGCGATCACATCTTTCTTCCGAATATGAACCAAGAAGGAATGCGAGGAAAGTATGAAGAGTTGGATGGCTACCTCTCTTCATTGAAGGCCTTAAGAGAAAAATACAAAGATAGAATCAAAATCTATATCGGATTTGAAGCAGAATGGTACAAGGACTGCTACAAAGACTATTATGAATCGCTGTTAAGAGACAAAGGTGTCGATTATCTGATACTCGGACAGCACTGCACCATTATCGATAACAGTCTTGTCTGGTTTTCTCAGTTCAAATATGTCGATAAGGCCTTAGACTGTTATCGTGACTATGTCATTGATGGAATAAGGTCAGGATTATTCACGTATGTCTGTCATCCTGATTACTTTTTCTATTTCTATCCGGAATGGAATGAACATACAAAAGATGTCTCTCTAGAAATTATCAGGGAAGCGAAGAAATATCATCTTCCTCTAGAGATCAATATGGGATATGATGGCTGTCATAAAAACGTCTACCTGGAAAGCAAATCATCTCATTATCCCTATCCTGAATTCTTCGAACTCGTAAGACAGGAAAATGCGGACTGTATCTTAGGCATCGATGCTCATGATCCGAAGAGAATTCTGACTGCTGACTATCAGAAGTTCTATCATTTCATCGAGAATCATAGACTGAATGTCCTTGATAAGGCAACGCTTATCAATCCGTTCAGAAAAGACTGACAACATACTCATTGCTCATTAGATTGTTAGATTCAAAATCAATTGTTTTCTTTTATGTTTTTCAATATCTATACACCTTAAGCACAATGAGAATCATTGCATTTTGTTTCCAAAACACCCAAAGCATGGATTACTAATTTCAAACAAGAATAATCTGTTTTGTTCATTTGTCATTCCGTCTTCTCTTTCTAAAAGTGAAAAACAAACGTTTGAAGTCAAAAAACACTCTTGCTATAATTTTCGTGAAGCACAAAAACAATTATCAGTATACTTACTGATATCAATAGATAATAAAAGTGATAGGAGGTGACTTATGGCAAATGAACTGACCAAAAAAGCAATGGTACAAGCCTTTATTCAATTGCTTGCCGAAAAGCCGTTCAAGAAGATCACAATCTCCGATATCACAGATAGCTGCGGTATTAACAGAATGACTTTCTATTACCATTTTGAAGACATCTATGCTCTTTTGGACTATGCACTTAAATCAGAGATGAACAAAGCATTAAACGGAAATTACGATGCATCCAACTGGATGGATGGTATGAAGAACATCTTCGAAGCATGCTTAAAGAGCAAATATTTAGTCATGAACGCTTATAAGTTCAATTCCAGAGGCAATGTTGAAGCCATCCTCGATCCCATCGTCTATCAGCTCACCTATCATGTCGTAAAAGAAGAGGCCGGAAACCATAACGTATTGGAAGAAGATCTGGTCTTTGTCTCTGACTGTTATAAACATCTTCTTATCGGAACCGTCCTTGACTGGGTTAAAGAAGGCATGAAAGAGGATTATCAGAAAGTCGTCAAGAAGATTGAAAGATTCCTAGACGGCGAGACGGAATGGATTCTTTCCAAATTCGAACGGGTCGAATAAAAAGCAGGGCGTGATGTATAGCGCTCTGCTTTTCAGATTACGATTCAGTCTTCGTTAGCGTAGGCCTGCAGGTTATCGCAGATCTTTTTCAATGTAGACGCAAACACGGCGGCATCCTCATCGGAGATTCCTCTCCTTGCTTTGAAAAGAGCGGCTGTTGCTTCTTCCTGGATATCTCTTGCCAAAATCTGACCGCTGACTGTCAAAGAGATTTTCTCTTTGTATTTGTTCTTGTTGTCGTAATTGATGTATTCTCTTTCCTTCAGGACTTTCAGTGCCTTAGATACAGCAGCTTTGTCTTCAAGTGTCAATTTTACAATCTCTGTTGCAGAAAGAGGGCCTTTATAGCTCAGATAAAAGAGAATCTCGACATGAATCGTCTTCAGATCTTTGTTTTTGACAGCTTTGCTTTTCAACTTGAAAACGCATTTGGATGCCAGTCTGATATAGGTGAAAAAGTCGTCTAATCTCTTTTCTTCATTCATGCTGTTAACTCCTTCTAAAGAAACTCAATGCAATTGTTCCAGGACCGCAGTGGGTGCCGATAGCAGCACCGATTCCATACATAGGAACTTCCTGTATGTAGGATTCATAAATCGGTTTGCTCGCTTCTAAGTATTTACGAAGCACTTCATCGCTTCTTCCCGAATATCCGACACATAAAGGCAAGGAGAAATCGATGCCATTATATTTATCAATTGTCTTATTGATAAGATTGTGGGCATTTTTATATCCTCTGGCTTTGCCGACGATTTTAATAACCCCATCTTCCAATTCGATGACCGGCTTGATAGAAAGAACACTTCCGATAAAGGCGGTAGTTTTGGAAATACGTCCGCCTTTCTGTAAATATTCTAACGTATCAACTGCCGCTAAGACAACAATATCCTCTTTCTTCTTTTCAAGGATAGAGACGATAGCATCACACTCCATATTCTTTGATAAGCAGTCTAAAGCGAGATAGACTAAGTTTCTCTGCCCGACACAGACGGAATTGCTATCAACAACATGGACTTTATCACTTCCTATCATGTCTTTTGCAATCAACGCGCTCTGATAGCAGCCTGATAATTTAGAGCCTAGAGTGATGCAAATGACTTCATTCCCTTTCTCTAGTTCTTCTTCAAAAGCTTTCTGATAGGTAGTCGGATTGACCTGTGTGGTTTTAGGATATTCATGAAGGTCTTCCATGCGATGATAGAATTCTTCGTGGGTGATTGTTGCACCATCGAGGAATTCTTCCTTTCCGAATATGGTGACGATAGGAATGACTCTTATTCCTGATTTTTCCGCTTCCTTCTGCGGTATATCCGAGCCTGAATCTGTAATAATTTCGATCATTGTTTTCTCCGATTTGTTGAATAGTCCACAATATTATACTCATCATTGTTGATTGTTCAACAATTCTTTTGTTTTCAGCATCCGCCTCTTATATCCATATTGTTTATGATTTGATGTGTTTATTCAAAAACAAGGGCAATTATTCAGAAAACTAACAAATAAAGCTGCCAGTGGTGTATAATCTAAAAGTCATTCATCTGAAAACAACTTAAAAGAATATAAGATGATTTGATGATGAAATACTTCATTGCCGGATTGATGGAATGGTAGACATGTGGTGCTTAGAACGCCATGGGAACACCCGTGCAGGTTCGATTCCTGTATCCGGCACCACGATTGAAACACGCGTTCGGTTTATTTTACCGGAGGCGTTTTTATTTACCCTGACAAACGGTTGACTATGAATCCGAATTTCAAGCCGTACAGAACTAGGATGATTATCTTAGAGGAAAAAGAAGACATTCCAAAAAGAGATGCTTTATCTATTACAAATACAGATGCGACTGTGAGAGAAAATTCATATTATCCTGTGATGGACTTTACAAGAATCACTATTCGCGCGGATACACGATAAAACCACAGGCCGAAGCGAGAAGAAATGACCGTGCTTTAACAAAGACAATCACTTCATGAAGTACATGACAAAGCCTACAAGACACGTCTGTCTATTCTCAAAATCCTGCATATCCTAAGTCCATTGCATCAAAAGCAGAGACAAATGAAAAGTCAAAGTGGCAGATGAGAAGAAGTACCGCGGGTAAACAAATACGGATATCAGAGTCCTGGATTCTCGTTGAGGATTTCCATCAAAACCTTTTTTGCCGCATCCGCTTCTGCGTTGCTTTTCTTGTAGAAATATCCCGCACATTCCTGGGTTTCGAATCCTTTAACTGTGCAAGAACATTTCCAAAGCTGTCTGTTATCATCATCAAGCGATTGATGAACCATCTCGTAAACAGGTTCACCGATAATTCCTTTTGTATAGAGCTTATTTAATGCCCCTTTAGGATTTTCAAAATCCTGTTCTTTGATAATGGAATCCTTGTGTATGTATTCCTTGTTTTCCACTTCATCAAGGAATCGTTCAGAGTCCAACATTCTGCTAATGACATCGTCAATTCTATTGCTATCAATCGGCATAAGATTCGAAAGGCATGGGTTTTCGTATGAATGGTTTTGGTGCAACAAAGTAAAATTAGGAAGCATATCTAACACGAAAGAATCCACTCCCATGCCTTTCAAAAGAAACCTAGGATCATTCATCTTATTTTTGTAATCATAGAAGCTGTCAAGGGCACAGGCACCGATCAGAGCCTCTACAAGTTCACCGAGAACGTTGTCGCTATTGGTTTCGGATTCCTTTGATCCTCTACCAACACGGAGATAGTCTCCCAAATCGTAGTAACGGGCAATTTTAGCCAGATTGGAACGGCAAACCAATTTCGACTTTAGATTCGTGTATTCGTCTTCATCAAAATCAGATAAGAACCAAGGTGTCTCTTCTCCTTCACCAGAAAACCGATTCAACAGCATTCTTGTCACATACCACTCAAGAACTCTGTCGCCATAGAAGGCGAGGATTTCATTGTTTTCGGCATCACGATGTTCATTCGTATAGCTTCTCTGAGTCAGCGCTTGTAGAAACAGATAAGGATTGTGAATATCTTCCAATTTTGTGGCATAGCCAAGGGCTTGTGCCACGTCTAAAACATCCGACTTATCTTCGTCGCTTAAAACATAGACCATAAAAGGTCCTCCATTTCTGCAAATGTTTTCCTTCTTTTGATTAAGACACCGCCATTATGATTGACCTGCTTCACAAGCAAACCATGGTGATTGAGTCTTATGTCTTAGAAAGATGGTGTTGCGAACCAAAAAAAGTATACAATATCGTAATTAGATCAGTCAACAAAATTCCAAGGACAATGTAGTTGTTCAGTGATTTTGTCCCTCTTGAAGTATGCGAATGAGAATACAAAAAGAGGAACAAAATCACTGAACAATGACATAGTCTGTCTTCCTTTTATGAATTTACCGCAAAAGTTGGAAACAAAACGCCACAAATATTGGAAACAAAATGCCACAAAAGTTGGAAACGAAGCCATGATTGCTAGAACTTTAACAAGGTGATACATATGAAATACAAAGCAAGAATCGCGGATAGCCTTTTAAAAGAAAAAACCTTGGTTTGCACAGGTGACCTGGCGAATGGTGTCTTGTGATATAATTACCCTTAGTCAGCAATGATCTAACAATTAGGCGATTCGGTGAGTCAACAAGATGCTAAGAACTGTGGTGGTTCCGTCTTGTTGACCCA
>ERZ1106978.1358-NODE-1358-length-13987-cov-55.153388_pt1 | contig 13987 bp, 12 predicted proteins | sample MGYA00403689_ERZ1106978 | MGnify/ENA primary metagenome ERZ1106978 (study PRJEB35170, sample SAMEA104062434) | human gut metagenome | biome: human gut; feature: human-associated habitat; material: faeces | place: Denmark | collected 2012-08-02 ...
CCATGTGAATGCATCGGATATTATCGCGGGGAAAGATATTTCAATGACCGGCGAATTTGTAGATACTGAATACATTTGCAATATAAAAAATTTGTAATGGTATGAGGTTAAAATGATTGTGAAAACTGATGCAAAGAGTACCATCGCTTCTATTTGTATAACTGTTATTATTATTCTCTTGTGGGCAGGCTTCTATTGGGGAGAGAAATATATAGATAGAAAATATATAATGTCAAACGTTGATTTAATGATAGATGTTTATCAGTCCATACCGGATCCTTCAATGAAGTATAAAGAAGGTGTGAAAATTAAAAAAAGGTGGGTTGTGAAATATTTAGAAGCGGAAAGGTTTTATCAGGGACTCCCAACTAAAGATGGTATTGATTTTTGGACAAATTATGCCCGAAACAATGGGTGGAAAATCAAAGAGAATAATTCATGGCGTAATCAACGCGAGCAGCACATTCATTTGCAAAAAGGTAATATGAACTGGTATATTTTTCATAGGACAGGGGAAGAACGATGGAGCATGATGATTGATGTAAATGATATATTTCAAAAAATGGGGCTTTGACAGCTAATGATAGTAATCAATGATGCTCCTTGGCGGTTTGCAGGGGCTAAGTGCATCCTATGGAAAAGGTAGCCAAAATAGTACAGCAAAAGACACGGCGAATAAAGAAAGCACCGTGTTTGCAGGGCGCACTGTCAGCATCGAGAGCGGAAAAGATACAGACATCATCGGAAGCCATGTGAAAGCAGAGCGGTCTTCTCTCGAGTGGCGGACTCGGCTTCACCATCGGGACGGAGAAACGGAAAGATCAGTATAAGCGATGCTGACATGTTATAAACTGTTCGGAGGCAAGGGGTTGGTGACTGATATCAAGAAAGGGGAAAAGTCCAAATAATGAGAAAACAGATTGCTCTTTGGGGAATATGCATTATTCTTCCTTTACTTATTGGCCTTATTTGGAGAAATGAGTGTATAACATATCAAAAATATATCAATAATTCACGCTTGGAAGGAACCATATCAACTTGGAAAAGTGGTGAGAATTTTGATGGTAATCACTTGATTTTGTTGAATCCTAATGAAGTCAGTGACTATGTAGAATTTGATTTTAGTTTTGTAAAAAAGTATACAGGAGTAGGATATATTGATTCCATTTTCTTTGATGGAAATGGATTTTATGTTGTGGCTACTGAATCTGAAAAAAATCCACAGGTAAAATTGTTCTATGTGTCTCCGGTTGGCATAAATCAAATCGCAGAAAATCTAAGTTGCCTAAATTGGGCATTTAGTGGATTCATTAAAAGTGGAAATACTCTTTTTCTAAAATTAGATCAAAAACTTTATGAAATAGATGATATTACAAAAACTCTTCGACTGGTTAAAGATTTTGGCTTGAATAAAGTGCGGGCTTATCCTTATAAAAATGGGATTGTTTATCAATATAATAATGAAGTTAGATTTTATTCAGAAAGTGGAGATACTCTTTTGTTTTGCGTACCCAATGACATGCGTTTTGATGGTTGGCATGAAACAGGACAATCTGTTTTTGTGAGTACGCCAAATAGGGAAACTTATATTATGGATTTGGAGATAGGAGCATTAAAGCCGTTTTCAACATTTTCTTTTATCAATTATGGAAATAATCAAAATGGTGTATTATTAGAGCTTATGCCCAAAGGAGGTGGAGGCGCGACTCCATTCGATACTGACTACACATGGTCATATTTATTGGGGAATGACGTGTTTACCGCATTTACTGTGAGCATTTACAATGTGGACACTGAGAAGATTGAGAATTTTTATTACTCGAATAATGATGTCACTTCCGCCTGGTTAGATGTACCGTATGATAGGAATAGATTTGAAAAGCTTAAGGAAACGCTGATTAAATCGCAGAGTCAGATTCTGCGATTTAATCAGTGTTTCTCTAAATGAATACCTTCTTGAGCAAAGCGTAGAGCAGATGAGAAAGGTTGCCTCGCAGGACGTCTCGATGCAGATTCTCTCCGCGAATGCGGCGGGCGTGGCAGAGATTGAGCTGATGACATATGCAGGGAAGTCGCATCCCAAGTCATCGGCACACATGACGTAGCGATTTCTTCCGGCAAAGATACTTCCATTTCCATCGCGGAAGAGTACGAACGGAATGACTACGCCAAGCAGGTCAAGAAGAGCGGTCTGCTCTCGGGTGGCGGACTCGGATTTACCATCGGGATGGAGAAACGGAAAGATCAGTACAAAGATGCGGACATGATTCAGAAAGGTTCTACAGTTGGCAGTATCTCTGGTAACGTTACTATTACTTCTGATAAAGACATCCATGTGAATGCATCGGATATTATCGCGGGGAAAGATATTTCAATGACCGGCGAAAACGTAAATATTTCAAGCAAAGACAATATCTATCACAGCGAGGAAAAGCACGAATACAAGAAGAGCGGGCTCACTGTCTCTGTAGGCGGTGCTGGTATCGAAGCTATAGAGTCGGTGGCAGCGCCGGCTATACGGATGACAGAAGTTTCCGATCATCGTTTGAAAGCTCTCTATGGGTATGAGACAGCAGAAAAGATAAAGGAAAATGGAGATGCATTAAAAGCTGCGGTCAAAGGGAAATTTTCTCCTACGGTTTCTATCGGTATCACTAGCAGCTCCAGCAAGTCAGAAAGCCATAGCACCATGACAGAAGCGCAAGGCAGTTCATTGCAGGCAGGGCAAGACATGACCATTAAGACGAAAGAAGATTTAAATGTCAAAGGCTCTGATATCGTAGGCAACCATATCCACTTAGAAGCTGATAACGATATACATATTTGGGCTACAGAAGAAAAAGAAACCCAGAAGAGTAGCCAAAGCAGCAAAGGCGGTAGTCTTGGCGTCAGTCTTTCTGCCGGTTCAGTAGTTTCTGTAGATGGTAAATTCTATGCTGGTAAAGGCAAAGAAAACGGCAGCACTACCAGCTATAGAGCAAGTACCGTGAATGCAAATGATACACTGACCATGAAGAGCGGAAAAGACACCAAGCTCATCGGCAGTACGGTCAGCGGAAACAAAGTGAAGGCCGATGTAGACGGGAATCTAAACATCGAAAGTTTGCAGACCAAGAAAGAGTATAGCGAAGAAAACATATCGGCAGGTATGAGCTTTAGTACAGCAGCCGGTAAAACCAGCTATGGCGGTAGTGCGTCCAAAGGAAACATGAAGAGTCACTATGAAAGCGTCATCAATCAGGCAGGCATCCGTGCGGGCGGTGAAGGCTTTGATATCTCTGTCAAAGACAATACCGATCTGAAAGGTGGAGTGATTGGTAGTGCTGCAAGCAAGGATAAAAATACTCTGACTACTGGCACTTTGAGCTGGGAAGATAAGGAAAACAAAGCGGATTATAAAGCAGGCGGTATGGGTGTATCTTATTCGCCAAATAATAAGAGCAGCAAACTGAACCAGAGAGGATTGACTCCCAATCTGACACCTACGGTAAAAGATAAGACTGATAGTACAACGAAATCAGCGGTGGCAGAAGGAACTATTCATATCACGAATAAAGAAAAGCAGAAGCAGGATATTGCAAGTCTCAATCGAGATACCAAGAATAGCCTCAACCAACTGCAAGAAATTTTTGACAAGACAAAAGTAGAAGAAAGACAAGAACTGGTAGGCATGCTGGAAAAGTATGGCAATCAGGCTATCCACAAATACGCTGAAAGCAAAGGCTGGAAAGATGGCTCTACGGAGAAGATGCTGCTTCATGGCGCTTTCGGTGCGCTCATGGGAGACATGGCAGGTGGAAGTGCAGCAACCGGTGTATTGTCAGGTGGCGTAAATGAATATGTGATGGGGTATCTGACCAAAACCAAAGGCAAAGAATGGGTACAAAAACATCCAGATACAGTACAGTGGCTTAGTGCTGGCGTAGGTGCGGCAATTGGAAATTTATCGAAAGATGTATTGACGAATACTATGGTCTCTTTAAATGCAGCAAAGTGGAACTATTTGGGGTTCGATTTGACAACAGAACCGCTACTGAAGCGGACGCTGAAAAAAGATGATGGTCAAACTCTTACTGATCAGGAATGGCACCAGCTAAGCAATGCTTTGATGGATATAGCAGATCAGGCTGATCCATTCGGTTCAGATTCAGACTCCCTAGAAGTTGGAAATGAATTTGCTAAAGAAACGGTACGCCAATATCTTATTGAGCATGGCTTTACCACTGATAGTACTGAAAAATTTATGGACAGTTACGAATTTTGGGCAAGTGATTTACAAGAACGACAAAATCATGATAATTTTTATGATTTGCCATTGGTAAGAGCTACAGCAGATTCAATAAAGGATGCTTCAGATTCAAAATATATAAAGTGTGCCATTAATGGTGTCGATTATGTTATAGATGGGCTTCATATTATAGAGAGTGACTATCCGGGGGATGCCGCATATGCATGGGTGGTTGGTGCAGAGACGGCATATATTGTCGGGAGCACCTTGAACTTGAGCGGAAAATATATGGGATTAGCGCCAAAATACCGATTGTTGGGAAGCGGAATTATAGGTGGGTTAGCGGGAAATTCAACGCAAGAGAAAGTGGAAAATGAATTGCAAAATGAGCGTAATAAAGGAGAAAACAATGAAAAAGAAAATAACGAGGAAAGGAAATAGCTATTATGAGAACCATAGAGATTTTAAATTGGCATTCGTTTTATAATTTAGTGGTCATCCTATTGCTCTCGTTCTTTTTTGTTTTCTATAGCTTTTTCCTAATACGCAAGAAATCAATTCCATCATACCGCTTACTGATTTGGATAATTGCTTGCTTGATGATAATAGTTGACGTGGGGATGAATTTACTCTTTTCAGCAACGAATGTTTTTGATAGTTGGCGTTTCCCTTTATTCAGCTGTTCACCTATCTTTTTCCGAATTGCCGCTATGATGATTGGGGGAATAGCATATTTTGCTTACTTTCAATGGAACCTTGTTTGTGAATATAGGCTCAATGATAAACCTGTCCCCAAGGGAAAACAAATTATATTGGAAAAAGTATCATCAATCGCAATGCATGTTATACTTCTATTGCATTTCCTATTGTATGGAATATTCATCATTCATTAAGGCGGGCGGAAATCTGACCATTGAAAGTGTAAAGGTGGCTTGGCTGTTGGTACGTCCAAGAGCAACATAGATTCCACCTATGAAAGCGTGACAAACCAAGCTGGCATCACTGCCGGTAGCCAAGGCTATGGGGTCTCTGTCAAAGATACTACCCATCTCAAGGGTGGCTTGATAGATAGCCATGCAAGCCAAGACAAAAACACCCTTGCCACAGGTACATTAGTATGGGAAGATATAGAGAACAAGGCAGACTATAAAGCAACCGCGAGCGGCAGAAACTATGGTGCCAGCTGGTCTCCGAAAGAAACTGTCGGTGATAAGAAGGTCGGCGGTTTGACCGGTGGTACTAGTCCGGTTAAATCACAACCAGTCAAAGGCAAAGCAGATAGCACAACAAAATCTGCTGTTTCAGAAGCAACGATTACCATCACTAATAAAGAACACCAGAAACAGGATATTTCTGACCTTAATCGAGATACAAAGAATACGCTGAACCAGTTGGAAAAGATTTTTGACAAAGAGAAGGTACAAGAACGACAAGCACTGGCCACCGAATTTGCCAAATTGGGAGCCGAAAAGATTGGTGACAGAGCGAAAGAAAAGAACTGGTCACCCAATGATCCCAGACGTTCTCTGCTTCATGGACTACTGGGCGGTATCACGGCCAAACTAGGCGGAAATAGTATCCTTTCCGGTGCAGTCTCCGGGGCCACTATGGAAGGCTTGCAGCCCATGCTTGACACCTTCCTGAAAGACCATCCGGAAATGCGAGAAGAAGTAGCCAGCCTCATCGGCTATACAACAAGAAAGCTGCTTGGTGGTGATGAAGAAACTGGTTCTACTGTGGCATGGAATGGGACAAAGTTTAATTGGCTGAATTGCATCATTTACCGGAACAGAAAATGCGTAAAAACAGCAAAAAAATCTCATCCCCCGAAGTGAGGCGCAGGCCCCATGCCCGCCCACTGATCAGCATCCGTCCCACGCCAAAAACACCTCCCTATGAGCGAGTCACAGGGAGGTGTTTTTTATTTTTCTGCTTTCTTCCGTTCCAGCAGCGGATCGGTGTGATTCACCACGTTGTCTTCCGTGATGGTGCATTTCACGACGTCCTTCATGCCGGGGATCTCATACATGACTTTCTGCATGATCTTCTCGATGATCGCGCGGAGGCCGCGGGCGCCGGTATTGCGCTCGATAGCCTGGCGGGCGATCGCATGGATGGCAGCGTCTTCGATGACGAGCTCTACGCCGTCCATGGCCAGCAGCTTCTTGTACTGCTTGACGAGGGCATTCTTCGGTTCGGTCAGGATTTTGACGAGAGCTTCTTCCTTCAGCGGGTGAAGGGCGACGATGACGGGGAGACGGCCGATGAATTCGGGGATGAGGCCGAATTTCAAGAGGTCTTCCGGCTGGACCTGCTGGAGGAGCTCGTCCATGTCTTTGTCTTCTGCTTTCTCGATATCGGCACCGAAGCCCATGACGCTTTTGGTGAGACGGCTGTCGATGACCTTATCGAGGCCAGCGAAGGCGCCGCCGCAAATGAAGAGGATGTTGCTGGTGTCGATCTGGATCATTTCCTGATTCGGATGCTTGCGTCCGCCCTGCGGCGGCACGTTCGCCACGGTGCCTTCCAGGATCTTCAGGAGAGCCTGCTGGACGCCTTCGCCGGAGACGTCGCGGGTGATGGAGACGTTCTCGGTCTTCTTGGCGATCTTGTCGATTTCATCGATGTAGATGATGCCGCGCTGGGCTTTCTCGATGTCGTAGTCCGCGGCCTGGATGAGGCGGAGGAGGATATTTTCTACATCATCTCCGACATAGCCGGCCTGTGTGAGGGTGGTGGCATCGGAAATCGCAAAGGGCACATCGAGGTAGCGGGCGAGGGTCTGGGCAAGGAGGGTCTTGCCGCTGCCGGTCGGCCCAAGCAGGATGATATTGGATTTCTGCAGCTCTACGCCGTCATCTTCGCCTTTGAAAAAGAGGCGTTTGTAGTGATTGTACACGGCGACGGCCAGAGCGATCTTGGCATTGTCCTGCTCGATGACGTACTGATCGATATATTCTTTGATCTCTTCCGGTGTCGGCACCTTGGTGTCAGCGGGTTCTTTGCCCTGCTTTGCTTTGTTTTTCCGCTCTTCCAAAAGAATATTATGACAGATGTCGATGCATTCGCTGCAGATGTAGACGCCGGGGCCGGTGACCATGTTTTCGACTTCGTCGCTGGATCGGCCGCAGAAGCTGCAGATCTTCGGTTCTTTATCTTCTCCGTTCATGGTCTTTCTCCTTTATTTCTGTGTCATTTTCGCCAGCTCATTGCGGGTGAGGATGTGGTCGATGAGGCCATAGTCCTTCGCCATCTGGGCTGTCATGAAATTATCGCGTTCGGTGTCGTTTTTGATGGTTTCGAGGGACTGTCCGCTGTGCTTGGCAAGGATGCCGTTCAGTTCTTCGCGCAGGCGGAGGATCTCTCTCGCATGGATCTCGATCTCGGTCGCCTGTCCCTGTACGCCGCCAAGCGGCTGGTGGATCATGACATTCGCATGCGGGAGGGCATAGCGTTTGCCCTTCGCACCGGCGGTCAGGAGGACAGCCGCCATGCTGGCACAGGATCCGATACAGATGGTGGAAACATCCGGATGGATATACTGCATCGTATCATAGATCGCAAGGCCGGCGGTCACGACGCCGCCGGGGCTGTTGATGTAAAGATGGATATCTTTCGAAGGGTCTTCGGCTTCCAGAAAGAGAAGCTGCGCAATGATGACATTGGCCATATGGTCTTCAATCTGGCCGTCAAGGAATATGATGCGGTCCTTCAAAAGCCGGGAATAAATATCATAGGAGCGCTCTCCGCGAGCGGTCTGTTCGACAACAATCGGTACATATGCCATGTGATAACACCCTTTCTTTTGGTTAAATAATAGGTAGTGACTGGCAGCCAGGGATTAGGGATTAGGAATTGAAAGTGACTGGTGACTAAATACCACCTTCGAGCATCGCCGCCATCTATGCTCTGCAGCGCTTAGATCCTTCGACTCAGTTCTCCTGTTTTCAGATAAGCTATATTGTCTAACATACGACGTTTTTCTCCGCTCAGGATGACGAAATGCGCCGCACCGGCACTTCTCACGCCCCACGGGCTGCCCCTATGTCAATTCATAAAATCGAGATCGGGGCAAGCCTTTCCCCAATTTCCCCATATGTTCGAAAGAGACGCCGGTCATCCCCGCGTCTCTTCCAATACACACTGCCGCAGCAGTACTCATTCAATTTTCTAAAGGATTATTCCTTTTCAGCAGCCATGATAGTGTCGATGATCTCAGCTTTTTTTGCTTTGGATTCGATGGCGATGCCTTTTTCCTGTGCGTAAGCCTTGAGATCCTTGACGGTCATAGCATTGAAGTCTTCTTCGGTCTTCGGAGCTGCTGCTTCTGCAGCCGGAGCTTCTTCTGCTTCTTTCTTATCTGCTTCTGCTTTTTTAGCAGCGCCGTAGATGAAAGCAGCTGCTTTCTTGCGAAGGACGGAGTTGATCAGCATGTTCACGCGGCCTTCTTCTTTGATGATCTTCATGACATCTTTCGGGTCAGCGTTGAACTGGTGAGCCATGCTGTAGACTTCCATGGAGAGGTCCTGGTTCGTTACATCGAGTTCTTCTTTTTCTGCGATGGTTTCGAGGACAAGGCCCTGACGAACCTGTTCTTCAGCGGTCTTTTCGTAGTTCTTACGGAGCTGTTCTTCGGTCTGGCCGATGTTCTTCAGGTAGTCAGCGAGCTTCATGTCTCTGGATTCGAGGTTCATGGAGATCTCTTCGACGATCTCGTCAATGCGCTGGTCGACCATTTCGTGCGGGATATCGACCTTGGCATTGGCTACAGCCTGTGCTACGAGAGCTTCATGGTAGGCTTCTTCTGCCTGCTGGATAGCCTGCAGCTGCATCTGCTGTTTAACAGAAGCCTTCAGGTCATCCATTTTATCGAACTGGCTGATGGATTTTGCAAAAGCATCATCAAGAGCCGGCAGCTGTTTGCGTTTTACATCGTTGATGTGAACTTTGAATTCTGCTTCTTTGCCTTTGAGAGCATCGACGAAGTAGGTTTCCGGGAAGGTGACCTTGACTTCTACGTCATCGCCTGCTTTATGGCCTTCGAGCTGTTCTTCAAAGCCCGGGATGAAGCTCTGGGAGCCGATTTCCAGCGGATAGGTCTTGCCTTCGCCGCCTTCGAACGGTTTGCCGTCTACGAAGCCTTTGAAGTCGATGACAGCGTAGTCGCCTTTGGCAAGGACAGCGCCTTCTTCTGCCTTTTCGAGGCGTGCGCTCTGTTCAGCTGCTTTTTTCAGTTCAGCTTCGACCTGTGCATCGGAAACTTCCGGTTCTTCATGGGCTGCTTCGAGGCCTTTGTATTCGCCCAGTTCTACTTCCGGACGTTTTACAAAAGTAGCGGTGAATTTTGCGCCTTCGGTTTCAGAGAAGAGATCTTCCTTCACATCCGCCTGGGTGATCGGGATGATTTTTTCCTGCTGCATAGCTTCGGTCAGTGCGCCATTGATGACGATATCTTTCGCTTCAGCGACGACAGCTTCTTTGCCGAAATGCATTTCCAGTACCTTGCGGCTTGCCTTGCCTTTGCGGAAACCCGGGATTCTGACCTGGTTTGCAATGCGAGCTACAGCCTGCTTGAATCCTTTCTGTACAGCTTCTGCCGGCAGTTCAATGGCGAGAGATACCTTGTGCTGATCCAGTGCCTCTACTTTTACGTTCATAAAAATTATTCCTCCTTAAGTCGGTTTTTCCGACAATATTGAACCATCTTTTATTTTTACAAAATACGCTAAATCGCAAGATATATTCTACCACACTTGTTTCGAAAATACAAATTTTACGTTCTCTTGATTGCTTTTCTCTATCTCTGACAGTATGATAGAGGAAATTACATCGAGGTGCGGGGTTAGCCCGTGGGGCGTGCCGTCCCTTGATTGTGGATGAAAGCTCTGCTCGAATTAGGAATTAGGAATTAGGAATGGTGGTGCGGCGCCAGATCCTTCGACTCAGTTCTCACTGTTCCGCCTTTACATGATCGAGCATCCGACATTTCACTCCGCTCAGGATGACGAAATGCGCCGCGGAATTTCGATAACGCTTCGCGCGCATCGTCATTTCGAGCGTAGCTGAGGGTCTTTATTGCAAAACACTTATCGCCTGATGTGAGGCGGCACCAAGAGATCGTTTTCCCTCAGCGCATACACGCTGATTCCCGCAGTGCAAGAAAGATCCCTCGGCTGCGCTCGGGATGACGATGCCGGAGCAATCCCAGTCACTAGTCACTAGTCACAAATCACTTGTCACTCGAGGCTCCTAATCCCTAGTCCCTAATCCCTAATCCCTAGCTACCAGTCACTACCCATTCCCCCAATTAAAGGAGTATCCCATCTATGAAGCTGCTGCTCGAATTATTTCTTATCTTTGCCAAAATGGGCGCCGTCACCTTTGGCGGCGGGTACGCGATGCTGCCTATTCTCCAGCGCGAGATCGTAGAGAACAAGCACTGGGGCAGTGAGGAAGAGCTGATGGATTACTATGCCTTGGGGCAGGTCACGCCCGGCATGATCGCGGTGAATGTCGCGACCTTCATCGGCTGCAAGCTGAAAGGCTTCTGGGGCGGCGTCTTCGCGACGCTCGGCGTCATCACCCCGTCCATGATCATCATCACGGTGATCGCGCTCTTTCTCACCCAGTTCGAAGAGAATCCCTATGTCATTCACGCCTTCGCCGGCATCCGTGCCTGTGTCTGCGTCCTCATTCTGGACGCCGTCGTGAAGCTCGCCAAGAAGTCGATCAAGGATAAGCGCACACTTGCGATCTTCATCGGCATCCTTCTCATCGCTCTCTTCGCCCCCTTCTCTCCCGTCTTCTCCGTCGTCCTTGCCGGCATCGCAGGATACTATCTGATGCCGAGGACAACGAAGTGAGAAGTGGTGGATGTGGCACACCATTCATAAAGTGCCCCCTCAATCCCCGAATGCTATTAAGTTAAGCGGCAGAACATTCTTGGCTCCCCATCGGGGGAGCTACCCGGAGGGCTGAGGGGGCAGCACTACGGTATATCCAACATTGTTCGATGGCCGCTGGCATGTCCCTATTGCCTTCGGCACTTCCCCCGAAGGGGGAAGCAAGCCATTACAGCGCTAACAATTTTCTTAACTTAATAGCATTACCCAATCCCCTCACGATATCATGCAGCTTATTTGGCATTTGTACAAAACTCTGCGGCGCTTAGGGAAGCACTGATTCAATCGCTGTCAGATTGAATCAGCGTTTTCTTAGATCCTTCGACTCAGTTCTCATAGTTTCAGATGATCCATATTTTCTAACATACGACGTTTTTCTCCGCTCAGGATGAAGAGGCGCCGCACTTTCACTCTTCACTCCTCACTTTTTTCAAAAGGAGCATCCATCATGATCTGGCTTTCCATGTTTTGGGAATTCTTCAAGACCGGTCTCTTCGCCGTCGGCGGAGGGCTCGCGACACTTCCCTTTCTCTATCATATTGCTGAACGTACCGGATGGTTCAGCGCAGAAGACATCGCGAATATGATCGCGATATCAGAGTCCACCCCGGGGCCTTTGGGCGTCAATATGGCGACCTACGCCGGATTTCAGGCGCTTGGCATCCCGGGCGGCATCTTCACGACGCTCTCCCTCACAGCACCTGCGCTCATCGTCATCACGATCATCTATGCGATGCTGACACGCTTTTCCGAATCAGACGCTGTGAAGCGGATCTTCTACGGCCTGCGCCCTGCCTCCACCGCGCTCATCGCAGCCGCCGGTCTTGGCGTCGCGAAGGTGTCTCTCTTAGATACCGCGCTGTATGAAAAGAGCGGCTCGCTCATCACCCTCTTCCAGTGGCCGGCCATTCTCCTTGCCATTGCGATCTACTTCGGTCTTAAGAAATATAAAAAGCACCCTGTGCTCTATATCGCGATCAGCGCTGTCTGCGGGATCGCGTTCGGGCTGTAAAAGAAAAAGGATGCGCTGCGAAATGCTTTTGCATTTCGCGGCGCATCCTTTTTTATCAGGCTCTCAATATCGACTTCAGGAAGGCCTTGGTTCGTTCGCTCTTCGGGTGATCGAAGACTTCTTCGCTCGTCCCTTCTTCCTCGACGCGGCCGTCGACCATGAAGAGGATCTTGTCGGAGACAGACTTGGCGAAAGCCATTTCATGCGTCACGATCGCCATGGTCATATTCTCATCCGCCAGCTGCTGGATGGTCTTCAAGACCTCGCCCGTCAGCTCCGGATCGAGCGCGGAGGTCGGTTCATCGAAGAGCATGATCTCCGGGCTCATCGCGAGCGCCCGCGCGATGGCGACACGCTGCTTCTGACCGCCGGAAAGACTGCCGGGATACATGTCTTTTTTATTGAGCAGGCCGACCTTGCTTAAAAGATCTTCCGCGATCGGCTGGATCTCTTCCCTCTTCATGCCCTTCACATAGATGGGAGCAGCCATGATGTTATCCAGCACGGTCATGTGCGGGAAAAGGTTGAAGGACTGAAAGACCATGCCCATCTTGGCAAGGATCGCCTTCGTTCTTGCTTCGCTCGCATAGGTGACCTTGCCGTCTTTGTCCTCGGCAAGAAATTCTCCATCGACTGCGATCGAGCCGCCTTGAATGGTTTCCAGATGGTTCAGGCAGCGCAAAAGCGTACTCTTGCCGGCCCCTGAAGGCCCGATGATGGAGATGACTTCGCCCTTTTCCAGTGTCATATCGACGCCGTGAAGGATGGTGAGCTTGCCGAAATCCTTCCGGATATTTTTCATTTCAATAAAACTCATGTCCGTCCTCCTTATTCTTCATAGACCGCATAGCGTTTTTCCACATACGTCAGGATCTTCGTCAGGATCGCGGTGCATACGAGGTAGAAAACGGCTGCCACAAGGAACGGCATGGTATCGAAGTCACGCTGCACGAAGGCGCGGGTGACACGCATGAGGTCATTCATCGCCAGAATGTAGACGAGCGAGGTATCCTTCAGAAGGGTGATGGTCTCATTGCCGAGCGGCGGGATGACGCGCTTCACGACCTGCGGCAGCACGATATGCCACATGGTCTGCCGATAGGTGAATCCCAAGACCTTCGCGCCTTCATACTGCCCCTTCGGGATGGACTGGATGCCGCCTCTGAAAATTTCTGCAAAGTAAGCCGCATAGTTCGCCACGAAGGCAAGGATCGCCGCTGGAAAATCACTGATCTGCACATCCAGCATGAGCGGCAGCCCGTAGTAGATGAACATGATCTGCAGCATGAGCGGCGTGCCGCGCATGACGTAAATATAGATCTCCGCGAGCTTGCGGAAAACAGCGACTTTGGAAATGCGGACCAGTGCCAGCAGGATACCGATCGGCAGCGAGAGCACGATGGTGATCAGAAAGATCTGTGCCGATACGCCCAGCCCGGCAAACATATTCGGCAGGATGCGAAGAATGTAATCCATAAAATACTCCTTATAAAACCAGTGTCATATAGAGTTATCATACACTGATTTCACCCTTTTAGCAAGATAGAGAAATGAAATGGCAGAGTCATTTCATGGGGATCAGGGTCAGCCTCTATGGCGTGCTTCCCCTTGCCCCTGAATGAAAGCTTTGCTCAAGTGAGGAATGAGGAATGTTGGAAACATCAAACGGGAACCCTGCTCTCCATGAAACCTTCAGGAATCGCCTTGTTTATAATCAGCGTTTCCTTAAGATGAGCGTTGTTACACTTCTTCTATCCCCTTCCCTTGGAAGGGGGGATGGGTTACTCATCCCGCTTCTCCCTCCTTCCTCTGGAAGGAGGTGGCGCGTAGCGCCGGAGGTTGGCT
>ERZ1106978.1361-NODE-1361-length-13966-cov-225.918338_pt1 | contig 13966 bp, 12 predicted proteins | sample MGYA00403689_ERZ1106978 | MGnify/ENA primary metagenome ERZ1106978 (study PRJEB35170, sample SAMEA104062434) | human gut metagenome | biome: human gut; feature: human-associated habitat; material: faeces | place: Denmark | collected 2012-08-02 ...
AACGAGAATTTGTTTGAGCGAGTCTACACCGTCATATGGTGTGGATTCCTCTTTCACATTTTCTTTTCTACGGGTTTTACCAGAGCCTAACTTACAAGAAAGTGAAGAAAGTAGGGGTTCGCACCATCTTTTTTCACTTATGGACCATTATGAACTTGTTTGGTTCGCAGATTTTTCCTAACTTTGCAGAAGATTAGCTGCACCTCAGCATAACATTCAAGCAAGCTTGATGATTCTGCTTTCGGTTTGCATAATCTTTGCAGAAGATTAGCTGCACTCGGCAATTTGAAAGCAAGCTTTCATTGCGCTCGTTTGCATAATCTTTGCCCCTTGAAAGTAAATGATTTACTGTTTCGGCAGAAAAGCAGGAGCAGTTATATATAATGAACTTAAAAACAGAATGCTTATGTGGAATTTTAAACGGTGTTTTTGCATTGTGCTGTTATTTTCAATGTCAATGTATGTCTTGGCTGTATCGAATGATAGTACTCAAGTAAAGACAACTGGAACAGCTATGGTAGTAAGCCTTGTTACAAGTATTGTAGCTCTAATAGGTACTTTTGTGACTTATTGGAAGTTTAGACGTCAACTATTTACTGACACAATAACCAAGGAACGTCTCAACTTCATCAAGGATTGGAGAGAGTGCGCTGCTTGTTTTTGTGGTTTATTGGCATTGAAAAATGAATCTTTTAAGGTGGACGAATTTGAAGGGCACAAATTGGAGTACTATTATTACAAACTACTTTTTATGTGCAACTCCACCAAACCTGAATCTTATGTGGATATTGAAGTTGTAAAACAGTTAAACCTGCTTTATCAAGCCAAAGGTAAGGTTAGTAACGAACAATTTGAAAAGTTTGTTGCTCTAATGCAAGCAAATTTAGCTATAGAATGGAAAGGTACCAATCTTGAAAGTCGGAAAGGGCAGCTTTCTGAAGAAGAGAAGGGGAATTTAAGATTTGATAGTTTTGAAAATTATAAAAAATGGTGCTATGAAGAAGAAAGAAAAAAATAAAGAAAAACCGAAGACGGCTATGAATTTCTTAAAATATAGTTTGGTGTGTTATTGCCTGTCAGTGATCAGCATGATAGTAGGAGGAGAAATTATTGTTAATGATTCTTTTGGCTGCTGGCACGGAAATATTGTTGTTCCTCTTTTAGCTATTATATTTCTTTTTTGGGGATTATATTTTTCTCTCCGTAGAAAAGAAAGGCAAAGGGAAGAAAAAATAGAGCAATTAAAAAAGTTAAGTGTAAACCATTGTGAAAGATAAAAATTGTATGAAACGAATTGAAATTATATTTCTTTTGATAGTTACCATGTTGTTTGGTTTAAGCGTAGATAACATATTGGCGGATACCTTGGCTGATTCGGTTTCTATTGTATGTAATGCTGGAGAATTGTCGAAAAAAATAACAGGCTCTGCAAGATATACAATAAAGAAGCTCAAGATAAAAGGAGGGCTTAATGCAACGGATTTTGGCATAATTCGTATGATGGCAGGGCGTGATTGGAAAGGAGAGGTAACTCCTGGAAAATTAGAGGTATTAGATATAAGTGAAATAGTGCTTAAACCAAATAAAGATATTGGATGTAGTTATAGAGGTGATAGTTATTCTACTGATTATAGAATTCTTTCTGATTATATTTTACCAGGGAGTTTATTTGAAGCTACTACATTGAAATCTATTATTTGTCCTCCACAAATACATACCTTAAGTGGGCGTTGTTTCATAAATTGTAACAATTTGGAATCAGTTGTGGCACCAGGAGTACGCGAAATAGGACAGTATGCCTTTGAAAATTGTATAAATTTGCTTGAGTTTGACAGCTCTAATGATGAAACAACTTATGAAACGGTGAAAATAGGAAAGTATTGTTTTAAAGGATGTAGTAAGCTAAAAAGGTTTGCATTTAAGAAATCTGAAAAAATGGAGATTGGCGCATACGCCTTCTATGATTGTACTTCTTTGAAAACAATATGTATAAACGCCGATAACTTCTTGACCATTGGTGAGTCTGGTTTTAAAGATTGTGTTTCGTTGGAAAGTGTACAGGGGCATTATGGCTTCTGTATATTAAAAGGTAGTGCATTTAAAAATTGTAAGAATCTTTCGAATTTCTCACCGAATGTTGATGAAGTTGGTGATTCTTGCTTTGCAAATTGTGAGAAAATAAATGAGCTGCCTAATAATTATTACAGTACAGACATAACTCAATATGGAAAATATTCGTATTCTAACACAGGTTTCGTAGACCTTGAACTTAGGGGGGATGGAGGAGCCTTGGGCGAGGGGATGTTTCAAAATTGTAAGCATTTGAAAACAATTGTAAGTTATAAGAGTATACCCAAGAACTGTTTTGATGGCTGTACTAATCTTGAATTCGTAAAGATTGGATCGGCTTCCCAAATCGGTGAGGATGCCTTTGATGAAAGTATATATAATTCTTGCTCTGTTCGTGTCCCTAAAGGTAAATATTATCATTATGTCAATGGTGTATATGGAGAATGGCATTTCAAGAATACCTATTCTGAAGATGTTCTTCCTACCCCAACGATTTCTGTAGATAGAAATAATAATGTGTCCATACACTCTTATGTGTATGATGGAACTTTATATTATCATCCAAAAGGATATTATCCTTCATATGTATATAGTGAACCGTTTCAAGTATCAAAGAATACAGTTGTGGCTGCATTGGTGGAGTTAGAATATGATGATGCAGGACATAGCTATTATGGAAGTAACCCAGTTGGGGGGCCTGTTACATATACAATAAATTCGTTCAAGTATGATATACCTACTATAGAAGTGAAAAATAATATTGTGACTATAACAGCAAAAGATAGTTTGAATATTGATTATGCTATAAATCGAGAGCCTACCCATAATACGAATTATACAAATCATTATACCAAGCCGTTTGAAATATCTGAGCGATGTACGATATATGCTAAAGTATATATAGACGCTCGTAATTATAGTGAAACAGCAAGTTATCAAGTCAGAATACTTAAATTGTCTGCTCCAAAGATAGTATGTGAGCATAATGTGGTCACGATGTCTTCTCCAGAAGATGCGGATATCTTTTATACCGTAGATGGAACTGAGCCGAATGTGCTTTCTTCTTTATACAAAGAACCAATACGTATAGATAAAGATTTAGAAATTAGGGCGTTTGCTGTAAAAGATGAATTTGAAAGTTCTGAAAAGACAATAGCTAAATGCACTTATGAAATCGGAATACTTAAATTGTCTGCTCCAAAGATTAACTGTGAGCATAATGTTGTCACGATGTCTTCCCATGAAGATGCTGATATCTTTTATACTGTAGATGGAACAGAACCAAATGTACATTCTTCTTTATACAAAGAACCTATTCGTATAGATAAGAATTTAGAGATTAGGGCTTTTGCTGTTAAGGATGGGTATGAAAATTCGGAAGTGACAATTGTTAAATGCACTTATGTAAGTCGGACTCAGACCATAACATGGGGTGAGATGAAAGCACCTAGTGTGGGAGAAACAATAGAATTGATGGCGACTGCTTCTTCTGGTTTGAGCGTAAAGTATTCTGCTTATGCGCCGTTGTCTGCTTTTAAAGAACCGATAATAAACGTTAATAAGGCGACATTTCCACAAGAAGGTTGTTATCTTTTAGTTGCGACCCAAGAAGGCAATGAAGACTATGACATGGTTGCGGATACTTTGCAAATAAATGTTGTCTGTGATGACGATGAACTAATGTGCTTCGATGGTATTTATTATAAACTTACAGCTTCGAAGGAAGCGTTGAAAGTCGTTCGTGGTAATTTGCCTTATAAGGGGAAAGTTGTAATACCAGCTACAGTAAATGGTATGCCTGTTGTTGAAATCGAAAATAACGCAATGTATGCTTCATATTTTCTTACAGAGGTAACAATAGGTGAGAATATATCTGTTTTTGGAAGTGAGGCGATTGGGGCTTGTCCAAACTTGCATACAATCGTTTTGCCAGCCAATGCTGCTTTACGACTACCTTCTTATTGCTTTAATTGTGATGATAAAGTTAGAGAAATCCATTGCTTGTCGGAAGATCCATATGTAGTAGCTGAGAGCGTATTTAATGGATTTCTAGATTATGAAAAGTGTGTACTTTATGTACCAGTAGGCTGTAGAAATAAATACATTCAAGCTCCATTCTGGAAGAATTTTACACATATAGAAGAGAGTACTCCAATCATAGTTCGTGCGAAGAGTTACAGCCGTCAGTATGGTGATGAGAATCCTGTGTTCGAGTTTGAGACCGAGGATGCAGCCTTGGATGGTACTCCTGAGATTGTCTGCTCCGCAGTTGCCAACTCTCCTGTAGGATCTTATACTATTGAGGTAAAACAGGGCAGCATCAAGAACTATAATGTTCACTTTGAGTCAGGTAGTCTTGTGATTACTAAGGCTCCATTGACCATCTCTGCAGGCAATTATACCAAGAAGCAGGGTGATGCAATGCCTGTGTTTAAGGCAAGTTATGCTGGCTTTAAGAATGGCGAGAATGAATCAGTTCTGACCAAGCAACCAATCTTCTCTTGTGATGCTAATGAGGTAAGTGCTCCAGCAGAGTATGCCGTTACAATCAGTGGTGCAGAGGCAGAAAACTATGCCATCAGCTACGAGCAAGGTCACCTGACAGTAGTCGAGGCTGATGCCATAGTCGTTCGTGCCAAGAGTTACAACCGTCAATATGGTGATGAGAATCCTGTGTTCGAGTTTGAGACTGAGGGTGCAGCGCTGGATGGTACTCCGGAGATTGTCTGCTCCACAGTTGCCAACTCTCCTGTAGGTGCATATACTATTGAGGTGAAACAGGGCAGCATCAAGAACTATAATGTTCACTTTGAGTCAGGTAGTCTTGTGATTACTAAGGCTCCATTGACCATCTCTGCAGGCAATTATACCAAGAAGCAGGGTGATGCAATGCCTGTGTTTAAGGCAAGATATGCTGGTTTTAAGAATGGCGAGGATGAATCAGTCCTAACCAAGCAGCCTGTATTCTCCTGTGAGGCTAATGAGGCAAGTGCTCCAGCAGAGTATGCTGTTACTATTAGCGGTGCCGATGCAGAAAACTATGACATCAGCTACGAACAGGGTCACCTGACAGTAGTCGAGGCAGATGCCATAGTCGTTCGTGCCAAGAGTTATATCCGTCAGTATGGTGATGAGAATCCTGTATTCGAGTTTGAGACAGAGGGTGCTGCTCTTATTGGTGAACCAGAGATAATCTGCTCTGCTGATAAAAATTCAAAAGTAGGAACTTATGAGATAGAGATAAACAAGGGAACGATTAAAAACTATCTTGTGTCATTTGTTCCAGGTACTTTGACGGTGACAAAAGCACCATTAGTCGTAACTGCTGATAATTATACTATTACGCAAGGAGATAAACTTCCTGAGTTTACGGCAAATTATAGTGGTTTCAAGAATGGTGAGGATGAATCAGTCCTGACCAAGAAACCAGTCTTCTCTTGTGAAGCAAATGAAGCAAGTGCTCCAGGTGAATATCCTATTACCGTATATGATGTAGAAGCTGATAATTATGAAGTGAAGAACTACATAGCTGGTACACTCACAGTTCTAAAGAGGGAGTTAAAGAAGCAAACAATCACTTGGGACCAAGAGATAAAAGCTAAGGTTGGTTCTACGATAGAAATGAATGCAACCGCATCTTCTGGTCTTCCTGTAAGATATTCGTACGCTCTGGTACCAAGAGTGGAAAGTGCTTATCGTGTTCCTCAAATAGAAGGCAATAACATAACATTCCCAGAAGAGGGTACTTATCTGTTGGTTGCTATCCAAGACGGGAATAATGAATATGCGGCAGCTACGGACACATTGGATGTCTGTGCAATCAGTGACGATGAAGGCTTGATGTATATTGATGGTATCTACTATAAATATACCGGTGATGGCTCTGCGCTAAAGGTAGTCAGAGGTTACAATCCATATCGTGGAAAGGTCGAAATTCCTGCTTATGTAAATGGAATGCCAGTTGTTGAGATTGATAGGCAAGCTATGTATGCTTGCTATTATCTGAACGATGTTGTGATAGGTGATAACGTTGCAATTTGTGGGCATGAGGCTTTTGGAGCAAGTCGAAATTTGCAAAAAGTTACTTTGCCTGCCAATCAAGCGGAATTAAGACAGCAATATATATTTAATTGTGATGATGGAATTAAGGAAATTCATTGTCGTTCATCTGTTCCATATCTTGCAGATGAAAGCCTTTTTAATGGATTTGTAAATTATGACAACTGTATTCTTTATGTTCCTGTTGGCACAATGCAAGCATATACGAATACTGAAATATGGCGAAACTTTATTCATATTGTGGAAGAAGATGTGCTTACAGGTATTCCTGATATCAACGTGTCTAACGATATGGGTGCGTGGTATACATTGCAAGGGGTTAAGTTGTTTGGCAGACCAAACTTACCTGGCGTATATATTCATAATGGCAAAAAGATACTTGTACGATAAAGATTGTAAAAAGGAGGCTGCATTCTTAAAGTTGAGAATGCAACCTCTTATAATCAATAGGCAAATGGGTATTGCCTAATGGATAAAAATAGATAAAAGTTAAAAATATAAGTATTGCTTATGATAATAGAGTATGTACTTTTATCTAAAATAAAAAAAATAGACAAGTATGGCAAACAAAGAAAACATAGAGGAGCTTAGACGCCGCGGCACAATCTTTGAAGATCCTTGTTCGAAGTCTGAGGGCTTTATAGGTAAGTTGATAGACTTGTTCTCGAAGAAGAAATCTTGAGCTTTGACACACATCTATAATATAAACGAAATAATATGAAGTTAACGATTACTTATGTTGAGCTGCAGGATTATGTAGCTAGTCATTTTCATAAGACTGTTAATCTGGGGTATGTTGACGGGGCGACGGTGTCTGTCTCTATACCTATCAAAGTGCTGGGCTTTACCAAGTCTGTAAGCATAAACATTACTGTGAAGAAGATTGAGGGTACTGACTTGTTTTTGTCGTATGGCGGCAAGATGGGTATTGACCTGCTTGTTTCGCCTGCTATCTCTTATACAAAGAAACTTGTGCCGGAGAAAGCAGGTTGGGTGGAACAGATGCCTGGCTATATCGTTAAGTTGCGCCTTGGCGACATTGACAAATTGCAGAAAGTGTTTGAAAAGCTGAAACTTGACAATATCTTATTTGAACCGGGAAATATTGGAATAGAAATGTCATTAGTCTATTGATTCGTTATGGGTGACTGACGTCTATTTCGCAAAAAATAGAGCGTTCTTACTTTTTTCTTGATGTTCTGTCACCATTTGACATACCTGTATAGTTACTTCGCAGCCGAAATCAAATGTATAACTATATAAGGTAATGTAACAATGGAAAAGAACATCAGGAAAAGAGTATGTAGGTTGGCTGCGGTATTGAGTGCCGGGCTGGTATTATTATTTAATTTTCTGTCATATTTTGGTCTTTGCAGTTAAAAAAGTTCCGGAAAATTTGGTGGTTATCTTGATAATTACTACATTTGCAGAAGGATACTCCACCTCATCATATCGTGAGTTGGGTATTTCCTTAGTTAAATAAAAAAAGAATGGAATATCAAGAAATAGAGGCACTTATAGCCTTAAAAGAAAGTAAAAATTTGGAGTTTAAAGAATCGACAGGTCAATTAGACCGTTCGATGGAAACTTTATGTGCCTTTCTTAATGGCGATGGTGGTATTGTACTTTATGGAGTAAAGGACAATGGAAATGTTGTAGGTCAAGAAGTTTCTGATAGTACAAAACGTGCTATTGCTGAGGCTATTAATCGTATCGAACCTTTTGTGTCTTTGGAAATAAACTATGTCCGGATTCCAAATTCCGATAAGTTTGTTATAATTGTCAATGCGGAAAAACAACGTTTTATGCGTCCTTTCGCTTACAAAGGTAGGGCTTATCTTCGTATAGAAAGTACTACTACGGTAATGCCGCAAGAGCAATATAACCATTTGTTGATGCAACGTGGTGGAAAATATGGTTGGGAAGCAATGGTCAATCCCGATTTGAAAATATCGGACCTTGATGAGAATGCCATTCTTGGTGCAGTACGTGAGGGTATAAGAAATGGTCGTCTTCCAGAAGTGACTATTCGGGAAGAAATACCTACGATTCTCAGGAAGTTTGGTTTGCTTCGTGATGGGAATTTGAATAATGCGGCAGCTGTGTTGTTTGGCGTGGATTTCTATGACTATCCGCAATGTCTTTTGCGAATGGCACGTTTTAAGGGAACTACCAAAGAAGAGTTTATTGATAACCAAAGAGCGCAAGGTAATATTTATATCTTGCTTGATGCAGCAATGGCTTTTTTCTTTAAGCATCTTTCTTTGTCTGGGAAGATAAATGGACTTTATCGAGAAGAAGAATTGAGTATTCCTTACAAGGCTTTGCGTGAATGTTGTATCAATTCACTTTGCCATCGTTCGTACCATCATCCTGGTAGTTCTGTCAGCATAGCTATTTATGATGATAGGGTAGAGGTTACCAATACAGGAACATTTCCGGCAGATTTGTCAGTTGAGCGATTGATGCAAGAGCATGATTCCAAACCTCAAAATCCAATCATTGCCAATGTGCTTTATAAGAGCAAGATTCTTGAAAGTTGGGGACGTGGTATTGGTACGATGGTAGATGAATGTAAACGTGTTGGATTACCTGCGCCAGAATTCAAAACAGATGGTAATTTCGTGACTGTAGTCTTTAAATATAACCGTGATGGTGTTAACCTACAGTTGGTAAATAGCAATCCAACAAGTACCCAACAAGTACCCAACAAGTACCCAACAAGTACCCAACAAGTATTGGAACTTGTCGGAATATTGAAGGATGGAGAGTATTCTGTTAGAGAAATCATGTCTTTTTTAATGTTGAAGGATAGGGTGAATTTCTTGTATAAATACTTAACACCAGCATTGGAAGAAGGATTGGTTTCCATGAAATATCCTGATAATCCAAAGCACCCAAAGCAGAAGTATATGCTAACAGAAAAAGGACGAAAAATATTGGAAAAATAGAATGAATAGCAGTAATCTATGTGTTTAATACTTTTTTCTTGATGTTCTGTCACCATTTGACATATCTATATAGTTATTTCGCAGCCGAAATCAAATGTATAACTATATAAGGTAATGTAACAATGGAAAAGAACATCAGGAAAAGAGTGTGTTGGTTGGCTGCGGTATTGAGTGCCGTGCTGGTAGTATTATTTGGCTATTGGTTCTTCTTGTACCCTCATGGCTATTGGCAAAAGAAGAAGGAGGCTGAGAAGAATGAATATATGGATAGGAGGATGCTTTGGCGGAAGTCGGAGAAGATGACCATGCAACAGATGTTGTCGGACATGACGCTAATGGCTAAGGGGGATTCGGTCCTGGTTTGTTGGCTAACTGGTCTCTCGCTTCCCGTTTATCGTGACTTCATTCATGGTACTGCGCAACCTACAAGGAATGCTTGGGCTGAGACGAGATATTGGTATATGTCTTTTCTCACCAATGGCAGAGAATGGATGGAGGAAAGAATTGAGAAGAGAATTTGTAAAAGTTTAATCTTCGTAGAATCAAGTCGATTTCAGGTGCAGAAGGATTCCTTGAAGGATTATCTCAATGAGAAACCTACTCATACGGAGATTGAATATGATAAGATGTATCCAGCTTTTGGTAAGCCTACTGATAAAGAGTTTGAAGATTGGAGAAAAGAGTATAAACGATTTCAATTGTTCTAAGGGGTATGAATGCAAAGATAAGATTGGTGTTGGCTGTAGTTTTAGCCTTGTGTTTCTTGGGTTTGTCTATAGGAGCACTAGATGTGGTGCCCAAACATATAGAAGATAGATTCTATGTTGTGGGTGTGGAAGGTAAATGGTCGAATTTAGTTTCCCTCTTGTTCTATGTCATGGCTGTAATGTGTGGCTTTTATGGTTGGTTAGTGTTTAGACATATAAAATATAAAAGAAGATATGGATAGAATTTTGGGGTATCTAGCTATGGTCTACATCTTTTTGCCCTGGCGACCGATAGTTGTATTGGTGGCAGCGATACTGTTTGTCAACATCAATGGTACGGAATTGTATGGATGGCAAGCTGGTTTGGCGCATGGATTGTTCTTCCTGCCTAATCTGGTGAGGCATCTCTTTGACGGTGATGTCCTTTTCAAGGCTACCAATTGTACTACTGGTTATCTTGTTGCCTGGTGGATAGCTACAGTTGGCTCGTGTATCGGTTGGCTCGTTGATGCTTGCTTTTCTTTTATGAAAGCATATTCATTTTTTGGGAGGCGATAAGGCAGGAGATGATTGATATCTTAAAGGATATGACGAAGAGTTATGAAACCGGCGAATGCCTGAATGGGGAGGAATAAAAGAATCCTCAGATTGGGAACACACTGTGTGCCCAATCTGAGGATACGATGACTGTCTCCTTATCAAGATACCTTTCTATCTTGTCGATATATGATTGACGAATAATAGTTGCCATATTTTTATCTTTTATAATGGATATAAATCGGAAACATTTTATTTTCTATAAAATACAAAAAAGGAGTTCCCTATGCAATATAGTTTTAGATAATCCGTTATCTAACAATCCGCAAAAACGAAAATGCTGATAATCTTTGTGGATGTAGTAAGATTTGAAGCAAAAAGTGTAACATCAAAAGATTAATTATGAGAAGAATTGCATTTTATCCAGTAGGAGGCGAGCGTGTTAGTCTACCAGAGAGGCATATCAAGGCTTATGTAGACGATTATTGTCACGAGTTTGGACAGACGGATACAGACACAAAGTTGATGCATCTGCTTTATGTTGCCGACAAGGGCTTTGATATCTTATCGCATATTCGTGAGTTTTTAGACAATCATCCTGAAATTGCCCAAGATAGTATCAAGCAAACATTGGCGTATTTTGTTTCGCATCTTAGATACCCTGAAGGCGATAGATATGTGGATGACCAGTTTGTAATGGCTAATTATCTTAAAGAAACACTTAGTTTAGAGAAAGTGTTGGATCTTCTCATGATGGAGATTAGATTGAGATTCTCTTATACAGAAGACGATAAGTCTGTAACTTTTACGCAGAAATACCTAAGGTGGGATAGTCTGGCTTCATTGAAAAAGTCTTTGAAAGGTGAAGAGCTACTAAAATGTATGGTTAATCCTACTGGCTATTATAGTGTATCTGAATCTGATATTGTTAAAGAGAATCTTTGGCCTAAGCTGACTGGGGAGTATATGCGTTCGCATTGGTATGACGAGTCCATAAAAATGGTTTATCCAAATTCTTACGAGGAGCAAGTGATAAATGAATTCAATAAAAAGGCAAAAGAGGATTGCCGGTACTTTCTTGGTGCTCCTGCTGAGCCGTGGAGAGGTAACCCACTCAAGGCGAAAGTCGTTATTCTTAGCCTAAATCCAGGATTTAAGTTAGGTGTGAATGATAATGTGCAATATGAAAGATATAGGGCACCTTTAGAGGATGCTATGGCGGAGTTGATCAATACGCTGTCATTTCAAGTGAGAGGATTGCTCACCCCACAGGAATCTTATGTTAAGAGTCATGAAGAGTTCAAGGAAAAATATAGCATGGAGGGTTCCCAAGTCCTTTGTGGCGATGCATTGAATGAAATCGGTGACTATTATTGGTATAATAATATTAATCGCCTCAACATAAATCATCAAAAGGAATATGAGTTCTTCCGAAACTTTGCAATAGTTCAGTATTGTGCTTACACTTCTGTTTCTTTTAAGGATTTTCCAAGGGGTGTTGTGTTGCCATCTCAGGAATTAACGAAGAAACTAATTAGATATTTGGCTTATGAAAGAGAAGATGTGGTGTTTGTTATTATGCGAAGTGCAGCAAAATGGAAGAAATTATTAGATGCTGATGTTTGGGAAAAGATGCAATCACGTCTTATCGTTAATAAGAATATGAGTCAGTCTTTGTCTGAGAATAATCTTGGTAAAAAAAACTTCAATATGCTCATAGAGTATTTGAAATAACTGAAGAAAGGGTACGAGAGTATCTTAGGTTACTTTTTTAAGTATCTTAAGATAGTTAACGATGTATTGGAAATATACCCTCACCATTCGCCCCAGCCGTGATTTCCTTCAGGAACTGTTGTGGCATGGCAGAAATATCATCGTACTGAAGCCTGAGAACTTGAGGCAGGAGATGATTGGTATCTTAAAGGATATGACGAAGAGTTATGAAACCGGTGAATGCTTGAATGGGGAGGAATAAAAGAATCCTCAGATTGGGAATACACTGTGTGCCCAATCTGAGAAATTCCTGTTATTTATATTCCTTCTGTCAGGAATTTGCGAAGATGCAGGTGCGTGATGCCGTCATCATCATTTTTGGTGAGCAGAGGGGTCATGGAGATAACGTACTTCGGGTAGTTGTCCTTGATAGCACGGAGATTACCAAACTCACGCTCTCTGGTTGCATCGTCGGCTATGATATAGGAAGCTTGCACGTAGATGCGTTCGCCGCCTGGTTTGGTACATACAAAGTCGATTTCTCCAGCTTGCAGTTGTCCTACATATACTTGATAGCCCAAGCGTATGAGGTTTTGATAGATGATATTCTCTATCACTTTCTCAATGTCTCCTTCACGTGTTCCCCCGGCAATGGCATTTCTGATGCCGTTGTCTTCGAAATAAAACTTATCGTTGGTTTCAAAGATGCGTTTGCCGTGGATGTCATAGCGGTTCACCTTGTGTAGGATATAGGCTTCACAAAGGAAGGATATGTAATTGATGATAGCCGTGGACGTTATAGATTCGCCTTGTGATTTCATATATTTGGCGATACTGTTGGCGGAAATCAACTTACCGGTGTTGTCTGCGAGAAAACGTACTAAATTCTCTAAGAATGGCACGTTTCTTATTTGGTTGCGCATAATGACATCCTTAAGTAAGACGGTATGGTAAATATCCATCTGGTATTCACGTGCATCATCCTCTTCCAGTCCTATCTTTGCCAGACCAGGCAAGCCACCATACTGAATGTACAGAGCAAGTGCTTCGTCATTATCTGATAGTTGATGAAATTCCAGAAACTCGTTATAGCTCAGCGATTGGATATAGATTTCCTTATATCTGCCACCGATGAGTGTGCTCAGTTCATTGCTCAGCATGCGGGCATTGCTACCTGTGATGATAATGTCGGTGTTGGGTTCTGTGCGATAACTTCGAATGGATCGTTCAAATTCCTTGATGTCTTGTATCTCATCGATAAGGATATAGTTATGTTTATCGGACTGAAAGTGCTCTCCGATATAGTCGTTGAGATCCTGATAGGTCTGAATGTTGTCAAACTCTCTTTTCTCCTTATCTATAAAGATGATATTGTTGCAGTCATCTGCCTTCTTGCGGTCACGAATCATTTTCATCATGCAGCTTTTACCTACACGACGTTGACCTACTAATACGATGATGGTCTCCTTTCCAAGATACCTTTCTATCTTGTCGATGTATGATTGACGAATAATAGTTGCCATATTTTTATCACTTATAAATGAAATTTTCTGCAAATATACGATTTTTATCTTTTATAATGGATGAAAATCCTAAATATTTTGCTTTTATCTTCTATAAAAGATAAAAAATGGCGTTTTATTCTCATTTTATGATAATCATAAAGTGATTATTTATCTTCCTTCAGATACCAGTCTTTGATGTATCCGGAATAATGCTTGGCAAACTCCTCGGCTTGGCCGGGAGCGCAAGCTTTCACCTTCTTGGCAGGAATACCCGCCCAAATCTCATGTGCAGGAACCTTGGTGCCATGGGTAACTACAGCACCTGCTGCAATAATAGCCCCTTCTCCAATGTCAGCCTTATCTAGCACGGTGGCATTCATTCCGATGAGTGCACCTTTTCTGACTGTGGCTCCGTGGACGATGG
>ERZ1106978.1386-NODE-1386-length-13798-cov-2.446191_pt1 | contig 13798 bp, 10 predicted proteins | sample MGYA00403689_ERZ1106978 | MGnify/ENA primary metagenome ERZ1106978 (study PRJEB35170, sample SAMEA104062434) | human gut metagenome | biome: human gut; feature: human-associated habitat; material: faeces | place: Denmark | collected 2012-08-02 ...
AACTTTATTTCAAATCATACTTTATCCTCATTTCCTTTTGCTCCGCCTCAGGAAGCAGATAAAAAAGCAGATTATCTTGGACTTGGCAAGGAAGATAATCCTGCGTTGGGTTATCGTGCCATAAGAATATGTCTGGAGCAGCCGGATATATTCAAAACACAGTTGAGAGCATTATTAAGAGCTGCTAAATATGGTAATTTATCTATAATGTATCCAATGATTATTTCTGTGGAAGAAGTTGTAAGTATTAAGAAGATTGTTGCTGAGGTGGCAGAGGAACTGGAGAATGAGAATATTCCATATGAGATTCCAGAGCAGGGAATTATGATAGAGACACCAGCGGCAGTTATGCTAAGTGAGGAACTTGCAGAGCTTGTAGATTTCTTTAGTATAGGTACTAATGACCTTACACAGTATACACTTGCAATTGACAGGCAGAATAACAGACTGGACAGATTTTATAATCCGCATCATGAGGCAGTTCTCAGGATGATTGAGATGACCATACAGGGAGCACATAAGCATGGCAAATGGGTAGGAATCTGCGGAGAACTTGGAGCAGATACCACTCTTACAGAGAGATTTATTAAGATGGGTATAGATGAGCTTAGTGTATCGCCATCAATGGTACTTGGTGTTCGTAGCAGAATATGTGAAATGGAGTGATAAGTGATGAAAATATACAAAGCAAAAGATTATGCTGATATGAGTAGAAAGGCAGCTAATATTATATCAGCACAGATTATTATGAAGCCGGAATGTGTACTTGGACTTGCGACTGGTTCAACGCCAGTTGGGTTATATAAGCAGTTAGTAGAATGGTATAAAAAAGGTGACTTGGATTTTTCAGCAGTTAAGACTATTAATCTTGATGAGTATAAGGGACTCAGTCAGGACAATGATCAGAGTTATTATTATTTTATGCATAAGAATTTATTTGATAATGTGAATATATCAGTTGATAATACTCATATTCCTAATGGAATGGAGCAGGATTCGGAAAAAGAATGTAACAGATATTCTGAACTGATTAAGTCTCTTGGTGGTATTGATTTACAACTTCTTGGAATAGGTCATAATGGACACATAGGATTTAATGAACCATCAGATTCATTTGAAAAACAGGTTCATTGTGTTGATTTAACAGAATCTACAATAGAAGCTAATAAGAGGTTTTTTGAATCAGCAGAAGATGTTCCAAGACAGGCATACACAATGGGAATCAAGACAATAATGCAGGCAAAGAAGATTCTGGTTGTTGCAAGTGGAGAAGATAAAGCACAGATTGTGAAAGAAGCCTTTTTTGGACATATTACACCATATGTTCCTGCATCAGTTCTGCAGCTGCATAATGATGTAACACTGGTAGCAGATGAAGCAGCTCTTAGTAAGATTTATTAAAGCATATTAACTTGGTGAATAGAAAGTTGTGAAGATATGATTATAAAGAATGCTGATGTTTATACACAGGATAATGTATTTGTTAAGGGAGATGTCGTTGTAGATAACGGCACATTCACCAAAGTGCTGGAAGCCCCTGATTATGTTGACAATGAAGTAGTAGATGCTACAGGACTTAAGATGATTCCAGGACTTGTTGACATTCATTTTCATGGATGCAAAGGCGCAGATATGTGTGATGGAACTAAAGAGGCACTTGATATAATTTCGCGGTATGAGGCTTCTGTCGGAGTGACGAGTATATGTCCGGCAACCATGACGATAGCTAAGGAAGAACTTGTTGAAGTTATGAAGAATGCCGGAGAGTATTCATATAATGGTGGAGCCCATCTGGTAGGAATTAATATGGAGGGACCTTTTATAAGTCCACAAAAAAAGGGTGCACAGGCAGCAGAGAATATTATGCATTGTAATTATGAGTATTTCTGTGAACTCCAGAAAGCTGCAAATGATTTAATAAAGATTGTTGATATTGCACCAGAAGAGCCGGGTGCGATGAATTTCATAGATAAAGTAAAAGATAATGTTGTGGTGTCGATTGCTCATACAGCAGCGGATTATGATACTGCGATGGAGGCAATTCAACATGGTGTAACTCATGCAACACATTTATACAATGCAATGCCCCCTATGAATCATAGAAAGCCTGGTGTTATAGGTGCAGTAAGAGATTCATATCAATGTCATGCAGAACTGATATGTGATGGAGTTCATATTCATCCATCAGTAATACGGGCAACATTTGCTATGTTGGGTGCGGGACGCATAATACTAATCAGTGACAGCATGAGAGCAACAGGATTAGAGGATGGCGAATATACTCTTGGAGGACAGCCTGTAGTGGTAAAAGGTAATCTGGCAACATTACATGATGGAACAATTGCCGGATCAGCAACTAATTTAATGGATTGTCTTCGATATGTCGTTAAAAAAGCAGGGATTTCATTAGAAACAGCTGTTATGTGTGCAACAGAGAATCCGGCAAAGGAAATTGGTATATATGATAAAGTCGGAAGTATTTCTGTAGGAAAACAAGCAGATTTCGTGCTTATTGATGAGGAATTGAATATTAAGAGAGTATATATTGATGGAAAGGAGATAATATGCTAGGTTTTTTCAAAGGAAAGTCAAAGGATAATATTATTTATTCTCCATGTAAAGGAAAAGTGGTGCCAATTACTGAAGTTTCAGATCCAACATTTTCAGAAAAGGTTCTTGGAGATGGATTTGCAGTAATCCCTTCTGAAGGAAAGATATATGCTCCGGCAGATGGTGAGATTTCAATGGTGTTTGATACTCTTCATGCTGTGACAATGACAACCAGTCAGGGAACAGAATTACTGATACATATTGGGCTGGATACGGTAACGCTCAAGGGAGAACCATTTATTTCACATGTTTCAGGTGGTCAGCAGGTAAAAAAGGGTGATTTACTTTTAGAGGCTGATCTTGAAAAAATAAAGTCGGCAGGATTGGATACGATTACACCAGTCCTTATATGCAATACCGACGATTATAATAAAATTAATCTAATAAAGGAGGGTGAGGTATCTATTGATGATGAAGTTCTGAAAATATCATAATTACTCAGGATTTCACAATGCGCGTGATTGGGATAACCCCGATTAATAATGATTTAAAGGAGGAGAAAAGTATGAAATTTCTTCAAAAACTGGGAAAAGCGTTAATGCTTCCTGTGGCAGTACTGCCTATATGTGGTATCCTTATGGGTATCGGTTATATGCTGTGTCCAGAAGCTGTGCAGGGTGGAGATATTCAGGGCGCAGCTGATATGATTGGTCTGTTTCTTGTAAAAGCTGGTGGAGCTTTAATTGATAACATGGCAATCCTTTTTGTAATTGGTGTCGGTGTAGGTATGTCAGATAAAAATGATGGTACCGGAGGAATTGCGGCACTTGCTTCGTGGCTTATGATGACAACACTTCTTTCTACAAAGTTTGTTACAGTAATTATACCTTCTATAGCAGACAGTGCAACTAAAACTCTTGCATTTAACAAGATTGAGAATCCATTTATTGGTATTCTTGCTGGTATAATCGGTGCTATGTGTTATAACAAGTTTAAAGATACAAAATTACCAAACTGGTTATCTTTCTTTAGTGGAAAACGATGCGTAGCAATTGTTTCAGGAGTAGTATCAATTCTTGTATCTGTTGTGTTATTATTTGTATGGCCATTACTGTTCAGCGCATTAGTAAGCGTTGGTAAGGCAATTGTAAAGCTTGATATTGTTGGTGCAGGTATCTATGCATTCTTGAACAGATTGTTAATTCCTACCGGATTACATCATGCGTTGAACAACGTATTCTGGTTTGATACTATCGGACTTGGAGATTTACAGCACTTCTGGGCAGGACAAACATCAAGTGATGTTTCATGGAGTCTTGGAATGTATATGTCAGGCTTCTTCCCATGTATGATGTTTGGTGTTCCTGGTGCAGCTTTAGCTATGATTAAATGTGCAAAGCCAGCTAAGAAAAAAGTAGCTATAGGACTTGTTGCTTCTGCAGCATTATGTGCATTTATCTGTGGTGTTACAGAACCATTTGAATTTGGTTTCATGTTCCTTGCTCCTGGACTCTATGTTATCTATGCACTTCTTTATGGTATATTTACAATGATTACAGTTGCATTAGGCTTCAGAGCAGGATTTAGTTTCTCAGCAGGTGCTACTGACCTGTTATTCTCATCATCTCTTCCGGCAGCACAGAAGACATGGTTGATAATTCCTCTTGGTATAGCAGCATTCTTCGTATTCTATTTTGTATTCTTATTTGCCATTAAGAAATGGGATTTAAAGACTCCTGGCAGAGAAGATGATGATATAGAAGCAGAAAAGAAAGTTGAACTTGCAAGTGACGATTATACAGCAATTGCAAAGACAATTCTTGAAGGCTGTGGCGGAAAAGAGAATATTGCAAGCATAGATAATTGTATTACAAGACTGAGACTTGAAGTAAAGGATATTACACTTGTTAATGATAAGGTTATTAAATCAGCTGGTGTTGCTGGTGTTATGAAACCTGGAAAGACATCTGTACAGGTTATTATAGGAACTAAGGTACAGTTTGTTGCGGATGCATTTTCTAAGCTTTGTGAATAATTAAAATGTTAAAATAAAGATAATATAAAAATCCCCGGTAAGACTGCCAGAACAGCAGCTTATCGGGGATTATTTCATGTGTTACTTTACCATGCTTAAAAATTCTTCATCAGATATCTTAGAATTCATTACAGCATTCTTAATTGCAGCGGACATAACGCGGGCAGCAAGTGTTCCTGCGAAGTTGATATCAACATGTACAGCTTCACCGTTGCCTCGTTTTGCAGTGCTTGCAGCATATATTGTATCTCCGTCTGCCATTGTGCCGACCGGATTAATGCAGCGTGCATACGCATTTCTTGCCATAGATGCAATCTTGTTAAGTTCAGCCTTGTTAAATGCAGCGTTGGTTATAATCGCACCGATTGTTGTGTTGCCAGTGAACATATCGCGAGGTGCCATGAACTGATAGAGCGTTTCTTCGCAGCTGATATATTCTGTTCTGTCAGAATTCTTAAGTCCGGCAAGCTTTTTACCGGTTTCGTAATCTGATATATCACCAAGTGCATTTACAACAACAATTGCTGTCATTGTAAATGTGCCTGCCTTCACTGAATATATTCCAAGTCCTGACTTTTCAGCCTGCTTCATTCCCATAATCTTGCCGACAGTCGCACCTGTTCCGGCACCGATACAGCCCTGAACGGGGTCGTTGCTATCCGAATTGGCAGCGGTGGAAGCATCAGTATTGACAACACCGGCCTTCATAAGTGCCTTAATGCAGGCCTCATATCCCATAGTACTGTCCGGGCGTACTTTAGAGCTTCCATATCCAAGATCAAATATGCATGACTGGCATACAAGCGGAACAAGTGAAACGCCTGTGTTATATCCTATACCATGTTCTTCAAGACATGTCATAACTCCGTCAGATGCGGCAAGACCGTATGCTGAACCGCCTGACAGCACGATGGCATTAATCGGATTGTCAGCAGTCATAGGCATAGTAAGAGGTGTTTCTCTTGATGCCGGACCGCCACCGCTAATGTCACAGCCTGCTGTAGCTCCGTCTGGAAAATATATAACAGTTACACCAGTGCCAGCTTCCTTATTGGAAGCATGACCTAATCTAAAATCATTAATATCATTAACTGAAATCTCTGTAAACAAAACTAATCCTCCGTTGATTAATGTCCGATTTATTCAATCAAAGTGACTGACTAATTCTGGTTAAGCTTAAGTGCAGCATATAATGCACGGGAAACCACACTAGCAACAATAAAGCAGATTCCTGCCTCAATAAGTCCCTGAACACCAACAAATAATACTACGAATATAAGTGGGTTCTTAGCTCCGAGTGCAGTAACGAAGGCCTGTACATAATCTGTATTATAGAAGAAGAGAACAAGTGAACTCATGAATAATAAAGTATTAAGTAAAGGACAGCAGAGGCTTGCTATATAATAAGAAAATTTCTTAACTCCATTAATACTGTGAAGTCCCTTGAATATAAGTCCTGTAAGGAAGCCTTCAAGAGTTCTTGTTACTACTGTTGTTACAAATGTACCAAATGGATTAATTCCGAGAAGAACAGTTCCCATTGCGCCTCCAACGAAGCACTGATAAAAGCTTGTAAGTCCGAATGTCAGACCACAGATTAAACCGCCGACAGGTCCTAAGATGATAGCACCTACAGCTACAGGAACAGTTAAAAGGGTGATAGAAAGTCCAGGGGTACGGATGTAGCCTAATGGGGTCAGTGACATAACGAGTATGACCGCAACCATAAGTGCCAGCTCCACCATGTACTTAGTGTTGAACTTCGTTGCAGAAGTTCGAGTTGCATTGATAGTATTCATATTGTCTCCTTTGCGGAAAGGTATGCAGCCCTTCCGGCTTGTTAAGATACATCTCCGAAAAACGGATGACGTTCGCGCGTATAATAACATATATATTGTTATTATTCAAACATTCTTTATAAATTATTTATAAAAATACATTTGACATTAATTTACTATGATGAAAATCGGTGTTAATATAAGAAACGCTTATTTATTATTGAAAGCAGATTTTTTGAAAATATTTATTAATAAAGATGGGAGAGTGTTTATGAGCAGAATTATTAAAAATGTGCTGCCATACTGGAAGTCGATAGTGCTGGTATTTGCACTGCTTATTGTTCAGGCAGTGTGTGACTTGTCGCTTCCTGCGTATACTTCAGATATCATTGATACAGGTATACAGAATGGAGGCATAGAGCATACTGTGCCAGAAAAGATTACTAAGGAAGAATTTGACACTGCGAAGCTTTTTATGACAGAGGAAGAAGCACAGCTGTGGGAACAGTCGTATTCTTATAATGAAGATGATAATGTCTATGAATTAAGTGTCAAAGGTTCTAAGAATAAGACTGATTTAGACGACACACTTTTTACAGCACTTATAATTAACAACCAGATGTCTTCAGTGACTGAAAGTGCATTCAAGAGCCGTATGGCAGAGCAGATGCATGTAAGTGAAGAACAGCTTGCCAATGTTTCGGTAGAAGATATTGGAAAGTCTATGGGCGTTGAACTAACTACATTTACACAGATGATGGAAGATTCGGATGGTAATGAGGTTGAAACTATATGTGTGGATATGAGACAGATAGTGAAGGCAATGTATAGTGCAGGGGCTATGAGTAAAGACGATATCCTTTCTATGCGAAGCGAATTCCAGAAGACTATTGATACCATGGGAAAGACTCTTGTTTCGTCTATGGGCGTTGATTATGCAAAGAGCATGGATGCCAAGGCAGGAATGGACATGGATTCTATCCAGACTAAGTATCTGTGGGCAGCTGGTCTTAAGATGGTTGCCATGGCACTTCTTATGGCGGTTACTTCTGTATGTATAGGCTTCCTTGCATCAAGAGTTGGTGCAGGCGTTGCAAGAGATATGAGAGGAAAACTGTATTCTAATGTCATGGGATTCTCTAATGCTGAGATGGACAAATTCTCTACAGCATCACTTATCACAAGAACAACTAATGATGTACAGCAGGTTCAGATGGTTACGGTTATTATGCTGAGAATGATTCTGTATGCACCAATTCTTGGTGTTGGAGGAATTATAAAGGTTGTTGGAACGGGAGCCGGCATGGGCTGGGTTATAGTTATGGCTGTTGCGGTTATCATTGCATTTGTAATGCTTCTTATGGTAATTGCGATGCCTAAGTTCAAGCTTATGCAGAAGCTGGTAGATAATGTCAATCTTGTATCCAGAGAGATTCTTACAGGTCTTTCTGTAATAAGAGCCTTTGGAAGAGAGAAGAAGGAAGAGGAAAGATTTGATGAAGCTAATAAGAAGCTTACTAAGACAATGCTCTTTACTAACAGAACAATGACATTCATGATGCCAAGCATGATGTTTATCATGAATGGTTTGTCAGTTCTTATCGTGTGGGTTGCCGCACACAGAATTGATGCCGGAGTTATGCAGGTAGGTTCTATGACTGCATTTATAACATATTCGATGCTCATAGTTATGTCATTCCTTATGCTTACAATGATGTCTGTAATGCTTCCAAGAGCGATGGTTGCAGCTGACCGTATAGATGAAGTTATTAATACACATTCTTCAATAGAAGACTCTGAGAATCCTGAGACAATTGAGTCTGCAAAGGGTGTAGTTGAGTTTAATCATGTAAATTTCATGTATCCGGGTGCTAAAGCGAACGCACTTGAGGATATTACATTTAAAGCAGAGCCGGGTAAGACTACAGCAATTATAGGAAGTACGGGCTGTGGAAAGTCAACGCTCGTTAATCTTATTCCAAGATTGTATGATGTTACAGGAGGAAGCATTACTATTGATGGTCATGATATAAGAAATATCTCTATGCATGACTTAAGAAGTGAGCTTGGTTACGTGCCTCAGAAGGGAATGCTTTTCTCTGGTACTATTGCAAGTAATTTAAGATTCGGTAATCCTGATGCAAGCGATGAAGATGTCGTTAAGGCAGCACAGATTGCACAGGCAACTGAGTTCATTGATAATAAGGCTGAGAAGTATGACAGTCCTATAGCACAGGGCGGTACTAATGTTTCAGGCGGTCAGAAGCAGAGACTTTCTATTGCCAGAGCAATAGCAAAGCACCCAAGAGTGTTTATATTTGATGACAGTTTTTCAGCACTTGATTTAAAAACTGACGCAATTCTTCGTAAGGAGCTTGCTGCAAATGTGTCTGATGCCACTGTTATTATTGTAGCTCAGCGAATCAGCACAATCCTTCATGCAGATCAGATTCTTGTTATGGATGATGGTAAGATTGTTGGCAAGGGAACGCATGAAGAACTTATGAAGACATGTGAGACATATCAGCAGATTGCAAGTTCACAGCTTTCTGCTAAAGAGCTTGGAAAGGAGGCCTAGTCAGTATGGAAGATAATAAAAATATCAAAATGCCACCGAAAAGAAGAATGGGACCTCCGGGAAGAGGAATGGCACCTGTTGAGAAAGCCAAGGATTTCAAAGGATCAATAGGAAAGCTTATAAGATATATTGGAAGCTATAAGATTGCGATAATATTTGTTGCAGTTATGGCTGTATGCTCAACAGTATTTTCTGTTGTAGGTCCGAAGGTTCTTGGTAAGGCAACTACAGCTCTGTCAGAAGGTCTTGTAAAGAAAATCGGTGGAACTGGCGGAATTGACTTTGGAAAGATTGGAACAATTCTTATATTCGTGCTTTGTCTGTATGCCGCAAGTGCAGTATTTAACTTTGTACAGGGCTGGATAATGACAGGCATTACACAGAAGGTATGCTACAGATTAAGAAAAGAAATCAGCGAGAAGATTAACCGTATGCCTATGAAGTATTTCGAGAGCAGGACATATGGTGAGGTGTTATCAAGAATTACTAACGATGTTGATACACTTGGAATGGGACTTAACCAGAGTATTACAACAATCATTACATCTTTAACTACTATGATTGGTGTTCTTGTTATGATGTTAAGCATTTCACCGCTTATGACACTTATTGCGGTTATAATACTTCCAATATCAGTCGGACTTGTTTCTTTCGTTGTTAAGAAGTCACAAGGATATTTCAAAACACAGCAGGAGTATCTTGGACATATTAACGGACAGATTGAGGAAACTTATGGCGGACATATGATTGTTAAATCATTTAACAAAGAAAAGGATATGGTTGATTCATTTAACAAGACTAATGATGTCCTTTATGGTTCAGCATGGAAGTCACAGTTCCTTTCAGGAATGATGCAGCCAATCATGATGTTTGTAGGTAACTTAGGTTACGCATGTGTTGCATTAACCGGCGGTCTTCTTGCTATTAAAAATGTTATAACAATCGGTGATATTCAGGCATTTATCCAGTATGTGAAGAATTTCACACAGCCAATCCAGCAGATTGCTCAGGTTATCAATCAGGTACAGTCTATGGCAGCAGCCTCCGAGAGAGTATTTGAATTCTTAGAAGAAGAAAACGGCAACCCTTTTCGCCTGTGTATCCGTCTTCTGAAAGACTGGATAAAAACAGGAAGTGAGCGTATTACATTCCAGATCCACAGAAACCTTCTGGCAGACCTAAGCGTAACAGGACAGAACCAGATGTTTGGGATCCGTGGTTTTCTGATGAAAGACGAACTTTATAAATCCTTCGTAGAAGAATTGTACAACCGCTTAGACAAAGACCGCTACCCGACCACAATAGAAACATTGTGCTACATAGTAGACATGGCAATTATGATCCTGATCAAATCCATGGCAATGTATTACCAAAATCCTTCCGAAAAAGAAACCATCATCCAGGTATTAACAGAAGAAATGACGATCCTGGAAAGAGGAATGTGTACCCAGACTTCACAGCAGTCATAAACGAAATGAGGAGACTTAGCAATGAAAAATATCACAAAAAAAATCACACGGATATCCACTGTACTTACAGCATCCATTCTGTCAGCAGCCCTTCCACTTACAGCTCTGGCAGCCCAGAACAGCCCGGATGATAATACCTATCAGCCAAAAGACGTTCAGACAGTAGACTACAAAAAAAGTTTAACTCCGGAATTTGCCTATTCCGCAGAAAAATGGGCAACCCTTCGTGACAACATCATGGAATACGGCGAATTAGCAGACCTGATCCACGAATACAACCCAACCGTTTTAAGCAACCGTTCCACTTACAAAGACCAGAAAAACAAAAACTTAAATGACATCTATGACGACTATATGAAAGACATTGATGACATCTGGGATCAGGCTGACAACGCAGACAACGATGTAACCTGGGCTTCCCTGCGTTACTCCGCAGGCCTTTTAACCAAACAGGCAGACAATAACTACGAAGACGCGGAAATGGAAAAGATCCAGTATGACCAGCAGGAAGCAAAACTGGTATACCAGGCACAGGAAATGATGGTTTCCTTAGAGCAGTCCGCATATAACCTGGAAAACTTACAGAGTACCAGAGATCTTCTGCAGCAGCAGTACGAAGCAACCCAGGCTCAGATGTCCGTAGGAATGGCAACCCAGACCGATGTCCTTACAGCTTTAAAGAGTGTACAGGATCAGGATACAGCCATTTTAACAGCAAAAAAGAGCCAGGAAAATGTACACAGAAATCTGTGCCTTATGTTAGGCTGGAGCGCAGATGCACAGCCTGAGATCAGAGAAGTACCACAGCCGGATTTATCCCGTGTAGATGCTTTAGATCCAAACGCAGATGCCCAGACAGCCATTGACAACAACTATGATGTAAGATACTACACCAAAAAAGCAGGCAACTTAACAAGCCAGGATCTGATCGAGTCCAACCAGGCAGCTATTGTAAATGCAAAAGATACAGCCATCCGTTCCTTAAAAACACAGTACAACACCGTACTTACTACAAGAGACTCCTTAAATGCAGCTAAAGCACAGCTGCAGGTAGCAGAAGCAAATTTAAACCTTGCCCAGGCAAACCTTGCAGTAGGAAGCCAGACCAAACTGCAGTACCAGAGTACATTAAACACCTATACATCAGCCAAAAACGATGTAAACACCAAAGAATTACAGCTTCTCCTCGCATTAGAGGCCTATGACTGGAATGTAAAAGGACTTACCACCTCAAATTAATAGATGCACTCCCGGAGGCTTTCTCGCAAGATCAAATACAAAAAGACTTCGAGAGTACATAGAGAGAAAGGACAAAAAAGATGAAAAAAAATCATTTAAGCTCCATGACAGCAGCCACAATGGCATTCCTGCTGGCAGCGTCCGCTCCTTTTCAGGTATTCGCAGAAGAAGCAAACCCGGACAGCAGCTATTCTGTTGATCAGGAACGCCTTACAGATAATCAGTTAGACTATGACGAAATAGGTGCCAGAGTAAAAGAATATTACGGTCCCATCAAAAGTGCCTACAACATGGTACGGGGAATGACAGAAGATCAGGGGCAGATCGCAGTTAATGAGAGGACCATGGCAGACGATCTTATTTCCCAGGCAAGAGCAGCAGAAGACCTTGCCAAAGACCAGACAGGTATGGATCAGATGATCAACAAGGCAACGGCAAAAGCGCTGCGTAAGACTGCAAATCAGATGCGTACAATGGCCAACAATATGGACCGGTCATTATCCCGGAAGAACTCTTCTGAAAAACAGATCGACCGCCAGGCCAACAGTTTGATCCTTAATGTAGAAATGATGTTAAACCAGTATCAGCAGCTGCAGTCCCAGCGTACTATAGCAGCAAAAGGTGTAGAACTGGCTACAGCAGCAAAACAGCTGCAGAACACCATGCAGGCCCAGGGAATGGCAGTTGACGCAGATGTACTTTCCGCAGCAGCCAGCCTTTCTTCCGGTCAGTCCCAGTTAAATACACTGGATGCAGGAATTGAGCAGATCTGTAAAATGCTCTGTTCCTTTACCGGATACGACGAAGCATCTAATCCAGTATTCGGAGAAGTACCGGCAGCAGATCCATCCTACATTGCCACAGTCAATGTAGCAGAAGATAAAGAAAAAGCAGTAAATAACAACTACGAGCTGATCAGTCTCAGAGGACAGACAGGCGGCGGAATGACAGATCTGCAGATCCGTACCTCAAAGACAACTACACAGATCGCCAATAAACTGCGCAATGTAGAATATTCCGAAGAAAATGTCCGTTCCAATATCCAGGCGCTGTATGATGCAATGGAAGAAAAAAATTCCTCCTATTCAGCAGCCAAAACAGCCTACGAAAGCGGCCAGATCTCCTGGCAGGCAGCGCAGGTGCAGAAGGCCAATGGCATGCTAAGCAACATCCAGTATATGCAGCAGGAACTGGCATGGCTTCAGGCACAGTCCGGATATAAATGTGCAGACCTGGCTCTCCAGCAGGCCATCCAGAATTACAAATGGGCAGTAGCAGGTGCTTCCGTATCTGCGGACACCCAGTAATGATCATATTTCAAAATAAATAAACTAAATCTTCCAAAGAAAAAGCGGCAGTTGTCAAAAAAGTAACAACTGTCGCTTCTTAATTATCAAAACAAAAGAAAATATAACTATTGCACATAAAAAAAAGATAAATTTTGTAACAACTGGTTGTTATTAACAAAAAGTGGTGCTATTATAAACAAAAGGGGAATATAATAATTCAGTAGAGGGAGTGGAACATGCTGTAGTTTTCTGAAATTGAGGTGATGTGAATGGTAACCAGGAGTTTGGACGTAAGAAAAAAGGCGCTGAATCCAATACCGATTTCTTATCTGATTCAGACCGCAAACCGTTTTGATTGTGACATTTTCGTAACCGATGACAAAAAAACAGCAAATTTAAAACACTACGAAGAAATGAAAAATTTAAGTTTATATGGTTTTCTGACCATATGTTTTAAGGGGAGAGATGAAACAGAGGCAGATAATTGTATAAGAAAGATCCTATGGCAGGATGAGTATTACATGTAACAGACAAGGAAGTGTAAAAATGCACAGTAACGTATAAACAGGAGACCTGGAAGGGGACGTCTCCTGTTTTTGTTATGATACCAGATTTTTAACCTTTTGACCCTGTATCATGCAAATATGCATCCGCATCCTTAAAAAAGCTCCACACGATCATCAGGATAATAAATCCAATAGGAAAAGCAGCGACAATGGATACAGACTGAAGACTGCTCATGGAATTTTCTGAAAAGATCAGTGCAATAGGGAAAAGCATTAAAGTAATGGCCCAGAACAGTTTTACCTGCTTGTGAGGCTCTTCCTCGGCGCCCAGGGACTTATAGGAGTATGAACTAG
>ERZ1106978.1388-NODE-1388-length-13794-cov-3.601063_pt1 | contig 13794 bp, 10 predicted proteins | sample MGYA00403689_ERZ1106978 | MGnify/ENA primary metagenome ERZ1106978 (study PRJEB35170, sample SAMEA104062434) | human gut metagenome | biome: human gut; feature: human-associated habitat; material: faeces | place: Denmark | collected 2012-08-02 ...
GTTTAAGGGGAAAGTGGGTTTTTTCCCCATATAAGTAAAAGCCTCCCTACGTTATAAAACGTGGGAGGCTTTTTGGGCTGTATAGCCATGCGATGACAATGTGGGTCAAATCAGTATCATGCCGGCTTCCTTGCATTCCCGGCGCATTTCTTCGGGCCAGATGCTCGACTGGGTTTCGCCTACATGTGCTTTGTGGAGCAGCACCATACACAGGCGGCTTTGCCCTATGCCGCCACCGATGGATTGGGGCAGAGTACCATCGAGCAGCCGACGGTGGAAATAAAGGTTCTTACGGTCTTCTTTTCCGCTCAGTTGCAGTTGTCGGAGTAAAGCTTCTTGGTCTACGCGGATGCCCATAGAGGAAAGTTCGATGGCGCGGCCCAATATGGGATACCAGATGAGCAGGTCTCCGTTCAGTCCGGCCAAGCCGGTACGTTCGTCAGTAGTGGAGTAATCGTCGTAATCCGGAGCACGTAAGTCATGCTCTTTTCCGTCGCCCAGCTTCCCGCCGATGCCGATAATGAATACGGCACCGTACTCCCGGCAGATGGCATCCTCACGTTCTTTCGGGGTGAGGTTGGGATAACGCTGGCGAAGTTCCTCGGCATGTATGAAATGTATGTCCTCCGGCAGGAATGCTTTCAATTGTGGGTAGGTCTCGCAAATAAAGAATTCCGTGCGTAGGATGGCATTGTAAATGCGGTTGACGATTTTTTTCAGGTATTCCGTGTTGCGGCTGTGGGACGGCATGACACGTTCCCAATCCCACTGGTCTACGTAAAGCGAATGCAGGTTGTCCATTTCTTCGTCCGCACGGATGGCGTTCATGTCGGTGATGATGCCGTATCCTGGTTCCACATTATACTCAGCCAGTGTGACCCGTTTCCATTTGGCCAGCGAGTGAACCACCTCCGCTTGTGCCTCGTTCATGTCTTTGATGGGGAAAGTGACAGGACGTTCCACTCCGTTCAGGTCATCGTTCATTCCTAACCCTTTGAGTACGAATAGGGGAGCAGTCACCCTACGTAAACGCAGTTCGGTGGATATGCTACTCAGGAAGAAGTCTTTTATTTTCTTAATGGCAATTTCTGTCTGCTGCAAATCCAACAGCGCATGATAGTTTTCCGGTTTGATTAAATGACTCATTGCTTTATGACGTTAATTGATTTCTTTCAGAATGTTCTGCAAAGATAGCGTATTTTTGTTAACGTGGAAGCGGATAAAGTGTTTTTTGTGTCTATATGATAATTTTTATTCTACGGATTAATTTTTTGAAATAGTTTGGTGCGTCTTTGTTTTTTTCTTAATTTTGCATCGTTTTTAAGGCTCCGTAGCTTAGCTGTATAGAGCGTCAGATTCCGGTTCTGAAGGTCGAGGGTTAGAATCCCTCCGGGGTCACGAGAGGAAAGTCCTTCACAATCTATGGATTGTGAAGGACTTTTTTTATGTTTTGTATTTGGGGATTTTTTTGTGTTTTCGTTTTCTGCTTTCCAACGGGTTCAGACTAAAAAAAGATAGCCGTCTTTCACAAGACAGCTACCTTTACATTAACCTAATTTCAATAATGAAAAACAATTCTTATTCCGTTCATGCTCGCTTGCATGATTGCTCTCTTAGTAAGAGAGCAATGGGGCTTCCCATTGCACTAATTTATAGAGATTTATGTTTTCGGATGGAACGATTTCATCAACATTTGGAAGCGTTTGCGAACGAAAAAAACAATCCTATATTTTGCAGGTTCGCTGATTTTGCTTAATTTTGTCGGTGAAGAAGGTTTTTTATTCCACTTGTATATCTCTTACTAAGAGATATATTTTTTTCTCCCTGATAGATAGTATTTTGTGTTTTTTTGATGCCTGCTTGTTTTTGTTTGACCTGAAGGACGGGTTTAGGTGTTTAGGTATTTATAGAAAACCGGTTTGTAACGCCTGAAAAGTTGTAGTATTTTCTCTGTATATAAGGACTGGGGTGTGGGTTCCGGCTCCCGGATGAGATGTTCGATAAGTAAGTTGACATTATGGGCCCAGAAAATGAATGTACGGTTGGGGGGGAAGGTCGAACTGAATTCTAATAAACGGTCCAAAGAGAAACTGGTGGAGATAATACCAGCTCCAGCACACATGGCATCGTAGGCATTGCATTCCTGTTCTATATGCGCCGGAACCATCAAGACAGGCTTGCCCATGTAAATAGCTTCGCAGATAGATTCGAATCCGGCGGTACTGGCATAGGCACGACATCCGCTCATTTGTTTCAGGAAGGCGTGGTCGTCTAATGGATAGAAACTCAGCGTGTCGTCTATGTGGCAGACTTCCGTTTCGTTTTTGCGGTCCCAAAAGAAACGAAGAGGAATGTGGGGATACGCTTTATGCCAGGCCATGACTTGGGACGAGAATCCGGAATTCACCATGTAACCATGGATGTAATGGCCTTCGGATACCGTTTGTTGCAGAACTTCTTTGCGCAAGAGAGGGGGGACGACGTAGATACGTTGCTTTTTATCATCGGCCATCCTGCTGAAAGAAAGAGCCAGCATACGGTCTGAACCGATAGCCGTAAGCCGTGTGAACATTTTCAGAAGTCCGAGTTGAGTACGGTTTACCCGAGGAAAACGAAAGTCTTTGTGGAGGAAAAGATATTGGTGTCCGATACATATCTGTCGGCTTTCAGGACGACAGAACAGGTAGGTCAGCCCGGTCAGCAGTTCGTAAAAGTTGACCACGATGTCCGCGCCGGAGGCTTTGATGCGTTGGCGGATGAACAGGATGCTTCGGGAGAATGCCGGCAAGCGCACGATATTATAAAGTATGCTTCCTGTCAGGTTATTTTTGCGGTTGGCTGGGGTAGGCAGGAAGTTCGGACTCTCGAAACGACTGAGGGGAGCTTTGAGTTTTTGCCGGAAAAATGTCGGTAGTTCCCGGTTACGGCTCTTGCCGACAAGTACTTCTACGACCTCATGCCCTTCGCGTAGCAGATGTTCTTCGAGGGTGAGAGCTTGCGTCAGGTGTCCCCTTCCTTCTCCTTGCACGATAAACAGGAATTTCATGAGGCTATGGTCAGTAAATTGGTGGCCGGTGTGTCTTGCGGGAGGCTGTCGGCGATGTCCGTATAGAAAATGATGTTCCAATGTCCGTCTTCATCTTCGGCCAGTGCGGAAAGGGTCTCCACCCAGTCGCCGGAATTGAGGTAATGTATGCCTTCGTATTCGGTATTATCCGGATGATGGATGTGTCCGCAAATGATTCCGTCGTATTTGCGGGCACGGGCAAATTCGGCCAAGGTGTGCTCGAAGTCCGAAATATAGTTGACGGCAGACTTCACTTTTTGTTTTACATGCTGCGAAAGCGAATAATAAGGTTTGCCGTGTCGTACGCGGTAACGGTTGTAGAAACTGTTGAAAGCCAACAGGAGAGTATAGCCGAGGTCACCCAACAGGGCGAGCCATTTCATTTGTGTCGTGACCCGGTCGAATATATCACCGTGAGTGACGAAGTAACGTTTGCCGCCGCTTTCCAGTTCATAGTCTTTCACGATGCGGAGGTTGGCGAACGTGAGAGGAGCCAGATTGTCCAGGAAATCATCGTGGTTCCCGCGGACGTAGATGATTTCGGTGCCTTGGCGTTCCATCATTTTCATCAGTACTTTAAAGAAACGGGTGTGTCGGGGCTGCCATTTTCTCGTACCGCCTTTTTTCAGATGCCATCCGTCAATGATGTCGCCATTGAGAATCAGGCGGTCGCAATCGACGTGGCTCAGGAAATGGCTGACTTCTTCTGTTTTGGAATGCGAGGTACCCAAATGAATGTCGGAGAGCACGAGCGTGCGGTAATGCCTTCTTTGTTCCATGTGCTTCTGTTTTTTTTAGGACGCTACAAAGTTAGGCGTGGGATATGACAACCCGGTTTCTTTTCGGTGAGAATACGGTAACAAAGCGAAAAGAGACTTATTCCGTCGGGAACGAGTCTCTCTTTCGAACAGTTGAATATTGAGGTTAATGTTGGATAGTCTTTTTATGTCCTACGATGTAAATGCCTTTAGACAATCCCCTTGTGGCTTGCCCAGCGGGGACATTGCTACGCAATTTCATGCCTTGCAGGTTGTACACATCGACATTTTCTGTATCCGCTTCACCGAGGATTCCCGATACGTCGTTTATGATTTCGTCTTTGCTGTATAGTTTTACCTGATCGATGTATAGGCGGGTGTTGTAGGCAGCTCCTACTCCGGCTGTGGTTTCGAGTCCCATGCTGACGGTCACCTGCGTTTCCGTCTCAAGCGAAAAAGGGCATTCCACAGTTTCCCAATGGTTGGCTAACCGGGGATATTTGTATATTTCCGTGTCACCGAAACGGATGCCGCAACGGGAATAATTGAGGTTGTCGCCGGTCGTGGCGATGGTGTAATCGTTGATGTGCCGCATTTCGTTGGCGCACACGTATTGTGCCAGAAAACTCAATTTGTATTCGCCTTTGGGCAAGGTGAAGGTTTGTGAGATACTGTTATTGCCGCTGTCCCAGGAGTTCAGGATGCTCAGGCAGCGTTTGCCGCAGGCATCATCCGTGGCGGGGGCCGCCATGATACTGGCCGAGTTGCCCACGTTGGACGGAGATACGCAATACATGGTGGTGCTGTAAGGCATGGAATACAGTACGGCGAAGTTGGAGCCGCCTTTCAATCCGTTGCCGGGTATCCAACCTTGGATGGGCAGGACTTGCGGCCATTTGCTGTCGGCAGCTTTGACCGTATTAATGTAGCAAGGATCGTAGACCACTCCGTTCAATGTCACTTTGCTTTCCGTTCCATAGGTCTGGTCTTCTTCAAAACCGGGATTGGAGAGAAACTGTGCGGTGACATCGAAAAACTCCTCCTGTTCTTCTTTGAGGTCTACGGTTTCGATGAGGATTTCGTTTCCGACAGCTTTGACGGATACACAAGATTCATGTTCCACAGTGACCGGTGCGGTCAGTTTATTCCCGTCAGCCCAAATCGTGACTTGGGCTTGTTGCTTTTGTCCGCTATAATTATAGAGGTAGGCACCGCAAGAGTCGTTTTCCATCTGTCGGGCGGAAAGTCCGTCGCCTTGGATGAATACACGGAGCGTATTGGCCACGCTGTGGTTCACGTCGCAGCGGAATGTGGCCGTGGCGCCTTGCCCGTTGACGGCAGTCATTTCCGTGAAGACCGGTGCTCCGTCTGGCAAAAGGATGTCTTTCAGGGTGCAGGCCGTTTCTCCGAGATAGTTGCTCAACAGTAGATAACGCGCACTGTCAGGGTCGCTGACGATGACGCCGTTCCAACCTTCGGCTACTTGTGCCGTCAGGGACAGTACGTCAGCGGCCAACTGTTCCGTGTCGGCCGAGTCCACATTACTATAATATATAATGTGTCTGCGGTCTACGATGCTTCCGTTGCTGAAGCTACGTCCGTCGGCCGAGTAAACCGGATAAATCTTGGACAGGAAGATGGAACTGTTCAGTTCACGGTCTCCGAAGGCGATGGACTTGTTGGTGGTCGTGTTCACGATTCCTACCTCATTGTCGATATTGACCCAATTTCCCATGAATGATTTCAACTGGCTGCCATCGGTTTGCAGGCGTCCTTTGCTATGGTAGAGCGTACGTTTCTCTTTGGTGAACGGATCGGTGCTGATGGCCATCAGACCACCTTTCTCTTCGGTAATGGTTCCATTGGTTTTGCCCACTACGTAATCCATGTAGATGAAAGCATTGCCAGGAGTGGAGAAGAGAGTGAAGTTGTTTTCCAGACTGTTTCCGTTGGTCATCAACTTGCCGTTCATGGTGTAACTGTTCCCGTTCAGGTCGTAGATACCGCTGATAACGGGCGAGGCATCTGTGGCCTTGCCGCTTACGGTGTACCAACCCAGAATGTTTCCCGTGTTGTTCTTCTTATAGGGCACGATGATTTTGTTTTTGTCAGGCTTGTTGGACGCGATATATCCGGTATAGCTCTTCAGTCCGTTGCTCCACGAGAATACGCTGAAACGGTCGGGCGTATTGGCTCGTACTATGTTTTGCGGGGTGAAGATGTAGGCTTGTTCCTGCGATTGGCTGAAGTCTTTCCAAGATGTGGCCTGTATGTCGGCCGTAGAAGCCAGTTCATGCATTAGGTAAGTCATCATAACGCGATGTCCTTCCACACCCATACGTCGTGGGCCGATGTCGCTGTTGAGCAACCAGCTTCCGTCCTGTGTCGTGCTCTGGCGGGCCTTGATGTGTTTGTAAGCCAGATTTTCCAGCATCAGAGCATTCGGGTCGCGCAGGAAACAGGCCGCCGTGGTGTAGCTGGTGATTTGGTCGTAGAGGAACATGCTCCAGTCGTTGCCGTTCGGCATAGCCAGTTCTCCATCGGCCAACGCCAGACGGCAGAGCACTTCGTCCATGACTTTCTGGTTGTTGTGCATCAAGGCGTTGGTCTTCCATTTCGGGTTTCCTCCCTGGAACAGATGGAGAGCCAGATGGGATTCGCCCAGCTCCTGCATCACGACATTCTGGTAAGAAGTATGGAAGTAATTGTGGTTTTGCAATGTATAGTCGTCATACAGGTTTTTGCCGATGTACAGGTCTTGTACGGTGGTCTCGTCATATTCGGGGTCGATGACCGTAGTGTTTTGGGCGTCATCGACGTGCGAATAGCAATTGATGGCAAACGCACGCAGGCGGTCGAACCATTTGGGGGCCAGTGCATCGTCGGGGTATAGCCCCAAAGCACAGGACAAGATGTTGGTTTCCCAACCGTTTTCTTCGGCTTTCGTATCGCCGTTGTACCCCGTGGGAATGCTGCGCTCCAGTTCGTAATTGCATTCCGCCTTGATCATGTTGTAAATATAAGTCTTTTGGCTCTCGTCCAATTCTTCGTTCAGGAAATAAGAGGCGTATGCCAATGACGTGGCCCAAAGCGAACTTTCCCATACGTGGTCGGCATTGCTGACGGAACCCCAATATTTGTTGTCCGAAGTAATTTTGAATTTATTGGCTTTATGGGTGGAATAACCGAAGACGAGCGACTTCACGGCCATGTCCTTCACCATGTCCCAAGTGACGCCTTCCGGAAGGGTGACTTTACCTTTGCCATATTTACAAAGGAAAGCGCAAATCATGGAAAAGTCGGCATTTGTGCGCACTCCGTCCTCGTTGCTTTGCCCGGCACTGTTCGCCTTGAAATACCCGCAAGTTTCCCCTTTACTGTTGGGTGCCGCGCAGTCGTACCATATATTATGGGCGTATGTCAGAGAGTTGGCCAACATTTGTAACAGATCCTGCTGCATGGCGGATTCTTCCACGAATTCATGGGATATGACACCTTCGGTGGGGGAGGACACTTGGTCTTCCGTGCCGCCTTCAATACTCGGTGCGTTGGGGTCGAGGCTGCCCTCCGGCAGTTGCGTCAGCGTAAAATGGTCGTATGCGATGCAGCTTCCGCCGTTGCCCCAACTCATTTGTGCCGACAGAGTAATGGCGGATTCTTCCTCCAGTTTGAATTTTAGGGAATTTTCCGTCCATGAGGAAGTTCCCATGATGCCTGCGCTTCCGTTCGTGCAGGTTATCGTCAGTTTATCCAGCGATTTCAATGCTTCGTCGCTGACTGTGACGGTCGCATTGGTCGCGGCATTGTTGGCGGCAAAAGCCTTACTGAAGAATTTCAGTTCGTATTCTCCGGCCGGCAAGGGTGTGGATGTGGTTTGCCGCATTTCCGAATTTGCACTGCCCCAACCGAAACGTTGGTAGTAGGCAAATTCTCCGTTGGCTGCTTCCGTTTTGCCGAAACCGTTGTCCGTGGCACATTCCTTGTTGATGAGAAGTGCTTTTCCAGGACTGGTGGTTTGCCATCCTTTGGGCGACAGGTTCCATCCCCGCAGTCCTTCGTCGCCTTCATAAATCGCATCGGGGGAATCCTGTGTACACGCCGTTGCGTCCTCTTCGAAAGAGGGATTGGCCAAATAAATGGATGTGATATCCTGTTGTCCGTATGTAGCCGCACAACCGAGTAACATGCTGTAAAATCCTAATACAGTTCCTTTCATGGTTTCATTATTGATGAGGTCAATTATTTGGTGTCAAATATACAATAAAAGTGTGCGTGCACAAAAAATAAATCTATTTATTTTAGAGAAAATCGCCTTATCATGTTTTATAACATAAAAAAAGGACAAAAAAGTAGTCCTTTATTGCGAAAAACTGTAGGATTGATTAATTTTACGACTTAGATTAAACGAATGATGAATTATGGAACTGATAGAACGATTTTTGAAATACGTGAGTTTTGACACGCAGTCGAGTGAAGAAGGAGAAGGTTGTCCGAGTACTGACAAGCAGATGGTGTTTGCGCGATATTTGGAGAACGAATTGAAAGCGATAGGGCTTGAGGAGGTGTCGTTGGACGAACATGGATATTTGTACGCCACGTTGCCTGCAAACACGGAACGCGAAGTGCCTACAATCGGCTTTATAGCTCATATCGATACTTCGCCGGATTACTCGGGAAAGGATGTGAAGCCGCGAATCGTGGAGCAATACGATGGTGGGGACATTGTATTGTGCGCTGAAGAGGGAATTGTCACCTCGCCGAAACAATTTCCCGAATTGTCGGACCATGTGGGAGAGGATTTGATTGTCACGGACGGCCATACCTTGTTGGGAGCTGACGACAAAGCCGGTATTGCGGAAATCATACAGGCTATGGTCTACCTTCGGGAACATCCGGAAATCAAGCATGGCCGAATCAGGGTGGGCTTTAATCCCGATGAAGAAATCGGTATGGGAGCGCATCTTTTTGACGTGGAGAAGTTTGGCTGCGAGTGGGCTTATACTATGGATGGCGGAGAAGTCGGTGAACTGGAGTTCGAGAATTTCAACGCTGCGGCGGCCAAGGTGACGGTGAGAGGGCTGAACGTGCATCCCGGATATGCCAAAGGCAAGATGCGGAATGCCATGCTGACAGCGGCCGAGTTCATCCGCAGAATGCCTTCGGACGAAACCCCGCAAACCACGGAAGGCTATGAAGGCTTCTACCACCTGACGGGTATGAAAGGTACGGTGGAGGAAACCGTCTTGTCTTATATCATACGCGACCACGACCGGCAGAAGTTTGAAAACCGTAAGGCATTCGTGCGGCAGTTGGCGGAAGAACTGAATGCGGAAAACGGGGAGGGTACGGTGACAGTCGAGGTGCGTGACCAATATTACAACATGCGCGAGAAGGTGGAGCCGGTGATGCATATCATCGACATTGCGAAGAAAGCCATCGAGGCATCCGGCGTGGAATGTCGGGTGAAGGCGATTCGTGGGGGAACAGACGGGGCGCAGCTTTCATTCAAAGGATTGCCGTGCCCTAACATCTTTGCCGGGGGACTGAATTTTCACGGGCGCCATGAGTTTGTTCCGGTACAAAGTATGGAAAAGGCGATGATGACCATTGTGAAGATAGCAGAGTTGACGGCCTTAAGATAGTAGAAAATGGAACAGATTCCGACGTTGATTCAAGATTTGGCGTTGATCTTGCTGATTGCCGCTGTGGTTTCCCTTTTATTCAAGTGGTTGAAGCAGCCGGTAGTCTTAGGGTATATTGTGGCGGGTTTTATTGCGGGGCCTCATTTCATTTATACCCCATCGGTACATGATTCGGGCAGTATCGACATTTGGGCACAAATCGGTGTCATAATCTTGTTGTTTACGTTGGGATTGGAGTTCAGTTTCAAGAAAATACTCAAAATGGGGGCGGCACCGGTCATTGCCGCCCTTACCATTATATTCTGCATGATGTTTCTGGGCACGTCCGTCGGGCATCTGTTCGGATGGAAAAGCATGGATTGCATCTATCTGGGCGGAATGTTGGCCATGTCCTCCACTACCATTATATACAAGGCTTTTCAGGACTTGGGTGTTTTGCAGAAGAAGTTTGCGGGAGTCGTGCTCAGCGTACTGATACTGGAGGACATACTGGCCATTGTGTTGATGGTGATGTTGTCCACTTTGGCCGTGAGCCATAATATAGAAGGAGAGGAACTGATAGAAGGATTGCTCCGTTTGGGCTTTTTCCTGATACTTTGGTTTGTGGTCGGATTATACCTCATACCTATTATATTAAGGAAAAACCGGAAGTTCCTGAATAGCGAGACCTTGTTGATCGTGTCGTTGGCGCTTTGCTTCGTCATGGCCGTGGTGGCTGTGGAGTCGGGTTTTAGTGCGGCGTTCGGTGCCTTTGTGGTAGGTTCCATCTTGGCCGAGACGGTAGAAGCCGAGCGGATAGAAAAGCTGGTGGCTCCGGTGAAGGATTTGTTCGGTGCCATCTTCTTTGTGTCTGTGGGGATGTTGGTAGACCCGGAAGTATTGGTTGAGTACGCTTGGCCGATAGCGGCCTTGACCTTGACCATCATCGTGGGGCAGGCTTTTTTCGGGACGTTCGGTTTCGTATTGGCCGGGCAGCCGTTGAAAGAGGCGATGAAGTGTGGTTTCAGTATGTCGCAAATCGGGGAATTTGCTTTTATCATCGCTTCTTTGGGGATGTCGCTCGGCGTGACGAGCCATTATCTCTATCCTATTGTAGTAGCCGTTTCCGTAGTGACGACTTTCACTACGCCTTATATGCTGAAAGCCTCCGGTCCGGCTTATTGCTGGTTGTGCCGCGTGTTGCCCCACGGTTGGGTGGCGTGGTTGGAACGCTATACGCCGGGCACGGTGGTGCAGAGCCATTCCGGGAATTGGAAGAAACTGATTTCCGCCATGTTGAGGCAGATTGTGGTCTTCACGATTCTTTCCGTGACGGTCATTGCGCTGTCTTTCCGTTTTTTGTTACCCTTTACCCGAGAGATACTGCCCCATTGGTGGGCGAATGCGCTTTGCGGAGTCGTCACACTGCTTTGCATCGCTCCTTTTTTGCGGGGTATCATGGCACGTGGCCGCCGTTCGTCTTTGTTTCAGGCCTTGTGGAAGGAAAGCTGTTACAACCGTTTGCCGTTGGTCTTTACGCTCATTGTAAGGGCGGTGAGATCGGAGGGCGGTGGTGGTCTGTATGCTCATTTTTTATATCATTCGCTTTTTAGTGCCGTTTGCCGACCCCTTGTTGCTGCTATTGGCCCTGTTGATTGTCGGGGGTATCTCCTTGTCCAGTCCGTTGCGCCGGAATTCCATCCGGATGGAGAAAGTCTTTATGGACAATCTGCATGGCCGGGACATGCTGGCGCGTCGCGATGGTAAAGTGCAGCCCGGTTATGCCGAACGGCTGCTGTCTAAGGATTTGCATCTGGCAGACTTTGAAGTTCCGGAAGAGTCTATTTGGGGAGGCCGTTTACTGGGTGATTTAAAATTAGGGCAACGTTATGAGGTCAACGTCGTTTCCATTATTCGCGGAACGCACTATATGAATATTCCCAACGGCAATGACCGTATTTATCCTCGCGACCATATTCAGGTGATAGGTACGGACGAACAGATAGAACGTTTTTCCGGTGCATTGGCGAATACGGTCATTGTAGAGGCGGAATATCAGGACCGTGAGATGCAGTTGAAACAGTTCCTGATTACCGAGGTGTCCGGATTCGTAGGGGTGAAAATAAAAAACAGTGGCATCCGCGACCGGTACCACTGTATGATTGTAGGTATTGAGACCCCCGATGGCATATTGGAGAAGCCGGAGGCCGAAAGGGTTTTCCGTGTCGGAGACATCATTTGGCTGGTAGGGGAGAAGGAAGCCCTGTCCCGGCTTTTTTCCGGTAAGCCTTAATCGTCTTCCCCGCCTTCTTCGTCCTCGACATCGAAGTCGAACAACAGGTCGTCCAAATATTCGGGTGTGGTGAACTCCTCCAAACTCCGGCGGTCTTTCTTCGTAGGGCGTCCAGTTCCACGGGCGCGGCCGATGAAGCCGCTCAGGCGGCTCATCTCCAGAAGTTCGTATTGTTCCGGCGGAGTGACGTTTTCCAGTATTTCCGGAATCAGCTTGGCACCGACACGTTTTTCTATGGTCTGCTTGACCTTAAAAGAATAAGTGACAGGAGGTTTGCGCACTTCAATGACATCGCCGGGTTTGACGGTACGTGAAGGTTTCAGTTGCGCCCCCTTCATGGAAACCTGCCCTTTCTTGCAGGCTGCGGCGGCCATCGAACGTGTCTTGAAGATGCGGGCGGCCCACAGCCACTTGTCTATTCTCGCTTCATTCATACGTTCTTCTACTTCTTGTTGAATTGGTTCATGGTAATCTGGATACCGGCCAGACAGAAGCTTTTTATCATTTCGCAAGCCAGTCCCACCCGTTCGTCCATGGTTTTCAAGTCCTCTTCCGTGAATTGTCCCAGTACGAAGCCGATTTGTCCGCCTCGGGGGAAATCGTTACCGATGCCGAACCTCAGACGGGCGTAAGCCTGTGTACCTAAGACGGAGGCAATGTTTTTCAATCCGTTATGACCGGCATCACTTCCGCTTGGTTTCATACGCAGGGCACCGAACGGGAGAGCCAAATCGTCTACGACCACCAGGATACGTTCAAGAGGAACGTTCTCTTTGTTCATCCAGTACCTGACGGCGTTTCCGCTCAAGTTCATGTAGGTGGACGGTTTCAAAAGCACCAGTTGCTGCCCTTTCAGCGAGAGGGAAGCCACAGCGCCGTAGCGTTTGTCCTCAAAAACAAGATTGGACGCCTTAGCCAAGGCGTCCAATACTCTAAAACCTATATTGTGACGGGTTCCGGCATATTCGCTTCCGATATTGCCCAAACCGACAATTAAGTATTTCATTCGCAGTTTATGGATTAATTGTCAGCAGATGCGGCAGATCTTGCACCACGCGTCATCTTAACCTGGCAAACGACAACTTCTTTGCTGGTAACCAATTCCAAACCTTCGAAATGCAGTTCGCCGACTTTGATAGTCTTGCCCAGACCCAAGCTCGTCACGTCGATGTTCAGGCGTTCGGGGATATTGGTATAAACAGCTTTTACTTTCAATTTACGTACGGATGCAGCCAGACGACCACCGGCTTTCACACCTTCGGCCAAACCGTTCAGTTTGATGGGCACTTCCATCACGATGGGCTTCGTGTCGGTGATTTCATAAAAATCCACGTGCAGTACGTTATCTTTTACGGGGTGGAACTGAATTTCTTTCAGAATGGCTTTGCACTCTTTGCCGTCGATGTTCAGGTTTACGGCATAGATGTCCGGAGAATAAATCAGATTGCGCAGTTCGTCGTTTGTTACGGTGAAGGGCAATGCGACCGGTGCACCGTTTTCGTCTTTTGCTTCTCCATACAAGTTACAGGGTACGGCGTTAGCTTTACGGATTTCACGCGCAGCCTTTTTGCCGAATGCAGCTCTTGCTGTACCTTTTACATTAATTTCTTTCATTACATTAATTTTTTTGTGTTACTCTAAATTAAGTGATTTATGCTTAATCTCACCATCACACGATGTGTGCATCTTTCGATGATGCTGAAAAGCGGTGCAAAATTACGGCTTTTCATCGGAATGGCCAAATGTTGCGGGCGTTTTTTCATATTTCCGCCACGCGGTACCGGTTTCCGTAATGTGTGTGTATTTTCTGTACTCCTGCGGCTACGAGGGCTTGAGCCAGCTTGGGCAGCGTTATGCCTGCCATCGCTCCGGGTTCCAGCCGCCGCAACCGTGCGAATATTTCGGGCAGAGAGAGCAGGCGTACCTTCTCGTTCGGCTGAGCCGCACGATAGTAGCGGCACAACACTTCCCCGGCCGGGCAGATACGGTAGAAAGCCGCATTGTGCAACCGCAGGGCGTTCTCTTCCCCGTGGCTGAACCAGTACCGTTCCCCGT
>ERZ1106978.1389-NODE-1389-length-13788-cov-4.395252_pt1 | contig 13788 bp, 14 predicted proteins | sample MGYA00403689_ERZ1106978 | MGnify/ENA primary metagenome ERZ1106978 (study PRJEB35170, sample SAMEA104062434) | human gut metagenome | biome: human gut; feature: human-associated habitat; material: faeces | place: Denmark | collected 2012-08-02 ...
GGGCGGCTCCCGGGGCGGTCGCCGCCGTCATTTGCGACGTGCTTGAGGCGGAGGCATCCGATCAGGCCTGCCTTGCGTCCTGGGTCGCCAACATCCGTGCAGCGGCGGACGAGATGGCGACTCGCATCGCCGACATGCTCATGCGCATGGGCGGCGACTAGCCAGGGCGATCCCTGCAACGGGCATTATTATCCGGGAAGAGTTTGGTTGCGAGCCACGCCGTTGTGAGGGCCTGAGTCGTCAGGCCCCGCACAGGGGGACCGCGATGGTGGCCACCGCGCCGCCCGAGGGGCTGTTGGCGAGCGAGACGGAGCCCCCGTGGGCGCTCGCGGCCTCGGAGGCGGCGTGGAGGCCGAGCCCGTAGTGGCGGCCTCCGTCGCGCGAGGAGCGGGAGGAGTCGTCTGTGAAGAGGCGCTCACAGCCGCGTTCGAGGGCGGCGGGAGAGAAGCCCGGTCCGTCGTCGGCCACCTCGATGACGAGGTGGCCGCCCTCGACGTCGCAGGAGACCGCCACGCGCGAGCGCGCGTGCTCGGCGGCGTTGGCCACGAGGTTCGCGGCGGCTCGCGCCAGGGCGGTTCGGTCGAGCGGGGCCTCGGGCGCGCCCGCGACAGCAGGGCCCGTGGCCGCGTCGAGCGTCACGCCTCGCGCCCGGGCGATCTGGGCGGCCTCGGCGAGGACCTGCTCGCAGAGCTCGGCCGGCCGCATGGGGGCCCTCTCCGCCCCGCCGGACCCGCGCGAGGCCTCGATGAGCAGGCGCACGTAGCCGTCGAGCCTTTCGACACTGCCGGCTATGTCGCGCGCGGCGGCCGCGAGGTCGGCGTCTTTCTCGTCTTCCAGCTCCTCCGCCACGAAGTCGGCGTTGGCGCGCAGCACGGTGAGCGGCGTCTTGAGGTCGTGGGCGAGCGACGCCACCTGCTCGCGCTGCCCCCGCTCCGCGGCCCAGCGGGCCTCGAGCGACTCGGCGAGGGAGGCCCGCATGGCGTCCATCGCGGCGAGGACGTCGTTCACCTCGCGCACGTTGGTGCTGCCGACCGCGAAGTCGAGCTCCCCCGCGCCGACGCGCCCCGCCGCCTCCGCGAGCGGCGCCATCTTGCGCGAGATCACGCGGCTCGCGCGGCGCGCCACGAGCGCGAGCGCGAGCGCGCTTCCCGCAGCGGCGCCGACGAGCATGAGGTTCTGCGGGTTGGGAAGCAGGCCGGCGAGGTCGCGCGAGACCCACTGCGGCAGGTACTCGCTGACGAGTGCGCAGGCCCCGCCGCCCTTGAGCGGGAACGCGGCGTAGGTGAGGCCCGAGCCCCCGCCCTCGATCTCCACTGTGCCCGGATCCGCGGCGAGTGCCGCACGGGCCATTTCCGTCGCGTCCTCGAGCCGCGTGCCCTCGAGGTCTGTCATCAGCACGTATCCGTCCTTATTCAGGATGAGGTAGCGGTACGCCGTCGGCACGTCCTGCTGCCCGCAGACGCCGTCGCGTGCCAGGCCCTCCGCGACCTCGCGCGCATTGGCCGGCCCCCAGCTTGCCTCGTAGACGAAGCCCGCGTTGATCGCCGCGGAGAGCGCCATGAACGAGGCGAGCCACGCCGTGGCGACCGCCGCGAACGCGTAGGCGAAGTAGCGCGCGATGACGAAGGAGAGCGGCATGCCCCCGCGACCTCGCGCCCCGGTCCTCAGAGCTGCCACTTGTACCCCATCCCCCAGACGGTCGCGATCGGATCGGCGCCGGCCTCGGAGAGTTTCCTCCGGGCGCGGCTGACCTGCATGGATATGGCCGCGTCGTCGGCGTCGCTCTCCCAGCCGAGCACCGCCTCGCGGATCTGCGCGCGGCTCATGACCTGCCCGGGGTGGCGGGCGAGGTACTCGCAGATGGCGTACTCGGTGGGCGTGAGCGGCACGGCCTCGCCACCCACGGCGAGGCCGCGCGCCCCGAGGTCGATCCGCACCTCCCCGAAGGAGAGGGCGTGCGAGCGCGGCCGGCGCTCACGGCGTAGATGGGCCGCGACCTGGATTGGCTACACTGATGTGGACAGTTCCGGGAGGGGCGCGAGAGACGGGAGGGCCGTATATGAGGGACCCCAGGCACCCGAGGCATTTCACCGACGAGTTCAAGAGGCAGATAGTCGACCTCTACAACGCCGGCAAGCCCAAGCGCGAGATCATGGACGAGTACGACCTCGGCAAGAGCACCGTGGAGAGGTGGATCAAGTCGATAAACGCGACCGGCTCGCCGCGCGCCGCGGACAACCGCACGCCCGAGCAGAACCGGATCCTGGAGCTCGAGCGCGAGAACCGCAGGCTCCGGATGGAGGTCGACGTCTTAAAACAAGCGGCGCTGATATACGCTCGAAAGTGAGGGCCATAGCGGCCAACGAGGGCCGCTACCCCATATCAGCGCAGTGCAGGCTCCTCGGCGTCGCGAGGTCGACGTACTACTCCATGCGCTCGCGGGCCGACCGGCCCGCCGCGCCGGACCCCGCCGCGCCGGCCGTGGTCGCGGCCCACGCCGCCAGCAAGGGCCGGTACGGCTCGCGCAAGATAAAGGCGTCGCTCGAGAGGTCGGGCGTCACCGTCAGCCGGCGCCGGGTCTGCCGCATCATGAGGGAGAACGGCCTGGTCAGCGCATACGGCAGGAAGAGGTTCAAGGTGCACCCCGGGGCGGTCAACGAGGCCGACGTGCCCAACGTCGTCGCGCGCGGCTTCGGCGGCAGGGCGCCGCGCACCCATATATGCAGCGACCTGACCTACGTGCGCGTCGGGGCCTCGTGGAACTACGTCTGCCTGCTCGTCGACCTCTACAACAGGGAGATCGTCGGCCACTCCGCCGGGCCCAGGAAGGACGCCCGGCTGGTCAAGTCGGCGTTCGCGACGCTCTCCTTCCCCATCTCGGACATCGAGGTATTCCACACGGACCGCGGCAGCGAGTTCGACAACGCCGAGATCGACCTGATGCTCGAGGCCTTCGGCATAGAGAGGTCGCTGTCGGCCAAGGGCTGCCCCTACGACAACGCCGTCGACGAGTCGACCAACAGGATACTGAAGGCCGAGCTCGTCCACCGCGAGACGTTCGGCACGACGCGCGAGCTACGGGCCAAGCTCTCGGACTACGTGCACTGGTACAACAACTTCAGGATCCACTCGACGCTGGGCTACATGTCTCCGGTCGAGTTCAGGGAGGCGGGGCTGTCCCTCCCGGAATCGTCCAAATAGGTGTTGCCAATCCAGGGCGTCCTCTCGTCGAAGGCGAGCCCGTGCCTGAGCAGGAACTTGGAGAGCCGCTGCTTCGAGCGCGAGAGGTCGTCCCTCGCGTCCTCGAGCGCCCTGGTCAGGTCGCGGGCGGCCTCGCACTCGTCGTCGGGGACCCACACCTCGACCACGTTGCCGACCGACAGCATGCGGGCGAGGAACTCGGCGTCGTTGCGGTCGTTCTTCCTGCGCCTGTCCGCGCTGGGCTTGATCATCTTCGAGACGGCGCCGACCACGCAGTCGACCCCCAGGCCGGAAAGCCTCTTCTGCAGGTCGAAGCCCGTGACCCCGGACTCGTACACGCACCTGGCCCTGGGGTCCACGGAACGGACCCACTCCGCGACGGCGCCGGCGTCGTAGCCGAAGGTCGCGGCACGTACCTCCCCGGTCATGACGTCGAGGGAGACGGCCTTTATCGAGCGGGCGTGGCCGTCGAGGCCGATGAAGGTGGTAGTATCGAGCATGGGAGCCCCCTCCATGAATGCGGCGTGGCCGCCACGGTTGGATTAGACACTCACCATTGTCGGCCTAATCCGCGGTCTTTCATGCAGCAGGGGCTCTCAATGTTTTTATGTCCTGCTCATATCGTCTCTGCCGGCAGTTGGGGACACTCCTTGTGCCAGCGTTGCACCGAGTGCTTGGGAAACCGCGACCCGGTTTTTGGCCGAATAGTGGGTCGCATTTTCCGGATGGGGTGGGTTGCGGAAAGTGCGACCCGGAATATTGCTCTGAAACGGGATGCGGTTTCCCTGATGCGCCTCAAACGGAAAGCGCATCCCATTCCGGAGCTCCAAAACGGGATGCGCTTTCCGCGCGGAAGAATTGCCGCAGCTGCGTTAAGCAGTGTCGCTCGTTACTCGCCCAGCACCAGCGCCGCGAGCTCTGCCTGGGTGTCCACCACGTAGTCGGCGCCGGCGGCTTCCAGCTCTGCGCGGCCGCGGAAACCCCAGCTGACGCCCGCACTCTTAAGGCCGGCGTTGTGGCCGGTCAGGATATCGACATTGGAATCGCCTACGTAGAGCGTGGTCGCCGGGTCGGCGCCTAGCTCTTCCATCACATGCAGCGTGACGGGTGCTTCGGGCTTGGGCGGAAACGCATCGACACGGCCCTGCACCAGCGCAAAGCGCTCGGAACCAAAATACTTTTCGATAAGCGGAGCCGCCGAGACGTGGTCCTTGTTAGTGAGCACGGCAAGCTGAACGCCCGCGGCGCGCAAGCGGTCGAGCATCTCGATCGTGCCGGCATAGGGAGCGGTGTGGTCTTCCTTGTGCTCGCCGTAGTAAGCCCTAAACTCGGCAAGCGTCTGCTCAAACATGCGGCCGTCGCCTGCGTACTCGGCGGGCATAAAGCGCTCAACCAGCTTGAGCATGCCGTTTCCCACCTTGTAGCGGTACTCGTCAACGGCAAACGTGGGCCAGCCGTGCGCCTCGCAGGTATGGTTGCCGGCGGCCGCCAGGTCCTCGAGCGTGTTGAGGATGGTTCCGTCCAGGTCAAAGATCAGATGGGAAAAAGCTGCTGCCATGGGTGCTCCTGCCGCTTGAGTTGTAAAACGCACCCCATGATACTGGGCATGCGTGCCGGGCATGTTTGGAATCTGAATATCTTTAATAGCCCTGAGCCTTTGTCGTTAGCAAATTCTCGGCAGCTGCTCTCCTACGAGCATGTCGAGGATGCGGGTCGAACCCCAGCCGGTGCGCACGCGCACGGCGGGACGGGCGCCCTCGGCAAGCGGCAGCACGCGACCGATGATGGCGGCATTCTCGCCGTAGCGGGCGGCGCGCATGGCGCTCAGCGCGGCATCGGCTTGCTCGGCCGGCACGACGGCAACCATCTTGCCCTCGTTTGCCACCTGCAGCACATCGTAGCCGAGCATCTCGCAGGCGGCCTGCACGTCGGGACGCACGGGCACGGCATCCTCGTCGACCTCCATGGCAACATTGCTGGCCTGGGCAAACTCGTTGAGTGTGGACGCCAAGCCACCGCGCGTGGGGTCGCGAAAGCAGCGTGTGTCGGGTGCTGCGGCAAGCACATCGGCAATCAGGCGGTTGAGCGGTGCGGCGTCGCTTTCGATCGTGCTCGAAAACGCCAGACCCTCGCGCTGACTCATGATGGCGATGCCGTGGTCGCCCAGTGTGCCCGACACCAGGATGACGTCGCCGGGCTGGCAGTTTGCGCCGCTGAGCGCCACGCCCGCAGGCACCTCGCCCACGCCGGCGGTATTGATATAGACGCCGTCGGCCCCGCCGCGCTCGACCACCTTAGTGTCGCCCGTGATTATGGACACGCCCGCCTCGCGCGCCGTCTCGGCCATCGTCTGCACAATCTGGCGGAGCTTATCCATGGGATAGCCCTCTTCGAGGATAAAGCCGCACGATAGGTAGCGCACGTTGGCGCCCGAGGTCGCGACGTCGTTGACGGTTCCGCACACGGCGAGGCGGCCGATGTTGCCACCAGGGAAGAACTGCGGCGAGACTACAAAGCTGTCGGTCGACATGGCGATGCGCCCGCTCGCGGGCAGCGCGGCGACGCCGGCGTCGTTGCCTTCGAGCAGCTCGGGCGACCCAAAGGCATCCAAAAAGACCTCATCGATGATGCGCTTCATCATCTGTCCGCCGGAGCCGTGGCCCAGCAGGACGGTGCTATCGGTAACGCTATGGGACATATCGAAAACTCCAATCGTGGGTGGAATTATATGGGTGAGGCGCAGCGTCGACTGGTCCGCCGTTCGTTAGAACGGCGGAACCTATTAGCCTCGGTAGCGGAAATATGCTGCGCAGCTGCCCTCGGAGCTCACCATGCAGGGGCCGACGGGATGCTCGGGCGTACAAGCGTGGCCGAACAGGGGGCAGTCGCTCGGCGTAATGGCCCCGCGCAGCACGTCGCCGCAGCGGCACCCGCGTGGCTCGACCGTCGGCTCGATGGACACGTCAAAGCGCATGCTGGCATCAAAGTGCGAAAACTCGGGACGAATGGCGAGTCCCGAAGCCGCAATCGATCCCAGCCCGCGCCACGTGGTATCGCACGGCTCAAATACCTGCTCGACCAGCTGGCGCGCCACAGGATTGCCGTCGGCATTGACGCCGCGACGGTAGGCGTTGTCGATCGCGGGCTGCCCCTCAACAACCATCTGGACCAGCATGCAGATACCCTGCAAGATGTCGACCGGCTCAAATCCCGTTACCACGCCTGGAGTCTTAAACTCGTCGACCAAAAAGCCAAAGGGGGCTAAGCCCGTGATAGTGGCGACGTGGCCCGGCAGGATAAAGCCGTCGATAGTGGTCTCGGGATCGTTGGCGATGGCGCGCAGCGCTGGCGGCGTGGTCTTGTGGGCGCAGTAGACCGAGAAGTTCTGGAGTCCGCGTGCATCGGCCTCCAAGATGGCGGCGGCGATGGTGGGCGTCGTAGTCTCAAAGCCCACGCCCATAAAAATGACCGGGCGATCGGGGTTTTGCTTGGCAATGTCGAGCGCGTCGAGCGGGGAATAGACGATGCGAATATCGCGCCCTGCCGCCTTTTGCGCAGCGAGCGAGGTGGACGATCCGGGCACGCGCATCATGTCGCCAAAGGTGGTGATGATGGCGCGGTCTATGTTGGCGAGCGCGATCGCGTGGTCGATGTCGCGGTTGGCGGTGACGCAGACGGGGCAGCCTGGGCCGCTCAGCAGCTTGAGCCCGGCCGGCATAATGGGGCGAAAACCATAACGCCCGATGCTCACGGTATGCGTGCCGCAGACTTCCATAAGGTTGATGGCGCGGTCGCCGACAAGCTCATGAATGCGCTCGATGAGCTCGCGAGCCAGCTTGGGATCGCGGAATGCCGAGAAGTCGATACCGGAGCGCGCCGGCTGCTCGGCCGCCACTAGTATGCCTCGGCCGGGTTGGTGGCAAGCTGGTCTTCTTCGACCAGCTCGGACATGGCATTAACAAGCTCGAGCGTTTCCTGTGCTTCCTGCTCGTCGACAATCTGGATGCCGAAGCCGGCGTGCACGAGAATATAGTCGCCAACCTGCGCCGTCGGCACGAGTCGCAGCGACACGGGGCGCTCGATGCCCATCATGTCGACGGTGGCCTTGAGGTCGTCGTCGCGTTTGACTACTTTACCGGGAACGGCAAGGCACATATTGTTCCCCTTTTATACGCTTTGCGCTGGACGGGCGCTCAATAATCCATCAGTTGATGGTAGCGCTCGCGGGGTTCGCGGGCAAACGCGTTACGCCTGTGAGACGGCTGGGCGCGGCGGCGTGCGAGGGCGAGCTACTGTGATGCAATCTGCGCAAGACGAGCGCTTGCGACCGCCGCCTGACCGTAGGCGATGCAGCCGTCATTGACGGGTACGGCGTGGGGGACAAGGACAGTAAGGCCTGCGCTTTTGAGCCCGCGGGCGAGGAGCTGAAGCAGAAGTCGGTTCATGAACACGCCGCCCGAGAGCGCGACGGTGTCGATACCCTCGTGCACGCAGATATCGCTGGCGATGCGCGCCGAGGAGCGCGCGACGGCGACATGGAAGTCGAGTGCGAGCCTGTTAGCGGGCGCTCCGGCTTCAATTCCTCCCAAAAGTGCCTCAAAGAGTGCTTTCTGGTCCAGAACATAGGGGCCGTCCAGCCACGATGGGCCAGATGCGAAATAGCCGGCGTTGTCGTCGGGAAAATGGGCGATTTCGTTGTCGAGCGCGCGCCAGGCGGCGGCTTCGAGTTCTATGGCGGGTTCGCCCTCGTAGGTTGCCTTGTCGCAGATGCCCAGAATCGCTGCCGCGGCATCAAAGAGACGCCCCATGCTGCTGGTACGCGGGCTGTTGATGCCGCGCTCGATCATGGTGGCTGTCACGCTGCGCGTTTGCTCGTCGAGGCTGTCCAAAAGCCGAGCGGCACCTGGGTGCTCGAGCAGGCCGAGCTCACTGAGCAGGGCAAAGGCGTTGCGGCGGGCGTCGCGCACGGAGGCCGCCCCACCGGGGAGCGCCCAAGTGCGCAAATGCGCGGCGCGCTCAAAGCCGCCAAGGCTGGCAACAAGAAACTCGCCGCCCCAAATGGTCCCATCGGTGCCGGCGCCGGTGCCGTCAAAGGCGATGCCAAGGACACGCGCGTCGGTTGTAAGCTGGCCCGCGGCGATGGCCTCGGCCATTACGCTCGCGATATGCGCATGATGGTGCTGCACCTCGACGAGCGGCAGATTGCATTTTCGCGCCTGCTCGCGCGCCCACTGGCCCGATAGATAGCTGGGATGTACATCGCAGGCCAAGGCGGCGGGCGCCAAGTCAAAGAGATCTTCCAAGCGCGTGCGCGCGGCGTTCCAGGCATCGAAGGTCTCGCCGTTTTCAACATCGCCGATATGCTGCGACACAAAACAGGTCGCCTCGCCGTTCGTCCCTTCACGCGTGAGCGCAATCGAGGCCTTTTGTTGTGGTCCGCAGGCGAGCACGCAGGACGGAGCGCTGTCGAGCGCCGGCAACGGCAGCGGCTGGGGTGCATATCCGCGAGCGCGGCGAACGGGCATAACAGCGCCGTCGACCACGCGTACCACAGAGTCGTCGTAGCGCGACAGAATCGCGCGGTCGTTACCGAGCAACGCGTCGGCGATGCCGGCAGCAACGAGGTGTTCCCAGGCAAGGTCGTCGTCGGTCTCGATGGGTTCTTCGCTCAGGTTTCCGCTGGTCATGACGAGCGCGTGCATACCGCGGGCTTCTGCCGCGGCAAGCAACAGATGCTGAAGCGGGGTGTAGGGGAGCATAACACCGAGCTCGGGAAGGTCGTGCGCGACGGACGGTGCGAGCGCGAGGGCGTCGGGGGAGCCGTCGCGCTCGCAAACAGCACGTCGGCGCAGCAGCACAATGGGGCGAATGCTGCCGGCCAGCAAGCCGCGCTCAACGTCGTTGACATGGTGCAGGCGTTCAACATCGGCAAGGTCGCGCACCATAACGGCAAGCGGCTTGTTGCTGCGGCGTTTGCGGCGGCGAAGCTCGGCTACCGCCTGCTCGTTGGAGGCGTCGCATGCCAAGTGAAATCCGCCCAGACCCTTGATGGCGACGATACCGCCGTTGGCCAGCAGCTCAACACTGCGGTCGATAATGGCGTCGCTGGTCTCGCGCGTGGTGCCGACGGCCGGTGTCGCGGACGAATTCCCGCACGCATCGCCGTTCGCAGCCTCGTGCCACGTAATATGCGGCCCGCAATCAAAGCAGGCATCGGGCTGCGCGTGAAAACGCCGGTCGAGTGGGTCGGCATACTCCGCGGCGCACTTGGGACACATGGGAAAACAATCCATCGACGTGGCCGCTCGGTCATAAGGCAGCGATCGGATGATGGTAAAGCGTGGGCCGCAGTTAGTGCAGTTGATAAAGGGGTAGTGATAGCGTCGGTCGGCGGGATCGAACAACTCGCGCAGGCAATCGTCACAGGTGGCGATATCGGGCGAGACGAGCGTCGTGTGTGCGGTCTGGTCCTGCGACGCCACAATGTGAAAGCCCTGCTCATCGGCAGTGCTCCAGCCGCTAGGCTCCAAATCCGCAATATCGACTCGCTCAACGCGGGCCGCCGCGGGCGCATGCTCAGAAAGTGCAGCGACAAATCCGTCAACCGCCTCGGCACAAGCGTGCGCCTCGATATGCACGCCGTCGCCCGCGTTGAGCACCCATCCGCAAATGCCATGCGCCATGGCCTCGCGATACACAAACGGTCGCATGCCAACGCCCTGCACAATGCCCGTTACATGGATATGCGCATGCCGCATGCGACCCTCCTTCGTTGAAATGTGTGCTGTTACAGCCCCAGGCTCTGCTTGGTGGCGGCGCGCGTGAGCTCGCCGTGCTTAACGCCGCGCAGGCCCAGCAGACGGTCAGCCAGCTCGTAGACACGTTCGCCGCGACCCTTGAGCGCCAGAATCTCCAAGCAGTTGTGGTGATCCAGATGCACGTGCATGGTCGATACGATCTCGTCGGTGTAGTCGTGCTGCACTTCGTCCAGACGGCGCGTCAGGTCGCCGGTATGGTGGTCGTAGATCATGGTGAGCGACCCGATAACATGCTCATCGGGCGTGCGCATCTGCTCCTTGGCGATCGAGGCGCGAATCAGGTCGCGCACGGCCTCGGAGCGGTTGGCCACGTCGCCGCGGCGCGCGATCTGTTCGTCAAAACGGCGCAGCAGGTCGTCCGGTGCGGTAACCGAAAAGCGGACCAGCTCGGAGCCGGAGCCACTACAGTGGCAGCCCGCGTCACCGTCCGCCCCGTGCGGATGCTCGTGCTCGTACCCGCAGCCGTGCTCGTGTTCGGTCACCTTACACCAGCTTCACGGAGCCGACGGAGTTGTGGTCGGCCTCGATGGCCTCTTCGTAGCCCTCGAGTGCGTCGTGGGCCTCGTGCAGCGCGGCCATGGCTGCCTCGAGCTTGGCGCCGATGCGCTCCATATCAAAGTTCTCGGTCGCATGCAGCAGCTGATGGCTCCACTCGTGAGCAAGCTCGATGGTGTCGTCGACCTGCTTGACGCTCATGGCAAGCTGGCTCATATTCATTCCGACGTCATGCATGGAAAGTCTCCTTTTGTACGAGTCTATTCAGTGGTTCAGATTCTACTACGGAGGGCTCCTGCGCCCGCTGCTGTATGCCAGTTGTCCTACGGAGCCAGTGAAGCAAGCGGCGCGACTACGACACCGTCTTCCCGTCGGTAGGCAGTTGCGGTTCCAGTGAGAACGAGCAAGAAGGACGCTTCGCCTTGGTGTGCCGCATCGATTTTAGATGCGAGTTTCTTGAGATTGGCGGCAGCGGCGTCTATAGGTTTTGAGCCAAGCTTGACCTCAACCAGAGCGTACCTGCCGTCATCTAGCACGAGTACGGCATCGGCTTCAAGGTCGGTCTTGTCCCGATAGTGATAAACCTTGCCGCCAAGCAGGTCCATATAGGTGCGCAGGTCACGGATGCACATCGATTCAAACAGAAGCCCAAATGTTTCAAAATCCTCCAGGAGCTTTTGAGGCGTTGCCCCCAGGGCTGCGACCGCAAGCGATGGATCGCAGAAATGGCGCGTCGGACTCGTCCGTACGGCGGTTTTTGAGCGGAGCCGCGGGGCCCATGCCTCGAGATCTTCGAAAACGCAGGAGCGGGTCAAGGCGTCGACATATTCAGAAACGGTATTTCTTGAGGGAGGTTCTCCTTGCATGTCAGCGGCGATTGTGGCGAGCGATGCCTCTGTCGAGATGTTGCGAGCGTAGCTTCGAATAATCTGGGCCATCCAAGTCTTATTTCTCCGCAGTCCATCAATCTCGTCGATATCGGAATCAAGCAGTTCCGAGATGTAATCAGGGGCCATGGATAGCGCAATCCCATGGTTTGGCTCGGTAACCGCTTCAGGCCAACCTCCTCGGCAAAGTGAGTAGACGATACGTTCGATATCGAAGTCGACCATATCGGCAACATCGGTGTTTCCATCAAACAGGCTTGCCAGCGAAACTGATCCTGTTGACTCGCGTGATTCAAAAAGTGACATCGGGCGCATGTTTATACGTGCTATGCGGCCGACTCCTGAGTGTGCCGGCATTTCGCTTGCCCGAGGCGTTGCGGAGCCGGTGAGGATAAACCTGCCTCGCCCTTTGCCACGGTCGATCGCGAACCTTACGGCGTCCCAAAGCTGCGGGGCCATTTGCCATTCATCGATGAGGCGTGGCTCATCTCCTTTGAGCAGGAGAGAGGGCTTCGAATCGGCAAGCTGGATGTAACTCGGACCGTTATCGGGGTCTTGCATGTAGATGCTGCTTGCGGCTGCCTGTTCAGCCGTTGCGGTCTTGCCGCACCATTTTGGCCCTTTGATTTGGACAGCCCCAGAAGATTTTAGTTTTCTGGCGAGCACTTTGTCCGCGACTCGTGGTAAATAACCGTGTTGAATTGAACCCATGTCACCCTCCTTGCTATCAGGGTATTATACCGTTGATTTGTGCAAGTTGGACGATTTAGATTGTGCAAGTTGGACGATTTAGATTGTGCAAGTTGGACATTATGTCTAGTAAACATTCATGATGCCAGAAGAGAAGCCCTAGAGTCTCCAGGCCTTTGTCGTATAACGCATGATGTCAAGAATGTCGGCCTTGATGTTTGGTGGCAGGGCTTTGAAGAGCGATAGATATTCGTCTTCCTGAGCAGTATAAAACGCAGGGCTTCCGTCTGGATCTTTGGTATAGCCAAGGATATCGTTGGGCGTGCATCCAAAGAGATCGCACAATGCAACAATGCGGTCCTCTCCTAGTTTTGCTCGACCTGTTTCCCATGCACTATATGTCGCCTTGCTAACGCCAAGACTGTCCGCAATTTGAAGCTGAGTAAGCCCTGACTTTTTGCGGATTCTGGCGAGTGCGGTATGTTTATTGGTCACATCCATGTCGCTCCCGTCTGATATCAAGAGCAACTTTGCATTTCGGTGCCGGTCAAATGTCTAACTGGATTGTCCTTAGGTGCAATAATTGACATAAAGTCTAATTTGAATAAACTCAAAACCAATATAAATAGACATCGAGGAATGGTGGCTATGGGGAGAGTTGTTGGAATCGATCTTGGGACGACCTATTCGGCTGTCGCTGTGTTGGGAGACGATGGACTTCCCGAAATACTGAAGAATGCGGACGGAGAACCGACTACACCTTCGGTTGTTTTATTCCAATCATTTGACGGAAAAGACGAGCCGCTTGTTGGAACGATGGCCAAGCATTCGGCGGCAGGTGATCCCGATAATGTTGTCCAGTTCGTTAAACGGCAGATGGGAAATCCGGATTGGAGATTCGACTCCGACTCGGGCGTTTCCTACTCTGCAGAAGAGGTTTCCTCCCTTATTATCAAAAAATTATTGCAAGATGCCGAGCAGGCACTTGGAGAAGAAGTATGCGGAGCCGTGATTACGGTTCCCGCATATTTTGATGATGCAAGAAGAACTGCGACAAAGCAGGCAGGTGTAATTGCGGGCACCAAAGTGCTTCGCGTGTTGAATGAACCGACGGCCGCAGCCCTTTCCTTTGGTCTCGATACCGAGAAGAACGGCGTCACGCTTGTCTATGATCTGGGCGGCGGAACGTTCGACGTGACGCTTCTTAAGATAGAGGACGGTTGCTTTACGGTTATCGGAACCGATGGCGATAGGAACTTGGGCGGATTCGATTTCGATAACGCTCTAATGTCGTTCGTGGCAGAAGAGCTTTCGAAACAGGGCGCTGGTAATGTTCTCGAGGATTATCTGATAAGTGCCGAGCTTCGAGAGAAATGCGAAATGGTTAAGCGCACTCTTTCGAACGTGGCAAAAGCCAACCTTCACATTTCGAAAGACGGAAAGCCTTATCGTGTGGCTATTTCTCGCGAGGATTTCGAGCGGGCGAGTAGGTCACTCCTGAATCGAACGCAGGAGCTGGTCGAGGACGTGCTCGAGGACACCGGTTATTCATGGGGCCAGATCGATCATGTGGTCCTCGTTGGTGGCTCAACGCGTATGCCAATGGTACACAAGTTAATCGAAGATATTTCGGGGATGAAACCCGAGCTTGGTAGGAGTGGTTGGAAAAGTTGCAAGGTGGCAAGGGCAACAGAGAG
>ERZ1106978.1390-NODE-1390-length-13780-cov-2.514827_pt1 | contig 13780 bp, 14 predicted proteins | sample MGYA00403689_ERZ1106978 | MGnify/ENA primary metagenome ERZ1106978 (study PRJEB35170, sample SAMEA104062434) | human gut metagenome | biome: human gut; feature: human-associated habitat; material: faeces | place: Denmark | collected 2012-08-02 ...
CTGGGCAAGCCGGGTTATGAGAACCTGACCGCCGAGCTGGAAGCAAAGCTGAAGTAAGAGCAAGCGGAACAAAAAACGATCTCCCGCCGTGAGGCGTGGAAAATACAGGAGGACAGAACTATGATTAAACTGATTGTTGGCACCAAAGGCTCCGGTAAGACCAAGGCTATGATCGACATGATCAACGATTCGGTCAAGACCTCCAAGGGCAACGTCGTTGTCGTCGAGAAGGGCATGAAGCTGACCTATGAGGTCGGCGTGTGAAAGGAGAAGCAAAATGCCTAATTCTGATTTAACATTTAACACCACGCCCGGCCAGACCGTGGGCCGAGAAATGTTGATTGCTTATCTAAACACAGGGGAAAATGAGACACCTAAGTGGTCTCCAATCGGCAAGCGAGTGGAGGACAGCTCCTCTGAATACGACTGGCAAACCGAAACAAAAGTGGATATTTTCGGAAATACTTACACAAATGGAAAGAAGCCTACAATTACTCAGACATTTGATCCGTGTGAACTGGATGCAGACGATGCGGCACAGAAGAAGATTTGGAATTTGGCTATCAAAGATCAGAATGTCAATGCTTTGATGAACCAAGATATGCTGATAGTTCATCTGTATGCAGGAACAGCCAACACGGCGGTGTTTGCGGAGCGGTATTCTTCCTGTTCCATTCTTCCTAGTGGGCTCGGAGGAGAAGGGGGCGGCACCATCGGAATGCCTCTTGATGTGACCTATGGAGGAACACGGACTGTTGGAACAGCATCTATTAGCGGCGGAACAGTCACATTTACAACGGAAGAAGTAGGGGTCTAACACATGAAAGAATTGAATTTTGATAGCGGACTCGTTGCCTATTCATTAAATGGAAAGTGTGAAGTATCCTTCAACCCAACTGACAGCAATTTTGTAGAGCGTCTGTATTCTGCTTTTGAGGACTTGGACAAGAAGCAGGAGAGCTACAAGGCTCAGATTGAGAAGATGGCGGACAAGAAGGAAATCTTCGAGTTTGCCAGGGAGCGGGATGCTGAGATGCGCGGTATCATCGATGGTGTATTTGATGCGCCTGTGAGCGAGGCGGTGTTCGGAGGGATGAATGTCTATGCCATTGCAAACGGCCTCCCCGTATGGTGCAACCTGATGATGGCGGTCATGGATGAGATCGACACAACATTCACCAGAGAGCAAAAGCTGACCAACCCGCGCATCAGCAAGTACACGGCAAAATATCAAAAGTATCAGAAGAAGTAACCAAAGGAGCACGCCATGAGCTATGGACTTCCAAAAAGCGTGGAGATAAACGGGAAAGAGTTTGCTATCCGCTATGATTATCGGGTAATTCTTGATATCTTCGAGGCCATGAACGACCCGGATTCCAGCGAGGAGGACCGCGCTCTTGACGTGCTCCAGATCTTCTACATCGACTTTGACGAACTGACCGACTATGACGCGGCTATGAAAGAGGTGTTCCGGTTCATCAACGGCGGCGAGGAGCCACGGGAGCAGAGAGGTCCCCACCTTGTGGACTGGCCGATGGACTTCCCCCGCATCATCGCCCCGGTCAATCGTGTGCTGGGCTATGAAGCCCGCGCTGTGGACTACGACATCGAAACTAACACGGGCGGGATACACTGGTGGACTATTCTCTCTGCTTATTCGGAGATTGGAGACTGTTTATTCGCACAGATCGTCCGAATCCGCGACAAGAAGGCCAAGGGCAAGTCGCTAGACAAGTCTGACCGGGAATTTTACCGCAAAAACCGTGACATTATTGATATCAAGCATACCTACAGCGAAGCAGAAAACAAACTTGTAAGCTTCTGGACGGGCGCAAAATAAAACCGCCCCCGGAGGAGCGGCTAAGTCATCGTATGGAGCATTTTGTTAATTGTACTTGCGCAAGAGGAATACCATCACACTTTCCAGCAATTACGATTTGATCTCCATCCTTTAACTGAGCAATCAAATCTGTCTGGTCCCCGTTCTTTGGGAAAAAACATTGGATGGGATAAAGTCCATACCCGTCATTTGTTTCAATGGAAATGCAAGGGGCTTTTGTCACGATATCCTGTCCAATATTTTGAATGGTCCCAGTCACGACCAAAATTTTATCTTTGTATAGCGCATCTGCATTTACTGTGTTCTCCTTATATGCCGCCCACAAATCAGTTGCAGAAATTGTGATTTCCTCCGGCTGACTGTCCGTCGTTAAGTTATTGTCAAGCTGTGTGGAAATGTTTGATTGATGCGGGCTAGGTCTATCGTTTGACGAATCATCAGAATGGCCCTTAAAAGTAAGCGATAGAGCAGCAAGTGCAGCAACGACAATTACTACCGCAAAGGCAACATTTCCTTTGCTTCTCTTAGCTTGTTTCCTTGGAGAGTTCTCGCGATCGAAAGCGGTGGCCTCTGTCGTGTTTGATGCGTATTGACTATCTACCGCAAGATGAGAACCAGATATTTCCGTATTCACGACCCATACCTTGTCTTCTGGCGATATAAGAATCGAAACAGAACAATCTATCTTTTTCCCTTTTTGAAATAAAAGCGTATGCGGCCCATCTTGAGTGTAAACAGAGATTGTGTCCCCATTCCTCAAAGTCCCGACAACCTTACCGTCTAAAAGGACAGTAAAATCAACCGCACAACCCCACATGGACTTCTCCCTTGTGATTATGATTTCTTTATACCCATCCACATAAATCTTCCCCTTCAAGGTGGTGTTTTATATGTCCGCAGACGGTTCCATCGTCATTGAGACCAATATTGATGATAAAAACGCACAGCGGGAATTGACCCGCCTGAATAAACAAATCAAATCGATCGAGGATCAGCTTGCATCTAAAAAGCAGGGGCGACTGCCCCTTGAAAATAACCTGAACTCGGTCAACGCAAAGCTGGACGAGGCCCGGAAGCGGCTGGCAATGCTCCAGGATGAGCAGAACGCCATTAACTCCGCTATGCAAGCGGGAGCGACCGCAGATGATTATATGCGCGCCTATTCAGATAGCCCTATGGTCGAGGCCGCTCTGAAACAGCAGCAGGCCGAAGTTGACGCTATCGAAAAGGAGTGGAAACAGGCCGACAAGGCTCTTTCCGCTTACGATTCTAAGATTTCAGGTCTGGAGGCTAAACTGAACAGTGCAAAGGCGGAGGCCGGAGGTATCCAGCAGAATATGGCTAAAGCTGGTCCATCCGCCGAAAAGATGGCAAAATCCGTTGACAAGGCGCAGAAAAGTGCAAGTAAGTTCTCCATGCGTCTGCGGGAGGTCATCAGGAGTGCACTGATCTTTACCATCATCTCACAGGCACTTGCAAAATTCCGCGAATGGATGGGAAAAGTCATTAAGACGAATGACGAGGCTCGTGCTGCGATTGCCCGCTTGAAGGGTGCGCTGCTCACATTGGCGCAACCTTTAATTGACATCATTATACCAGCGTTTACCAAGTTTGTCGATATGCTGGCCAGAGTTATTTCGATGGCGGCGCATCTTACTGCGGCCCTTTTTGGGACTACAGCAGAACAAGCTGCTGAGTCCGCAGAAAATCTATATGATGAAACAGAAGCCATTGAGGGAACCGGGCAGGCAGCGGAGGAAGCAGAAAAGTCCCTTGCATCATTTGATGAGATCAATCAGCTTTCAGGTGGAAGCAAAAAAAGTTCCAATAAAAATCAGGAAATTGCACCCGATTTTTCCGCAGTTAATCAAAACAGCGGATGGTTACAACAAATGATGGAAAGCGTATCTGCGTGGGTCCCAGCTGCTCTGATGCTTGGAGGAATCGCGCTTGTCGCAATCGGTGCATCAATGGGAAGTCTGCTGCTCGTTATTTCCGGGCTTCTATTACTTGGAGCCGGGATTGCATTTGGCAAAGAAAACGATCAACTTCAATCGTGGGTCGATTCGCTTGGGCTGAACAGTGTACAGGAATTTGTGGTCATCGCTGTTATCCTTGGCGGAATTGCGATGGTAGCAATCGGAGCGGCAACAGCAAATATACTGCTCGTGATAGCGGGTCTTGTTTTGATTGGTGTGGCTATTTGGTATGCGGCACAGAGCGGTATGATGCAAGACTGGGCAGAAACCCTTGGACTTTCGAGAGCAGCGCAGTTTATAACTGCTGCACTGCTTATTGCTGGATTTGCGCTTGTCTGTATTGGGGCTGGTCTCGGGAACATTTTGATGGTAATATCCGGTATTGCTTTATTCGCTGCAGGAGTGTATGTGGGCATTGAAAGCGGGACACTGAAATCATGGGCGGAGACGCTTGGGCTTGATTCTGCGTTTGAGTATGTAGCAGCCGCTATCCAAATTGCCGGGATTGCGCTAATTTGCATTGGAGCGGCAATGACAAACATTTTTATGGTTGCCGCAGGGGCAGTCTTGCTTGCGGTTGGAATTACGGTAGAAGCACTTGGGGAGCAAACGTTGATGGCGTGGTGGGAGAAATTGAAATTGACCACTGTTGCCCAGTGGATTTCTGTGGCGTTACTTTTGGCCGGAATTGTAATGGTAGCCATTGCGGCAGCAACTGGGAATATCTTGCTCTTGATTGCAGGTGCAATCGTTCTTGGTCTTGGAATTGTTGCTTCGGTAAATGAAGGACGTTTGCAGGACTGGGTTGAAACATTGGGCCTTGAAAAAGTAATGGGATATGTAACTGCTGCAGTTTTGCTTGTCGCATTTGGACTTATTGCAATAGGTCTTATGACTGTGAATCCCGCCATGTTTATCGGTGGGGCTACATTGCTTATTGCTGGACTGATTGTCGGGAGAGAGAGTGGAACGCTTCAAAGCTGGGTTGAAACCCTGCATCTTGAAGAAGTGGCTGGATGGGTTTCCACCGCGATGTTGCTTGCCGGAATCGCTCTCGTTTCTATCGGCGCAATGACGTATAACTTGCCCATGGTGCTGGCTGGCATCGCGCTTCTTGGTGGTGGTGCGGCCCTTAAATTGGGAAGCAGTGGCACAAGTAGTAGCAGAGGCGGAGGCTTCAGCAGCAGAATGGCGGCCCCTCGTCTCGCCTTAGAGGATGTCCCTGCGCTGGCCCGTGGCGCTGTCATTCCGCCGAACCGTGAGTTCTTGGCGGTATTGGGGGATCAGAAAAGCGGAACAAACATCGAGGCTCCTACATCGGAAATCGAGGCTGCGGTCATGCGCGGAATCCAGCGGAGCGGGATAAACGGCCATGGAGGCAACCAGACTGTGATTCTGGAAGTGGACAAGCAGGTGCTGGGCCGTGTAACCTATCGTGCCAATCAAGCGGAAGGGAAACGAATCGGTGTGGAGTTGGTGGAGGTGTAATTTTGAGTTACATCAAACTGAATGGGCGGGAATTTGATGCGGACATCGCTATCTCGGCCTACAACCGGAACTTCAATGTGCTGGATGGGGACAATGCGGGCCGCGTCCTCTCCGGTCTAATGATTCGAGATATCATCGGCACATACCTTGGTCACAAAATCACCGTGTTTCGGCGCGGAGACGACTATAAAGGGCTGGATGACTTTTGGGACTATCTCTATCAGCACTCCATTGATGATTCTGTTCTACTGGAGGCGGCTGATGGCCAGAAGACCATCAGCTACCAAGCCTACTACACCAGTGCATCTCAGGACATTGAGAAGGTGGAAAACGGGGTGACCTACTGGGGCGAGATTGAAGTGAGCTTTGTACCCATGGACGCACAGCTAAAGCCGTGAGGTGATACGAGATGGCGAACACGACTAAAATCGTATATGACGGACGAACATACACCGGGACAGAGATACAGAACGGAAATATGAGACTGGCTACATCTCTGCTTTCGTCCTCTCTGGAGAGCAATACGTTCAACGTGACTTTGAAAAGCCCAAACAAGAATCTGACCAATTTCTCCAGAAACGCTCCTATCACAGTGTTCAACGGTGAGCGTCAACTCGGGATATTTTATGTCCAGGACGTGAAGAGAACTGCAGCTGATTTGTACAAGGTTTCGGCTACATCTGCGGTCGGTATATTGAGTGATGGTAACCACTACGGCGGCATCTATACAGGGCAGACTGCTGAATCCATTATCGGTAGCATCTGCGGGTCAGTAAAGTATGATATCCAGAACAAGCTGCGGCCCATAAAGTTATATGGCTGGCTCCCCATTGCAACACCGAGAGACAACCTCGCCCAAGTCCTGTTTGCGATGGGGGCCACTCTCCGAACAGACTTGAACGGCGTGTTACGGATCGAGGAGCTGTGGGATGGGCTGAGTGGTGACATCGGGACAGACCGAATGTATCAAGGCGCCTCTGTTGAATACGCGTCAAAAGTTACCCAAGTCTCACTGACAGAGCACCAATATGTGGCAAGTGGAGATCTTGATGAGCTGTTCAGCGGCACGACCCAAAGCGGCGATATTATCACCTTTGATGAACCGGTCTATGGTCTTACTGCCTCCGGGTTCACGATACAGAGCCAGGGCGCGAACTTTGCAAAGCTATCTGCCGGTAACGGAACTCTAAAGGGACGGAAATATAAACATAACACCCGAGAAATCATCAAAACCGTGTCTTCCGCATCTGAGCCTAACATAAAGGCAGTGAAGGACGCTACGCTTGTATCGCTGGTAAATTCACAAGCTGTTTCAAACAACCTTGTAAATTACCTAAAATGGAACCGGACAATTAAAACTAGTGTAGTTTACCAGGGTGAAATTCCGGGGGATCTTATATCCACATGGGACCCATTCGACAAGACATCTGTGGATGTTTGCATTCAAGAAGCAGACATAATATTGTCGAATACGATTAAGGCAAACGAAAAAATGCTAGTCGGATTTACCCCCATCAGGCAGGATAATAGTCAGACCTACGATGAGCACGAACTCCTCACAGGCTCTGGGACCTGGACTGTACCGAATGGTGTTAGTGAGGTTGAGGTGGTCGTAATTGGCGGCGGCGGAGCTGGCTATGATGGGAATCCTGGAGAGGCTGGGCCCGGCGGCTCTGGGACTTGGGGGGAAAATTTTACTGAGCGCGATAGTGTTAGTCTGTCTGGTCTATCTGTAGGAAGCAGCAAAACTATTTCAACGAGCGCATCAACATCCCAGAGTAATACAGATCCAGGGGAAGGAGGGGATGGAGGTGCAGCTGGAGCGCCAGGAAAGGTTTACCGGAAAACAATCACAGTGACGCCGGGTCAGAGGATTTCTTACAACTGCGGAGCTGGGGGGCAGTCTAACGGTGCCGCCGGAGGAAATACAACATTTGGAAGTGTTTCGTCAGGTTCTGGAACGTCCTCTGGTGCAGGATACACAGACATTATTACAGGCGAGACGTTCGCAACAAGCGGCAATGCAGGAGAGAGAGGCGGAAAAGGCGGAAGTGCCGGGGCCGCTGGCGAATCGACAGGCGGCGCAGGTGGCAATTCCGCAAGTTCACGCGATTACAACGATTCCGACAATCCTACGAACTACGGAAACGAATATGACACAAAAGGACAACATAGCGTATCCGGGAACGCGGGGGGTGCAGGTGGCGGCGGTGCAGGAGGAGACTCGGGGAACAACAGCGGAGGAGACGGTGGAGCCTCTACACGCGCCAGTTTTTCCTCTGATTATAACCCAGGCGAGGCATTTGGCACCCTTCGGCCATCATACGGAGGTGATGGTGGGACGGGGGCCGATGGCGTGCGTGGAAGTAAATATGGGCAGTCTGGCTCTGGCGGCGGCGGCGGTGGTGGCGGCGGCGGAACAGCGTCTGCGTCTCTCAATGTTAGGGCAAGTGCTACATTTACCGTAAGAAAGACAACAACTGACCGCGCATATGTTCGTGCGACTGTAAACGCCTATGATTCTAAGCCAGGCTCTGGTGGAGCCGGTGGCAAAGGTGGAGCTGGCGCGGACGGTTGCATCATCCTGTATTACGGCGTTACGACTCCGGTCCAGGACGGCCAGCTCAAGGACAAAAACGGCCTGATGCTGCTGGACAAGTACGGCAGACGGCTCATCGTATAGGAGGGTAGACATGGCAACGATAGACGAACTGAATGCCCAGGTGGCACAGCTCAGGGTGGAAGTGGAGCAGCTGCGGGGGCAGATCGCCAGTGCGGGAGTCAATGCTCTGGCTGCGGCTCCCTCTGGCTATTACATGCTCAAATACAGCGGCGAAGAGATAGACACGAAACTAGGCAAGATTTGATGGAGGTGATCGCTGTGCTATATATGCAGGACTGGCATATTTGTGTCCCGGCAGATTTTTCGCTGGGGTTTGAGGGGGACAACAATGCCGTTACCCTGGAGATCAGCACAGATCTGCCGGAAGGCTGGGACCTGAAGGTCGATGTGGAAAAAGATGGAGAGAAAAACATCATCCAGCTCAACCGCAGAGATAACGTCTACTATGCACTCCTCACCTCCTCCATGCTGGCGGATGATGGGGTCTACGAGATGCAGGTGCGGGGGACATTGGAAGATCAGGTCCGGCACAGCAATATTTTCCTATCCCATGTGCATAACTCCATCAACGCCACAGACGCTTTCCCCCCTCCCCTGCCCTCTGAATTTGAGCAAATGGAGGACAGGCTCAACAGCATCAACAATAATCCGCCCCAGCCCGGCGAGAATGGATACTGGCTGATCTGGGACCCTGATGACATGGAGTACAAGGAGTCTGATATCCCTCTCCCCGCGGAAGGTGGGACTGTTGGGACCACGGATTACAATAAGCTCAAAAACAGGCCCAGCATCAACGGCGTGGAACTGATTGGGAATAAAACATCAGGCGAGCTCAAAATACCAGCAGGAGAAAAGGGCGAGAAGGGCGACCCCGGTCCAGAGGGACCTGCCGGACCAAAGGGGGACCCGGGACCGACCGGACCGCAAGGCCCAGAGGGGCCAGTTGGCCTACAAGGGCCGAAGGGAGATACCGGCGAACAAGGCCCAGCCGGCGAGCAGGGACCTCCGGGAGAGCGTGGACCGGAAGGGCCCCAGGGCCCGAAAGGTGACCAGGGAGAACAGGGAAAGCAAGGACCTAAAGGAGACCAGGGAGAACCCGGCCCACAGGGACCCGCCGGAATAGACGGGACCTCATTTGTAGTGAGAGACCGCTTTGATACCCTGGAGGAACTGAAATCCGCCCACCCCATTGGTGAGCCTGGGGATGCTTATGCCGTGGGCTCGGAAGATGACAACACGATCTACATCTGGTCGGAAGACCTGATGAACTGGAAGAGCATCGGCAAGCTCCAGGGGCCAGCGGGACCGCAGGGCCCGAAGGGAGAGCAAGGACCAAAGGGAGAGCCCGGGGAACAAGGAGAGATCGGCCCGAAAGGCGATACAGGCCCCGCCGGTCCGCAGGGAGAGCAGGGTCCTAAAGGCGATAAGGGAGAGCCTGGGGAGACAGGTCCAAAAGGAGATGTGGGCCCAGAGGGGCCACGAGGCCAGCAAGGCATCCAGGGCCCTCCCGGTGAGAAGGGAGACACTGGCGATCAGGGTCCAAAGGGAGATCAAGGAGAGCAAGGACCTGAAGGGCCTGCTGGAGCTCAGGGGCCCATTGGGCCAGAAGGTCCCAGAGGGGAACAGGGCCCACAAGGGGAGCCCGGTCCGAAAGCAGAGCCGTTTTCGGTGACCCTTACGGGATCTGGATGGGCCGAAAACGAGCAAACGGTGAGCCACGATAAGATTTTAACGGGCGCCTATTCCTACATCGTATGTCCAGCTGAAGAATCATATATGGCTTATGCCACAGCTATTGTGAGGGCAAAGGATGTGAGCACAAACGGACAAATGACCTTTGTGTGTACGGAGACACCCGAAGCGGACCTTGTGGTAAATATCCTTAGAGTGGAGGCGCAAGATGGTATTTAACATGGTGGGCGGCGCAGGCGGTGGCATCAAGCTGGAGAGCATTGCCATCACCACACCGCCTGACAATATCACATATCTCCCCGGAGAGGTCTTTGACCCTGCAGGGACGGTGGTCACGGCATCGTACTCCAACGGGGCCACCCTGACGGCCACCGGCTGGACCTACTCTCCCAGCGGAGCACTGCCCGAGGGGACGAGTGAGGTGGAGATCATCTACACCGAGGCTGGGGTAACAAAGACCGCTGTGCAGGCCATCACTGTGGAGCGTGGGACCATCTCTGTGCCCACGGTATCCGGGAGCCTTACATACAATGGACAAGCCCAGAGCCCCACCCTGACGGGATACGATGCAGACAAGATGGTCCTATCCGGCGACACGTCCGGCACGAATGCTGGGAGCTATACAGCGGTGGTCGCCCCAACAGAGCAGTACAAGTGGGCGGATGGGAGCACGGAGGCAAAGGATATCCAGTGGTCTATTGCTAAGGCCACCCCCAGCATCACGTTTGAACCGACATCTGTGAGCCTGGATACCTCCACCACATCTCAGGCGGTGGCCGTCACCTACACGGGGGACGGCACTCTGTCCGCACAGTCTGATAACTCCGGCGTAGCTACAGCATCACTGGAGGGGACCACCCTGACAGTAACAGGTGTGGAGACCGGCAACACGGCTATCCAGGTATCGGGCAGCGAGGGGACAAACTACACGGCGGCCAGCGCCTCTCTGAGCGTGGTGGTGCAGTTTGTTATCACTATACAAGTGCTACCAACCCAGAGCGGGAGTCTTACCTACAATGGGAACAGACAATACCCCTCCTGGAACAACTACGATTCGAAGCAGTTGACCATTAGCGGAGTGACTTCTTCGATCAATGCGGGCAGTTATACCGTAAAATTTACCCCTAAACCCGGTTGTCAATGGTGGGATGGGACTACGGAGCAAAAAGAAGCCGTGTGGAAGATTAGTAAGGCAAGCACATTTCCAGCCTTTACCCCAAAATCTAAAGGCTTGACATTGAGGGGGTCTACTAATACAGCTGTGGTTAGTGTTAGCATCCCTAATATTATTGAGGGAGCCGAAGTAACAATCGAGAACAAAATGGCCCACCAACCTGATGGAAGTTGGGACCCTGTGGATGAAACCTATTTCACCGCAAAATACGAAAACGAGAAAATCACAATTGTGGCGAAGAAGAGCCAGCTTACAACAGGTGGATACTTTTTTACACTTAAAATCAAGCCATACGACACTGAAAACTATTTTGCAGCCTCCCCGCAATATACATTTTACGCCGTTGATATTATCCCTCCAGTCAATGTCTTCGGCGTCTCCTGGGACAGCTCCAACCCATCCACCGCCCTGACCCGTCTGACCAAAGCCAACGATCCCAACAAGCTGGTCACTGTGGACATCACAACCGAGCCCGTACCCGCAGTTGGGACAGGCTCAGGCTCCTCACCATTCGATAACTATATGCCGTGGATGGGGATGGAGGAGGTTGATATTGACACTAGTGGGAGAGTATATCCTGCCAATCGAACATCTCCTTCATCTGCGACATGCGTCAAGATCCCGCAATTTTACTACAAAGTAGAAAAGAGTGGAAATATCTTTCGTTATTATGTTGCGGATGGACCAATCGATGGGTTTTCTTTGCATCCAGGAAGCGAGAGCTATATTGCACGATATGAGGGGTACTTAGTAAATAAGAGTGGTGGGCAAGCATTATGTAGCTATTCTAATACCCCGGCTAAGACGGGATTAACTAGAGCCGAGTTTAGAAATTATGCAAAAAATTTTGCGTCCAATGCCCAACTCTACGACTTCGCCGCATGGTGCGCTGTTGGTCTGCTATATCTGGTCGAATTTGCCGATTGGGATAGTCAAGAGAAGATAAATCGTGGAATCGTCAACGACAGCTCTGTCCACAAAACCGGCGAGACTGACGCCATGGTCTACCACACCGGAAGAGCAAACTCGGGTGATAATGCTGCGGTGCAGTACCGTGGAATTGAGAACCCGTGGGGGAATGTCTCGGAGTTTATCGATGGCATCAACATTCTAACCCAGGTCGCTTACATCTGCACAGAACCCGAGAGTTATGCTGATGACACCACCGACAATTACAAATCCTCTGGCTTTACTACTCCGGACTCCGGATTTATTAAAGAACTTGGGTTTAGCTCCGGTTTCCCGTGGGCACTCCTACCTGATACAACCGGTGGTGGTAGCTCCACCACCTACATCCCGGATTTCGTGTACTCGAGCCTTGGGGCGAAGGTGCTTAATGTTGGCGGGCATCGTACTAGTGAACAGGAAGCTGGGTTATTTTTCTTCCATGCTGGAGTTGCTTCAACAGGAAGAAGCGATAAGATTGGCGCCCGTCTCCAGTTCCGGGAGGTGAAAGCATGAGAGTAAGAGGCGATAACAACCCCGGCACGTTCTCTGTGGAGGCCATGCCCAATAAGCCCGGCTGGTGTCTGGTGCGGTTCTACGAGAACCCCCAGGAATACACCGAAGAGCTGGACGAGACCACCATCACGGGCTGGGAGTACGATGAGTATCACCTGGAACAGCCCACCATCTCCCAGGAGGATATCGAGGGCAACCTTGAGGTCTATCTGAGGGCGGCGAAAGAGGCCGAGGTCACCCAAGAGAGCCGCCTGGAGGATGTGGAGCAAAACAAGGCAGACAAGCAGGAGGTCGCCGCAGTATGGGACAGCATGGCGGCGGCGTACCAGGAGGGGGTGCAGAGCGCATGACCACCAAAGATTTGGTCCTCAGCATAATGAGGTCCCAGGGAGCGGCAGACGCCCTTGACCTGCGAAGCCGGGCCCCCGATCTTGACGGCACAGCCATCATTGCTGAGGAGGCCAAGGTGCCGCAGTTCGACGGCACGAAGGATTACTCCAGCTGGGCCATCGGCTCCCCCGTATGGGAGGAGGTCAACGGAGAGCGGCAGATATTCACCCTGCTCCAGCCCCACAACGCCAGCCACTACCCCGGGAGCACCCCGTCCAATACGCCGGCGCTGTGGTCGATCCGACACACCAAAGACCCCTCTAAGGCAAAGGAGTGGCTGGCACCCAACGGAACCAGTGGCATGTACATGTCTGGGGAGTGCTGCGTGGACGGCGGCGTAGTATATCGCTGCCTGGCGGACAACACCGTACATAGTCCAACAGATTACCCGCAGGCGTGGGAAAGGATCTCAAAATAAAATGCTGTCTTAAGACGGCAGGAATTGACAAAACGCGGTGTGCTGTGTAAGATAAGGACAGGCGCTGCGCAACGGCAGGCGGTCAGCCACATCCCCGGAGAGGGGGTGAGGCCCATGCGGATCACATTACATATCGGACGGTTCACCGTTACGATTATTGTGAAAAGCAGAAACCGCCACTCGGCCAAGTGACGGTTTCTTAGGCTTGCCTAATTAACTTATCGCTTCCGGGCTGACCGCTTGTCGCAGCGCCCTTCTATCTTCATTATAGCGATTTGAGCCGCTTTGTCAAGAAGACAAGGCGGTATTTTTATCACAAGGAGCGGAGGCAATGGACTTTATTGTTGGGATTTTGGGCGCTGGAATTGGGTCCGGCACAATGGCTATCCTGCTTGCCTACTTAAACCGCAAATGGAACAAAGCGGACAAGCAGGACGAAAAGATGGATGCTGTGGTGGATGGACTGAAAGTTCTCACGGTAGACCGAGTCAGGTATCTCGGAAAATCCTATATCAGCAGTCACGGCATATCACTTGAGGACAAAGAAAACCTCCAGGAGATGTACCGGGCATATAAAAAGCTGGGCGGGAATGGGCATCTAAATACAGTCATGGATGAAGTGGAACGCCTCCCCATCATGAGGAGGGAAGTATGAGCACGCAGATGATCCTGGCCGTTGTAGCGGCGTTCTCGCTGGCCTGTGTGTTCTGTCTGG
>ERZ1106978.1401-NODE-1401-length-13724-cov-2.851050_pt1 | contig 13724 bp, 8 predicted proteins | sample MGYA00403689_ERZ1106978 | MGnify/ENA primary metagenome ERZ1106978 (study PRJEB35170, sample SAMEA104062434) | human gut metagenome | biome: human gut; feature: human-associated habitat; material: faeces | place: Denmark | collected 2012-08-02 ...
TCCTTCCGCCAATTCACTGATGCGACGTCCGCAGACCGTACCGGGCGCCCCCGGAAGATAAACAGAAAAGTCGAGTGAGCGTACAGGCAGATAACTGGCTCCTCCAAATTGCGTACAGATCCAAGTTCCTCCTTCACGATCGCGATAAATCTTATCCACGATAGCATCTCCAAGCCCATACTTTCCTCCGGCATCAGCAGGGATATGTTGCACACTATTCTGTTTCTCATTAATCACATAAACACCATTTTGAGTTCCCACCCATAATTCGTCTCCAAAGCAAACTGCGTAACGAATAATCTTTCGATGCACTTCCGGCGCAGGGAACACGCTCACCTCCCCTGTCTTCTTATTGAACCGTTTCAATTCCTCTTCATGCACGCCGACAATCAGTTCATCGCCATAATCACACAGAGTAAATATGAAATCTCCTTTAAGCGCCTCTGTCGCACATGCCACAAACTTATCCTGCTCCGGACTATAACAGTAGATTCCCGCTCCATACGTACCGACCCAAATCGTACCGTCTTTATCCACACAGATGGATTGCGGAAAGTCCTTACTTTTATCTTTACCGGGACAAGGAATGTAGCGGAACAGCTTCCCCGTCTCTACCTGATAGCGGAAAACTCCCTGATTGGGCGCATTCACCCATATATTTCCCGAATGGTCTGCCAGTATATCCTCAATCCAGTTGTATCTGATTTGTTCTCCGCTCTCTGTACGGGCATCAAAAAAAGAAAACTTCCCGGTGGCAAGGTCTTGAATATAGACACCATCGTCCGTGCCTATCCACAACTGCCGGTGATTATCTTCAAAAAGAGCGGATATGACCTGATTGCCATGTTGCAAAGTCTCGTCATAACAATTATAAAGCTTCATCGACACTCCGTCGTAGCGGTTAAGTCCATTGCGGGTACCCAACCAGATAAAACCGTAACTATCTTGAATAATAGACTTGACATGACTGTTCGAAAGACCGCTTCCACCATCTACACGGATAAAGTTATACTGCCCCGTCGCGGCAAAGTCCGGAAGGAAGAAACAAACAGAAAGAAGAAAAAGCAGCAGATTCCTTTTCATACACAGATATTAGATAGCGACAAATATAGTTTTTTTTACGCTAAATGCATAGGAAGGATGAAACATTTGTTGCAAGGATGGCAATAAATGTCGCACCACAAGGGCGCTATCATACATTTGAAACATCTCTTGCACATCTTGACAAAAGAGAGTATAGCCGCCTGTTTCTACTCCCCCTATCTTTGCCTTTGTCAAAATGACACAACCGACGTGAACTTCCAAAATCTTAAAATAAATACAAGTGATGAAAAAAGTAACCTTTAGTTGCCTTGCTCTAGCAACCCTGTTGCAACTGATCCCCTCCAACGGGAATGCAGCGAACATTCAGGATCAAAAGAAAAAGACGAACCGAACCGAAATGAAGCAGGACACAATCCCTGCCAATCTCTCAAAAGAACCTGCCAACCCTTCTAAAAAAGAAGCAGAAGAAGGCGAACGCAATGTGATGCTGAATGCTTCCGACGCCAACAAACCCCGCGAAATTCAAATCGGGCTTCCCAGCGAGGACGTTAATGTATATGAGAATGGGCTTCCCGCCGTCTATTCCTCGGCCGTTCATAAGCTCGCCGCCCATTGGCGCAGCGACAGCAGCCTGGGAGAAGTAGGACTTTTATCTCCTTCCGAGTCGGCCATCACCACCGGTAACATCGCTTACTCCGTCAACTCCTTCAGCAAACTGGGACAAAAAGATTTTCAAGGTATCTTCAACTACCGGACCAATCATTTCGGAATGCAGAACTTCGATCTCAATGTTTCAGGAGCCATCAACGACCATTGGCTCTACACCGCAAGCATCTATCAGAACTTCGACCCGGGAAGCTTCGACCTCAAATTCACAAACTACACAGACCGCACCGAGATCTATCATGCCGGCCTGACCCGACTCTTCAACAACGGACGGGGCAAAATATCCCTGCTCTACAAACATTCCCGCAGTGAGAATCCGGGCAGTTATGCCAATGCCGCTCCTTTTATCTATGTCGGCGACGGCTCGGTGAAAGAGATAGACGGCTTCAAACTGGGAACGAATTCGTATGTCCCGCAAAACGGTTCTTTTGAATACATGGACGTGAGAGACGGGAAAATGAAAACATGGAATTTAGGCGACGGCTCGGAAAACCGTGCCAATGAAATAGCACTGATTGCCGATTATCGTTTCCAAAACGACCTGCTGTGGAAATTCAACCTGAAATATATGGATGCCCCACGCGCCAACTATGTAGATTTCGGAGGCAGCACCATCAGCGAAGTAACTGCCGACGCTGGTTTTACGTTATCCAACGGCCATCCGTATGAAGGACTGGCAGAAGGCCGCCGCACCTGGTTGCACGTAGGTAAAGTGAAAAACTTCCTGATTACTTCCGAACTAAACAAGACTTTCGGCAACCATGATTTGCGCCTGGGATTGAACGAATGGTATTATCATCTTGACTACCATTCCTCTTCTCTGCAATGGATGGCTACCGTAGAGAACTATCCACAACTACTCACTTCCACCGCAACAAGTTCCCTGGACCCCACACTGACCAGTCAACACGTGCAGACATACGGCTACAACGAGCTTAGCCCCGAATATACAATGGGATATGAAAACAAACTCGCCCTCTACCTTACAGACAACTGGCAGGTAACTCCCCTATTTAATATCTATTATGGCGGACGCCTCGAATATTACCGGATGAGTGCCGACCAGATATCCGCTTCCCGTTTCCCGAACTTCCACATCGGCGACTTTACCACTTACCAAAAAGAGAAAGAAACAGGAAATATCATCGCCACCCCGCGCAGTGTTCATCCTGCCAAAGTGGTAAAAGACAAACTGAACTACGCCGCCACACTCCGCGCCACTTACAACGTAACCCGGCAATTCGGGCTGACTGCCGACGGAACAGTAGCCACCCGCTTCCCCCGTATCAACGAATACGCCGGAACAGGTCCTACGGAAGAACAATACAAACGGGTCACCATACCGTTAATCCGTGGCGGTCTGTTCTACAAGAACCATTGGATCAACCTCACCTCTATGGTGACCTATATCTCTAAATCCAATAACATCGACCAGCAAAACCTCACGAAACCGGGAACGGAAGAAGGAAAGACCGTATTGCTTATCTATAATATCAAAACACTGGGATGGACCACCTCTGCCGAGATCGACCCGTTCAAAGGTTTCCATCTGCATGCCCTGTTCACGTATCAGAAGCCTGTTTACAAGAACTATAACGCAAGTGTCACTTTTAACGATGGCTCGGAAATGTCTGTCAATGCCAACGGAATGATTGTAAAAGAGATCCCACAGATACTTGTCGAACTCGACCCAAGCTACAATATCACGAAAGACTTACGCCTCTGGCTTAGTTTCCGCTATTTCGGCAAGACATACGCCAATCTTCAGGAAGCACTCTACTTCAACGGGCGCTGGGAAACGTTCGGAGGAATCAACTGGAACGTAAACAAGCACCTGTCTCTGGGAACAACAGTCATCAACTTCCTGAATCAGAAAGGAGCCAGCGGAACCATCAACGGTTCGGAACTGATTACGAAAGAAGAAGCTGCCCAGTACGCCGGAAATTATATGAGTGGAAATTATTTACGCCCATTCACCGTAGAATTTAGCGCAAGCATCAAATTCTAGTTCATACCAAACGAATTATAACTATCTTTGTGGCATTATATGCCCACAAACTAACTAATACCTAATTAATTATTAAAAAACCATGAAGAAACTTTTCGTATTACTTACGGCATTGTTTACCCTGGCACAAGTGAACGCCCAGGAAAAGAACGTTATCCGCATCGCAACGGACAACACAGACCTAATTCTCCAAGTAGCTCCCAACGGACGACTTTATCAGGCTTATCTGGGCGATAAGTTGCTGAACGAGAAAGACATCAACAACTTTTCTCCATACGTGAAAGGAGGAAGTGACGGAAGTGTATCTACCCGTGGATGGGAAGTATATCCGGGCTCCGGCGCCGAGGATTATTTTGAACCGGCTGTAGCAATCACGCACAATGATGGAAACCCAAGCACGATTCTCCGTTATGTATCTTCCGAGCAAAAAGCAGTGGCAGGCGGCACGGAGACAGTCATCCAACTGAAAGACGATCAGTACCCGGTGGAAGTCACGCTGCATTACATCGCTTATCCGAAAGAAAACGTCATCAAGACGTGGAGTGAAATCAAACATGCTGAAAAGAAACCTGTCACCATCTGGCGTTATGCCTCGACCATGCTTTATTTCTCGGGAAACGAGTATTATCTGACTGAATTCAGCAGCGACTGGGCTAAAGAAGCACAAATGAGCACACAACCTCTATTGTTCGGCAAAAAGGTGATCGACACCAAACTGGGAAGCCGTGCCGCCATGCATACCCACCCGTTCTTCGAACTTGGTTTTGAACAACCGGCACAAGAAACACAAGGACGTGCCATGTTAGGGACTATCGGATGGACAGGCAACTTCCAGTTTACCTTTGAAGTGGACAACGTAGGCAACCTCCGCGTCATCCCCGCCATTAACCCGTACGCATCTGATTATGAACTAAAACCGAACGAAGTATTTACCACTCCCGAATTCATCTTTACTTTCAGCAACAACGGTACGGGCGAAGCCAGCCGCAACCTCCACGCATGGGCACGCAACCACCAACTGAAAGACGGACAAGGCGACCGCATGACTTTATTGAATAACTGGGAAAATACGTACTTCAAATTCGATGAGAAACTGCTTGCCGAACTGATGAAAGAAGCCAAACATCTGGGTGTAGATATGTTCTTGTTGGATGATGGCTGGTTCGGCAACAAGCATCCTCGCAACAGCGACAATGCCGGACTGGGTGACTGGGAAGTGATGAAATCCAAACTGCCGGGCGGTATTCCCGCACTCGTGAAATCGGCCAAAGAAGCCGAAGTGAAATTCGGTATCTGGATCGAACCGGAGATGATAAACCCCAAAAGTGAATTGTTCGAGAAGCATCCTGACTGGGCTATCACACTGCCCAATCGCGAAACATACTATTACCGTAACCAACTGGTGCTCGATCTTAGCAACCCGAAAGTGCAGGATTTTGTATTTAGCGTAGTGGATAACATCCTGACAGCGAACCCGGAAGTGGCTTTCTTTAAATGGGACTGCAACTCTCCCATCACAAATATTTATTCTCCCTATTTGAAGAATAAACAAGGACAACTTTATATCGACCATGTACGTGGTATATATAATGTATTGGAACGTATCAAAGACAAATATCCGAACGTACCGATGATGCTTTGCTCCGGCGGTGGCGCCCGTTGCGACTACGAAGCATTGAAATACTTCACAGAATTCTGGTGCAGCGACAATACAGACCCGATAGAGCGCCTGTTTATCCAATGGGGATTCTCACAAATCTTCCCTGCAAAAGCAATGGACGCACACGTAACCAGCTGGAACAAGAAGACAAGCGTGAAATTCCGTACCGATGTAGCAAGTATGTGTAAACTGGGCTTCGACCTCGGACTAAAAGAGCTGAATGCGGACGAACAGACTTTTTGCCAAAACGCAGTTGCCAACTGGACACGTTTGAAGAAAGTGATTCTGGATGGTGACCAGTACAGACTGGTTTCTCCATACGATGGTAATCACATGTCTGTCATGTACGCCGCACCGAATAAGAACAAAGCAGTGCTTTATACCTACGATATCCACCCACGTTTCGGTGAGAAGCTGCTCCCGGTTAAACTTCAGGGACTGGATGCGAAGAAAATGTATAAGGTGAAAGAAATCAACCTGATGCCGAATTCTAAATCGAATCTTGCTGCCAATGAGAAGACTTATTCAGGAGATTATCTGATGAAAGTAGGAATCAATGCTTTCACTACCAATCAGGCTTTCAGCCGTGTGATTGAACTGACTGCCGAATAATATTCACCACAGAAGTACGGAGGACACAGCGTTTTATACCATTGATACTAAACAAAGTATATGCGCTGCGTCTTCCGTGTTCTCTGTAGTAAAAAAAACAATAATCAATTAATCCTCTTCAATCTTTACGGCTGTGCCGTTAGCAGTCACCATCAGCATACTGCCACTACCTCCAACTGTCTCATAATCCAAATCAACACCTATCACGGCATTAGCTCCCATTTGAGCTGCTTGTGCCTCCATTTCCTTCAATGCTGTATCTTTTGCCATACGCAGCACTTCTTCATAAGAACCGGAACGACCACCCACAATATCCCGAATACTTGCAAACAAGTCGCGGAATACATTGGCACCTATGATTGTCTCTCCGGAAACTATTCCATAATATTTCACTATTCGTTTTCCCTCAATGATGGGAGTGGTTGTCATCAGCATAGTTTTTTCTTTATTAGTTATCTGTAAGTTATACGTATTTAGTTAGACGCAAGTCCCCCTAAAAAAGTTGCAGCTACACCGTAATTTCTTACGATATAGCTGCGATTAATGTTAAAGAGAGAGAATTTATATAATATGAGCATGGTCTCACGACCCTCCTAATATTCAATGAACATTTTGTTTCTTTACCTATTAGACGCACAAAAGTGCAAATCACTGCACTTGAAGGCATCTTTTTTTAGTTAAAGAATAAAAAAAGCCGCCATCCCACAGGAATAGCGGCTTATATTGTTAGAACATCTTGCTGACGCGTTCAATTCCCGCCACCAATGTATCTATTTCCGATTTCGTATTGTACATGGCAAACGAAGCCCGCACTGTCCCCTCTATGCCAAGGCGTTGCATCAAAGGTTGGGCACAATGATGTCCTGTACGTACAGCTATACCCAGACGGTCGAGCAATGTTCCCATATCAAAATGATGAATATTGCCCACCAGGAAAGAAATAACGCCTCCCTTATGTTCAGCCTCTCCGAAAATACGCATTTCCGGAATTTCCTTCAGTCTGTTCATGGCATATACTGTCAGTTCATGTTCATAGGCTGCAATCTTATCCATTCCAATTGCCGAAACATAATCGAGTGCTTTCGCCAGTGCTGTACTTCCAATATAGTCGGGAGTTCCAGCCTCGAACTTAAACGGCAGTTCGTTGAACGTGGTATGCTCGAAGCTGACATTCTTTATCATTTCTCCTCCTCCCTGATAAGGCGGGAGTTTGTCGAGCCATGTTTCCTTGCCATAAAGCACACCGATACCCGTAGGACCATACACCTTATGTCCGCTGAATACATAGAAATCGGCATCCAGATCCTGTACATCTATCGGCATATGAGGAATACTCTGTGCTCCGTCTATCAGAACAGGAACCCCGTGAGCATGTGCAGTGGCAATCATTTCCTTCACAGGATTGATTGTTCCAAGCACATTCGAAACATGTGCTACTGAAACCAGACGAGTACGTGGAGAGAAGAGCTTTTCATACTCATCAAGCAACAGTTCCCCACGGTCGTTCATCGGAATCACTTTCAAGACAATTCCTTTACGCGCTGCCTGCAACTGCCATGAAACAATATTGCTGTGATGCTCCATCACAGAAACAATCACTTCATCGCCTTCCTTCATCTGGCTGTCAGCAAAGGTAGATGCTACCAGATTGATGCTTTCGGTAGTACCACGTGTAAAGACTATTTCCGAAATGCGGCGCGCATTAATAAACTTACGTACTGTTTCACGCGAAGCCTCGTGCAAGTTGGTAGCCTGCTGCGAAAGGAAATGTACTCCACGGTGTACATTCGCATTGACCGAATAGTATTCGTCTGTTATTGACTCTACTACCTGACGGGGCTTCTGGGTAGTCGCTCCGTTATCAAGATAAATCAACGGCTTATTGTACACGCTCCGTGAAAGTATCGGAAAGTCCTCTCTTATTTTTTGTACATCGTAAAACATGTCACACTAATTTTATTTACAAATAGCACATCCCTGACATTTATTCAATTCGCCACGGAAACGTTTCTCAACAAGTAAGTGCAGACGGTCTTTCAACGCATCCATACGGATATTGTCAATCACTTCATTCACAAAGGCAAACATCAGCAGCAAGCGTGCTTCTTTCAGGCTGATACCACGCTGACGCATATAGAACAATGCATTTTCATCGAGTTGACCGACTGTTGCTCCATGCGAACACTTTACGTCATCGGCATATATCTCCAGCTGCGGCTGAGTATACATGCGAGCTTCACGTGTTGCACAAATATTACGGTTGGTCTGCTGTGAAGAAGTGTGCTGAGCTCCTTCACGTACCAATATTTTTCCGGCAAAAGCTCCTACAGCCTGATCGTCGAGTACATATTTGAACAACTCATTGCTGGTACAATCGGATACTTGATGATCAATGAATGTATTGTTATCCACTTGCTCGTTCTTGTCTGCAATAGCCATACCACACAAATTGACCTCTGCTCCACGTCCTGCCAGTGTTACTTCAGTTGTATTGCGTGTCGTACCGTTATGAAGCGTCATACCATTCAGCAATACGTTGCTGTTTGCCTCCTGATGTACGTACAGGTTGTTGAAACGTACTGTACTGTTATGTGTTTCTTCCAACTCATAAAGGTCGAATACAGCATTTTCACCGATAAAAGCTTCTACAACCTGCGTAGAGAGGAAATTCACCTCATCCATAGCATGGTCGCAAATCAGCAGCTTGGCCTGTGCTCCTTCTTCGAGGATAATCAGAATACGACGGTTCACCATCGTATTGACATCGGCACGCAGGATATTAACTAACTGGACCGGTCTTTCCATTACCACATTCTTCGGAACATACATCAGTACACCGTCTTGTGCAAACATCGTATTGAACGCTACCACACCATCTTTCGACGTATCAGCCAACTTTCCGTAATATTTTTTCACCAGTTCCGGATGTTGTTCTGCCACATCCTTCAGACTGCCGAATATAACTCCTTCAGGTAATTGTGCAGAGGGATGTACGTGCTTGTCAAATGCATCGTTTACCACAAAATAGAGGGAAGTGCTCATATTCGGAACATCGCACTTGAACACTTCGTACGGATTGACCGGAAACTCCAGACGGTTCAGGTTCAGTCCGTAGTCGGGAGCAAAATACTTGCTCACCTCAGTGTATTTATACTTTTCCTGCTTGCGTGTAGGGAATCCCAGACGTTCGAAGTCGGCAAAGGCTTTTGCACGAGGAGCATTCAGCACCTCTGCACTATGCCGGCAAATCATCGCCTCACACTGCGAGAAAAGATCAATATATTGTTGTTCTGCTTTCATGCTTATTCTCCTAATTCTTTCTTTATCCAGTCGTAACCTTTTTCTTCAAGCTCAAGTGCCAGTTCCGGACCGGCAGTCTTTACGATGCGTCCTTTGTAAAGCACGTGTACGATATCGGGCTTGATATAATCTAACAGACGTTGATAGTGTGTAATCACAATACAACTTGTTTCAGGAGTTTTCAGTTTATTCACTCCTTCGGCTACAATACGGAGAGCGTCAATATCCAGTCCAGAATCTGTTTCATCGAGGATACTCAATTTCGGTTCCAGCATAGCCATCTGAAAGATCTCGTTACGTTTCTTTTCACCACCCGAGAATCCCTCGTTTACAGAGCGGTTGGCAAGCTTGCTGTCCAGTTCCACAATTTCACGTTTCTGACGCATCAGTTTCAGGAACTCACTTGCAGTCAGCGCCGGAAGCCCTTTATATTTGCGTTGTTCATTAACAGCCGCACGCATAAAGTTAACCATGCTTACACCAGGAATTTCTACCGGATACTGAAATGAAAGAAACAGTCCTTCATGACTACGGTCTTCTGCACTCATTGCCAGTAAATCCTTTCCATCGAAAGTTACCGATCCTTTTGTTACTTCATAAGCCGGATGTCCTACCAGCACATTACTTAATGTACTCTTACCAGAACCATTTGGTCCCATGATAGCGTGTACCTCGCCAGACTTTACAGTCAGATTGATTCCTTTTAATATCTCTTTGCCATTAATCGTGGCATGCAAATCTTTTATTTCTAACATAGCTTTCTTTTTTATTTATCCTACACTGCCTTCCAATGAGATAGAAAGCAATTTCTGTGCCTCTACGGCAAATTCCATAGGAAGTTTGTTCAATACTTCTTTCGCGTAACCGTTTACAATCAGACCTACTGCATCTTCGGTAGGAATACCACGCTGGTTACAGTAGAATAACTGATCTTCCGAAATCTTCGATGTAGTAGCTTCATGCTCTACTATCGCTGTTTCATTGTGTATATCCATATATGGGAACGTATGAGCTCCGCAATGGCTTCCTAAAAGCAACGAGTCGCACTGGCTATAGTTACGGGCATTGTCTGCACGTTCTGACACACGTACCAGACCACGATATGAGTTCTGACTCTTTCCGGCACTGATACCTTTGCTCACAATCGTCGAACGAGTATTCTTTCCCAGATGAATCATCTTAGTTCCGGTATCGGCTTGCTGGTAATTATTGGTTACTGCAACCGAATAGAATTCAGCTGTAGAATTATCTCCACTCAATATACAGCTCGGATATTTCCATGTAATGGCAGAACCGGTTTCTACCTGTGTCCACGATAATTTACTATCTACACCTTTACAATTACCTCGTTTTGTTACGAAGTTGTATACACCTCCCTTACCTTCTGCATCACCCGGATACCAGTTCTGCACAGTAGAATATTTTACTTCAGCACGGTCGAGTACAACGATTTCTACGATAGCAGCGTGTAATTGGTTCTCGTCACGCATCGGCGCTGTACATCCTTCCAGATAAGACACATAACTATCATCATCTGCAACTATCAGTGTACGTTCAAACTGTCCGGTATTTGCAGCATTAATACGGAAATAAGTAGAAAGCTCCATAGGGCAACGTACACCCTTTGGTATATAGACAAATGAGCCATCACTAAACACTGCCGAATTAAGAGCAGCAAAGAAATTATCTCGATAACCAACTACCGAACCCAGGTATTTCTTTACCAAATCGGGATGCTCACGTACAGCTTCGCTCATCGAACAGAAAATGATTCCTTTTTCCATCAGTGTTTCCTTGAAGGTTGTCTTGACAGAAACAGAATCCATCACGGCATCTACAGCCATTCCACTCAATGCCATCTGCTCTTCCAGAGGAATACCCAGTTTATTAAAAGTCTTCACCAGCTCAGGATCTACTTCATCCATACTCTTAGGTCCTTCCTTCTTTTTAGTCGGATCTGCATAATATGAAATAGCCTGATAATCTATTTCAGGAATATTGAGATGAGCCCATGTCGGCATTTCCATTGTCAGCCAGTAACGATAAGCTTTCAGACGGAACTCCAATAACCATTCCGGTTCACCCTTCTTGGCCGAAATCAATCGCACCACATCTTCATTCAATCCCTTTTCAATGATGTCTGTATGTACTTCCGTAGTAAAACCATATTTATACTTTTCCTGCGTCAGTTGTTTTACAAACTCATTCTTTTGGGATTCTTCCTTTTTATTGAGTTCTTCTTGCATATATTTTATTATATCAGTCTATTAGTTGTTTAGTAACATTCTTCACAGTAGGGAAAAAGACTCCCGAAAAGCCTTCTATCGGATAATATAACAAAGAAGTACGTTTTACGGTTGACTTTATTAAGTTATCTTTAGAATCGACAAACTCTATAAAATGTACGAATAGGCTGACAAGCAATATGTACTTCAAAGCTCCCAGTGCGGCGCCTAAAATACGGTTGACAAAACCTAAATGTACAATTTCAATCACTCGTGTCAAAGCTGAAGCAAGCAACAGAAAGACAAGCGGAACCAGCAACCATATCAGAATAAAGGCTACGACTTGGGCAAAGGTGAGTGATGTACCCAATTCTTCGGCAAGCTTTTCGCCTACAGAAGCAAATAATGCACGGGCCACAAGCAATCCAACTACCAAGCCTACAATAGAGGCTAATTGCCTTATAAATCCCTTTGTAAATCCAAGTATAGCTCCTATGCTTATTATTGCCACAATAATCCAATCGAGGACTGTCATACTCTATATCGTAATAAAAAAGGAAATGTCATGCTGAACGCAGAGAAGAATCTGCACACATCCGATAGCGTTCACAGATCCTTCGCTATGCTCAGGATGACATCACCTCATTAAATTTACTATAATGTAATTATAAAGTTTGTTTTACTTCCACTTCTTCATAAGTTTCAATAACGTCACCTACCTTCAAGTCATTGCAATTAGTCAGGCTAATACCACATTCAAAGTTAGTACCAACCTCTTTCACATCATCTTTAAAGCGTTTCAACGCATTGATGCTACCCGTAAAGATTACAATACCATCACGTATCAAACGAGCCTTGTCAGTACGTTTCACCTTACCAGTCTTAACCATCGCACCGGCAACCATACCGACTTTACTGATATTGAATACTTCACGAACTTCGATTGTTGCAGTAACCTGCTCTTTCAATGTAGGAGCAAGCATACCTTCCATAGCAGACTTCACTTCTTCGATAGCATCGTAAATAATAGAATACTTACGGATATCTACTCCTTCCTGTTCAGCCAGTTTAGCAGCATTGCTAGAAGGACGAACCTGGAATCCTACGATAATTGCATCTGATGCAGCAGCCAGTGATACATCTGATTCTGAAATCTGTCCAACACCTTTATGGATAACATTAACCTGAATCTGTTCGGTAGACAATTTAATCAATGAGTCACTCAACGCCTCAACAGAACCGTCCACGTCACCTTTCACAATTACATTCAGTTCATGGAAGTCACCCAATGCCAAACGACGTCCAACTTCATCCAATGTAAGCATCTTCTGAGTACGCAAGCCTTGCTCACGTGCCAACTGCTCACGTTTATTTGCAATTTCACGTGCTTCCTGATCTGTATCAAGCACATGGAATGTATCACCTGCAGCTGGGGCTCCATTTAATCCCAAAATCAATACCGGTTCAGAAGGACCTGCCTCTTTCAAGCGTTGATTACGTTCATTAAACATAGCCTTCACCTTACCATACGAAGTTCCAGCCAGCACAATATCTCCTACATGCAGTGTTCCATTAGAAATCAACACTGTTGCTACATATCCACGTCCCTTATCCAGAGAAGATTCAATAATTGAACCAGTAGCCTTACGGTTCGGATTTGCTTTCAAATCCAACATTTCAGCTTCCAGCAATACTTTCTCCAACAATTCAGGAACGCCTGTACCTTTCTTTGCAGAAATATCTTGTGACTGATACTTACCTCCCCATTCTTCTACCAGGAAGTTCATAGCAGCAAGTTCTTCCTTAATCTTATCAGGATTTGCATTCGGTTTATCTACCTTGTTGATTGCAAATACAATAGGTACACCGGCAGCCATTGCATGGTTAATAGCTTCCTTAGTCTGAGGCATTACGTTGTCATCGGCAGCAACAATGATAATAACGACATCGGTAACTTTAGCACCACGTGCACGCATGGCAGTAAATGCCTCATGTCCCGGAGTATCCAGGAAAGTGATGCGACGTCCGTCTTCCAGTTTTACATTATATGCACCGATATGCTGTGTAATACCTCCAGCCTCACCAGCAATTACATTTGCCTTACGGATATAGTCCAGTAATGAAGTCTTACCATGGTCAACATGTCCCATGACTGTTACAATCGGAGCACGAGGCTGCAAATCTTCTTCAGCATCAGCTTCCTCTTCAA
>ERZ1106978.1408-NODE-1408-length-13650-cov-3.216918_pt1 | contig 13650 bp, 13 predicted proteins | sample MGYA00403689_ERZ1106978 | MGnify/ENA primary metagenome ERZ1106978 (study PRJEB35170, sample SAMEA104062434) | human gut metagenome | biome: human gut; feature: human-associated habitat; material: faeces | place: Denmark | collected 2012-08-02 ...
TTCCTGCTCCTACTGTCTGTCCTCCGTGGACAAGGCGCTGCGTTTCCGGCCCATTTCCCTGGTAAAGCGGGAGCTGGACTGGTTTCTGGAGCATTGTCTGGACAGCTTTGGAAAAAATCTCGATCAATTGGAATAATATTCACTGCACTTCTGAGGCTCCCTGCCGGGAAACTGGCGGGGAGCCTTTTTGAAAGCCCTTACATAGTAATTTTACAGAATATTCCTCTGTGATTTTGCACAAATTCGAAAAACAGAAATTGTGACCTTCGACAAAGTTATACAGAACCCCTTGACAATGGGGCAAAACAGCGGTATCCTAGCACCAGAAATTGAAGTAAGCGTTTACATTTTCAGTCAGGCACAGCGGATGCCTGACCGGCAGCGACCTCCCGGAAGCGGGACAGCGATGCGCTGCTTTTTTTGAGCGGATGTCTGTAAGCCCTTACAACTCCCAAAATTCCGGGAATTCCGGAGCTTGGGGGCGGAAAAGCGGCACAGGACGGTGAGGGGAATGGGAAAGCAGGAAGCCAATATCTACGAGATCGCCAGAGAGGCCGGTGTCTCCATCGCAACGGTCTCGCGCGTCATCAATCACAGCAACGCGGTCAGCGAGAAGAGCTACCGCCGCGTGATGGATGCCGTCCGCAAGTTCAACTACGTCCCCAACAGCACGGCCCGTTCGCTCAGCACCTCGACCTCGACGTCCATCGGCGTCGTCATCCCGGATATCAACAACCCGTTCTTCTCCCTGCTGCTCGAGGGCATCACCCGGGTGGCCGATGAGCGGGGCTATCACGTTCTGCTGTTCAACACCGCAGAAAATACGGACCGCGAGCATCAGGTCCTGCAGACCATGCGCGAGCACCGCCTGCGCGGCATCATCATCACGCCGGTCTCCGAGCAGGACCCCGATACGATGAAGCGGCTCCACAATTTTGAGACACTCGGCATCCCCGTGGTCCTGCTCGACCGTGAGGTCGACAGCCAGTTCTTCGACCGTGTCGTCACGGACGATGAGCGCGGCGTATATGCGGCCGTCAGCGAGCTGATCCGCGTCGGTCACCGCCGCATCGCCATCATCACCGGGCCCGAGGCCTCGCGCCCCGGCCGCGAGCGCCTGCGCGGCTACTACCGCGCGCTGCGCGAGCATGGCCTGCCCGTCACACCGGCTTATATCCGCAAGGGCGACTTCATGGTCGACTGTGCCTATGAGCAGACACTGGCGCTGTGCGCCATGCAGGAGCCGCCCACGGCGGTGTTCTCTTCCAATAATATGACGACCTACGGGTGCCTCAAGGCGTTCAACGAGCTGGGGCTTCGTGTAGGGGTCGACATCGCTTTGGTTGGCTTTGATGATATCGACGCACTGTGCTGGCTGGATTACAACATTTCCGTCGTCAGCCGTGACGTGCCGGAAATGGGCAAGCAGGCCATGCGCCTGCTGCTGCAGCGGTTTGAAAGCGAGCGGGGTGAGCGCGCGGGCGCGCGCGAGTGCCTGCCGACGGAGCTGCTGCTGCGCGGCTCGGAGCTGCTGCCGGAGAGCGGCAGGGCACATTAATAATAATTTGTCAGGTTTGTGAGCCGGAGCTTTCCGGCGTGTTTGACTGGAGGTAACGAAATTGAAACAGAAGGTAACGGTATTTGGCAGCTTTGTCGTCGATCTCATGGCGCGCACCCCGCATCTGCCCGCTCCCGCCGAGACGGTCAAGGGCAGCTTCTTCAAGCAGGGCGCAGGCGGCAAGGGCTTCAATCAGGGCGTCGCGGCGCATAAGGCCGGCGGCGATGTGGCAATGATCACGAAGCTGGGCCGCGATTCCATGGCGAACGTGGCACTGGACGTCATGACCGAGCTGAACATGCCGAAGGATTTTCTCTTCTATAACGACGACGTCGCAACGGGCATCGCCCTCATCATGGTCGATGAGAATTCGAGCCAGAATGAGATCGTCATTGTTCCGGGCGCCTGCGGCACCATCACGGCCGAGGACATCAAGTCCGTTGAGCAGCGCATCTGCGATTCCGCCTATATTCTGCTGCAGCTCGAGGTCAATCAGGATGCCAACGAGGCCGTAGCAAAGCTTGCCAAGGAGCACGGCGTCCGCGTCATCCTGAATACCGCCCCGTATCAGCCCGTCACCGACGAGTTCCTGAAGGGCTGCTGGCTCGTCACTCCGAACGAGGTCGAGGCAGAGGAAATGACCGGCGTCGCCGTCACGGATCTCGAGAGCGCGAACCGCGCCGCGAAGATCTTCTTCGAAAAGGGCGTTGAGAACGTGCTCATCACGCTCGGCAGCCGCGGTGTTTACATCAACACCGGCGACCGCGCCGAGATCATCCCCGCCTTCCATGTCAAGGCCGTTGACACGACCGGCGCAGGCGATGCCTTCAATGGCGGCCTGCTGGCCGCTCTGGCCGAGGGCAAGGACATCTGGGAGGCTGCCCGCTTCGCAAGCGGCCTGGCTGCCCTGTCCGTGCAGCGCATCGGCACGACCCCGGCCATGCCGACCCGCGAAGAGATCGACGCGTTCCTCGCGGAGCACTGATTTGTTTCTGACGCACCGGATGTGCGTGAAAATCTGAAGGAGGATCATTCATCATGTTAAGAGGAGTTCCTGATATCATCGGTTCTGATCTGCTCAAGGCTCTGGCCGATACCGGCCACGGCGATCTCATCGTCATCGCGGACCACTTCTATCCGCCCGTCACGAAGTCTCCGAACGCCATCAGCATTCAGGCCAAGGGCAACACGGCCGCCGAGATGGTCGACGCCGTCCTGCAGCTCGTTCCGCTGGACGTCGAGTATGAAGCCCACCCCATCGAGTACATGGTCCCGGATGCGGATTCCGGCGTTGTCCTGACGGAGAACAAGGTCTGGGACGACACCATCGCCGCCGTTGTGAAGCACGGCTACGATGCCAAGTGCGTCGGCCAGATCGAGCGCACGAAATTCTATGAGAAGGCTGCAAAGGCCTACGTCACCATCTGCACGAGCGAGCGCCTGCCGTATGGCTGCATCATCCTGCAGAAGGGTGTTATGTGATCGGATGTAATTGCAGCGTGCAATTTCATTAAATAAATTAGGAGGAAAACAACAATGAAGAAACTCATCGCACTGCTTCTTGTGATCGCTATGGTCGGCTGCCTGTTTGCTGCCTGCGCAAGCGATGGCAACAACGACACCCAGCCCGCGACCGACGCTCCCACCGAGAGCAACGACAACAACAGCGACAACACCGACAACACCGACAACACCGACAACAACGAGTCCGGCAAGACCTACAAGATCATCTATGTCACTCCGTCTACGGCTTCCGATTTCTGGAGCCAGATCGAGACCGGCATCAAGCAGGCCATGAAGGACTACGAAGAGCAGCTCGGCGTTAAGATCGAGTACTCCATCACCGGCCCTGCCGAAGAGGCTGATGCAGAAGGCTATGTCTCCGCTCTGGAGAACGCGATCGCCAGCCAGCCTGACGCGATCCTGACCGCTACCCTGAACATCGACCCGACCGTCCCGAAGGCAAAGGAAGCCCATGACGCAGGCATCGTCCTGAACTTCGTCAACTGCGGCCTTGGCAACGGCGATGAGGGCGACGAGGGCACTCATGGCGAGTACTACAACGAGTTCTACTACTGCTCCAACACCACCATCGGCGAGATGGCTGCTCAGGCTTTCCTCGATGCCATGGCTGAAAAGGGCATCTCCACCGACAAGGGCACCATCGGCATGCAGATGAACATGGAGAACGCTGCTCTGGACTTCAGAATGCAGGGCTTCCGTGACTACATGGCTGAGAAGGCTCCTGGCCTGACCCTGACCGACACCGAGTACAACGGCAACGACTCCGCGGATGCTCAGGCTGATGCCGAGAACACCATCAACGCTGTCGGCGCTGACCTCATCGGCATCTATGCCGGCAACAACGTCACCTGCGACGGCGTCTGCAACGCTCTGCGTGCTGCCAACATGAAGGAAGGCGTCGTTTCCATCGGCGTTGACTCCGACGATGTCGAGATCGCCGCTCTGCGCGACGGTTTCCTGTCCGCCATCATTGTTCAGGACGCTTTCACCCAGGGCTACAAGTGCATGGAGAACGCCATCCTGACGCTGGTCAACGGCCAGAACCCCGAGACCACCAAGCAGGTCAACTGCCCGCCTGTCGTTGTCAACATGGAGAACATCGACAGCGAGACGATCCAGTTCATGATGTCCCCGTACGTCAAGTAATTCCGGACTGAATATCGATCTCTGAACGAAACCGTGAGGGCCGCTGCGGCCTTGCAGACCGCAGCGGCCTTCTTTTCCAAAGGAATGAGGGTGCAACATTGCAAGAGAATACAATCTTAAGAATTGAGCACGTCAGCAAGTTCTACCCCGGTGTTACGGCACTGAAAGACGTGAGCTTCACCTTGCAGAAAGGCGAGGTGCGTGCGCTGGTCGGCGAGAACGGCGCAGGCAAATCCACCCTGATCAAGTGCATCATGGGTGTCGAGAGGCCCGATGAGGGCAAGATCACCATGAATTATAATGGTGAGTGGGTCGTCAATGCCAACGCAGTCGATGCGCAGGCACACGGCGTCTTTGCAAACTACCAGCAAGTCAATATTGCTCCGGATCTCAGCATCGCGGAGAACTACTTCCTCGGCCGTCAGCCCAAGACGAAGCTCGGCCTCGTCGACTGGAAGAAGATGGCCCGGGACAGCAAGAAGATCATCGATAAATTTGAAATGGGCGTTGACCCTCTGGCGAAGATCCGCGAGCTCCCCATTGCCATGCAGGCGATGGTCACGATCAGCAAGATCTCCGTGAACGAGGATATCCGTCTTGTCATTTTCGACGAGCCGACGGCGCTGCTCGAGAATGAAAAGGTCGATATGCTCTTCCGCTTCATCGGAGAGCTGAAGAGCCAGGGCGTCAGCATCATCTATATCAGCCATCGTCTCGAAGAGATCATGCAGATCTGTGACAGCGTGACCATCCTGAAGGACGGCTCCTACGTCGATACGATGCCCATTGAGAACGTGACGAAGGATTCGCTGATCCAGATGATGGTCGGCCGCCCCGCCACGGATATCTACAACATCCGTCACTTTGACACTGACGAAGAGCTGCTGCGCGTGGAGAACCTGACCGTTTTAAATGACAAAAAGCTCGAGGCGGTGAGGAAGCTCAGCTTTAGCCTGTATGCGGGCGAAATTCTGGGCATTGCTGGTGTTTCCGGCAACGGACAAAAGGAGCTGATGGAGGCGCTGTCCGGCCTGCGCGCCGCTGCCGGCGGGACGATCACCTTCAAGGAGAAGAATATCACGAAAACAACGGTGCGCCAGCGCATCTCCGACGGGCTGGCGTTTATTCCCGAGGATCGCTACGGCTTTGCCTCGGTGCGAGAGCTGAGCGTTGCGGAAAACGCGAGCATCAAGTCTTACCGTTTGCCGGAATTCTCCAAGGGCGGCATCGTCGACTATAAAAAGCTGAACAAGCAGGCTGAGGAATTCATCGACAAGTTCGAAATCAAGGTCGGCGGGACGAAGAGCCTCGTGCAAAGCATGTCCGGCGGCAATGCACAGAAGCTGATTCTTGCGCGCGAGACTGCGAGCAAGCCGGACGTGATTCTGGCCAGCTACCCGGTGCGCGGCTTGGACATCAAGGCAACGGAGAGTATCCACAAAATTTTGGTCAACGAAAAGAACCGCGGAGCGGGCGTTTTGCTGGTGTCGGAGGACTTGGACGAGATCTTCCAGCTCTGCGACCGTGTTGCGGTGATGTATGAGGGCGAATTTATGGGCATCGTACCGATCAGCCGGGTCAATCTGGAGACCATCGGCCTGGCCATGTCCGGCGCCGCAAGAATGGACGGTGAGCCGAATGCGTAAACAACGATATCTGACACTGGAAAAGCGGCTGAGTGTCCCGTTTTGGACGAAGCTTGCCGTTCCGCTTGCCTCCATTGTTGCAGGCTTCCTGTTTTCGGCAATCTTCCTGCTGATTTCCGGAGAATCTCCCATCGAGGTCTACTCGGTCATGTTCGAGGGCGCGTTTGGCTCGGCCTACGGCCTGAGCGAGACGGTCGTCAAGATGATCCCGCTGATGATTATCTCCGTCGGTGTTGCCTTTGCGTTTAAAATGCAGATCTGGAACGCGGGCGGCGAGGGCCAGCTGCACATCGGTGCGGCTGCGGCGACCTATGTCGTCCTGCATCTTAACGGGAGCAGTCGGTTTTTAACCGTGCTGTTGGCGTTCCTTGCGGCGTTTATCTGCGCGGGCATTTACGGCCTCATTCCGGCCATTTTGAAGGTAAAATGGAAGGTCAACGAGCTCATCACCTGCCTGATGCTGAACTATGTAGCGACATTCTTTGTGGCATGGCTCATTCAGGGGCCGTGGAAGGACCCGACAGGCTTTGCCTTCCCGCGCACGAGAAAGATCCCGTCTGCGGGCGAGCTGACAACCTTTTTCGGCACGCGCATCCACACCGGCCTGATCATCGGCCTTGCGATTGCGCTGGCTTTGTGGTTTGTTATCTATAAAACGCGTTGGGGCTTTGAAATCAAGCTCATCGGCGCAAAGGAAAAGGTCGCACGTTATGCAGGCATGTCCGTCAACCGGAACATCCTGCTGGTGATGTTCCTCAGTGCCGGTATCGCCGGCGTTGCGGGCATGGTTGAGATTTGCGGCATCACACACCGTCTGCAGGCAAATTTTGCCTCACAGCTCGGCTCGTCTGGCATGACCATCGCGTATCTGGCGCAGTGCCATCCGCTGGCCGCCGTCGTGGTGTCGTTCCTGTTCGGCGGTCTGCTGGTGGGCGGCAATACCATCCAAAAGCTCGGGCTGCCGGTCTCGACGGTGCAGATGATCCAAGGCTCCATTTTGATTTTTGTCGCAGCAGGCGGCATGTTCACCAAATATCGCATCGTCCGTAAGGAAAGGAGGCTCGGCAATGATTGATATCATCCTTCGCGCCACGCTGACCGCTGCGGTCGCGCAGGGCACACCGCTGCTCCTGACGGCGCTGGGCGAGATCATGAACCAGCGCGCCGGTGTGCTGAACCTCGGCCTTGACGGCATGATGCTCTTCGGCGCAGTCACGGCGTTTATTTCCCTCATCGCCTCGGGCAGCCTTTTTGTGGCGGTGCTCGTGGGCGGCCTCTGCGCCGCGCTGCTGGCGCTCATCCATGCGTTTCTGTCCATTACCTGCAGAGTGCATCAGGTCATCTGCGGCCTTGCGCTGAACATCTTTGCTGCGGGCTTCAGCGCCTTTGTCGGCAAGGACTACAACGGCATTGCCGCGCCCAAGGTGCTGGAAAACATCCGCATCCCGCTGCTGGCGGACATTCCATATCTCGGCGAGATCTTCTTCAACCAGAATCTGCTGGTCTATCTTTCGTATGCTCTGGTCATTGTCCTGAGCTTTGTTATGTTCCGCACACAGATCGGCCTGAAGATGCGCGCCTGCGGTGAAAATCCCTCGGCGGCGTACTCGACCGGCGTGAACGTGAACCGGACGCGGTATATTTATGTCATGATCGGCGGCCTTCTGGCCGGCATCGGCGGCTCCTTCCTGATCCTCAGCACGATCCCGACGTGGACGGAGAACATGACCGGCGGCCGCGGCTGGATCGCTCTGGCCATCGTGACCTGCGCCATGTGGAAGCCCTCGGCGGCGATGATCACGGCCTATGTTTTCGGCGGCATGGAGGCGCTGGCCTACCAGCTGCAGGCCATCAGCATCGCAGTTTCTCCGGTGCTGCTGAAAATGCTGCCTTATTTGGCCACGGTGATCGTTCTGGTCATCGTATCCATCGCCAACCGTAAGAAGGGCGTGACCGGCCCGGAGGCCATGACCATTCCGTTCTCTCCAGAGGACAGCTAAAAAAGAGGTGCAGAGCATTGAACAATATGACAGAGACAACGGCCTTCGGCGAAGCGTTTCTGCGTGACTGGTATCGCAAGATCGACGGCAAGGCGCCGTTTTCCGAGCTGGCCAGACTGACCGTGGGCGAGGGGCTTGTGGTCGATTTTCCGAACAACCCGCTGGATATGGCCGGGTTTGAGCGGTGGTATGCCGCCCAGTGCCGCGACTTTTGCGGGGAGCACTGCATTCACAGCATCAAGGTCACTGAGGAGGCGGACGCGATCGTGATCTTCTCGGAGATCACATGGCGCGCGAAGAACAAGGCGGGCGAGGCCATCGAGCTTACCCCGAATGTGACGCTGCGCCTTGACCCGGCGAACAGAGCCGTATTTTACTATGGCTGTGTTGACCGCCCGACGAAATGAAAGGAAATTCGTATGAGAAAGAAAAAATTTGACGGAAGTATCAGCGAGATCATGGTCGCGTATCAGCCCAATCAGGAGCTGGATTTCGGCCCTGTGCGGAAAATGGTGGAGTTTCAGATCAAAAACGGCATCGACGGCCTGTTTATGGGAGGACTTTCGACGCAGACGTACCTGCTGACCATGGAGGAAAAGCGCCGTGTCGGCGAGGAGCTGTGCAACGCTGCGGCCGGCCGCGTTCCGGTCATGATGAACGTTATGGAGGACTCCATCAAAAACGCCAAGCAGCTTGTGCAGGATTATATGGACATCGGCGTGGACGCGGTTTGCATCTCGCAGCCGTCGGTCTTCCCGTACACCGAGCAGGCGCTGGTGGAATTCTTTGACGAGGTCATCCCGGAGGACTATCCGACGTATATTTATAATGTCCCCCAAACCGGCAATACCATGTCGCCGCGGACGGTTGCACGGATTGCCAACGCCCACCCGAACGTCCTGGGCTACAAGGATAGCACGCAGAACATCTCCGCATTGCAGGATCTTCTGCTGCAGGTGAACTATCCGGACTTCCAGTGTATCGCGGGCAGCGATGCGCTGACGCTGCCAATGCTGGCCGTCGGCGGCGTGGGTGTGATCTCGGCCACGTCCGTGCCCTTCCCGAAGGTCATCCTTGCCATCACCGACGCGTGGTACAACGACGACCCCATTGGCGCAATGCAGGCACAGAAATTTTCTATGAAGGTGCGTAAGCTCCTGAAGACTGCGTCGGACATGAACGGCTATTTCTATGCCTGCGAGCTTCTGGACATGCCCTTCCATGGGACGAGAATGCCGCACAACATGACGTACGTAACGGACGAACAGAAGGCAATCATCAAAGCAGGGCTTCAGGAAATGAAGCTCATCTGACGGGAGGGAAGACAGATGAACAACCGAGTTGTGGTGCTTGGGAGCTGCAGCGTTTGCCACGTCTTCACCTCGCCGGAGCTGCCTGCCCGCGGTGAGACGCTGATCGGCGACGATTATCACATCGTCGTCGGCGGCAAGGGCTCGGGACAGGCCGTTGTTGCGAAGAAGCTCGGCAGTGACGTGTTCCTGCTGGAGCGGTTGGGTAACGATGCACACGGCCGCGCGCAAAAGCAGATGTATGCCGACCTCGGCATCCACACGGACTTTGTCTACCTCGATGAGACAACGCCGACCGGCAGTGCGGGTATTTTCCTTGACGAAGCAGGGCAAAACAAAATTGTCGTTGTGCCCGGTGCAAACGGGCAGGTCACCTGCAGCGATGTCGACTATCTCTACGAAACCATCCGCGGTGCAAAAATTCTCGGCGCGCAGCTGGAGATACCGCTTAAAACAGTCGACCATGCCATCCGCGTTGCGGCCTCGCTTGGCGTGCGGACGATGCTCGACCCCGCGCCGGTCGCGCCGATCGACGAGACGCTGTATCCCTATATCTCCATCATCAAACCGAACGAGTGCGAGGCACAGTCGCTGACCGGCCTTCCCGTGACAGACACCGAAACGGCCTATGCTGCGGCGCAGGTGCTGCTGGACAAGGGCGTGCGCGAGGCAGTCATCATCACCCTCGGCGAAAAGGGCACGGTTTTGGTCACCCACAAGGAAAAACGTTATTTCCCCGGCATTCCTATGAAGGCGGTTGATACCGGCGGCGCGGGCGACACCTTTGCCGGTGCGCTGCTGGCCTCGCTGGCGCAGGACTGGAGCCTTGAAAAGTCGGTCTGCTATGCACAGTGTGCCTCGGCCATTTGCGTCACACGTACCTCCGGCTTTGACGCAACGGAGAAGGAGCCTATCGACGCCCTGTTTAAAAAAACCTATCCGCAGTACACCCTCTGAGCCTCCTCACAGGGGTGGCTGTAAGCAAACAATTGGTGTCAGGCATATTGCCTGACACCAATTGCTTTTTCTGACACCAGTTTTTAACGGGCACACTTTGATTATATTGCGTTACCGGAGCTGTTGTCGCTGCCGGGCATGGCCGGTGGATCGCCGCCGGGCTGCTGCCCTTCCCCCGGTTGACCGGGCTGCGAGCCGCTTCCGGGCATTTGACCCGGCTGACCGCCGTTCTGCGCGGTGCTCGTGCCGGCCTGCGCGGTGGCCGTTGCGGCGGAAATGCTGTCCGCGGAGAGCGTGTAGGTCTTGTCCGTGTTCAGATCAGCGGAGGAGAAGAACACGAAGGCGGCGCGGCAGGCCGCTTCGCCGGAGTAGGCGGTGCTGCCGGAGGGGTCGAGAATGGTCATGATGCTGCCGGCGGAGATCAGTGAAGCACCGAAGCCGTCGGACGGTGCGCTGCCACCGGAGGACATGGAATTGTTGGAGGTCATGTCACCGGGCCGGAAATCATCACTCGGCTGGAAATTGCCGCTCACTTTGGAATCGCTCTTGGGCTGGCCGCCCATATTGCCCATGCCACTTATCCCGGCAGAGCCGAAGGTGACGTAGGCCTGCGTGGTGCTGAGATTCATGCCCATCCCGGCGCTGCCGCCAGTGATGGCGATGGTGCCGTCGGCATCGAGGGGCTGGTTGTCGGCATTGCTGCCGCTCCATACGGTCACATTGCCGCCGGAGATATTGATGGCGAAATCATAGTTTGCAAGATCGGAATTTGCTGCGTTCAGGCAATCGTCCGTGCAGACAATGCTGATATCGCCTGAGCGGATGCTCAGCACCGCGGCCTCGATGCCCTCGCAGACCTCTGCAATGGCAATCGTCGGACCATCCGTTCCTTCTGCGCCGATGTCCATGATCAGATCGCAGTGCAGCGCAACGTCTGCGGTAGCGAGGTTCAGCGTGCCGCTTTCGACGGCGAGATACTGCTCGGCATTGATTGCGTCATTGACGGAGGCATTGATGTTCAGCGTCAACTCGCGGATGGTGAGGGAGGCTTCGCCTTCCTCTGCGGTGGTCGCGCCGGACTTGATGCCGTTTTTGCCGTAGGCGTTGAGTGTCAGCGTCCCGGCGCCGCAGAGGGTGACGGCCGAGCCGTCCTTGCATTTGATGACGGCATTTTCGGCGATTTCGTTGCCGGAATTCGATTCATCATTGTTCGCGGCGGCGTCGGTCAGGACATTTTCCGTTCCATCTGCGGCGACGATGACGGCTTCGCTCGATTTGTTGCAGGTGATCGGCGCAGTGTCGGCGCTTGTCAGGCTCAGACCGCTCAGGATCAGCCTCACACCGGTTGTGCCCTTCTTAATTTTAACTGAGCCGTCCGTACACGAACCGGAGAGCAGGTAAGTACCAGCGGCATCGATCGTCAGCACCGTACCGTTGCACTCGTAGCCGTCGCTGCTGCCTTCTACGGTGATGCCGCTGTCGGTAAAGGTGAAGGCAGTTTGTGCATCGGTGACGGATGCGGCGGGCTCGGTGACGGCTTCGGTGCCTCCTGCCTGAAGCACTCGATTGAATTTGACTTCAACCTTTCTACGCCGGATGAGGTGTATCAGCTGATCAGCGGCGACGGCTCCGGTCGAGTCGTGCGCTGAAAACATCCCAACGTAATCCGCGTGGCGCACCGAAGCCCGTCTCTCTGCCGAGACGGGCTTCGCTTTGTATGAATAGCGAGAAAAAGCGCCGTCTCGGGATCACTTCCAAGACGGCGCTTTTCTGTTGTGGATCAGAGCGAACACTTCACGGCAAAGCCGCCGCTGAAAAAGTAGGTGTTCGTCCAATACCTGTTTGCCTATGGGCTACGAAAAAGATATTTTCGGCAGTTTTGCGTATGACTTCGAACTCTCGCAAAAACTTATATTCGGTTAATCATATATGCGACTTTTATTATTCGGGAATAAGAACATCCCCGCCGGAGATTACCACGTCAGATGCGGAAATGGCACTGTCAATGGTATTCGATTCGTCAATTTCGCCTTCGTATGTTATCTGAACATTTTCTCCCACTCGGATAGCTCCGCTTTCTGCATAACGGGAGATGCGCAGATCATTCAGAAGGATTTTGTACGTGATTCCGTCATCGGGATTGGCGCAGAGAATGGAATCGTCTAACAGAATATACTCATCGGTTATCTCCGTAATCTTACCGACAATGGTATTCTGATACGGCTCATACTCTGCTTCGGTGGAATTCTCTTTTGCATATTTGATAATCTTACTGGCTGCATCTTCTCCGATATTGAAGAGGTATTGGTAAGTAAAAGCGTTTGTCCACAGATAGCCATCTACAGTAACATACATGGCAACTTTATATACGCCGAGAGTTTCAGATGTGATCGTAAAACTGTAATACTCTCTATCATGTGCAACCCATTTCTCATCCTCAACAAATGCTGCATTTTCGCATCCGGCAAGAACTTCCCATACATAGTCATCATTGCTCAGTGTATAGTGTTTTTTGTTCGGACTGTCGCCGTTTACAGAGAACCGCTTCAATTCAATTGCTTTTGGGAGGTCTACCAGCTTGAAGAGCTCACCGAGCGTGTGCGGAGGTTCATAATTATCCCTCTTGAAGGTATAACAACTACCTTCCATCCTCACGGCGACAAGCTGGCTCTTATCGGCATATTTTAACTGATACACTTCAAATTTTTCAGTGTATCTATTTCCTTCAATTTCGTCAATGCCCAATACGGTATATGTTCCAATCAAATCGCCAAGGAGTTCTTCAGACACAAGGCGACCGTGACTTCGGTATACAATACCGTCAATTGTTACTTCAGTGTATTTCTCAAAAACGGTTTGATATTCCCATGGCCATACAATTCCTGATTCGTCTGCCATAATGTTAATGTCTTTATACCTATCGTTTGTGCCTCCTGGTGTAGGTTCGCCGCCTAAAAGCGATGGAAGAACAAGCGCGCCTACAACAATGATCACGGCAAAGCAGGCTGCTATTGAACCCAATTTGAGCAAATGATTTTGTTTTTTCTTGCATTCTGCTGCCGCCTCGACAAGATCCTCATCGAGGTTACCGATGGCATTAGAAAATCTCGGTATTTTCATATTTCAACGCCCTCCTTAATGAGATAGTCCCTTAGTTTGTTTCGGGTGTAGAACAACATATTTTTGACCTTACTTTTGGTAAACCCAAAGCGCTCTGCAATTTCTCCGATAGAATCGAAGTAGAAATATTTCCGGATAAAGACATTTCGCACGTCCTCCTTTTGTGTGCGCAGGAAGTGGCTGACCAGTTTGCCTACGTCCTCGTCACTCACGTCGGGGGCATACCGATCATCCGGCAGTACCGATTCCAGTTCATCCAGGGACAACATTACATCCGCTGACCGTTTTTCACGCTTCATAAACTCCAACCGCTTCAGAGACAGGTTTCTCGCAATCTTACAGACAAAGGACATAAAATTACTCGGTCTTGTAGGCGGAATTGCATTCCA
>ERZ1106978.1410-NODE-1410-length-13636-cov-3.406082_pt1 | contig 13636 bp, 7 predicted proteins | sample MGYA00403689_ERZ1106978 | MGnify/ENA primary metagenome ERZ1106978 (study PRJEB35170, sample SAMEA104062434) | human gut metagenome | biome: human gut; feature: human-associated habitat; material: faeces | place: Denmark | collected 2012-08-02 ...
AAAACACTGGTATACAGAAAAATACGCCAAAAACAGCAGCCTTTCATCACTATAGTCCACATTCCTATGAACATACCGCCTTCCTTTTCCGTCTTCCATCTTCCTATTTTCCGCGCAATACACCTTTTCTTTCCCACTATGTTTTTGGATTTTAATCCTATATTTGTAGAAACCGCTCAATTTCTTTCAGCCAAACGAAAAATCGTTTGGCTGAGAACGATTCTCCGATGTGCGGCAAACGAATTACGGACATACAGAACCCCTCCAAAACGACACAGCGACGTAATAATATGTCCTAAAAAAGACCCGTCTCCTCTTCTTTACCTTTCCTCGAAAAAAGCCTTCACGCGTTCATACTTCCTGTATACCAATGCGTTAAGGTGAACTTCCCTCTGTTTTTCCCTTCACCTGTCCTTCACCGTCCCTTCACCTCCTATAGGATTTCATTGGACAACCAGAAAGGTTAAAAGGTGTAAACCATTCACCCTAACACATTATAAAACAAGAAGTATGAACGCGTGAAGGCTTTTCTACGCCACGGTATTACCTGCCGTGAATCCTTACAGAGCCTTACCCTTCAGCACGGCACCGCCCTGAACCGGAAGCGTGAACTTAAACTGGCCTTTCTTACCCACTTTGGTTTCTTCCACCTGAGGGGTCTTGCCGTCTTTGCCATCATGGTAATATGCCACCGGGCTACCGGCCAACATGGGCAAGTCTACCGTCAGTTTGAGCGTTTCTTTTCCGGCATTCAAGGCAGCCACATACCAATCCTGCCCGTGGCGACGCGCCAACACGACGTAACGTCCGGGGTAACCGTCGATGAACTTCACTTCATCCCACACCGTAGGAATCTCTTTCATGAAGTCTATCTCGAAGGCCGGCACATCCGTCAGGTTGTTCGGTGCCAATGCAAAATTCTGGATAGGATTCTGGAAAGCCACGGCTGTAGCCAACTGGAAAATGTCGGTGGTGACACGGGTCGGGCCGCCGTCGTTCCCCCGGTTCATGCGCTTGTTGAGGAAAGTGCCGCCGAACTCCATACATCCCACGGTGTTGCGAATAAAGGGATGAAGCGTGGCATTGAATGCTTCGTTGTCGCAGAAATGCTGGTTGAAAATCATATTCTCGGATGCCAGCACGGCCTCGCTACCCACATAGTTGGGATACATGCGCTCCCAGCCGCGCGGCAACGTACAACCGTGGAAGATGACCATCAGCCCGTGGTCGTCGGCATCGCTCAGGATGGCCTCGTAAAGGCGCATCGTCTCCTGCTTGTCGCCGCCGAAGAAGTCCACCTTGATGCCCTTCACGCCCTGTTGCTGCAACCAACGCATCTCACGTTTACGGGCAATCGGGTTGTCCATGATGTTTATCGGGCTTTGCTCAATGTCGTTCCAGTAACCGCTGGAACTGTACCACAAGAAAAGTTCCACACCCTTGCTGCGTGCGTAACGGATAAGCTCTTCCATCCGCTTATGGCCGATATTGTTGTCCCACCAGTTGTCTATCAGGGTGTATTCGTAACCCATGGCGGAAGCCATGTCGATATAGCGCACCTGATCGTCGTAGTTGATGCTGTTGTCCTGCCAGAGAATCCAGCTCCACGTACCGCGTCCGTACTTATACTTATGCTCTGTGGTGAAACGGGGTTCCACTACGTCCCACGGAACGGTGGTCTCCACGATGGGAGCCAAGTCCCGGGACACCGTTATCGTACGCCAAGGCGTATGGCCGGGCAAGGCAAAGGCCGGTTCCGACGTGCCGTTACCGTTGTTTTCTTCCGGCATCGGGAAAGCCACAGTGTACAGACCATCCTGCGCGTCGCTCAGGCGGGAACCGCAATAGCGGCTGTCCACGCCCGTTTCGCTCACGAGCACCCAACCGTCTTCCCCCACATGGAACAATCCGGGGAAGGTGTAGCCGTGGCCATACTGTGAAGGCGTGTCCATCGGTGCGTCGGCCTTGTATTCCTCCTCGTAACTGGGCTTCGTTCGCTTCCATCCTATCATGGCATCGCTTTGCGGCGTGAGGAAAGTCGTGGTCTTGCCTGGGAAACGGAACCCGGTGGTTTCGTTCATCACGCGCACGCTACCCGTTCCGCCCTGCTTGGGCAGGAAATAACGGAAAGCCACGTTGTGGTCTTCCACCACGAATTCCACTTCCATCTCCTGCTTCTTGGCATTGGCCAGACGCACGGTAAAGGTATTGGCCTTCTTGTCCACCCGGCTCGCCTTGCTGCGCTCCAGGTCGTAACGGATGTCGCGCGTACCGGTCTGTTCTTTCACCCATACCAGGTCACGGCTGAAATCACCGATATTGGCCACCAAGCCCAAGGGAGACTCCTCCAACATCGTCACTTCCTTCCGCCCTTCTTTCCCGTCCGCATAATATCCTACCTTATAATATGCACGTCCGTCTTTCAATCCTACTTTGAGGAAGGTCACACCGTCGGGACTGGTGACGGTCTTTTCATCCTGCTGTGCTGCCGCAGCCATGACTGCGGCCCAAGGAGCAGCGTCCGCCTCACCGGCAGCCCAAGCCGCCCCGCCCGCAGACATCATTCCGGCTAACAAGATAGCCGCCAAAAAGTTTTTCTTCATTGCTTTTTCATTTTTAGTTCATATGATTTTCCATATTCTCATTTTCCAAACTGATACCCCCGGAAAAGCTTGCCGCTCCGTTCCAATTCCGCACCGAAATAGAAGCCGGGCTGTGTGGGTTGGTTATAAGCCACGTTTTCCGTTACGATACTGAGCCGGTAAGGCCGGTCTTCCAAAAACGTATGGAAACGGTAAGGAGTGGGAAGCGGGGACACATACACGCGCAAAGCCGTATTGTCTGCCGTGCGCACCACGACCTCTTCGCGCCAATCGCCCAAGATGTCGCCCTGCAAACAAGGATTGCTTTTCGACCCGTTGTTGAAACTGCATCCGTCGAACGTCGCCAGCGGACGGCAAGCCTTTGCCTCCCAGTCGTACTTGCTCACCGTTTCATGGTCCAGCATCTCGCGCAGCAAATCACCGTCCCACCACACGGCCATGTTCATCGGCAAGCCCCGTGGCGCGGCACAAACCACCTCTCCTTTTATATTCCGTATGCCTCCGGAAGCCGACGACCACATCTCCACTCCATAATTCGTAGGGTCGATGTCCGCCGCCATGCAACGCCCCACGTCTTTGGCAGCCGGGAGACGGAAGATGACCTTTCCGGTCGCGGCATCGCGGAAATCGCTTCCGTCGCGCTTGTTCTCGTGGCAATCCCACACTTGCAAGCGGTCGGACGAGGGGTCGAAAGCCGTGAGGTGCAAGGCGTCGCCATGACCGAAGCCGGTATTGTACAGCCCCGTCCCGTCATGGTCTATCGCACACGAGCCGTATGTGATTTCGTCACAACCGTCACCGTCTACGTCGGCCACACGCAGGTTATGGTTCCCCTGCCCTGCGTACGAAGCCCAACGGGCGGAATCCGTATCGAACACCCAACGCGACGTCAGCCGCTTGCCATCCCAATCGAAAGCCGCCAAAACACTGCGCGTATAATATCCCCGGCACATCACCACGCTCGGATGCCGCCCGTCCAAATAAGCCACAGCCGCCAGATACCGCTCGCTGCGGTTGGCATAATTGTCGCCCCAGTCTTCCAACCGTCCGCGCGGAGGGACATAGTCCACCGTTTGTAAAGCCGCGCCCGTCTTCCCATCGAACACGGTCAGGAACTCCGGTCCCGAAGCGATATACCCCTTCCGGCCTTCCACCGGTTCTTGCGCCCCCACCCGGTAGTCCGCCGAAGGGTCGCCTATCGTATGTCCCCGGCCGTCCACCGTGCCGTCTGCGGTCTTGGCCGTGACTTCAGCCCGTCCGTCGCCATCGAGGTCGTACACCATGAACTGGGTGTAATGCGCCCCCGCACGGATGTTGCGCCCCAGATCGATACGCCACAGACGGGTGCCGTCCAATTCATACGCATCCAAAAACACGGTTCCGGTAAAACCGCTGTGGGAGTTGTCTTTGGCATTGGAAGGCTCCCACTTCAGTACAATCTCAAAATCCCCGTCGCCGTCCAAATCACCGACAGACGCATCGTTGGCCGTATAGGTGCAAACCTCACCGTCGGGCATCGTCTGCGGCTCCGGTTGTTGCAACGGGATGTCTACATAACCGCACGGGGCATCGGCCGGAAGCGTCCATTTACCGCCGGACGACGTTTTTTCACGACCGTCTATCACTGGACGTACCTCATATACCGATTTTCCCCGGGAGGGGTTATAATCGTAAAATTGTGTGGAAACAGCCACAGGTTTAGGAGTAACCAACAGGCCGTCGCGATACACATTGAATACCGTACGCACCGGATCGGAGGACAAATAACGCCAACTCACCATGACCGTATCGGGCGATAGCCTGACAGCTACGGTTCCCCGTCCCAGACGTTCTTCGGTAGCAGAAAAAGACGCCCTCGTTTCCGGTTTCCTAACTGCACTTACGGAAACGGCATCTTTCTCCTGCATGGCAACCGGCCATACGGCCCCGACCATGCACAAGGCTGAAATACATACACAAGTTTTCCTCAGATTATTTTTCATGAGCCTTCAGTTAATGACGGTGCGAATATAGCGAAAAGAAAGGAGATGCCCGACCGGCAGACTGATAAAATCTATTAAAATCTCAGGGACTCCCTACAGAAAAGCATAAAAATAAGGCGTTTCTTACCTGAAAATCTATTATATTTGCACGAGATAGGCGGCAGTCTGCAAATTCGGGCCAGCCGAATTACACCCGACTTACACTATCTTTGCAACAAAATGGAACTAAAAAAAACGATAACGATTATAAAAGTCCTTTTCGTGTTTCTTTTGGCATACGCCGGAGAGACACAGTTTTTATATGCCTCGGCCGCACCGGCCGGAACAGACCGTTTCACTTTGGTCATCGATGCAGGACACGGCGGAAAAGACCCCGGTGCCATAGGCCGTTTCTCCCGCGAGAAAAACATCAACCTGTCTGTAGCAAAGGCATTCGGCAAATTGGTGGAAGAAAATTGTCCGGACGTAAAAGTGATTTATACCCGAAAGACCGATGTGTTCATTCCGTTGGGACGACGGGCGGAAATCGCCAACCGGGCGAATGCCGACCTGTTCGTGTCCATACATACGAACTCTTTGCCGGGCAAGGCGATAGGCCGGGGAACTGAAACCTACACGCTGGGTATGGCCCGCGCCGATGAGAATCTGGAAGTGGCCAAACGGGAAAATGCCGTAATCCTGGTGGAGGACAACTACAAGGAACGTTACCAGGGATTCGATCCGAAGTCCTCGGAAAGTTACATCATTTTCGAACTGATGCAAGATAAATACATGGCTCAGAGCGTGGACTTCGCCAAGCAAATCCAAAAAGAGTTCAGGACAACGGGCGGACGGGCGGACAAAGGCGTGCATCAGGCAGGGTTCCTCGTATTACGGGAAACAAGCATGCCGAGCGTATTGATTGAATTGGGCTACATTTCTACACACGATGAAGAGGCTTTCCTCAACTCACAAAACGGTATCCGTAAAATGAGCCAAAGCATTTACAACGCCTTCCTTTCTTATAAAAGACAGCATACGAAGGGAAAGACAACGGGAGCGGAAAAGGATGTCCTACAAGCGGAAAGCGATGAAACGCAAGCCGTGGAAGGTGCCGTAACGGATACCCCCGAAAGCGACATCGGCGTATTGACCCAAAACAGCGATAAGCCTTCAACCTCAGAACCGGAGGAGAAAAAGCAGGAACAACCGGCCACGGACTCCCGGCCTGTATTCAAAATACAAATCCAGGCTTCCACCCGACAGATTCCTGCGGGCAGTTCCCGTTTCAAAAACCTTTCTCCGATAGATTTCTATAAAGAAGGGGCTTATTATAAGTACACGTACGGGGCAACTACCGACTACCAGGAAGCCATTAAAATACGCAATAAAATAAAAGAAGATTTTGAAGGGGCTTTTATCGTGGCTTTTAAAAACGGCCAAAAGATGGAACTCTCTGAAGCCATCTCCGAATATAAAAAGAACAAATAAACGTTGAGAAACTTATGAAATACTTTACGAAAGAAGTTAAAATCGGCTTGACCGGCGCTGTGGCTATCGCCGCACTCTTTATCGGACTCAACTTCTTGAAGGGCATTAACCTGTTCAAGTCCAGCAATTCCTATTACATAGAATTTTCGGACATCAAAGGATTGGCCAAGTCCGGCCCGGTGTTGGCCAACGGATATAAAATAGGTACGGTGCGCGATATCCTTTATAATTACCAACTACCGGGGCACGTATTGGTAGAAATCAGCGTAGACGAAAGCATGCGTCTGCCCAAGGGTACAAAAGGCACACTGGTTACTGAAATGTTGGGGGGATGTAACCTCAACCTTTTATTGGGCAACCCCGAAGACGGGCATTACGCTCCGGGCGACACCATACAGGGAGACGACACCAAGGGGCTGATGGACAAGGCCGCCGACATCGTCCCGCAAGTGGAACAAATCATGGGCAAAGTGGACACGCTGCTGACTACATTGAATACGTTGGCAGCCAACCCGAACTTACCAAGCATTATGGAAAACGCCCAAAGCATTACGGCCAACCTGAACCAGAGCAGCCGACAACTGAATCTGCTTCTGCGTAACGACCTGCCGGAACTGACGGGAAAGATGAGCCGTATAGGCGACAACGTCATTACCCTGACCGACCATATGAACGAACTGGATCTGCAAGCCACTTTAAGCAAAGTAGACACGACATTGGGCTATGTGCAGCTCATGACCGAGAAAATGAACCGCAAAGACAATACACTGGGACTACTGCTGAACGACAGTGCTTTGTATAACAATCTGACTCATACGGCGGGCAGTGCCAACAACCTGCTTATAGATTTGAAAGAAAATCCGAAACGCTACGTACACTTCTCGCTTTTCGGACGTAAGAACTAACCTCGAAAAAACAGAGGCCGCAAGGCTTGCAAAGCCGGATACCCGATTAAGGTGTCCGGCTTTGTATTTTCCGTCCCGACTACCCCCGGAAAGCCTATCCTCCGGCAAGACAAACACTTAGAGAAAAGCAAGCAAAAAGCACAATTTTATTTTTTTATTTTTTATCATTCTGACTGCAAGGGAATTAAAACGTATTCTGCCTCCCGTCCTTGACCGAAGGCTTGTTTTTATCGCGGAATATTGCGAAATTTGCAGCGTAGAAGTATATAGGAAGTTCATCGGATAAACACAAAATCTAATGGAAGGTTCAGCGCAATCGTTATGGGAACGTTGTCTGCCCATCATTCGCAATAATGTAGACGAGAAACAATACAGGACATGGTTTGAACCGATTCAGATCATCTCTTTCGAGAAGCAAGTACTGACATTCGGCTTGCCAAGCCAGTATTTTTATGAATTCTTGTCGGAACATTTCGGCCGGCTGATATTCTCCGTCGTACGACGAGTTTTCGGAGAAGGAACGCAGTTGAAATACAGCCTGATGGTAGACCAGACCCATCATTTGACCGTAGACATCGAGCCGGTCAACACACAGCCTCTGACGCCCCGTGCCAAGATACAGGCAACGGGTAGCAACAGGGCACCCAGTCCGTTGCAGGCTCCCATGCCTCAGGATTTGGATCCTCAGTTGAACCGAAACTACAGTTTTGAAAACTTCATCGAAGGAGTAAGCAACAAACTGCCCCGCTCCGTAGGGCAGGCTATAGCCGAACATCCGAAACAGTCTACATTCAATCCTTTGTTTATCTACGGAGCTTCCGGTGTGGGAAAGACTCATTTGGTAAACGCTATCGGGGCCAAAATCAAAGAACTTCACCCTACAAAGCGTGTACTGTACGTTTCCGCCCACCTTTTTCAGGTGCAATACACGGATTCCGTACGGAAAAACACCGTAAACGACTTCATCAACTTCTACCAGACTATTGACGTACTGATTATCGACGATGTGCAGGAATTTGCCAGTCTGACCAAGACCCAAAACACGTTCTTCCACATATTCAATCATTTACACCAGAACGGACGACAACTCATCCTGACATCCGACCGACCGCCCACAGCCTTGCAAGGCATGGAAGAACGGTTGCTGACTCGTTTCAAATGGGGATTATTGGCCGAACTGGAGAAGCCGAACCAACAGCTTCGCCATGATATTCTGGAAAACAAAATACGGCAGGACGGCCTGAAAATACCGGAAGAAGTCATCGACTTCGTTTCGGAAAACGTGAACGACAGCGTACGCGAATTGGAAGGTATCGTCAACTCTCTCATGGCTTACTCCGTCGTATGGAACCGCGACATAGACTTGCCTTTGGCGGAACAGATTCTTAAACGTGCGGTAAAACAGGAGAACAAACCGGTGACCATAGATTTCATACTCGACAAAGTGTGCGGGTACTTCAATGTCAAGCAAGAGGACGTGTTCACCAAATGCCGCAAACAACCCGTAGCGCAGGTACGGCAAATAGCCATGTACTTGGCCCAAAAACATACCAATCTGTCATTAGCCCGTATCGGTTCGCTGATTGGAAAACGCACACACGCCACGGTATTGCATTCCTGTAGCGTAGTAGAAGACCGGCTGCACGTAGACAAGGCATTCAAATCTAAAATGGATGAAATAGAAAAGCTGCTGAAACAACGGTAAGCTTTCTATCTTAAAAAAACATCCGGCGCACCTGCTTCTGCAAGTGCGCCGGAAGTTTTTTGGGGATATGGAGGGCAGGTAGCCCACCCCATATCCGAGCCTTATTTCTTGATGACCTTGATGGTCTTCTGCATTCCGTCGCGATACAAATTCAAGAGATACATACCTTTACGCAAATGCCCCACTTGCAATTCGGTTGTCCCTGCAGGCACTTCGTCCTGTGCCACAACGGCTCCCGACAATGACACCAAGCGCACGTTCCAGACTTTATCCGTGGCATTGGAAATGACAATACGACCATCCACGACCGTGCGTTCCACACTTAACAGACCATCGGTCTCGACCGCTGAAACAGAAGAACCACCCTTAGGCATAAGCACCACATTCATATAAGTTTCTCCGACATAACGGTAAATGTCACTCACGGCATACACCTTTTCAAAAGGCAAGTAGCCTTCAGCTTCCACTTTCATACGGATTTCGTCACCACGCACATCGGCCAAAGTCAGATAACCGGAAGCATTCGTCCGATACACTTTACCATTCAGCGTCACGGTAGCCCCTGCCAGATTGTGCCCTTTTACGTTCTCTACTTCCAGTTCAACCAAGATACCCTCCTGCTTGCGGTCTATGTGGAGTTCCACGTCAGTCAAACGGCCTGCCTCCAATGTCACAGCCTGCAAATCGGATACATGCACATCAACCCCTTCGTAATCCGAAGCCGTGGCCTGTATGTCATATTGACCGGGGTCGAGTATGACATAAGTCGCCGTACTACTGCCCTCGAATTCTATCTCAGTGATGAAATCCCCTCCGGTGGACACATTGCAATAATCCGCCTCCAACCCGTCGGGCACAACGGTCTTCACACGGGCATATGCCAAACGACTGAAGTCCAATGCCACCTTGTCCGATACACCTTCTACGGTCTCATGTGTCACGTAATCAAGCTCTATGCCATCTTCTCCCGAATAAGAGGAATAACTGGTCCAATTGAAAACATATTCCCCTTCCGGCAAACGGGTCCGGAACTTCGTCTCTCCGCTTTCTATGCGGAACTGCCACAGTCTTTCACCCCGGGACGTACTGACCTCGCACGTGAACGACCGCCCTTCCATGAAGTCCGGCAAATTCGCCACGGAGATTTCGACCGGCACACTCTCCGTCTTTGACAAATCTATCTCAACCTCCTGCTGCTCCTCCATATCAAACGCACCGAGTGTCAGGAAGTCTACTTGCTGCGTGGCATAATCCTGCCTTTCCAACGCATAAGTGTATGCTCCGGTTTTCAAACCCAACTCGGCCTCCCATGTACCGGAAACGCCATCACCACCTGTAACCGGCATGAAATCAGTAGCCCGACTTTCTTGTCCGCTCATGGCATAAATCGTATAGGCATAACCTTCTTCCGCCCCTTTCAACTTGAAACGCATCGTCCCATAATCGGAGGAATGGAAAGCGCAAACCACGTCACGGTTTTCTGCCGTATTCACAAGTCCATGAGCCGTTTCGAAATTCGTATTAGCGTTGTAGCCGGGCTCCACTACATACTTATACAAACCATCTACCATGTAAACGGTATAAGGGAAGTCTATATTATTCACATAAAACTCATCATACTCCATGCCGACGGGAGAAATCGTCAAACTTCCGGACTGCACATCGCCTTCCGTACGGAAGACCACGGGTTTATACCCTTTGTCTTGGAAAGAATAATCCACAGTAGTAGTTTTCCCTGAAGCCGTAAAAGTAGCCAAATCCGTCGCAGGAGAAGCCAAATAGTTGCCTTCCATCTCAGGATAATAGTAATATGTACCGGGCTGAAGATATCCCTGCACGCTCCCCTGTTCATCGGTAGACAAATCTAAATTCGCTTGGAGAAGAATGACCTCGGCCTCGCCCGGTTTCCCCTCAGCATCTTTGACCTGAAAAGTGACCAGTGTCATATCATCCAATTTCTCCGCCGTAGTCACAGCTACATCTTCATCCTCTACGGTCACGTTACCGTTTTTCACATCTACGCTGATTCCTTCGGGCGTAAACGCAGACAGTTCATAAATGTACTCACCTGTACGCAGATATTCGCCGTCATCCATCTGCCGAATCTGCACACCGGGATAAGAGCTATTCCAACTGCTGCCATCGGAAAGTCCTATATAATCCAACTCTACATTGTAATCCTCCGGACTGCCCGACGTGAAACTCACATAATGATAAGGAGAGAAATCCGCATTCACTTCCACCGTCGTAATTTCCGGGTTGCCGAAATCAAAAAGTATCGGCCCTTCGTAAGAAATCGACTGGTCCGGCATGTAAAGCCGGATGAAGTTATCCTCGTAAGGGTTATAAGACAACTTGCCCTTGAAACTACTGGAAGTTGCATCCCAAACAAACCCATTCTCAGGCATCCCCTGCCCGTTGAGTTCAAGTTGCAACTGCGCCACGTCGAAACGCTCGGAAGACGACGGGGTGACCTTTATCACCGTAGTCAACTCTCTCACCTCGTCTTGGGCATAAGTCTGCATGCCTAAGAACAAGCACAATAAAAGTAAGATCTTCTTCATACACTTATTTTTTTAAAGTTGGTTTTATACGGCTTCAAAAATACTGAAACTCCGACAAAACAAAAAGGGAGGCAAAGCTTTTTTACCCCCCCCCCGTTAAGTTTATTTAACACAAAGTAAAAGGCACGCCCTTGCGACGCATGCCTGCGCCCGTCAGTCTAAAAACCCCTGACGTTTCAAAGCCTCCAACATGCCCCGGCTCATAGCTTCGTTATCCTTACGGGTGTAACGGATATCCGTGAAGATTTGAGCCAACGTCTCCTTGTGGTTGATTTCCACAAAATGCCTGTTCTCTGGTAATTGTTCTTTCGGCCCGTAATATCGGTCGATAGTTTCGGGAGTATAGTCGCGATAGGTCTCTTCATGTACCACAGCCTCCAAAGGCAGACGGTCGGTCTGCTCGGGATGTTCATCAGGCCATCCCACGGTGAGTGTCGCCACCGGCATCACCAAGCGGGGCAACTGCAAGATGTCGATAATCTGGGACGGCATATATAAAGTCGTACCTAAATAACAAATCCCCAGCCCTTCCGCCTCGGCCAAATTGCAAAATGTCTGCGTAAACAACAGCGCATCCGTAGCGGCATTCAAAAATGAAAGAAAATTGTCATATCCGGGATGCGCCTTGCGCTGCTCCGCCCATTTGACCGTACGGTTGAAATCCGCACATATCGTCAGGATCACAGGCGCCTGAGTCACCATAGGCTGATTGAAATGCGCCGGCGCCAAACGTTTTTTCATCTCTTCGCTACGCGTCACCACCACGCTGTAGAGCTGCATGTTCCCCATGGTCTGCGTCCTTTCCGACACCTCCAAAAGACGGCGTAACAACTCCTCATCCACCGGTTTTCCGGCATACTTCCGAATACTTCTACGGTTCTTTACTGTTTCCATGATTCATTCGTTTTTTTACTTCGGGCAAAGATACACAAAATGATTCATAATAGATTAGATTTCAAAGGTTTTTATTTCATAAGATTTTCATTTTCGGATAACTTTTCCAATTCGCCAAAAATACATAATACTTATAATCAGGTGAATAACACACAAGAATGGAAAACTTTGCATGAAAAGACAAGATTTTAAGTTTTTCTTTTGGTCATATCAGAAAACATGTGTAGTTTTGCAACATCCTTCCGGATTGACCGCTATTGCTTCTACAAAATCTGATAACGGAATCCTAAAGTAAACCATTTAAATTCAAACAGTCGTGAAAGAGAAGACTTACAGTTATGACGAAGCCTTTGAGGCAGCCCTTCAATATTTCAAGGGGGACGAATTGGCCGCAAGGGTTTGGGTGAACAAGTACTCCATGAAGGACTCATACGGTCATATTTATGAAGTATCGCCCGAAGACATGCACTGGCGTATCGCGAACGAAATCGCCCGCATCGAGAATAAATATGAGAATCCGCTCAAAGCAGAAGAAATATTCGGACTTCTTGATCACTTCAAATACATCATTCCGGCAGGTAGTCCCATGACCGGAATCGGCAACAATCACCAAATCGCATCGCTTTCCAACTGCTTCGTCATCGGTCTGGACGGACAAGCCGACTCATACGGCGGCATCATCCGCATCGACGAAGAACAGGTGCAACTGATGAAACGGCGCGGCGGCGTAGGCCATGACTTGTCGCACATCCGTCCGAAAGGCTCGCCGGTGAAAAATTCGGCCCTGACTTCTACCGGCCTCGTTCCTTTCATGGAACGCTACAGCAACTCGACCCGCGAGGTGGCACAAGACGGACGGCGCGGCGCACTGATGTTGTCCGTCAGCATCAAGCACCCCGATGCCGAGGCTTTCATCGATGCCAAAATGACCGAAGGCAAAGTGACGGGAGCAAACGTATCCGTCAAGATCGACGATGAATTCATGCACGCTGCCATCGAAGGGCAATCCTACACGCAGCAATACCCCATTGACAGCTCGTCGCCCATGGTGGCCAAGAACATCAGCGCACAGGATTTGTGGAAGAAGATCGTGCACAACGCATGGAAAAGCGCCGAGCCAGGTGTCTTATTCTGGGACACGATTCTGCGCGAATCCGTACCCGACTGCTATGCCGATCTCGGTTTCCGTACCGTGAGTACGAATCCTTGCGGCGAGATACCGCTCTGCCCGTATGACAGTTGCCGCCTGTTGGCCATCAACCTTTATGCTTACGTGGTCAACCCGTTCACGCCGGAAGCCTATTTCGATTTCGATTTGTTCAAGAAACATGTGCAACTGGCCCAACGGTTGATGGACGACATCATCGACCTGGAACTGGAAAAGATTGAAATGATTCTCCAAAAAATAGACGCCGACCCGGAATCCGAGGAAGTAAAGGGCACGGAACGTCATTTGTGGGAAAAGATATACAAGAAAAGCGGACAGGGACGGCGTACAGGCGTAGGCATCACG
>ERZ1106978.1413-NODE-1413-length-13617-cov-3.429509_pt1 | contig 13617 bp, 5 predicted proteins | sample MGYA00403689_ERZ1106978 | MGnify/ENA primary metagenome ERZ1106978 (study PRJEB35170, sample SAMEA104062434) | human gut metagenome | biome: human gut; feature: human-associated habitat; material: faeces | place: Denmark | collected 2012-08-02 ...
GATGGCGATGGCGGTGGAGATGGCAAACAGATTGTCGGGCTGGGCAATGGCAAGATAGACAAACGTCAGGCATGGCAGAGTCATGCATCCTGCCATCCACCAGATGGATTTTTTCAAGCCAATGCGTGATGCGAACAATCCTCCGAGGATACCGCCCAGGGTGAGGAATATGACTCCGATGGTGCCGTATACGATACCTACTTCTGCTGTCGATAGTTCCAGACCTCCCGATTCTTTGGAGGCAACCAGGAAAGGCATACACATTTTGATGAGGAATGCTTCAGGCAGGCGGTACAGCAACATGAACACGATGGCCAGCAATGCGCCCGGTTTGGTGAAATAGGTGGCGAATGTTCGTCCGAATTCTCTGAATATGGCTCCTGCAGTGGCGGCATCGGCAGCCAGTGTTGACTTATCTGAGGTGGGTTTGGGGACTGCAAAGAGGTGATAGAACGTCACCAGGCTGAACAGAACGGCTGTAACCAGCATCGTGATGGTCCATGACAGCGGAATGTTTTCGGTTCTCAGTTCGATGGCGCCGGCAATGGCTACGAGCACGCCTTGTCCGAAGATAGAGGCGAGCCGGTAAAACGTGCTTCGGATGCCAACGAAGGCTGCCTGGTCACTCTGTTTCAGTGCCAGCATGTAGAAGCCGTCGGCGGCAATGTCGTGTGTGGCAGAGGCAAAAGCCGTGATGATGAACAGCATCAGCGTGATGCTGAACATGCTGATGGGGGTTGTTCCGGCCGCCATAGTCGCCTCGTCCGGCCGTGGAATGGACAGCGTCAGCAGGATGAATGCCACAGACATCAGAATCTGCATGGAAAGGGTCCACCATCTTTTGGTCTTGATGATGTCGACAAACGGGCTCCAGAAGGGTTTGATAGTCCATGGCAGATAGAGCAGGCTTGTGAACAAGGCCATTTCTCCGTTCGGTACGCCCATTTTAGTAAACATCATCACGGAGATGTTGTTTACGATAAAATATGGAATGCCTTGTGCAAAGTACAAGGTGGGTACCCATGCCCATGGCGATATGTTTTTTGTATGGTTCATGATATTGATTTATTGTGTTCTATTCGATTATTCATACAGCTTGTCAATGCTGGCACCTATATAGTAGTGCAGCAGTATTGCATCATACTTATACCCTTGCTCGCCCATCACGGCTGCACCTATTTGGCAAAGTCCCACACCATGCCCCCAACCGGCACCGGTGAGGATGAAGCGTCCGGGAATGCCTTCGGCGGACAACTCCTCTTTGTCTACCACGAAGGCAGAGCTGTAGAGGTGTGAAGTGGAGAGCGTGCGGCGGATTTCCAGTTCCTTGCCGATGGTGAGTGTGCGTTTGGTTCCCACAATCTTCAGTTTCCAGAGGCGTCCGCTGGTTCCGCGGGCTATGGGGATAAGGTCGATGATTTGTCCGTAGTCAATGCCTGAACGTTTCAGAATGAGGGCTGAAAGCTCTTCCTGGGTATATTCCACTTTCCAGCGATAGAAGTCCGTAGTCTCCTGGTCATAGTTATTGAGTACCTGCGAGAGGATTTTCTTGTCGGTGGTGTTGCAGAATGCTTCGGGGGAGGTACGAATCCAGCGGTCCGCTTCGACTTCCTGCGTCAAATCGGGTAGTGTGGTATGTGTTTTACTGTCTCGTTGTTGGGCAAGATAGGGGTATTTGATGTCTTCCCAGCAGTATTGGAATTCCTCGAAAGCACCGCCGCAGCATTTGGAGAAACGGGCGTCGCAAATCTTACCATCAGATGTCAGTACCTGGCCGCGGGTAGCGGAGATGGCTTGTTTCACAATATCGGTAGAGGCACGTGTAATGCCCTGGTAGCGCTGACAATGGTCGTCGGCGCATACATCGAAGTGGGTGTGGTCCTCTCGGTCGTACCAGCGAATCAGCTCTTCGTCGGTCTGCGTAAAGGCCGAGTAGTTGGCTTGGGCTTCGGTGATTTCCTTATTCTTCTGTATTTGTGCCAGTAGCCAGCTTCGGGAGATGACAGCGTGTGCCTTGAGCAGTTCCAGAGATGCGGTGGCACTCATCTCGGAGGAGATGACGCTGGTCAGATAATCTTCTACATGGATGACGTTGATGCCGGTGAGCTTTCCATTCTCAACGATGATTTTGAGGGCACCCAGAAAACACTGGTCTTCCTTGCGCTCCCAATGGAAATTGATGCCGATGGTAACGTCCAATAGTTCGAAGGCATCGGTCTGCTCGTGTTGCGGTTCGAACAACAGTTCGTCATACCGGCGTCCATTCCAGAGAATCTTGCCTTCGTCGTAGGTCACTACCTGCTTGCCGCTGACTTCCGTTCCGTCCATGCGATACGGGTTCAGCAAAACGAATTCTATCTGCGGTTCAAACAGAATGCCTACTTGTACTTTGGGCTCTTTCATAATGGTATTTCTTTAAAATTAGAGTTCTTGGATTTCAGAAGTCATATTTTTTCCCTGATACGCTGCCGTACCTTGTGGAAATCTGTGGCAGAGAGGCATACTTCACTTAATATCTGCGCCACGTCTTCCGCAGTGATTTTCAAGAAATCCTTTTCTACGGGGGTGATAAAGACACCTCCCAAGTCGACGGATGCCGGGCTGCTCAACAGATTGGCTTCTCCTTCGGCAGTATAGCAGGCGGGGCGGTGTTTCTCGCGCGGGAAGACAAAGACCACCCAACGGTCGGTCTTCTTCGGGTTTCACGTCCAGAGAACGGTAAATGATGTCGAACAAGTCTGCCGCGTCCTCTTTGGAGGTGGATTCAATCACAAGTGTGGCACGGGGAGCGTCGTCAAGATACCACAGTGCTGCTTTCCTATAATCGGCTATTTTCCCGGCAGTCTGTCCGCGCCAGTCCTTTTCAATAGGCATGAACCCTTTGTTTCCTGCCTGGAAATGAGCATGGTCGGGGGCGGAAGCACCACATTTGGGACCGTTGTAGAAGATGGTGTAATCCGTCAGCGCCTCGGCCAGCTCCAGCATGTCGGTGAAGCGGGTGGCTATGCGTTGAGGGGTATGTGCCAGTTCCGGTACTGTCAGGTGGCGGGGGAAGATGGGGAACGGATTCACCAGAATATTGTAGTGTCCTCCGAACGGGATACCTTTCTGTACCGGCGGCAAATTGGCCGGGCACAGAAAGCATTTCCGTTCCAGGATGGACTTGGCATCCACTTTGGCACCGGAGGAAACGATGCGTGCGGGGTTGAACTGTACCTTATAAAGTATCCCGTTTACATTCAGCTCTTTCACCCGCACACCGGAGAGGGCGGCATAGTTGTTGCGTGCCGTCTCCCAGGATGCCAATTGTCCAGTCAGAAGATGGTGTATCGTTTGATTCATATCACTTGTTTTTGTTCATCGCTATGCGTGCCTGAAGTTCCCAGGTACGGATGCGGTCTTTGTAGAGGTTGTGTCCGTTCATTTTCACGATGTCCAGTGAGGCATCGGAGTTGTCGTCCCAACGGCGGCAGAGGTAGACCACGTCGTACACACGTCCTATCTGGTATTGGCGGGAGAAGTTCAGTCCCAGTGCATAGTCTTCGCCATAGCTGGTGTTGGGAACTTTCACTTCGCGCAGCACCGGGGTGTAGAAGGCGCGCGGGGCACCCAGACCGTTGATGCGGAGGGCGTTGTTGCGTCCGTTTGCCGGAGTCCATTCCTTGTGGTCGATGATGCCCGGAGCAATCATGTTCATGTTGAAGTCCGTCATCATATAGGTGCCTACTACCATGGCGCAGTTCTGCTCGTAGAAGGCGCGGACCATGATGGCGAGTGTATTTTCGTCTTTGTATACGTCATCGCTGTCCAGCTGCACGGCAAACTTGCCACACTTGGGGTGGTGTACACCTACATTCCAGCAACCGCCGATACCGAGGTCGTTGCGTTCGGGGACGATATGGATGAGGCGTTCGTCGTCCTTGAATTCGTCGATGGCCTCCGTTGTGCCGTCTGTGGAATGGTTGTCGATGATGATAAGATTATATTTGAAGTCTGTCTTCTGCATCAGTACCGACTTGATGGCATCGCGGATGGTACGGATACGGTTGCGCACCGGAATGATGACCGAAGCTTCATACTCAAAGTTACCGGCAGAGAACTCAATCTTCTTGAACTCCGGTGCCAGATATCCCCCGATTTCTTTCAGATGTTCGGTACATGCCTGCTCCATCTCAATCTGGCGGTCACGGTTTTTGGGGTCTACATAGTCGAAAATCTTTTCGCCGCTCTTGCGGGTATCGTTTTCCACCTCGCTGTATAAGTATTCGTTGATATGTACCAAGTTTGAATGTTGGCTCAATTTCAAGCGCAGGTCGTAAAGTCCGGCGAAGTTGTAGTCAGACTTCATGTGTCCGGCGGCTTCCTTTAGTTTTTCGGTGTTGAAAAGGAGCAGGGAGCCAAAGTTGAAGTCATCCCTCAAGGAACCGAATTGGTAGTCGATTACCGGAGCGTTGCTCTGCTTGCCGTCTGCTATTTGGTAGTGGTCGGCATATACCATACCGGCGCTTGAATCTTCAAGGATGTGTATCATACGTTCCAGTGCAAACATACCCATTTCGAGCGTAGTCTCTTTGGTATAAAGCAATGTGTATTCTCCTTTGGCTGCATTAGCAATAGCTTTGAGGGTTGCACTGCTGTAGGGCATGTCAACAAACAATATTTCGCAGCCCGGGAGCGATTCCAGAGTGGTATCGGTCGTGATTAACCGGATTTCTTCTATAAGTCCTGTCGCCTGTAGGCTGTTCACTGTTTTTTCTACTTGTTCTTTTCCTGCGTAGGGAAGAAAGCAACTGATTTTATTCATGATATATCTTTTAATTTTTAATTCTCAATTTTTAATTCTCAGAAGTCCCACTTCTCCACTGGTTGCCGTGAACAGCACTTCGTGGCCGTTCAACGGAACTACGGTACTGATGAGTGAATTTCCTATTTTATGTTTCCACAGTACTTTGCCTGTTTTTCCTTCCAGTGCGAAGATAAGTCCTTCTTTGGTACTGCCAAACATTACCCCCTCTTTTTCCACTTGCATGGAGGGGGCATGCTCATAACCGAAACCTACATTGGTTGCCCACAACTCCCGCGGAGTATCTCCTTGAGCTGCATAGCAAACAATGCTGTCGTTCATCGTTTTGCTATAGATACGTTCACCGTCTTCGGAAAGTCCGATGGTCTCGCGCACCATGGACTGGAAGGTGCGCCACACGGTATTGCCCGTATGGATGTCTATGGCGGTCATGGCGCGTTGCGGGTCGGTAATGAATACTTTGCCGTCGGTGGCTACCGGCCATACGGTGGCTGGAGAGAAGTGCATACGGGTCAGTCCGCCCGTCCATTTCCATAGTTCATGCCCGTTTGCCTTGCTCAGGGCATACAGTGTATTGTCCCATGCGCCGAAGATAACTTTGTCTTCCGTCACCAACGGCTTGGTCTCGATGTAGCCCTTCACGCTGGTGTAGGCCCAGATTACTTTTCCCGTATGGATGTCTATGGCACGGAAAGTGGCGTCACTGGCACCGATGTATGCTCTGCCGTCTGCGATGGTCACGGCTCCGAGCACCGGTTCGGCGGCTTCTACCGTCCAGAGCAGGCTGCCGTCTTTGGCGTTCAATCCGTAGATGCGACGGTCAGCAGACCCGAATACAACGATACCCTCGCTTACGGCCGGAGTACCGACAATGCGCTTGCCGGATTCAAAGCTCCATAGCTTTTTACCGTTTTTCAGGGCGTAGGCTGTCAGCTGTCCCATATCGTCTCCTACGAACACTTTATCTTTTTCTACGGCGGGAGAGCAGTAAATGCCTGCGCCCGTCTGCACCATCCATTGCTCCTTTACTTGCGGATACTCCTTGTTGACCGAGAAGTCAGGATATTTCTCTGCCTTTCCGTTGCGGTCGTAATACTGTCCGGTCAGCGAGAATGCTGTCCACTGCTTCTTGGGCTCGCCGATACGTTGCGTGTATACCCGGATGGAATCCCCGGTTACTTCATAGATGCCGTAACCCGGTTTCCCTTCTTTGTCGCACAGGTTGCTGCGCATCAGTACGCCCGGAATGCCGTCGTAACGTAAATCCCGGTTGCTGTGGTAGTGTCCGCCGATAAACAAGCGCACGTTGTAGGGGCGGACGGCATCCGTCACCTCATACCAATTGTCCACATCACCTTCCATTAGCGGGTAGTGGGTGACAAGTATCACCGGTTTGTCTTTGCCGTTTTTATCCATTTCTTCCGTCATCCAACGGATATCTTGCGGCACTACATGCCCGTAGGCCATACGCATCAGCGGACCGGAGTTGAAGCCGAGGAAAAGGAATCCCTTATGCTCGAACTCGAAGCGTTCGCCGCCAAAGATTTCTCCGAAAGCGGTACAGCCGGAGTCGCTCCATTTCGTTTCATGGTTGCCTAGGACTACGTGGTAGGGGACCTTCAGCAAGTCAAGGCACGATTTCACTTTTTCCATGGTAGTACGGTCGCCTTCTTCGGTCAGGTCGCCCGTCACCAGGACAAAGTCGATACTGTCGGTGGCATTAATCTGTGCCACGGAACGCAGCAGGTCCTCTGTGGGATTCGGATTGTTCGGGGTCAGATGAATGTCCGTCAGTTGGGCAAAACGGAATGTCCCTTGCTGTGCCTGCATCCCCAGGGGGAGCAGGCAAGCCATCAGGACGATTATTAACAGTCTTCTGTTCATAGATGATGATTGGTTGATATTACTTGTTGTCGTTGAAGAATGTCAGTACAGCATTCATGAGTGCCTCTCTTTCAGAATCAGTACGTATGGCTTCAAAGGGAAATCCCAAGACACAAGTCTTGTAATTGCCTTGATAAGCCACACCGGCACTCAGGTTGTTTTCAGAATACCGCATCACGGTGTGTGCATCTTTGGTTGCCGGTTCAATGGCGTCCGGTGATTCCACCACATACGAATCGGCATTCAGCTCATTGTGATAGGTATAGTTTCCTGAAAGGGCGGGGAACGGAGAAGCTACGCTTTTCACCTTACCCATTGTAGCCGCTTGTCCCACACGCCACTTATATTTCAGTACTTCCATCGCAAATTTCTTGTCGGCTTCGTCGGCGGTTGCAAGGCGGTTGTCCCATAAATCCGTTCCTACAAAAGCGCCCGAAACAAAGATATTTCCACCTTGCTTACAATAAGCCGCAATAGCCTCCTGCATCGGTTTGCTGAAAGTCTTGAACTCCAACGGTTTTACGCCTCCCCGTCCCATCTTGGTCTGGCATTGCTTCCCAAGTATCAAGTCCACATACCTATACTCCCTCATATCCACCGGAATATTCTTCTCTCCCTTTCCTACGGGGGAGAGACTTTCATTACTAACCGATACAAACGAATATCCCGCTTTCAGGATAGCGGCACCATGTATGGCAGGATAATCGAACGTATTTCCTGCGATGACTTGGGTCTCGTAATTTCCATAACTGTCGCCGAAACCGGAGGCGTCGTCGTCCATCCAGGGAATGGAACGGCGGTATTCCTTCATCTTGCCAATGTAGCTGATGTCATGGATATAGGGGACCCCGTGGTCCTGCTCATCCAGAAATCCGGCAAGGAGGGTGTCGGCGGGGGCGGGGGCCGTAAAGTCGGCAGGGGCACTGATACGGTCGAATCCGTTTATCACCAATACGGTACCTTTGGAATTGAACGCCCGTCCGGCGGAAAGAATTTCGGAAGGGAAACTTTCACCGCCCTTGTTGACAGCGGTTACCTTGTAACTGCATACCATGCCGGCGGGGAGCGTGGTTCGGTAACTGTTGCCGTCCACCAATACTCCGTTGTCGAAATCCCCGTCGCCGATACGGGTATAAACAATGTATTTCTCTGCTACGGCAGTTGGTTCCAACGCATCCGCTACGGGTTGCCAGGTCAGTTCCACTTCGTTCTCGCTGGTCATGCGCAAGGCCATGTGGTCTACCGGTAGCGGTTGCACTACATAATCCATGTGGTATTGTGAGCAGAGGAACTGCAACATACCTTTATAGATGGCGCGGCTTACGGTGAAACGGAAACGTGGGTCCAGTCCGTAGCGCATGTCTGCAAAGTTTTGATGGGAAAGCAGTTCGAGCAGCATGGTAGGTACGCGGGGTACACGGGCCTCATAGTAAGATTGGTTCCATTTGCCACGGCGTGTCCATTGAGGTTCGTAGAGGGTACGCACGTCACGCACGATGTTGGACTGAATCAAGTCTGTCAGGTCGTGGCTCAGATAGCGTGATGCTCCGTTAGCGAACTTCTCATTGTAGGCGTTGGTATAGTAGATGCCGAGTGTCCCGATGATGGAATCGTTCAGTGTAGTTCCTGCATCGGAGTGGAAGGCGAAGGCCATGTTGACGGGGATGTTCAGCCCTCTCTCCGTCGGATTCACGGCAGAGCCTCCGGAAAGGTAGTTCACCCAGATACCACGGCATTTGTAGTCGTCGGTATAGTCGTTCTTTCCGTTGCTTTCTGAATATACGCTGTCCGGTATGCCTGCCCATTGCAGCCAGTAGCGGGCGGCTTCGCAGAAACGGGGATAGTTAGATAGTTGATAATTGATAGTGGACAATGGAGAATAGGTTACACGGTCTTGGATGTTGCCTGTATGGGTGTTTTGCAGGTTGCGGGTGTCGGAGCTTTTCAGGTTTTCCGTAGCGCCCTCGTTGGAGATGCGGCGGGCGATGTTCCCCATACCGCCGCCAATCTTCACGGCGTCGGCGGTGATGATTCTTCCTACTTTGGAGGAAAGGTTGCTCAGAACGACTTTGCATTCATTGTTCCGACCGGCATTGAAGCCGAAGGTGCCGAGGTAAATCCAGGTGCCGCCTCCCATTTGCTGGTTTACCTTGAACTGCGTGGTGCCGCCTTTGTGATAGACGGTGTAAAGGGCATCGTCCGCGCTGTTTGGCAAGGTTTGGTAAGAGACGTATACGGCGTATTGTCCGGTCGAAGGGATTTCGGGAATCCATTCGGCGGTGCTTGCGTTTCCTTTCTTGATGGTTTCTATAGCGCGGTAAGTGCCTTCCTTGAAAGGATTCTCAAAGTCTATGTATTGGGGGCGCAGGTGGGCGAAGCCTTGTCCTGCTCCCTGGCTCCAGAGCTTGTCACCGGAATTTTCTGTATAGACGGAACGGCCGGTCAGGCAACCGTCATTGTCTACGATGACTTCTGCCGTCTGGCAATCGCGTTCGCGGGGAAGCAGCACGTTGGCACCGGCATTTTCCAGCATCGGCACGAGGAAAGGCAATACGTAGCTTTGGGTGTAGAGGTCTTCCACGGTCTGGAAGATACGTGCACGCTGCCATTCCCAACGGTCGAGTTTCGGCTCGTAGTACCAGCCGTGGCTTTGCCATAGGGCGATGTGCCGGTTCTGCAAGCCGTTGGTAGGGGTGTAGGGGGCGGAAATGTCGGTAACTAAAGGCTTGGAAGCGACGGGATTGAATGTCTTCGTCTTTTTGTCTTTTTTACTACGCAGGACTTGGGGAACCAGTTCTTCGATGCTGCGCTTGTTGGTACGGATTTGCAGCTTGTATTTGGTAAACTCCGCCGGTAGCAGGGCACTTACGCCCTGGTATATTTCGGCTACATTGTCCTCGCGGAAAGGAATATAGGCACAGTTCATGTTGGCAAACAGTTGCAGCGTATTTCCTTCCACGGCCACTGAGTCGATGCTGATACGTCCTACGGAAACTTCTTTCCGTGCGGTGGTATCCAGGAATTTCCCGATTTCCTGGCGGACATCCGTCGGAAGTTCTTGCGCACCTCCCCATTGGGGGAAGAGGGAGGCGGCAAGCAGACTAAGTAAAAACTGACGTCTTACATTCATAGATGATGTATTAAGTTAATTGTTCTTTTTATCTTTCTTAATCAATAGACAGAGACCGATGAAAGTGAACAGTGCATTGAAAATCAGCAATTCGTAGCTGAATTGATAACCTCCGAACCAGGCTTCGGAATTCTTCTGCAGAATGAAGCAGAGAACCGGGGAGGCGATGGCAACTAACGGGATGTACTTGTCACGCACTTGTTGTTTCATGAAAATGCCGAAAGCAAACAGACCCAGGATAGGACCGTAGGTATAACTTGCCAGAATATATACAGCGTCGATGACACTGGTGTTGTTGAGAAGATTGAATACGAAAATGGTGATTCCCATGACAACCGCCATGCCGATGTGCACTTTCTTGCGCATCTTCACAACCGTCTCTTCCGACTTGCCTTTCGTTCCCAGAATGTCTACGGTGAAGGAAGTGGTCAGCGCGGTGAGTGCCGAGCCTGCGGCTGAATAGGCAGAAGAAATCAGGCCGATGATGAACAGTATGCCCACAATGGCAGGGAAATAGTTGCCGGTGGCAATCAGCGGGAACAGTTCGTCACTCTTCTCCACCGCAATCTGCTGGTTGGCGGCAAAGATGTAGAGCAGCACGCCCAGCATCAGGAAAAGCAGGATGACGAAGAACTGCGAAATGACACTGGTAATCATGTTCTTCTGTGAGTCCTTGAAGTTCTTGCAGCTCAGGTTGCGCTGCATCATGTCCTGATCCAGCCCGGTCATGGCAATCATGGTGAAGGCACCGGCGAGGAACTGCTTGAAGAAGTACTGCTTGCTGTTCACATCGTCGAAGAAGAAGATGCGGGACATGTCACTGTCGGCAATAGTGCTTACCATACCGATAAATGACAGATTGAGGTCGGAAGCGATATACCAGATGCAGAGTACGACCGACACCACCAAGCAGAATGTCTTCAGAGAGTCTGTCCAGATAAGAGACTTTACGCCACCCTGGAAAGTGTACAACCAGACCAGTGCCACCGTGATGGCCACGTTCAGCAGGAAAGGCAGTCCGAAAGGTTCGAATACCAGCAGTTGCAGCGTCAGGCATACGAGGAACAGACGGACAGCGGCACCGAGCATTTTGGAGATGAAGAAGAACCAGGCACCCGTACGGTAGGAAGACATGCCGAAACGGTTCTCCAGATATTCGTAGATGGATACCAGGTTCATTTTGTAGAACAGCGGTACCAGCAGATAGGCTATGATGAGCTGTCCGGCAATGAAGCCCAACACCATTTGCAGATAACCGAAGCTGCTGGCGGCAACCATGCCGGGTACGGATACATAGGTCACACCTGAAATGGCGGAACCGACCATGGCGAACGCCACGACATACCAGGATGACTTGCGGTTACCGACAAAGAATCCTGCGTTGTCAGCCTTTCTTCCTGCAATATAAGATACCGTGAACAATATCACGAAGTAGGCAGCGATGGTAATGATTACGGAAAGTGGAGTCATGAGGTTATTTACGATTTTATGATTTACGATTTACGATTGAAATTACTTCTTTTGATGATATGTACGACTTTGATTATCCTATGTACGCTCTGACGTTCTCTTCCAATTCACGTTCATTTTTTAATCGTAAATCGTAAATCGTCAAATCGTACATCCCTTTATTCTTCGTAGAGCAGATAGGGCTTGCGCTGTACCTTGAATTTCTCTACGTCGTCTTTCCATCTTGCCTTGATTTCTTCGGCGCTTTTCCCTTCCTTTATCATTTTGCGCACGTAGTCGGTGCCTATCAACAGCTCGAAGAAGGAACGGAAGAAGTGGTCGTCCATGTTCAGATTCCGGTAAGCGTCTATCACGTAACTCAGGTCAATACCGCGTTTCCAGATTTCTTCATCACTCATATTGCTCAGGTTTACGCCATGACAAAGTTTGCCCAGCTGGGGCGGATTCTTGGCTCCGGGGATGCTGCGTGGGGTGAAGCTGTAGCTGTAGCCCGTCATGTTGGGATGCCCGTAGACCTGGAAGGGGAGGTCGGTTCCTCTTCCCAGGCTGACCGGAGTGGCCTCGAAGTAGCAGGTCGAGGGGTACAGATAGATGGACTTCATGTTCGGCAGATTGGGGGACGGGGGAATCGGCAGCTTGTATAGGGTCTGGTGCGTATAGTTCTTGCAGGGAATGACGGTCAGGTCGCAAGTGCGTGACGCCGGCAACCAGCGTTCGCCGTTTACCATCAGGCCCAGTTCGCCCAGCGTCATGCCGTGCACCACGGGAATCGGCAGCCAACCTACACCGGATTTATATTTCATGTCCAGTATCGGGCCGTCCACGTAGTGTCCGTTCGGATTGGGGCGGTCCAGTATCAGCACCTTTCGGTTGTATTCTGCACAAGCGTCCATCAGCCGGCACATAGAGGCATAATAAGTATAGAATCTCAGGCCTACATCCTGGATGTCTACCACAAGGATATCGAACTTGCGCATGGATGCTTCGCTTGGTTTCCCGGATTTCCCGTCGTACAGCGAGAGGATAGGTACTCCGGTCTTCTTGTCTACCGAGCTGGACACATGTTCGCCTGCGTCGGCATCTCCTCTGAAACCGTGTTCAGGGGAGAAAATGGCTACTACATTGAACTTGTTTTCCAGCAGAATGTCCAGCAGATGCTTGTCTCCTATCATTCCTGTATGATTGGAGAATATGGCAATTCGTTTATCTTTTAGGATTGGAAAATACTCGGAAGTCTGTTCATCACCTAAAATAACTCGTTCTTCTTGTGCCCGGCACAGTAAAGAACTACATAGCACAAAGGCTAAAAGCAGCAGTTTCTTCATAATAGTATTATTAAGGAGGACGTTGTTTGCAACAAAGATACGTTTTATTTTAATATCAAAAACACTTATTTGGGTATTTTTAGTATTATCAATCATAATTTGCAAATAGTCAACTGTTCACCTTATTAAATAATGGTTGAACTGCATCAGCTGCCTACGGAAATACTTTTTATAAAAAGAGTGAGGGCCAAGTTTGCCCTCACTTTGGTACAATCGGTGGGAGTGCCGGTTCATTCTTCTATTCTTACCAGATGATAAAGTGTTCCCCGGTTCGATTTCTTGTTGAGGATGTCCAGCTTGCGGAGCGTGCGCCCGAAAGCTGCTATCCGGTTGATGGCCAACTTATCCCTCGTTTTCTGTTGCAGGTCGTTGAAAATCTGCATGGCTGTGAGCCATTCGCCTTCTTCGCTCTCCTCCGCGCCACGGAAATGGCAAAGGAAAAGTTCTTCCAATGGGTCTGCCCGCTCGAATTCCCGGTTGTACTCCTTTACGATTGCTTCGTCAGTGTCGTCCAGCCAGTAGCGTTCACCCTTCATGATGTCGTGCATGGCTTGGGCATAGAGCTGGCGATAATTGATAGTGACGTTTGTCTGGATAGGGCCGGTCACTTCGATGCAAATGAAACGGCGGCTTCCCGACGGGTCGGTCAGCAGGTCTTTCAGATTGCTGGTCCCGATGAAGGAGGCATAGCGGCGCATTTCTTGAATAGTACTACCGTAGGGCTTTCGCAGGTTGGCAACCGGTTTTTGCAGGAGGTGCTTCAAGAAGCCTTGCTGATTGGCGTTTATCTGGTCGAATTCGTCGATGTTAATCAGAAAAAAGCGGCCAAGGCTGCGCTCCGCTTCCTGCTTGCTCTTGAAGTCGATACTGTCGGTGTAGCCGAAACGCAGCTCCGGTGGCAATAGGATGCGGCAGAAAGTACTTTTGCGGTAACCTTGCGGACCTACGAGCAGGGGCGAGGTGTAGGGATAGACCAATATAACGGAAAAGAAATAAAACATTAT